>Ga0209022_1002142_pt1 | contig 17228 bp, 9 predicted proteins | sample PinacodermPK_FD_187300 | JGI IMG/M metagenome (GOLD analysis project Ga0209022, IMG submission 187300) | Host-associated microbial community of the marine sponge Aplysina aerophoba from Gulf of Piran - sponge pinacoderm, lysed by proteinase... | ecosystem: Host-associated > Porifera > Sponge >...
CGAAGGATACATCTAGTCTTTCTTTCGATCTTTTCAAGAAGGATAACCGATCCATCCGAAGTGGTTCTTTCTCCTTTAAAATCACCAGAAATCACCTGATTCCCTTGATAAAATATAGAGTTCATAAGTCAATAATTTTTATGGATTAAAAAACGCGTCTAAATGCATATAAACGGCTGTAAGATAATAAAATAAATCCAATTATAAGCCTTTAGTATGAATTATTCGGGTCAAATAAATAAACAGCAAAAAATAAATATGTCACATGGACACATTTTCACAAAATAAATTCAAAATATATCATCTATATGACTGAAATACAGGCGTTTAAGTGATATGAATTACTCAAAAAAGTGCGAATGTCGGGTTTAATGAGCATGGAATTCAACTAAATCATCAAATACATAATCAGGAAAAACTAAATCATTATCCAAATGTACTTCTCTGCTTTGTTTTGATATTTTTCCCACACACGAGATGCCTCATCAACACTTAATATCAATGGTTACAAAAGCATATAATTCCCTTTAATTATTTTACTTAGATGGAACGCCTAGCGCTATGCGGTTGTCTATAATCAGGATTTTAAGTTCTTTCGGATTTTGTTTGCTCAAATCATTCAGAAAACCCTCGAAAAGATCATTAGACACTGATGATGTTTCCCGATAGAAGCTATTCCCTGTGATAGGTGAAAAGCATCCCCATAACCAAAGCGATTGATAACTATGCTGATGCTTACCAATAGGCTTGACACCTTTGGAAACCAACACCCGCTTTTGTTTGGTCACTAATCCAAAACGAGATTCATCTTGAAAATAAAGATTGAAGGAATCAAACTTATTTTTATTCTTAGCTATACCGCTTTTAATTTTACGCAGTTTATCCGGAAAATCTTCTTTAAACTTTTTTGTACTTCTTTATCTTTTTTATGATGAGATTTTCTTGAAACAATCAGCACACTATTGTGATGTTCCCGGCAATGCTTATCAAGTGTGGTATATTTAACATTAGACTGGTATAATTCCCTTAAATAAACTAAGGACTAATCAAAATTTGATGCCTAATCAATATGAGGGGCTAAATTGGTATTTTTACACACCTAAATTTTACCTTAATGCATCCCGATGTTATCTATTTGCCGATCCTTCTTTCTTTGATTGGTTTGATTTATATGATTTTTAGATCTATAAAGGTTCTCAAGACAGACCCTGGCAGCGCCAAAATGCAAGTTATTTCTAAAAATATCAGAAAGGGGGCTCTAGCCTTTTTAAGAGCAGAATACAGGCTGTTGTTGGTTTTTGTCATTCTCGCTTCTATAGGTCTTTTTTTTATTGCCCGTTCGGTTGACACAACCAGCATATTGATTATTCCGGCTTTCATAGTTGGGGCAGTGTTCTCTGGATTTGCTGGAAATATCGGAATGAGGATTGCCACAAAAGCCAATACCAGAACAGCCCAAGCAGCTAAATCAAGTCTCGCAAAAGCACTCAATATATCTTTTGGAGGAGGAACCGTTATGGGTCTAGGTGTAGCGGGACTTGCAGTACTAGGCTTATCTCTTTTTCTGCTTTTGTTCATCGAGATTTTGATGACCGGGCAAGGAAGTTTTTATACACAAATGACCGTCGTATTGGAATCAGTTGCCGGATTTTCCCTAGGGGCAGAATCAATAGCTTTATTTGCTCGAGTAGGTGGGGGTATCTATACTAAGGCAGCCGATGTCGGAGCAGATTTAGTGGGAAAAGTAGAAGCTGGAATTCCGGAGGATGACCCCCGTAATCCCGCTACGATAGCAGATAATGTGGGAGACAATGTAGGGGATGTTGCTGGAATGGGAGCAGATTTATTTGGAAGTTATGTGGCCACAGTACTAGCTGCCATGGTACTCGGTAACTATTTGATTAAAGATATGTCTTTGGCTTTAGGTAGTCAATTTGACGATGCTTTCAATGGAATGGGGCCTATTATTTTACCCCTAGTGATTGCAGGAACCGGAATCATCACTTCAATTGTTGGTACCCTATTAGTGCGTATCTCATCGGAAGCAGCTTCAGAAGCTAAAGTCCAGAGAGCACTAAACTGGGGGAACAATACAGCCATAATATTGACCGCAGTTGCTGGTTATTTTTTGATTGATTGGATGCTTCCAGATATCTTACCTGGGATTACTTTTTTTGATGCTGAGTCAAGAGAAATCCCCAGCATAAATATTTTTTGGGCGACTCTTGTTGGTCTAGGAGTTGGCTATGGGATTTCTTTATTTACCGAATACTATACTTCTCTTGGAAAAAAACCTGTTAATTACATAGCTAAGAATTCATCTACAGGCGCGGCAACCAATATAATTGCCGGTCTTTCTACTGGAATGATTTCTACTTTTAGTTCCGTCATCCTTTTTGCAGGTGCAATTTGGGTATCCTATGAGCTAGCTGGTTTTTATGGAGTGGCTATCTCAGCTTCTGCAATGATGGCTACAACGGCCATGCAATTGGCCATTGATGCATTTGGACCTATAGCAGATAATGCAGGAGGGATTGCCGAAATGGCTGATTTGCCCAAAGAGGTCCGAGAGAAAACAGATGTTCTAGATTCGGTTGGAAATTCAACTGCAGCTATCGGTAAAGGATTTGCCATTGCATCAGCGGCATTGACAGCGTTAGCTTTATTTGCTGCATATGTAACCTTCACTGGTATTGATGGTATTAATATTTTCAAAGCAAAAGTTTTAGCTGCCCTCTTTTTGGGGGCAATGATTCCTGTGGTTTTTTCTGCATTAGCAATGAAAGCCGTAGGAAGAGCTGCAATGCAAATGGTCGAAGAAGTTCGAAGACAATTTCGAGAAATTGCCGGAATTATGGAGGGAAAAGCAGAGCCACAGTATGACAAATGTGTTGAAATTTCAACAAAAGCAGCTCTTAGAGAGATGATAATGCCCGGGTTGATTACGATATTGACTCCCGCGATCGTCGGATTTACTATGGGAGCAGAAGCCTTAGGTAGCTATATGGCTGGAGTAACTGTATCTGGAGTACTATGGGCTATTTTTCAAAATAATGCCGGCGGTGCTTGGGATAATGCAAAGAAATCTTTTGAATCGGGAATCGAAATAAATGGTCAGACCTATTATAAAGGTTCTGATTCTCATAAAGCGGCAGTCATTGGTGACACTGTGGGAGATCCCTTTAAAGACACTTCAGGTCCATCAATGAATATTTTAATCAAATTAACTTGCCTTATTGGACTTGTATTGGCACCAATTTTAGCCCAACCCTCAAATGATGAATACACTGATGAGAAACCCAATTCTCAAGAGCAACATCAAGATTTAACGTATAGTTTATCAAAGGAACAAACCAAAGAACTAGAATAATCATAAATTTTGTTAAAATATTTTTTGTGTTGATTGGTTTTTAAAATAATTGATTATATTCGCCCACGATTCAGAGGAAGGATTTGACTGATTGCAACCTCTAAAAAAAAATGCTAAAGCAGTGTTGCTTTAACATATTTCAATATCCTTCAACCTGAAGTTAGAGCAATAAAAAATGGCTTATTTATTTACTTCTGAGTCAGTAGCAGCTGGACATCCTGATAAAATGGCTGATCAGATCAGTGATACGTTGCTAGACTCTTATTTAGCATTTGATGCTGACAGTAAGGTTGCTATAGAATCTCTCTTGGTTGATCGAAATGTTGTATTGGCTGGTGAAGTCAAATCCAAGCACCAGCTAAGGCTTGATGATATCGTAGGAATTGTTCGAGATAAAATAAAGCAAATAGGGTATGTGGATGAAAATAAATTTGGAGGGTTTACCTATGATAAGTTGAAGATATACAATTTCATTCGACCCCAGGCCCCAGAGTTAGATTACATCCAGAGGGATAAGTTGGTGGCAGGCGATCAAGGTATAATGTTTGGATATGCAACAAATCAAACCCGAAGTTTGATGCCTTTGTGCATATACATTGCCAATGAAATTCTATATGAATTAAATCAATTGACTATCATTGGTGTGCTTCCTTACTTAGGTCCTGATGCAAAATCTCAGGTGACTATTGAATTCAATCGGAATCATGAACCCATTCGAATAAACAACATCGTTGTTTCTTGTCTTCATGAAAAAGGAATTTCAACAACTCAAATAAGGAGAGATCTAGAAAAAATTTTATTCCCCAAGATTATAGAAAAGGTTGCACCGAATATTTCAAAGCTCTTTGATCAGAATATAGTTTATCATATAAATCCGACAGACAGCTTTACGGAGGGGGGACCGATTTCTGATGCCGGATTGACCGGAAGAAAAATAATTGTTGATACCTATGGAGGAAGGGGTTCTCATGGTGGAGGAGCTTTCAGTGGTAAAGATGCAAGTAAGGTTGATAGATCTGGAGCTTATCTGGCTAGATATATTGCTAAGAACCTCGTTGCTGCAGGAGTTGCCGAAAGGGTACAAGTTCAACTCAGTTATATCATTGGAAAACCCGAGCCTTCATCAGTTCATGTCAATACATACCAAACCATGAATCCAGAATTAATAAATAAAAATATGACAGATGGGTCCTTAGCGGGGGTAATTAAGGAAATATTCAAACTTTCTGTTGAGGATATTTGTAGAGATTTTAAGCTCAAAAACCCCATCTATTCCGAAACTGCGGTATTTGGTCATATGGGGCGCCCGCCCCAGAAAAAACATAAAACATTCACTGATATTTCAGGTAATCAAAAGACTATAGAAGTAGATCTTTTCACCTGGGAAAAACTCGATCATGTTCAACTGATCAAAAACCAATTATTTTAATCAAAAACCAAAATTTTAAAAAATCATCAAAATGAGTAAAAAATTACAAACAAATGCCCTTCATGCTGGGCATGACACTACTGTTACCCAAGGCACCAGGGCAGTGCCAATCTATCAGACTTCTTCGTATGTTTTCAAAAATGCGGAACATGCTGCCAATCTGTTTGCGCTTGCCGAGTTGGGATATATCTATACTCGATTAAACAACCCGACAAACGATGTTCTGGAACAGCGTTTGGCTGCCGTTGAGGGAGGCATAGCTGCAGTAGCTACAGCTTCAGGAACTTCTGCACTATCAACAGCATTGTTGATTTTGTTGAAAACAGGAGACCACATTGTGTCTTCCAATTCTCTCTATGGTGGGACATACAACCTATTGAGCAATACCCTACCAAGATTAGGGATTACTACAACGTTTGTCGATCCGGATGATACGGAAAACTTTACCAAAGCTGTAAAACCGAATACCCGTGCTTTTTTTGCCGAAGCACTTGGTAATCCAAAACTGGATGTTCTGGATTTGAAATCCATTTCAAAAAAAGCCAAAGCAGCAAAAGTTCCATTCATTGTAGACAATACCGTTGCTACTCCGGCATTATTAAATCCAATTGAGCACGGTGCCAACATCGTGATTCATTCGTTGACAAAATATATTGCAGGTAATGGAACGATCATTGGAGGGGCGATTATTGATGCTGGTACTTTTGACTGGGGGAATGGATTGTTTCCCGAGTTTACCGAACCATCTCCAAGCTATCATGGGCTGAAATATCATGAGGCCCTTGGTGAGGCGGCTTTCATTGTTCGAATCCGAGTTGAAGGGTTGCGAGATCTCGGTGCGGCACCAGCACCATTTAACTCTTTTTTAGCCATACAAGGACTTGAAACTTTAGATGCCCGAATTCAAAGGCATTCTGAAAATGCACTTGCTTTGGCCAAATGGCTTCAAAAGCAAAAGGAGGTGGCATGGGTAAATTATCCAGGTCTTAAATCATCCAAGTACAAAAAGCTGGCGGATAAATATCTGCCAAAAGGGAAGAGTGGTATTTTGACATTTGGATTAAAATCAGGTGAAGAAGGGGCGAAAAAAGTCATTGATAATACAAAGATATTTTCTCTACTAGCCAATATTGGAGATTCAAAGTCATTGATAATCCATCCTGCTAGCACGACTCATTCACAACTCTCAGCAGAATCTCAACTAGCTACTGGTGTTTCACCAGATTTAGTTCGAATTTCAGCAGGGTTGGAGTCAATAGATGATTTGATTGCCGATTTAAAAGGTGCTTTTGCTACTCTATAGACAATTAAATGTCTACTGTTCGGTCCATTCAATTCGATTCGTTTCGGACGAGTTCGGGGGCTGTATATAGTCCAATTGAGATACATTATCAACATTTTGGACAGCCGATTGCAGATTCCCCTGTCGTATTGATCCATCATTCGCTTACTGGCGACTCAAATGTCGCTGGTAAGTTTGGGTGGTGGAAAAGGGTAGTAGGTGACAATAAGTCTATCAATACTCAAAAGTATGCAGTTATTGCCTTTAATATTTTGGGCAATGGAATCAAGGGGCAGACGTTTAAGAATTATAAGGACTTTCATTTAGGAGATATCGCAGAAGCGATAAAAAGGGGTTTACAGATTCTTGGAGTGACCCGGTTGTACGCAAGTATTGGCGGCTCCATTGGGGGAGGTCTGGTTTGGGAAATGGCTTCAAAATACCCAGATTTTTCAAAGCATATCATCCCGGTGGCGGCAAATTGGAAAGCATCAGGATGGATTATTGCCAACACTTTTATCCAGCATAGGATATTGAAAAATTCATCCGATCCGCTTGTAGATGCACGGATGCATGCTATGATGACCTATAGAAATCCCCTTTCGATCGAGCAGAGGTTCAATAGAGAATACAATGAAGAAAAGCAAATCTATCAAGTGGAAAACTGGCTTTTGGGACATGGCCGCAAGCTATCCCAGCGCTATTCACTGGATGCTTATATCATGATGAATCATCTTTTGGGTTCGATTGATTTTGCTAGAGATGGACGGCCTTTAGAAGACATCATCAAGAGTATATCCTCCACAATCCATATTATCTCAATTGATAGTGATCAGTTATTTACCTTATGGGAAGATGTTGAAATTGTAGAGACTATCAGGAGATTCAAAAAGAGAGTGATACACTACCAAATCAATTCAAAACATGGGCACGATGCATTTTTGATTGAATATGACCAAATAGAAAATATTTTGAACAAGATATTCTGAGCAAAGTATTTTTATCTTCGCCATAGTTGGTCATAGAAGATTTGTATTCATACCATCCATTTTATTTTTACCTGCTAGATATATCTTGCTTTGGGTATAAATAATTTACTGACATCTCAATCCAATTGAACACACATCAGTTAATTGATTTGATAGGTGTTGATAGAGAATAAATCAGTGGAAAAAAGATTGGAAGACATGCGATATCAGTTGATATTCTGCTTTTTGATCAATGGTTAGTTTGCCATTTTCCATGACCAACAAATGATCGCATAGATTAGATACTTCTTGAGATAGATGACTGGTAAAGACAATGATGCTATTGGTTTTATATTCTAGTATTATCTGTTTAAAACGTTCTAATTGGTCAGAATCTAGTCCATTGGTAGGTTCGTCTAGGAGCAGTAAATTCGGATTGTGTAAAAAGCAAGCAGCCAGTCCAATTCGTTGTCGATATCCTTTTGAGAGAATTTGAATTTTGGAATATCTTTTTTCTTCAAGTCCAAATAGTTTGATTTTTTGATGGATTTCTTTTTTATTGATGTCATAGAATTTTCCGATATACTGTAAATACTCTTCAACAAACATATGGTTGTACAGAGGATTAGATTCAGCGAGATATCCAGTGATGTATTGAATTTTTTTTAAGTCTGTTTTCAAGTTCAATTCACCATAATTAATGGTTCCTGTCCAGTTGGTATAACAACCTGAAAGGATTTTTAAGAGGGTAGTTTTCCCTGAACCATTATTTCCCAACAAACCATATATTTTCCCTTTATTTAGCTCGGTTGAAATTTTATTGACCGGGGTAATTTTTCCAAACCTCTTAGTCACATTATCCAATATCAGTTTCACGGATTTTGCTTGATGGTGAGGATTTTTTTTGGAAGAAAATAAATGAAGTCTTTCTAGTGCCTTCTAGTACAACAGTAAGCAAAATTAAGCTTCCACCTATAATACTCCGAAACTGCGGAATTTCATTTAGAAAAATGAGGGCTAATAGGATACCAAAGACAGGTTGGATACTGTTGAGAATGCTAGCTGTTGATGTGCTGAAGGCCTTAAAACAATTGGCAAAAATTGTATGACCCAAAGAGGTTGTAATAATTCCTAAAAAAAGGAGAAGAGGTATTTGGGATGGAATATTATCTATGGGATAATAGAAAAGCCCAGGAATCAAAACTAATGAGACCACTACCATTTGAAAAAACATTACCGAAGATCCTTGTATATCAGATATTTTGGATTTAACCATGATGTTTCGTATAGCATAGGTCAATGCAGAAAGCAATCCCATCAAAAGACCGATGCTAATCTGATCTTTGAAATTGAATTCTGGAATCAACAAAAAAACACCCAGTATAATCATTCCACCGAACAATAGGTGTATTTTTTGAAAGGGCACTTTTAACATTAATGGTTCTAAAAATACAGTCATAATAGGATAGGTAAAGACCGCAAGCATGGCGATTGCGACATTACTGAGCTTTAAGGCGATAAAATAGGTAACCCAATGAATTGCCATCAAGATTCCACTGATGAGCAAGCTTGTTTTATAGATTTTAAAATCTCTTTTTAGGGGGTATCTCTTATAGAGGCAATATCCTCCTAAAATAAAAGTTGCAATAAAGGCTCTACACCATATGATGATCTGAGGTGATAAATCGATATATCTTCCTAATGGACCTGCAGTAGCAATCAAAAGGGATGCGGTGGTAATCAACCCTAAATTTTTGAGCCGATTAGGTTGCAAGATGTATAGAAAATAGCTGTAAAGTGTACAAAAGTCTCTTCAGTTGGAATTTATTCATTAAATAGTGCTTCAATCGAAATTTGATTACTACATATCAAGGTCGGTAAATTTAGACCAGAAAGTAATTATATTTATGGAAATCCTTTTGTTATTCGGTTCAGACAGCATTTATTTGGTGAAAAGAAGAAATTTTGTAATCATTGAGGGTTGATTTTACGATGTAATAAAAGCGTGGGATGGTTTTTGGGTATATCTTGTGAGAGGGTTTCGAAATAAATTTTATTTTTTTAAGGGCTTTGTTGGTTTTGTGTTGCTGGTAGTTTTAGTGTGTTGTTCTAAACCCGAGGCTCCTATTCCACCAGAACCAACCAAACAATCTGAATTCAAAGCAGACTATGGACCTGATATTTATGAACCTGATAATTCATTCAAGGTTGTTGGTTATTTGACACTACCAGGTTCTGGAAATGGAAGATCTTATTTGATGGAACAAGATTTTTCACGGATGACCCATCTGAACTTATCTTTTTTGAATCCCAATTCTCAGGGAGAATTGATGGGACTAAACAATTTCGATTTAGAATTCGCTGTGGACTATCTACATAAAAACGATGTAAAGGTATTTATTTCTTTAGCTGGAGGCCTAATAAGGGAGTCTACCTTGGCTAATTGGAAAAGGTTATTGGCCTCTGACAAGAGATCAGAATTCATATTTAAGATATCTCAATATGTACAAAAAAACAATCTTGATGGGGTTGATGTAGATTTAGAGAACAATATTTTTAATGAAGTTGGAAATCTTTATGAGCCCTTTGTTCTTGAACTTCGAAGAGCTCTTCACTCCTATGGAAAGGCGATTTCTGCAGCAATGTATCCTATTAGTGTTCATTCTGCGGTTACTGATAAAGCCATTGATGCTTTTGATTTTATCAATGTTATGGTTTACAATCTTCGAGGGCTATGGAATTTAAATAATGTTGGACCTCATTCTCCTTTTTCTATGGTAGGTGATTCCTATGATTTCTGGGCAAAAACAAAAGGGGTTTCACCTAAGAAATTGATTTTAGGTATGCCTTTCTATGGGTGGGATTTTGCTCGAGAAAAATCTTCTACATATGCTCAAATTATTTCGTTGAATCCACTGAATGCCTATACTGATAATGTGGAAAAGATATATTACAATGGTATTCCGACGATCGTTCAAAAAGTTCAATATGCTAAGGAACATTTTTCAGGTGTCATGTTTTGGCAATATAGGCATGATTCAGCAGATGAATTATCCCTTTTGTCTGCCATCTCCCAAACGATAGATGCGGGAGATTGTGAGGTGATGTTATTTTACAGAGACCAAGATGCAGATGGTTTGGGTGATCCACTTGGACCGAAAGTTTCTTGTCAACAACCTGATGGTTATGTAGCAAACAGAGAAGACGATAACGATAATGTCAAAGTATAATTTAAGGTTGAGCAATTGAGCAGATAGTTTCTTTTGTGTTTTTCTTAAACAAATTCCTTTAATAACAAAGGTTCTACTGCACTGTATGTGGTAATTTAGATTTTTTTGGTTGAAATAGTTATTTTGAATACGGCTATTTTTGAGTTATTTTGATTTATGATGAACATAAATAGTAAAGAAAGAAGTCTCATTTTAGATCTTTTGGATCTCCATCTGGTCGGTTGATGATTTGGTATGATCAAAGAAAAAGAAACGCATAGGTATATACATTTCGTATGTAGGTACATAAGGTCTTTGTCTGGTCACGTCTAAGCCAAGTCCGGGGTATGACTATCGGGATAGTCGTCGTTGGAGTCATCTAAATTTTCTTCAATGCATTTGCTATCTTCATTGTCGTGTTCCCCGAGTAAAGTCATCAGCTGGTGTCAAACCCATCAAAGTACCCGGGTGGATCAGCACGATCATTTCACGCACGCATTTGCTGGTTATGTTGCAAAAGTTCTTCGTTCTACCAAAAACAAGACCCAGACGACAAATCTTCTTCGATGTGGTTTTAGGATTATTCAACGGATAATGGATAGAGAAGAAGGGCGTTTGTTGTCAGAGTGTTCCTCTATTGTTTCCCCTCACTTGCGTATTGATGAAAAGGCCTTTAAATCCGACTTTCAATCTTTTTTGAGTAATGTGTATCACTTATATATTTGTATATCAGATATATACGATATATTTTGAATGTATTTTTGTGAAAAATGTGTCCATGTGAAATGCTTATTTATTGTTATTTATTTAATTGAATGTAATATATTGCAGCATATTTTATAACTCCATGTCATATTACATTGAAGTCCTACTCAATAGAAAATGCCGGCCAACCACGCTCCTCCGTAAAGCCTGGGGTAAGAAAGTCAAAAGGAAAACCATAGCCAATTTGAGCGACTTTCCTCGCTCTGTTATAGAAGGTTTTAAAGTATCTATCAAAGGGGAGTAATCTATAGGGATATTTCCAAATCCTTTCCTATCAAAAGATCTTTACCACATGGGCATATAGCTTGTATTTTGGAATTGATCAAAAAACTGAAGTTTGATTGACTTCTTTACTGAGAATCTACCCGAATTCTACACCTCGCTCTGGGAACTTTGCCGTTGAATGAGGTAAGTCCACCAAGAGATGATGACCGAATGATTCATGTAATGTCTCAGTCAACGGAGGGGATTAAAACTTATTGGTATTGGTCCAAAAAAGATGTTTCTAGTAAACTAACAGTTGGAAATGGCACTTTTTTCATGCCTGGTAAGGGTTTTGGCGTTATTTCGACCCGAAAGTCAGGTTTAAAAAGGGACATCATTATGCTTCGGTCATCAGTGATGCGAATAAAAGTTATGTTCTTGATATGGTGGAAGGGCGAAAATCCGAGAATGTCAAAGAATTGGTCAATCGTATTTTCCTACACAGCAAGAGAAAAAAGAGGCAAAAACTGTCACTACCGATATGTGGAACCTTTCATCAACACATGTAGGAAAAGGTTTCCCAGAGCCCGTATTAACCATGATCGGTTTCATCTGGTCCATTACCTTAAAGGCTATAGACAAGGTTGTCAAAAGGAAGTACACAGAGTTGAGAAATTCTCGGTATGCATTTTTAAAGAACAGGGAAAATAGGACTACTACATATTTCAATCAAACTGCGCCACCTTTTCACTTTAATTGAGCTACCACATATGGTGGCTCAATTAAAGTGAAACATGCGGTGTCCACATTTAACATATTTAAAGCCGTCATTACATTTGATTTCGGAGAGATATTTCTTGCAATCCAAGTCCGTTTTGAAGCATTCAGAAAAATCTAAGAGGTTTTGTCCCTTACATCGTATTACAGTTACTAAAGCTGGCTCGATTAGACTCTTCAAGGGAATCAGCTCCAAGATAAATTTTTTCGCAATCAGTTACCTTATTGGTACTCCAAGAATTAATGCCTTGATTAAATGATTTAGCGTTCTCAAACATACGATGCATATCGGTAACATTACTGACAATCCAAGAACTAATGTTTCCATTGAACCGAGTTGCACGATGAAACATTGCCCGCATGGTGGTCACATTACTTACATTCCAACTATTGAGATTTTGATTAAATGATTTAGCATCTATAAACATATATTTCATGTCGGTTACACTACCTACATCCCAAGAACCGATATTTTGATTGAAGGAACGGGCATTGTAAAACGCTCCCATCATATCGGTAACATTACTGACATCCCAAGAAGCAATGTTACCATTGAAGTTAATTGCGCCTCTGAAAATCCAAGTCATGTTAGTCACATTGCTTACATCCCAACTATTGAGGTTTTGATTAAAGGAAGCAGCAGTCAAAAACATCCCATACATGCTCTTAACATTACCTACATCCCATTTACTGATGTCTTGATTAAAGGAGGTAGCTCCTCTAAACGTCTCAAACATATTTGTTACATTGCTCACGTCCCACGAACTAATATTTTGATTAAATTGTTTGTTATATAAAAATAATCCGTACATATTAGTAACAAATGTGGTATTTACTTTTTCGACATTCTCTCCGTTTGCCACTAATGTTCTTACTTTTTCGTCATCAGCGATGATATATTCACTATTATTAAATTGAACACGCTGACCGATTAATGACCGAGCACAAGGATTGGCTTTAACTGTAACCATATTAGTAGTATCTATATACAATGGAGTGGGGCAATGGGTACTTGCTGTTGTAGAGGGTATTTCTATAGCAAGCACATCTGCTATAGATCTTTGTTCTTCTGTTGGTAGATTATGATCTGTTGTGGGCTTTTGTTCTTCTGTTGGTAGATTATGGTTAGTTTCAACAATAATGGGACTAAATTCTGCTTTCAATGTACAATCTCCTTTGACCTTGAAACTTGCAATTGAGTAGGTAGAATCTAAATTATCAGGACACCCGGAGCCTGATACGCTCCATTTTTTGAATTCATACCCATCGTTTACTTCAGCAGTTATTTCGACTTTTTCACCGAATTCTATTTTCTTTTTACTGGTTTCCACACTACCCCCGGAGCCGGCATCAACTGTCAGGCTGTATAAAACTTTAGTAAATACGGCCTTAATGTCACAATCTTTAGTGGCTATGAAAGAAATGGTTTCATTTTCTGCATTAAATTCACCGCAGTTTCCTTCCCAGTCTTTAAATTCAAAATGGTCATTGGCAGATGCTTTGATAGTTATCTTTTTACCTTCATTCACTTTCAAGGTTTCGGTGATGTTTCCACCTTGACTTGATGAGGTGCTGATACGGATTGGAGTCTTAACAAACACTGCTTGTAATTGACAATCGCCTAGAACGGTGAAGTCCAATTCGGGATTGGAGGCATCATCTGTTAAGGTGGGGCAATTATTTTTTCCTTTAGTTTCCCACCTATCAAATACATAACCCTCATCAGGTGTTGCTTTCAAAGTTGCTTTTTGTCCATATTCTATGGATAATGTTTCGTTGTTTACATTTCCACCCTTAGAAGGGGAAGCAGTTATGTTGAATAGTTCTTTTTCAAATACCGCTTTGATACTACAATTGCCTTCGACGATGAACTCAGTTTCGATCTCTGCATCATTTTCTATTGTATTACAATCTTCAGATGTCCATCTACTAAATCGATATCCTTCATCTGGTATTGCTGTCAAAGCAGCTGTTTGTCCGTATTCTATGGATAGGGTATCCTTGTTCACACTTCCTCCATCAGAAGATGTGGCTGTGATGGTATAGTTTATCTTTTCAAAGATGGCTTCTATTGTACAATCGGCGAGGGCAGTAATGGCTATGGTCGGTTCATCGGTGCTGAAATTTCCGCAGGTTCCATTCCAACCCTTGAACACAAAATGTTGGTTAGCAGTGGCCTTAATTTCGACTTCATCGCCATGATTAACGTTCTGAGAAGGCGTAATGGTTATTTTTCCGTTTTCATTTTCTTTTATGGTAATGGTAAGCGGTTCATTATTAAAAACTGCTTCCACATGACAATCACCTTGCACATTAAATGTCAATTCGGTATGTGATGTGTCCTCATTTGTCAGGATTGGGCAACCGGTATCTTTGGTTATTGTCCATCGGCTGAATTGATAACCTTTATTAGGTATTGCTTTCAAAGTAGCCTTTTGTCCATATTCTATGGATAATGTTTCATTGCTGACGTTACCTCCATCAGTTGAGCTGGCTGAGATGTTATAGTTTGTCTTTTCAAAGACGGCTTCTATTGTACAATCAGTTTGGACGGTAATCGCAATGGTCGATTCATCGTCACTGAAATCGCCACAAGTTCCATTCCATCCTTTGAACACATAATGTTGGTTAGCTGTGGCAGTAATTTCCACTTCATCTCCATGGTTTACGGTTTGTGAGGGTGTAATGGTTATTTCTCCGTTTTCATTTTTTTCTATGTTAATGGTATGCGGTGCTTTGGTAAAGACTGCTTGCAAGCTACAATGACCATTGACTGTGAGGGTCACCTTGTTTTGTACCTTTTGAAGGTCTGAGCAGTTGGTTGTTGTCCATTTGTTGAATTGATAGCCTTCCTCAGGTTCTGCGGTAAAAGAGGCTATTTCTCCTTGTTTTCTTGATAACTTTGTTTCACTCACACTTCCTCCATCAGAGGATGTGGCTGTGATGTTGTAGTTGATTTTTTCAAATTCAGCTCCAATTTGACAATTTTTTGTAGCGTTGAAGGCTATTTCTGAGTTATTCTTGTTAAAAGTACCGCAGTTTCCTGTCCACTCTTTTAATTGATAGTGTTCTTGGACGGTGGCAGTAATTTTGACGGGCAGCCCGGAATCCACATTTTGACTATCTGTTATTGTACCTCCGACTGATGATGATGTGGCTATGGTAAACTTAGCTAGAAGTGGTTGAGTTGGTGGATTAGGGACTACCTTATCATCATTACATGAAAATAAAAAGATGAGTGTTGCAGCGGAAATGAATAAAGGGCACTGAAAAATTCTGAAATTCATTGGATTTTGTATTTAATTTATTTGTTAATGTTTGTAATTTGTGGGCGATCGGTTGCACTTGCTGCAACCTGATCAAGAGGTATAGGGAAATAATCATAAGCTATATTTACCCCTATCCAAATATTTTTTTGGAGTTTTGAAAATTTGTGGAATAGGGGGCTTATGTCCTTCCAAAAGGAATGGAGAAAGCGTATATAGAACAAACTCATCGGAGCTTGTTCTTGATAAAAGCAGATTATTTGAAATTTGGGATGAACTATCCATTCGGTGTGCCCCATAATAAATGGGGGGGGGTAATTTCACCAAAAAAACGGGTCAAGTCTTTCTCTGAAGAATAGAAAACTTTTCCCTCCTGTCTATAAAGTGTATTCAAGAATAGATAATGTTATTGTTTTTTAAAACCGAGGCAAATGTAATAAAATCTGTTTTGTTTATGCAATCAACCAAAATCACCTAATTCAATGTTGATATAAATAAAATAATGCGGTGAATTTTACAATTAGAGACTATGCCCCAGAAATCTACCTTATTCTTCTATAGGATGCCCCATTCTCCATAACAAATACAGATAGCAAGGAGGATTTTGAGTCCCTGCATATGTTCAATCTAAACAATGTCAAATTACTTAGCTCGGAAACGTAGCAATAATAACCCAAAAGAGATTGTTAGTGAATGTGTATATAAAATTTTTAAATATAATTTTCCTTGTTGAATATTGTTGTCAGATTGTTGAATATTGTAAACGATTTATTCTGAAGCAGAACTCGTTGAACTAACTCAATCAATTAGAGCCGGTTTTTTAATTGTCATCATTGGGATCGCATTTTTTCATGTATTTCATCGGGTCAGTATTTCATTACCTTAGCAGACAAGTATTCTTATACTCATGAGTCCTTCGGAGTCGCACGAGCAGTTGTTCAATTACGCCTTAGGTGAGGCACTTGAAGAAGTAAACTACCGATTAAGGAATCAAAAAGATTCTGTCATAGCAGAAGGTCGTGGCATACTAAACAAGGATGATAGAGCGGTTAGGCCGGACATTTTCATTGATGACAGAGAAACCCCCAATGTGGTCATTGAATGTTCATACAACGCTAATGATGCCAACCGGGATGCTCAAAATAGATTAGGATCTAAACATCCTAATGTAGCTGGCACACCGATAAACACTGCCTTTTCGGTATTTATAGATCAGGAGTTCCGCTCGGTTAAGGACATGACTCTTATCAAGAATCAATTAATAGGAGGGAAATCCATTCGCTATGCCCTTTATCAGCGAATCAGTGCCAAAGAAAGGGATACGAAGGGCATCTTCAGATGGCCTGGGGAGGGTTTTATCCGGGGTAGTGTATTCGATTTATCTCTTTTTATTCCTTCTGCGGCAACCCCGAGGGAAAATTTGCTACGGGTTTCCAATTATGTGGCCATGCGGGTAAAGGAGGCTGCCAGGTGTCTTTCTAGGAGTCTTAGTCTGGACCATCAAAACCAGATTGCTGCGGAGGTTTTTCAAAAGTCTCCTCTTTCTGGTATGCGAACAGCGATGGTTACCTGGCTCAATGCCTTGCTTTTGCAACAGCTTCTTGTTTCAAGTGGTGCCAAGGGGGTAGAATCGCCTCTTTCAAGTGTTGGCGGTGGATTTTATCATGCCTTTAAACAGCTTGACCAATGGAAGGACATCATGGATATCAATTGGACGAGCGTTTTCAAGTCGGCCTATGTTACTTTGTCTAAGGCGGCTGAATTGTCTCCTCTTGCATCTGTTGAAGCCTTGAAATTTCTTATAGAAGGGGTAAATCAAATCAGTTCCACCCGATTGGGTTCGGGCATAGATATTGGTGCGGAATTATTTCCTCAGTTGAGTGATGATAGAAAGGAGACGGCTGCTTTTTATACTCAGGCATCTTCTTCTGAGTTTCTTGCTACCTTGAGCATTGAAG
>Ga0209022_1002144_pt1 | contig 17224 bp, 13 predicted proteins | sample PinacodermPK_FD_187300 | JGI IMG/M metagenome (GOLD analysis project Ga0209022, IMG submission 187300) | Host-associated microbial community of the marine sponge Aplysina aerophoba from Gulf of Piran - sponge pinacoderm, lysed by proteinase... | ecosystem: Host-associated > Porifera > Sponge >...
GTTGTCCTCCAGCCGGCGCGCCCAGGCGGTGGTCCGGCCGCGCCACGTGGCGATGTACCTCGCCAAGCAGCTCACGTCGCGCTCGCTGCCGGAGATCGGCCGCAAGTTCGGCAAGCGCGATCACACCACGGTGATGTACGCGATCCGCCGTATCGAGGAGCTCAGGCCCAAGGACCCTGCCCTCGACGAAGACGTGGAGCAGCTCCGGCGCAGCCTCGAAGACCCGAGCGACTAAGAGCTGATGCGCGCGAGCGGTTGAGCGCCGCGGCGAGTGTTGCGCGCCGATAGTGCTGCGGTATCTGCTACTTCTCCGCTATAATACGCCTTGATTCGGCGACGATTCAGGACCTTCTGCGAGCATGAAACTCACGATCGAACGCTCCACGCTTCTGAGCTCCTTGGCGCACGTGCAAAGTGTCGTCGAACGGCGCAACACGATCCCCATTCTCGCCAATGTTCGTATCGATGCGCAGGGGAGTGACCGCCTGCGGCTTACCGCGACGGACATGGACCTCGCGGTCGTGGACGAGGCCGATGCGGCGGTCGAGCAGGAAGGCGCGGTAACCACGACTGCGCTCACCCTCTACGACATCGTGCGCAAGCTGCCGGACGGCGCACAGGTCTCGATGAACCTGGACGGGAGCGACGGCGGACAGCTCGACCTGGTTTCGGGGCGCTCGCGCTTCCGTCTCTCCTGCCTGCCGATCACCGAGTTCCCGGTGATGGCCGACGACGATCTGCCCCATTCCTTCGAGTTGCCGAGGGATCATCTCCGGCGGCTGATCGACAAGACCCGTTTCGCCATCTCGACCGAGGAAACCCGCTACTATCTCAACGGCATCCACCTGCATAAGGCGGAGGATCAGGAGGGCATCGCGCGGCTGCGCGCCGTCGCCACCGACGGCCACCGGCTCTCCTGCGCCGACGCGCCGCTGCCCGAGGGAGCGGCGGAGGTGCCGGCCGTGATCGTCCCGCGCAAGACCGTGGCCGAAGTGCGCAAGCTGATCGACGACGGCGACGAGCCGGTCTCCGTCGCGCTCTCCGAGACCAGGATCCGCTTCGAGGTCGGCGCCGCCAAGCTCACCTCGAAGCTGATCGACGGCTCCTTCCCGGACTACGAACGGGTGATTCCGCGCGGCAATCAGAACGTGATGACGGTAGCGAACGGCAGCTTCGCCGAGGCCGTGGATCGGGTCTCCTCGATCTCCACCGACCGCTCGCACGCGATCAAGCTCTCCATCCGCTCGGGCGCGGTGACGCTCACGGCCAACAGCCCCGATACGGGGACAGCGACCGAGGAGCTCGATGCCGAGTATGGCGCCGAGCCCCTCGAAATCGGCCTCAACGCGCGCTACGTGCTGGACGTCTCGGGGCAGATCGAGAGCGACTCGATCCGCTTCTTCTTCGGCGATGCCGGCTCGCCCTCGCTGGTGCGGGACACCGGCGATTCCGGCGCGCTCCACGTCATCATGCCGCTCCGCGTCTAAGTGGCCGCTCCAACGACACACGTCGCGACCGGGCGGCCGGCGCCGGCACCGGTGGCCGCGCGCTACGCGCTGACCCGGCTCGCGCTGACCGACTTCCGCAGCTACCGGGCGGTACGCCTCGCCATGGATCGGCGCCCGGTGGTGCTGACCGGCTCGAACGGCGCCGGCAAGACCAACCTGCTGGAGGCGGTCTCCTACCTCTCGCCTGGCCGGGGACTCAGAGGTGCGCGTCTTGCCGATGTCGCGCACGTGGCAGGGCCCGACGCTGGCCCCGCCGAGGCCTGGTCGGTCGCAGCGACTTTGAGCGCCGATGGCGGCGAGACTGCGCTCGGCTCCGGCTGGCGGGCGCCGGCCGAGGCGGGAGAGGCGGAGCGCCGCGTGGTCAGGATCGATGGCGCGACGGCATCGGGGCCGGCGGCGCTCGCCGAGCACGTCGGCATGGTCTGGCTCACGCCTTCGATGGACCGGCTGTTCTCGGGCCCGCCGGCGGAGCGGCGACGCTTCCTCGACCGGCTGGTCTACGCCATCGACACGGGCCACGCCGCACGGGTTCAGCGCTACGACCGCGCGCGCCGCCACCGCGCCCGGCTCCTGCGCACGGGCGCCAGCGACGATGCGTGGCTCGGCGCGCTGGAGCGCAGCATGGCGGAGAACGCGGTGGCGATCGGCGCTGCACGCCTCGATCTCGCCATGCGGCTCGAACAATTCCTGCCCACCAGCGCGGTGCCTTTCCCGAGGATTACGCTTGCGGCAGACGGGCTGATCGAGCGCTCGCTGGCGGGCGCCCCTGCGCTCACGGTGGAGGAGCAGTTCAGGGAGCACCTCGCCGCGACGCGCCGGGCGGAGGCCGAGGGCGGCACGGTAGACGGGCCGCAGCGCAGCGACCTGATCGTCACCGACCGGGACCGCGGCATGGCGGCGGAGCAGTGCTCCACCGGCGAGCAGAAGGCCATGCTGATCGCGCTCGTTACCGCCCATGCCCGCCTCGTGGAGCGCCAGCGCCGCTGCGCGCCGGTGCTGCTGCTCGACGAGATCGCGGCCCACCTCGACGAGGGCCGCAGGCGCGCACTCTTCGAAATTATCCTCGATGTCGGCGCCCAGGCATGGCTCACAGGCACCGAGCGGAGCGTGTTCTCCCCACTCGACGGCGCCGCACAGTTCTTCACGGTGCGGCCCGGCATGGTCGAAGGCGAGTAGGGCACATGGCCGACCCTGCCCCGAGCGGCCCCGCCGCAGCCAAGGCTTACGACGCCGAATCCATCACGGTCCTGCGCGGCCTGGACGCCGTGCGCAAGCGGCCGGGCATGTACATCGGCGACACCGACGACGGCTCCGGCCTGCACCGCATGGTGTACGAGGCGGTCGACAACGCTGTGGACGAGGCGCTCGCAGGCTATTGCGAGCACATTCAGGTGGTGCTCGGCGCCGACGGCTCGGCTTCGGTGAGCGACGACGGACGCGGGATCCCGACCGACATCCACGAGGAGGAGGGCGTCTCCGCCGCCGAGGTCATCATGACCAAGCTCCATGCCGGCGGGAAGTTCGACCAGAGCACCTACAAGGTCTCGGGCGGGCTCCACGGCGTCGGCGTCTCGGTGGTGAACGCGCTTTCGGAGTGGCTGGAGCTCCGCATCCGCCGCGATGGCACGGAATACGCCATGCGCTTCGTTGGCGGCGAGCCGGAGGTGCCGCTGCGCGTCACGGGGGAGACCGCCGAGCGCTCGGGCACGCGCGTGACCTTCTTGCCGTCGACCCAGATCTTCACGCAAACCGAGTTCGATTTCGACGAGCTGGAGCATCGCCTGCGCGAGCTCGCCTTCCTCAATGCCGGCCTGCACATCACGCTGCGGGACGAGCGCGCGGCCGAGCCCAGACTCGCGACCTTCTACTACGAGGGCGGCATCGAGGCGTTCGTGGGCTACCTCGACCGGGCAAAACAGTCCCTGGTCGGCAACGCGATCATGATCCGGGACCGCCGCGACGACATCATCATCGAGGCCGCGCTGCAGTGGAACGACAGCTATCACGAGACGGTCCTCTGCTTCACCAACAACATCCGCCAGTCCGACGGCGGCAGCCATCTCGCGGGCCTCCGCGCGGCGCTGACCCGTGCGGTCAACGGCTATGCGGCCCAGAGCGGCATCGCCAAGCGCGAGAAGGTGTCGATCACCGGTGACGACGCCCGCGAGGGGCTCACCTGCATCCTCTCGGTCAAGGTTCCCGATCCCAAATTCTCCTCCCAGACCAAAGAGAAGCTGGTGAGCTCCGAGGTCAGGCCGGTGGTGGAAGGGATCGTCGGCGAGGGGCTCGGCCAGTGGCTGGAGGAGCATCCGACCGAGGCGCGCTCGGTCGTCGCCAAGGCAGTCGAGGCCGCGGCGGCCCGGGAGGCGGCGCGGAAGGCCCGAGACCTGACGCGGCGCAAGAGCGCGCTCGAGGTCACGAGCCTGCCCGGCAAGCTCGCCGATTGCCAGGAGCGCGACCCCAGCCGCTGCGAGCTCTTCCTGGTCGAGGGCGATTCCGCAGGCGGCTCGGCAAAGCAGGCGCGGAACCGCCGCAATCAGGCGGTGCTGCCGTTGCGCGGCAAGATCCTCAATGTCGAGCGCGCCAGGCTCGACAAGATGCTGGGTTCGGCCGAGATCGGCACCATCATCACCGCGCTCGGCACCGGCATCGGGTCGGAGGACTTCGATCTGGCGAAGCTCCGCTATCACCGCATCGTCATCATGACGGACGCCGATGTCGACGGCTCGCACATCCGCACGCTGCTGCTCACGTTCTTCTACCGCAACATGGAGGCGCTAATTCGCGCCGGCCATCTCTATATCGCCCAGCCGCCGCTCTACCGGGTGAAGCGGGGGTCGAGCGAGATCTATCTGAAGGACGACCGCGAGCTCGAGGACCACCTCATCGCCGCCGGACTCGAGGACGCGGTTCTCACACTGCACGACGGTGCGGAGCGCTCGGGAAACGACCTGCGCGCCATCATCGACACGGCGCGCGACACCACGGCGCTGGTCAGGGCGCTTACCCGCCGCGTGGCGCAGCATATCGTCGAGCAGGCGGCGATCGCCGGCGCGCTCAATCCCTCGGTCCTGACCGATCCGGAGTTTTCGACCGACGCTGCAGCCTATATCGCCAGGCGGCTGGACGAGCTCGCGCCGGAGATCGAGCGGGGCTGGCAGGGCGAGGTCCATGACACGCCGGGGGGACCGGCCTTCCGCTTCTCCCGCACGCTGCGCGACGTGACCGAGAGCCACATGATCGATCAGGTGCTGATCACGACGCCGGAGGCGCGGCGCCTCGATGCTTGTGCGGCAGCGCTGCAGGAGGTCTACAGCCACCCCGTCACGATGCGGCGCAAGGAGACCGAGACCGAGGTCAACTCGCCGAGTGCGCTGCTGGAGGCGGTCTACGCGGCCGGGCGCAAGGGCCTCACCATCCAGCGCTACAAGGGCCTGGGCGAGATGAACCCCGAGCAGCTTTGGGAGACCACACTCGACCCCGAGGTGCGGACCCTGCGGCTGGTGGAGATCAAACAGGCGCAGGAGGCGGAGGAGATCTTCTCCACCCTCATGGGCGAGGTGGTGGAGCCGCGCCGCGAGTTCATCCAGCAGAACGCGCTCAAGGTCGTCAATCTCGACGTCTAGTTCCCCGCTGCCTGCCGGCTGATGGCATCGCGCCGCACGCCGCCGCCGAAGCGGCCCCGCAAGCCGGCCAAGAAGCCGGCCCGGCCGCGCGCCAAGCCGAGCGGCGCCAAGGCCAAGACGGCCCCCAAGACACCCAAGGCCTCATCGAAGACACCCAAGGCTGCGCCGAAATCACCCAGGGCGGCGCCCAGGAAAGCGAAATCGGACGGCACCGCGCGCAAGACGGGTGGCGCCAAACCGCGCGCGGGTGCGAAGTCGCCCGCGCGACGGCGGCGCGGCTGGCGCATCGCCAAGTGGAGCGCCGTCTTCGTCCTCTGGCTCGCGGTGCTTGGCGCGGGCTTCGTCGGCTACTACGCCCACGACCTGCCGGATACCGAGCACCTCACCGGGCCCGAGACGCCCCTTTCCATCACCGTGCTGGCGGCGGACGGCTCCGAGGTCGCGACCGTGGGCGAGATGTGGGGCGAGCTCGTGCCGGTTCAGGAGATGGCGCCGGTATTGCCCGAGGCGGTTCTCGCGATCGAGGACCGGCGCTTCTACACCCACGGCGGCATCGATGCCTTCGGCGTGATCCGCGCGGCGTGGCAGAACGCGGTCGAGGGCCGCGTGGTGGCGGGCGGCAGCACGATCTCCCAACAGGTGGCGAAACTGGTGTTCCTCACGCCTGAGCGCACCGTCAGGCGCAAGATCCAGGAGGCGATGCTGGCCTTCTGGCTGGAGCGCGAGTTCACCAAGGAAGAAATCCTCACGATCTACCTCAACCGCGCCTACTTCGGCGCCGGCGCCTACGGCGTCGACGCGGCGGCCAAGCGCTACTTCGGCCGCTCGGCGCGCGATGTCGACGTGGAACAGGCTGCGATGATCGCGGGCCTCCTGAAGGCGCCGTCCCGCTACAGCCCGGCCAACGACCTCGCGCTGGCGCGCAAGCGCGCGGGCGTCGTCGTCGACGCCATGGTCGATGCCGGCTTTCTCGGTGAGGACGAAGGAGCTGCGGCCGGCGAGCGCGTGAAAGGCCTCACCGTGGCCCCGCGAAGCAGCCCGGCGGCGGGCTACTTCGTCGATTGGGTGCGCGAGCAGGTGCCCGGCTACGTCGGGCGCGACCACGGGGCGCTCCGGGTCTTCACGACCCTCGAGCCTGCGCGCCAACGGGCGGCGCAGGCAGCGCTTGCCGATACGCTGACCGCCGCCGGGGCGAGCCGGAAGATCGGGCAGGGCGCCCTCGTCGCGCTGGATGAGAGCGGCGCCGTGCGTGCCATGGTGGGGGGACGCGATCATGGCAAGAGCGTGTTCAACCGGGCGACGCAAGCCAGACGGCAGCCGGGCTCGGCCTTCAAGACCGTGGTCTATCTCGCCGCCGTCGAAGCGGGACTCGCGCCCGACGACAGGATCGAGGACGCGCCCATCACCGTTGCCGGCTGGTCGCCCCGCAACTACGACGAGGAATACCGGGGCCCGGTGACGGTACGGGAGGGTTTTGCGCGCTCGATCAACACGGTAGCTGTGCGCGTGGGCTTGCGCGCAGGCGTGAAACGAATTCACGAGACTGCGCGCAGGCTCGGGATCGAGAGCACGCTGCCCGCCGATGCGAGCATCGCGCTCGGCACCGGCGAGGTCACGCTGCTGGAGCTGACCTCGGCCTATGCGGCGCTCGCCAACGGCGGGGCGCGGGTGCTGCCCCACGGCATTGCGGAGATCCGCAACCGCGCGGGCGACGTGCTCTACAGCCGGACAGGCTCCGGTGCCGGCCGCGCGGCGGATGGCCCGGCGGTGGCCGCGATGCGGGACCTGCTCGGCGCCGCCGTCGCCAACGGCACCGGGCGCGCGGCGCGGCTGCCGCAAGGACTTGGCCCGGCCTACGGCAAGACCGGCACCAGCCAGAAGTTCCGCGACGCGTGGTTCGTGGGCTGGGCCGGGGGACTGGTTACGGGAGTCTGGCTCGGCAACGACGACGGCAGCCCGATGGACCAGGTGACCGGCGGCAGCTATTCGGCCGAGACCTGGCGCAAATTCATGGTCGAGGCGCTGCGCTGAACGTACGCGGTCGTCTCACGCGCGGTCGATCAAGTGGATGAAGGAGCCTGAAACCGTGCCTTGGGTCATGCCCGCGTGGCCGAGCGATGCGCCTGTCGCGTCGCGGGTCTCGAAGAGGGGGCGGCCGGTCTCTTCCGAGACCACGCGGCAATAGTGGAACTCGTGGCCGCGAAAGCTGGTCCCGGCCGCGCCGAGGGGACCAGACGCGGCCAGACGAGCGTGGCGATAACCCAGCGAAAGGCGGCGCTCGCGAAAGCTGGTCTCCAGCGGCAGGAGCCCGGCCATGGCGTGACGGCGGCCGTCGGCGTCGGTGAGGCCCCTCCCCAGCACCATGTAGCCCCCGCATTCGCCGAAGACGGCCGCGCCCCGCCCGGCCGCGCTACGCAGCCCGTCGAGAAAGCGCGCCGCCCCGGCGATGCGCCCCGCGTGCAGCTCGGGGTAGCCGCCGGGCAGGTAGACCGCATCGGCTGACCCGCCGGGCGCCTCGTCCGCGAGCGGCGAGAAGGGCATGACCGCAGTGCCGGCCGCGCGCCAGTCCTCCATCAGTGCGTCGTAGCAGAAGCCGAACGCCTCATCGCGTGCGACCGCGATTCGCTGCCCGAGGGGCGGGATCGCTGCGCACGTCTGCGTCGGCGTAGCCCGAAGCGGGCGTGCGAGTGCTTCCAGGGCACCGGTATCGACCGACCGCGCGACGACCGATGCCGCGGCGTCCAGCCAGTGCCGGCCGCCCTCGCAGGCCTGCACGAGCCCGAGGTGGCGCGAAGGCAGGCTCAGCGCCTCGTCGCGGGGCACCGCGCCGAGAACCGGCACGGATCGCGCGTCGAGAGCAGCGCGCAGCAGCCCCTCGTGCGCCGCGCTCGCAACCCGGTTGAGGATGATGCCGGCGACCGTCACGTCCGGGCGGTAATTGACGAAGCCTTCCGCGAGCGCCGCGACCGAGGCGCCCTGGCCGCGGGCGTCCACCACCAGCACCACGGGCAGGCCCAGCCTGGCCGCGAGGTCGGCGGTGGAGCCGGTGCCGTCGCGGGCGCCGTCGAAGAGGCCCATCGCGCCCTCGCCGACGACAAGGTCGGCACCTGCGGCCAGCGCGGTCAGCCTGCGCGCCAGCGTTTCCGGCCGCATCCCCCAGGGATCGAGATTGACGCAGTCGTGGCCGGTGGCGAGCCGGTGAAAGCCGGGGTCGATGTAGTCAGGACCTGCCTTGAAGGCCCGGGCGGCCAGGCCGCGTTCGCGAAAGTGCGCCAGCAGCCCCGCGCACAGCACGGTCTTGCCGCTGCCCGACGCCGGCGCGGCGAGGATGACGCCCGAGGCCACGGACGCTCAGCCCGTGAACTCGCGCTCGATCTCGAGAGCGATCTGGGTCGGACCCTGGGTCGGCACGTAATGCTGGATGAACTCGCCTTCCGGTCCCATCAGGTAGAACAACGCGGTGTGGTCGACGAGATAGTTGGTGTCGGTCGGCCCCGCCGCCTGCGAGCGCCAGGTGATGCCGAAGGACTGAAGCGCCTGCGCCACCTGCTCCTCCGAGCCGGTGAGCCCGATCAGGCCAGGGAGCTGGGCGACGTAGTTGGCGAGCTTCTCCACCCTGTCGCGCTGCGGATCGACGGTAATGAAAATTGGCTGCACCGCCCTCTCCTGCAGCTTCAGATCCTCGATCACCTGCACCATGACCAGCATGGCGGACGGGCAGACATCGGGGCACCAGGTGAAGCCGAAATAGATCAGCGAGTGCGCGCCGTGGAAGTCCTCGTCGGTGCGCGGCGTGCCGGTGTGATCGACCAGGGAGAAGTCGCCGGTGATCTGATCCGGGGCCACGGCCATGCGGGAGACGTGGCCCTGGTCGACCGGACCGAATAGCGACCCTGAACCATCCATCTGCGTGTAGATGAGGATCGCGCCGATCACCACGATCCAGAGCACTGGGTTGCGTCCCAGGGGAGACCGCTGGCCGCCGCGCCCGGGTTGCTGGCCGCCGCCGCCAGAGGGCGGACCCATGCCGAATTTTCCGAGTTCCTTCCACATAAGCTTGTATGTGTGCTCAGGGCTCCTTCAGGGCGCCAGACTAGCCCTGCTGTGGCCCGTGTCGCAAAAGGATTCGGTCCCCTGGTTTTTCTTCAACCGGCGGCGCGGCGCCAGTGCCGGGCAAGGGCCTCGGCTGCCTCGGCCCGCGCCTCGACCGTTGCCGCAGGGTCCAGCGCGCGCCGAAGCCGCACAACGTCGCCCACAACCACCAGGCAAGGCGCCTCGATTCCGGCACGCTCGGCCGCCGCCGCCGCTTCGGCCAGCGGGGTCTCAACCACGCGTTCGGCCCCGGTGGTGGCGTGGCTGATGAGCGCCGCCGGCGTCTCAGCCGGAAGGCCGCCGCGGGTCAGCCGCTCGGCGATGCTGTCGAGTTGGCGGAGCGCCATGTAGAAGATCAGCACCGGCGCGCCCTGCGCGATGGCCTGCCAGTCCAGCCCGGCCGGCACACCGCCCGCCGCGTCGTGGCCGGTGAGCAGTGTCACCGCCGAGTTGGTGGTGCGATGGGTCATGGGGATGCCGGCCGCAGCCAGCCCGCCGGCGGCAGCGGTGACGCCCGGCACCAGGCGAAAGGGAATGCGGGCCGCGGCGAGCGCCAGCGCCTCCTCCCCGCCCCGGCCGAAGACGAAGGGATCGCCGCCCTTGAGGCGCAGCACGCGCTGCCCCTGCCGGGCGAGCCGTATCAGCCGGCCGCAGATGTCCGGCTGGCGCGCAGAGGGCTTGCCGCCCCGCTTGCCGGCGTATTCGAGTGCCGCCCCCGGCCGCGCCAGCGCCAGAATCTCGGGCGAGACCAAGGCGTCGTAGACGACGCAATCGGCCTCGGCCAGCGCGTTTGCCGCATGGAGCGTGAGCAGGCCCGGATCGCCGGGGCCTGCGCCGACGAGCCAGACGCTGCCCGGCTCGATCGCGGGCAGCGCGGGTCTGCGCGGGGGTGGGGAGCGGTCGTCCATCGCCGCACTCTACACCGGCCGGCACCCTGCGCGGTATAACCGGCGGCATGACGGAACGATCGGGGAGAGCCGGCGAGCTGAGGTCGGGCTGGACCACCGGCGCCTGCGCCGCGGCGGCGACCCGCGCAGCCTATACGGCGCTGGTCACCGGGCGCTTCCCCGACCCGGTCGAGGTGACGCTGCCGGGCGGCCAGGAACCTTCCTTCCCCCTGGTGGTGGCCGAGCGCGGGCCGGACCACGGGCGCGCGGGCGTGCGCAAGGATGCCGGCGACGACCCCGACGTGACCCACGGTGCGCTGGTCGAATCCTGGGTGAGGCCCGCGCCGCCGGGCGCCGGCATCGTGTTCCGCGCGGGCGAGGGGGTCGGCATCGTGACCAAGCCCGGCCTCAGCCTCGCGGTGGGCGAGCCCGCGATCAACCCGGCACCGCGGCAGATGATCGCGGCGATGCTGGACGACCTCGCGCCCGCGCTGGGCGGGCCCGCCGATGTCTCCGTCGCCATCGCGATCCCGGACGGGCGCCGGCTTGCGCGCCAGACGATGAACGGCCGGCTCGGCATCGTCGGCGGGCTCTCGGTGCTGGGCACGTCCGGCATCGTGAAACCCTACTCCTGCGCCGCGTGGATCGCCTCGATCCGGCAAGGGATCGACGTGGCCGCCGCCGCTGGCACCCCCCACCTCGCGGCCGCGACGGGCCGGGTCTCGGAGCAGGCGGTGCAGGCGCTCTACGGCCTCGACGAAGCGGCGCTGATCGACATGGGCGATTTCGTCGGCGCCACGCTCAAGCTGATCCGGCGCAAGCCGGTGGCTCGGCTCACCATTGCCGGCGGCTTCGGCAAGATCAGCAAGCTCGCCGACGGCCACATGGACCTGCATTCGGAGCGCAGCAGCGTGGACCGCGCGGGACTCGTCCGCCGCCTCGCTGCCCTCGGGGCGTCGGAGGCGACGCTGGCGCAAGCCGAGGCTGCCGGCTCGGCAGGCGCTATCCTGGAGGTTGCGAGCGAGGCCGCTCTCCCGCTCGCCGATACGCTCGCCGCCAAGGCCCGTGCCGTGGCCGTGGCCGCGCTCGCCGGCGCCAGCCTCACACCCCATGTGGACGTGCTCATCGTCGATCGCACAGGCTGCATCGTTGGCCGCGCCGGCCCCTGATCGGCTGCTGATCCTGGGCGGCACGGCCGAAGGCCGCGCACTGGCCGAGGCTGCGACGGCGCGCTTCGGCTCCTCCCTCACGGTGATCTCGGCGCTGGCCGGCCGCACCCGCGCGCCGATCCTGCCGGCCGGCGAGGTCCGTATCGGCGGCTTCGGCGGGGCAGACGGCCTGGCCGCGTATCTGAGGGAGGAGCGGATCGACCTCCTCGTCGACGCTACCCACCCCTACGCCTCGCGCATCTCGGCGCAGGCGAGCGAGGCGGCGACACGAGCGGGAACGAGGTGCCTGGTGCTGGTGCGGCCAGCCTGGCAACCCGTGCCCGGCGATCGCTGGATCGACGTCGCCACGGTGGAGGAGGCGGTCGGGGCGATTCCCGCGGAAGCGGAGCGGGTGTTCCTCACCGTGGGCGTCCGCGCGCTCGCGCCCTTCGCGAGCCGCCCCGACCTCTGGTTCCTGGTGCGGCTGGTGGACGAGCCGCCGGAGCCGATCCCGCTCGCTCACCACCGGCTGATCTGCGCGCGCGGGCCCTTCGCGGAAGCCGACGAGCGCGCCCTGCTGAAGGACCACCGTATCGACTGCCTGGTTACTCGTGCGAGCGGCGGCGATGCGACGGCGGCCAAGCTCGCTGCGGCACGCGCGCGCGGGCTGCCCGTGGTGATGGTGCGTCGCCCGCCGCCGCCGGCCGGCCCCAGCGCGTCCTCGGTCGAGGAGGCGCTGACCTGGATCGAAGAGCGCCTCGGGAAAAGGTAATTACGCCTTCTTGCGCGGTCTCAGCACGTGGTGATGGGCGGGGTCGTAGAGCTGGCTTTCGTCGAAGTCGGGCGCATCCAGGGCCCGGCCGACGAGGATCAGCGCCGTCCGGGTGAGGCCGAGGGCCTTCACCTTCTCCCGGATATCGCCGAGGGTGCCGCGCACGATGCGCTCGTCAGGCCAGCTCACGCGGTAGGCGACGATGGTGGGACAGTCCGCCCCGCGGTGGGGGATCAGCGCGCGCGTCACGTTCGCGAGATTGTTGATGGAGAGGTGGATGGCGAGGGTGCCGCCGCCTGCGGCGAGCTTCTCCAACCCTTCATCATCGGGCATGGAGGATGCGCGCACGGCGGTCCGCGTCAGGATCACGGTCTGCGCGATGCCGGGGAGCGTGAGCTCCTGCTTGAGCGCCGCCGCCGCCGCCGCGTAGGCCGGCACGCCGGGGGTCACGTCGTAGGGAATGCCGAGGCGGTCGAGGCGGCGCATCTGCTCGGCGATGGCGCCGTAGAGCGAGGGATCGCCGGAATGCAGCCGTGCGACCTCGTGGCCGTCTGCCGCCGCCCGTTCCATCTCGGCGATGATCGCGTCGAGATCAAGGGGCGCGGTATCGACGATGCGCGCATCCGCCGGCGCCTCCTCGAGGATCATGGGCGGCACCAGAGAGCCCGCATAGAGCACCACCCGACAGCGCCGCAGCAGGGTGAGCCCCCGCACCGTGATCAGATCAGGCGCGCCGGGGCCCGCGCCGATGAAGTGGACCGTCACGCGCGCTTTGCCGCGCGGGGCGTCGCTTCGTCGTCTGCCATCGCCACGCCCGCCCCGTAGCCGCGCGGGGTGTAGAGCCACGCCCGGTCGCCGCGCTCCAGGCGCCGGGTCTGGCTGCTGCCGACGACGATCACGGTGAGCATGTCGACCGCGTCCGTATCGAGCTCGCCCAGGGTGGTGATCGAGACGGCTTCACCCTCCCGCCCGAGATTGCGGGCGAGGACCACGGGGCAGTCCGCCGGCCGCTGGGCCGCGAGGATCGCCCGCGCTTGCGTCAGCTGGGTGCGCCGCCGCTCCGACGCCGGGTTGTAGAGGGCCACCACGAAATCGGCCTCGGCGGCGGCCTGGAGCCTGCGCGCGATCTCGGGCCAGGGCGTCAGCAGGTCGGAGAGGGAGATGGCGCAGAAATCGTGGCCGATGGGCGCGCCCGCCCGCGCCGCGGCGGCCTGGAGCGCGCTGATGCCGGGCTCCACCGCAAGCTCGATGCCGCGCCATCGTGGATCGGCGTCCGCTCCGTCCAGCAGCTCGAAGAGGAGCGAGGCCATGCCGTAGACGCCGGCATCGCCCGAGGAGACCAGGGCGACGCGGCGGCCTTCTGCCGCGAGCGCGAGCGCGGCCCGGCAGCGCTCCTCCTCCGCGCCGATGGGGTAGGCGTGGCGCGCGCATCCCGGCGGCAGCGGCCCGAGCAGGTCGAGATAGCGGCCGTAGCCCACCAAATCGGTGGCGTCCGTGACGGCGGCGTCGGCCCCCGGAGTCCGCCATGCCCGGGCGCCGGGGCCGATGCCGACCACCGTGACCCGCCCGCGCCCCCGCCCGCAGCGCTCGGGCTCGATGATCGCGGATGCCCTCGCGACGGCGCAGGTGCCCCGCGCGCTCCGTGCCTTGGGCATGACGAGCGTGCCGTCCGCACCGGCGCAGGCCAATGCCGCCGCCTCCGCCACGCCGTGGCAGCCGACCGCGCGAAACACGACCTCGGACGGTGCCGTGAGCCGCGGGGTCTCGCGCTCCAGTGCCGCGGCGTCGAAGAGGCGGAGCGGCACGCCCAGCCAGTCCGCGACGGCGCTCACCGCCGGCTCGTCCGCTTTCAGGTCGAGCGAGGTGACGCAGGCCACGGATTCGGGCGCGAGCCCGCCAGCGACGAGCACGCGTTTGGCCAGAAGGATAAGCTCCTCAGGCCTGCAGCCCCGCTCGCAGCCGAGGCCGAGGGCCAACACGGCGGGATGCAGCGTGACATCGGCCACGTCGTCGCCCGGCACGACGCTCCGCTCGCTAATCTGCACCGTGAGTCGGCCCCAGTCTCCGAACGGCGCCCCGCCTGCGGTGAGCCAGTCGGCGCACGCGGCCTCGGTCACGAGGCGCACCGGCTCGCCGGCGAGCAGCGCGGCAGTGACTTCCTTCACCCGCGCGCCTTCACCGACGCGCCAGCCCGGCGGCGTCGCGTCGAGGGCGAAGCCCAGAGCCATGTCGCCGGCCGTCGTGATTGCCGCATGGGCGCCGAGGGCCGTGGCGATGGTGTGGGCGAGCCGGTTGGCGCCGTGATGGCCGCCGAGCAGGGGCACAACGCTCTGCTCGTCCTCCGAGACCGCGAGCACCGGCGGCTCTGCGCCCTTGTCCGCAAGATGGGGGCCGAGCAGGCGGATGAGGATGCCGGCGGCACAGATGCCGACGATAGGCGTGCCGGACCGAAACAGAGCGGCGAGATGGGGCGCGAGGCGCTCGTAGGCGACATCGGCGGTGCCTTCGGGCGACGCGGGGCCGTGAATCGCCGCGCCGGGCAGCGCAACTGCGATGCGCCGTGCCAGCGCCATCTGGCGTGCATCGAGGATGACCACGGCTGGCGGGCTCAGCGCCATGCCGCGCCCCGTTTGTGGACGATCACCATGGAGAAGTAGGGCGCGGGCGGCTCGACCTCGGCCAGAGGCATTATCCGCTGCGCCGCCATGGAGGCGCGCTCGACGTAGTGCGCGCGCGCCAGCAGCCCGAGGTTGTCGAGCACGCGGCGCACCTTCTCCAGGTGGCGGCCGACCTTGACGATCGCCGCCGCGTCGCAGTTGGCGAGCTGGGCGGTGAGCCGTTGGTCATCGAGGGTCGCCGGGATCACCGTCAGTACGTCGTTGCGCGCCGCCAGCGGCAGGCCGAGCGCGGCGGCGCAGGCCATGGGCGAGGAGACGCCGGGGATCACCTCCACCCTGTGGCGCTGGGCCAGGCGCTCGAAGAGGTAGAGGAAGGAGCCGTAGACGAAGGGGTCGCCCTCGCAAAGCACGGCGACGTCCAGGCCTGCGTCGAGCCGCGCGCCGAGGGTCGCCGCCGCCTCGTCGTACACCTCCGCCGCCGGAAAGCGGCTCGGCTCCAGCGGCATGCGGATCGCGATTTCCTCCTGCCCGCCGGTGAGGTGCGGTGCCGCGATGCTGCGCGCGAGGCTCTCGCCCTCCGGCGGCGCGGGGTACGCCACGACCCCGGCCTGCCGGAGCGCCTTCAGAGCCTTGAGCGTGATCAGGTCGGGATCGCCGGGGCCGACGCCGATGCCGCTGAGCAGGCCGCTCATGGTGGCTTGACCAGCGTGAGTTGCGTCACCGGCATCAGCGGGCGCCAGGCGAGGTGGCGGCCCACGGGGCGTGCGCGGGAGACCGCGAGGCGTGCCATGAAACCGTCGTGGCGCGCGCACCAGTCGGCGAGCACCGCCTCGCCGGCGAGGGTGACGGCGTTAGCCACCAGGGTGCCGCCGGGCGCGAGCCTCGACCAGCAGGTCTCGATCAGGCCGCCGACCGTGAGCCCGCCGCCGATGAAGACCGCATCGGGCTCGGGCAGGGACTCCAGCGCCTCGGGCGCAGCGCCCTCCTGCACCTGGAGGCGGGGGACGCCGAGGGCCGCGGCGTTGCGGGCGATGCGGGCACAGCGGTCGGGGTCGCGCTCGATCGCGATGGCGTTGGTGGTGCGCTCGCTCAGGAGCCATTCGATCGCCACCGAGCCGGAGCCCGCGCCCACGTCCCAGAGCAGGGCGCCGGGCCGGGGATCGAGCGCGCTTAGCGTCTGTACCCGGATCTCGCGCTTGGTGAGCTGGCCGTCGTTCTCGAACGCGCGGTCCGGCAGGCCGGGTGTGCCGCGAAAGCGCTTCAGCTTACCTTCCGCCCGGCATTCCACGGCGATGGTGTTGAGGTCCGGCACCTGCGTCTCGCCCCAGCGCTCGGCGCGTTCGGTGACGCAGGCCTCGTCGGGCCCGCCCATGTGGGCGAAGACGGTGAGCGTGCTCGCGCCATAGCCGACGGCGGTGAGCTGTGCCGCAACCTGGGCCGGCGTCGCCCCGTCGTGGGAGAGCACCAGCAGGCGCTGGCCGGGCGCGAGATGGGCGCGGATGGTCTCCAGCGGGCGGCCGTGCAGGGTAACGCCCACGGTCTCGTCGGCGCTCCAGCCGAGGCGGGCGCGGGCGAGACTGAAGGCCGACGGCGCCGGGATGGTCACGATCTCCTCGTCGGGGAAGGCGCGGCGGAGCGTGGTGCCGATGCCGAAGCAGAAGGGATCGCCGGTCGCCAGCACGACGACCCGCTGTCCGCTCACGGCGCGGATATCGTCCACGCTCTCCGACAGCGGCCGGCGCCAGGTGAGGCGGCGGGCCGTGCCGTCCGGGATCATGGCGAGATGTCGTTCGCCGCCGATCAGCACCTCCGCCCGGTCGATCAGCGCGCGGGCGGCAGGCGCGAGCGCGTCCGGCCCGTCCTCGCCGAGGCCGATGACGGTGAGCCAGCCGCTCATGGGCTGCTCCCGGCCTCGGGCGGCGCCGCGAGCGCGTTCACCGCCGCCGCCGCGACCGCACTGCCGCCCCGCCGGCCCAGCAGGGTGAGGAAGGGCACGCCGTGCCGCCCCTCCGCAAGCGCCGCCTTGGCCTCGCTCGCGCCGACGAAGCCGGGGGGCGTCGCGATGATCGCTGCGGGCCGGGGCGCTCCCTCTGCCAGCAGCTCCAGCAGGCGGAAGAGCGCGGTGGGCGCGTTGCCGATCACGCAAAGCGCGCCCGCGAGGTGCGGCTGCCAAAGCTCCACCGCCGCCGCCGAGCGCGTGGTCTGCGCGGACGCCGCGCGCTCGGCCAGGCCCGGCGCGCCGAGGGTGCAGATCACCTCGTTGCCCGCCGCGAGCCGGCCGCGGGAGATACCGGACGCCACCATCTGGCAGTCGGCCAGGATGGGCGCGCCCGCGGCGAGCGCAGCGCGCGCCTCTTCTGCCAGATCGGCCGAGAAGGCGAGGTCCGCCACCAGATCGGTCATGCCGGACGCGTGCACCATGCGGTAGGCGACGTCCACCAGGTCCGCCGGCAGGCCGGCGACATCGGTCTCCCGCCGGATGATGGCGAAGGAGCGCCGCGTGATCCCGTCCGGGTCGCGCAGGTAGTCAGCCGTTGCCGTGGCCGCCATGTCCGTCCGTTTCGTGATCGTAG
>Ga0209022_1002149_pt1 | contig 17199 bp, 6 predicted proteins | sample PinacodermPK_FD_187300 | JGI IMG/M metagenome (GOLD analysis project Ga0209022, IMG submission 187300) | Host-associated microbial community of the marine sponge Aplysina aerophoba from Gulf of Piran - sponge pinacoderm, lysed by proteinase... | ecosystem: Host-associated > Porifera > Sponge >...
AGACCCGCCCATGATGGAGGCTTGTGCCCTGGGTTGCTACGACAGCAAGGCCAGCAGTTTGTGTTCCTGTGCTCGCCAGCGCTGATCTTTGTCCAGCTCCTGTCGGCAGGGGGCGATTTCTCTGGCTATAGCAAACAGAAAGTGTGTTGCGGTGACGAATTTCCTCACACCTGTCTTGTGAATACCTCGTTTTTCCAGCAGGGTCTGCGGCCAACAGGACAACAAACGAACACAATGGGCGAGCTGGCTGATGCAGGACGCATTCATGAACCCACTGACCTCTATCGCAAGGACGGCAGACTTCAGCGCTTTTCCCAGCAGCCTCGAGTGTGAGCCAGAAATAGGCGCTGTCCCCAGAAGCTCCTTGAAGTAACGGATACTCAGACACAAATGTGGCTCAAACCCGGGGAAATGGCGGGCTTCGAGGCGCAGCTCATCAAATGCTGGCCAGATTTCCATCTCCGTGAAAAAGGTAGCCAAATTCAGTTCAATGTCCTTGTCATCACAGGGCGTGTTTTGCTGCCCCCTGGCGGCTCGGGTACGGAGTCTCGTATAGATGGCCCATGCCTGTTCCAGATTCTGCTGGCCCCCTTTGAGCCGGAGAACCTGAGCGAGGGGGAGCTCAATTTCCTTGTCATCACAGGGCGTATTGACCCTGCCGGCGGCACGGGTGCGCAGTCTTGTGTAAACAGCCAGGGCTTTGTCCAGATTGTCAGCCCCCCCCATAAGCCGGAGAGATGTGGCAAGGGTCAGCTCTATATCCTTGTCATTACAGGGGGTGTTTGCCCGGCCTCCGGCGGCCCGGGCGCGCAGTTTGGTGTAAATAGCCAGGGCCTGTTCCAGGTTGTCCGCCCCTCCCATCAGCTCCAGATGCCTGCCAAGGGCCAGCTCGATCTCCTTGTCATGACAGGGCGTGTTCACCCGTCCGCCAGCCGCCCGGGTGCGCGCTCTGGTGTAGATAGCCATGGCTTTTTCCAGATTGTCCGAGCCACCCATGGCCTGGAGATGCCTGCCAAGGGCCAGCTCGATCTCCTTGTCATTACAGGGGGTGTGAGCCTTGCCCCCGGCCGCCCGGGTGCGCAGCCGGGTAAAAATAGCCAGGGCCTTTTCCATATTGTCCGCGCCACCCAGTATCTGGAGATGTCTGCCAAGGGTCAGCTCGATATCCTTGTCATTACAGGGGGTGTTGGTCAGTCCCCCGGCCGCCTGGGTACGCAGCCGGGTAAAGATAACCAGGGCCTTTTCCAGATTATCCGAGCCACCCATGAACTGAAGATGTCTGCCGAGGGTCAGCTCAATATCCTTGCTATTACAGGGGGTGTTCATTCGTCCCCCGGCATGCCTGGCGCGCAGCCGGCTGTAGATAGCCAGGGTCTTCTCCAGATTGGCGGTGCCCCCCATGCGCTGGAGACATCTGCCGATGGCCAGCTCAATGTCGGTGTCATCACAGGGGATGTTGACTCTTGCGGCGGTCATCCGGCTGCGCAGCCGGGTAAAGATAGCCAGGGCCTTTTGCAGACTGTCCGGGTCACCCATGATCTGGAAGTGTCTGCCAAGGGCCAGCTCAATATCCTTGTCATCACAGGGGGTGTTTATCCGTCCCCCTGCATGCCTGGCGCGCAGCCTTGTAAAGATAGCCAGAGCCAGGTCCAGATTGTCTGCTCCCCCCATGCGCTGGAGACATCTGCCAAGGGTCAGCTCAATTTCCTTGTCATCACAGGGGGTATTGACCCTGCCGGCGGCCCGGGTGCGAAGCCGGGTAAAGATAGCCAGAGCCTTTTCCAGATGGTTCGCGCCCCCCAGTACCTGAAGCAGCCTGCCAAGGGCCAGCTCAATCTCCTTGTCATCACAGGGGCTGTGCTCCCTTCCGGCAGCCGCCCGGGTGCGTAGCCGGGTAAAGATGGTCAGGGTCTGTTGCAGATTGTCCGGGCCACCCATGATCTGCAGATGCCGCCCAAGGCCCAGGGCGTGTACCTTGTGATCTTTGTAGGCCTGTATGTGGTTGGCATAAAGATGTTGGAACAGCGGCAAGGCTTCATTGAAACAGCCCTTGGCTTGTAAAGCTCTGGCTTTGGCCATCATCAAGCCTTTGCCATTCTGCACTCCCGGTTCAAGGGCGTTGATGAAAGCAAGACAGTCGTCAATGTTGCCCAGCTGAAACAATGCCCTCGCTTTTAATTGCAAAAGGCGGATATAGAGGGAGGAATGCGCACTATATCTACCCAATAGAGCAGCAGCTGTATCCAGAGCACGCTGAGGATCGGTGCGCAGATAGCTGAAAGCCTTGTCGATGTCATTGGGTTGCGGTACCCGAGCATGCGCAGGAGAGTGCTGGGGCTGGCGTTGATTCAGCGGTCGCTGCCTATAACCGCAGCCCGGCTCCTGCGGGAAAGAGTCTCTTGTGCCAGGCGCATCAGCGGCGGGGCACCCCGGCTGTGGCTGTGTGCCGCCGAAGGATGATGCACGGTCATAGCCCCCGCCGCTCCCGGGATAGACTGATCGATTCATAGTGTTGATACCCCTTGTTCCTGTTCTGTGCCCGCAGCAGGTGGTGTCGGGAGACGATGAAGGTCCCGGACAGCAATGGAGAGCCGTTTGTTCAGACGTTGATCCGGGCAGCGGAGCTGGCCGCCAGAGTGACTGGCGATAGCTGCCTGTTTCTGCAACCGGGCCGGTTCAAAGAGGCCGGGCGAGAAGGCCGCGCCGTTCAAGCCGGCGACAGTGCCAAGATTGGTCAGTGTGTCGGACCGGGACTGCTGGCCTTGCTGCGACAGCAAGGCCAGCAGTTTCTGTTCTTTGGCGCGCCAGTACCGATCCTTGTCCTGCTTTTGTCGGTAGGGGGCGATCTCACGGGTTATAGCAAACAGAAATTTTGCTGCGGTGACAAATTTGCTCACATCTTTGCTGTGAATGCCCCGGTTTTCCAACAGGACCTGCGGCCAACAGGACAACACACGAATACAGTGGGCCAGCTGACTGATGCAGGAGGCATTCATGAATCCACTGATCTCTATGGCAATGCTGGCCGACTTCAGAGCTTTCCCCAGCAGCCTCGAGTGTGAGCCAGAAATAGTCGCTGTCTCCAGAATTTCATGGAAGCAACGGACACTCAGACACAAATGTGACTCAAACCCGGGGAACTGGCGTGCTTCGAGTCGTAGCTCATCAAACGCTGACCAGATTCCCATCTCCGTGAAAAAGGCAGCCAAATTCAGCTCGATGTCCTTGTCATCACAGGGCGTGTTTTCCTGTCCCCCGGCGGCCCGGGTGCGGAGTCTCGTATAGATGGCCCACGCCTTTTCCTGATTATGCTGGCCCCCCTTGAGCCGGAGAATCCGGGCGAGGGAAAGCTCGATGTCCTTGTCATCACAGGGCGTATTGACACTGCCGGCAGCCCGGGCGCGCAGTCTTGTATAAATAGCCAGGGCCAGGTCCAGATTGTCAGCGCCCCCCATGAGCTGGAGATGTGTGGCAAAGGTCAGCTCTATATCCTTGTCATTACAGGGGCTGTGGGCCTTGCCCCCGGCCGCCCGGGTGCGCAGTCTGGTGTAGATGGCCATGGCCTTTTTCATATTGTCGGCTCCTCCCATCAGCTGGAAATGTCTGCCAAGAGCCAGCTCGATCTCCTTGTCATTACAGGGGGTGTTTGTCAGCCCCCCGGCCGCCCGGGTGCGCAGTCTGGTGTAGATGGCCAGGGCCTTTTCCAAATTGTCCGAGCCCCCCATGAGCTGAAGATGTCTGCCGAGGGTCAGCTCAATATTCTTGTCATCACAGGCGGTGTTCATTCGTCCCCCCGCATGCCTGGCGCGCAGCCGGGTAAAGATAGCCAGGGCTTGTTGCTGATTGTCTGCTCCGCCCATGATCTGGAGAAGCCTGCCAAGGGCCAGCTCAATTTCCTTGTCATCACCGGGGGTGTTCATGCGTCCCCCGGCCGCCCGGCTGCGCAGCCGGGTAAAGATAGCCAGGGCCTTTTGCAGATTATCCGGGCCACCCATTATCTGGAGGTGTCTACCAAGGGCCAGCTCAATTTCCTTGTCATCACAGGGGGTGTGCATGCGTCCCCCGGCCGCCCGGATGCGTAGCCGGGTAAAGATCGCCAGGGCCTTTTCCAGAGCGGTTGTGCTCCCCACGAGCTGGAGACATCTGCCGAGGGCCAGCTCAATATCCGTGTCATCACAGGGGGTGTTGGCTCTTCCGGCGGCCATCCGGCTGCGCAGCCGGGAAAAGATAGCCAGGGCCTTCTCCAGATTGGTGGTGCCTCCCATAAGCTGGTGACATCTGCCGAGGGCCAGTTCAATATCCTTGTCATCACAGGGGGTGTTCAGCCGTCCCCCCGCACGCCGGGAGCGCAGCCTTGTAAAAATAGCCAGAGCCAGGTTCTGATTGTCGGCTCCCCCCATAAGCTGGAGATGTCTGCCAAGGGTCAGCTCAATTTCCTTGTCATCACAGGGGGTGTTTATCCGTCCCCCCGCGCGCCTGGTGCGCAGCCTTGTGTAGATAGCCAGGGCCTGTTCCAGATGGTTCGCGTCTCCCAGTGTCTGAAGCAGCCTGCCAAGGGCCAGTTCAATCTCCTTGTCATCACAGGGGCTGTGCTCCCTTCCGGCAGCCGCCCGGGTGCGCAGCCGGGTCAAGATGGCCTGGGCCTGTTGCAGATTGTCCGAGCCTCCCATGATCTGGAGATGCCGCCCAAGCCCCAGGGCGTGTGCCTTGTGATCTTTGTAGGCCAGGTTGTGAGTGACATAAAGGTGTCGGAACAGCGGCAAAGCTTCATTGAAGCAGCCCTTGGCTTGTAAAGCTCTGGCTTTGGCCATCATCAAGCCTTTGCCATTCTGCACTCCCGGTTCAAGGGAGTTGATGAAAGCAATACAGGCGTCAATCCTGCTGAGCTGAAACAGTGCCCTCGCCTTTAATTGCACAAGCTGGATAAAGAAGGAGGGCTGTGCACTGTAGCTGTCCAATAGCGTTTCAGCGGTATCCAGAGCACGCTGGGGATTGGTGCGCAGACAGCTGAAAGCCGTGCGAATCGCGTCTTGTATAAGTGCACTGGCGCCAGCGCATTGGTGCCGGCCTGCTGGTGCCGGTGCCTGATGGCGCGCCGGGTAGCCTTGCGGTTTGCGTTGCTTCAGCGGTCGCGGTTCATAAGCTCGGCCCCCCTCCCTGGCGAAAGAGTCTCTTTCGTCAGAGGAACCAGCAACGGGGCACCCGGGTTGACCTTGTCTGCCGCGCACAAGAGCGGCGCAGCTATACCCCCTGCTTCGCCCGTAATAGCCGGATGGATTCATGATCTTGACAAGCCTCGTTCAGATTTGCACCAGCAGGCCGCTCGCGCCGGGAATCAATGGGGCACCTGACCGCAACAGAGGAAAATTTGTTCAGAAGTTAGTCAGGCCTGCTGACTCAGGCGCCAGACCTGCCAACGATGGATGCAGCCGTCGCAGGGCATATCCCAAGAAGCAGGGAGAGAAGCTGTGCCGGTCCTGGGCAACACCAGAACCGGTCAGCGTATCAACTGAGTCAGCCGATTTTGTCCAGTGTGCGGCTACGACACAAGGCCAGCAGTTCCTGTTCCCTGGCTCGCCAGCGTTCATCCTTTGCCAGATTGTCTTTGCCTCCCATGAGCTGGAGAAGTCTGCCAAGGGTCAGTTCAATCTCCTTGTCATGACAGGGGGTGTTTACCCTTCCGTTTGCGTACCAGGTACGCAGCTGGGTAAAGAGGAGGCGCGACCATTGTTCTTGCCTCTCCCACAATATCCTGATGGATTCATAGTGATGACACCCCTTGCCGGTGATTGTGTGCCAGCAGCAGCTGGCGTTGAGAGATAACGAACGGGATGCAACCTTTGGATGGCACGGGAGAGGCGTTTGTTCCGAAGTCTGTCAGGACAGCAGACATGGTGGTCACGCAAGATGGATGCTTGTTGGCGCTGCCGGGTGTGTTCCGGGAGCCAGACAGTGGACGTCACGCCTTGTCGCCAGGTGACAGCCGCACCAACAGGCCAGTGCCTCAAGGCATGCTAGAGTCCTCGTGCAGTCTGCTGGCGCGACAGCAAGGCCCGCAGTTGTTGCTCCTGTGCGCGCCAGCGCTGATCTTTTTCCATCCGCTGACGGTTGGGATCCATCTTGTTGGCCGTATCAAAGAGAAACAGTGCTGCGCTTCTCAACCTCCGTGCATCCCTGGGTTGAATACTGTGTTCTTTCAACAGGGCCGCCGGCCAGCATGACAACAAACGAATACAATGTGCCAGCTGGCTGATGCAGGAGGCATTTATGCACCCGCTTTTCTCCATCGCAAGGACGACAGAACCTGTCGCTTTCCCCAGAAGCTGTGAGTGCCGCAGCCTTGAGTGCGCGCAAGCCAGGCTCTCTGTCTCCAGAAGTTCACGCCAATAACGGACGCTCAGGCACAAATGCGGTTCAAATCCGGGGAAGTGGCGAGCTTCGAGTCGCAGTTCATCAAACGCTGGCCAGTTTCGCTTTTCTATGAACAAGGAGGCCAAAGCCAGCTCTATTTCCTTGTCATTACAGGGCGTGTTGTCCTGCTCGCCGGCAGCCCGGCGGCGTAGCCGCATGTAGATGGCCTGGGCCTTTTCCAGATTCTGCTCGCCCCCCTTGAGCTGGAGAAGCCGGCCGAGGGCCAACTCAATTTCCTTGTCATCGCAGGGCGTATTGACCAGTCCCCCGGCGGCACGGGTGCGCAGTTGGATAAAAATAGTCAAGGCCTGCTCCAGGTTGTCAGCTCCTCCCCGCAGCTCAAGAAGCCGTCCGAGGGCCAACTCAATTTCCTTGTCATCACAGGGCGTGTTTTCCCGCCCGCCGGCCGCACGCGCGCGTAGCCTCGTATAGATAGCCAAGGCCTGATCCAGGTTGCCAGCTCTTCCCCGCAGCTCAAGAAGCCGTCCGAGCGACAACTCAATATCTTTGTCATCACAGGGCGTGTTTTCCCGCCCACCGGCCGCACGAGCGCGTAGCCTCGTATAAATAGCCAAGGCCTGTTGCAGATCCTGTTCGCTCCCCTTTACCTGGAGAAGCCGCCCGAGGGACAACTCAATTTCCTTGTCATCACAAGGCATATTGACCAGTCCCCCGGCCGCACGGGTGCGCAGTTGGGTAAAAATGCTCAAGGCCTGCTCCAGATTGTCGGCTCCCCCCCGGGTCTGGAGAAGTCTGCCAAGGGCCAGCTCAATCTCCTTGTCATTACAGGGGGTGTTCATCCGTCCTTTCGCACTGTCGGTGCGCAGCCTTGTAAAGATCGCCAGGGCCTTTTCCAGGTGCTCTTCTCCCCCCATGAGCTGGAAATGTCTGCCAAGGGCCAGCTCAATCGCCCTGTCATTACAGGGGGTGTCCATCCGTCCTCTCGCACTGCTGGTGCGCAGCCTTGTAAAGATAGCCAGGGCCTTCTCCATGTTGGCCGCTCCACCCATGAGCTGCAGATGTCTGCCAAGGGTCAGCTCAATCTCTTTGTCCTTACAGGGGGTGTCGACCTTTCCGGCGGCCCGACTGCGTAGCCCTGTAAAAATAGTCAGGGCCTTCTCCATGTTGTCCGCTCCGCCCAGGATCTGGAGATGTCTACCAAGAGCCAGCTCAATCTCCTTGTCATTACAGGGCGTGTTGGCTCTTCCGGCGGCATGCCAGGTGCGCAGTTGGGTAAAGACCGCCCGGGACTTCTCCAGATTGTCTGCTCCCCCCATAATCTGGAGAAGTCTGCCAAGGGCCAGCTCAATCTCCTTGTCAGTACAGGCGGTGTTGGTCCTTCCGCCAGCTGCCCGGGTGCGTAGCTGAGTAAAAATAGTCAGGGCCAAGGCCTGATTGCCCGCCCCTCCCATGAACTGGAGATGTCTGCCAAGGGTCAGCTCAATTTCCTTGTCATTACAGGGGATGTTGGCCTTTCCGCCCGCCGCCCGGGTGCGCAGCCTTGTAAAGATAGCCCGGGCCTTGTCCAGATTGTCCAGGCCACCCAGGAGCTGGAGATGTATGCCAAGGGCCAGCTCAATCTCCTTGTCATTACAGGGGGTGTTCATCCGTCCCCGCGCGCGCCAGGTGCGCAGCCTTGTAAAGATAGCCAGGGCCTTGTCCATATTCTCCGCTCCCCCCATGCGTTGGAGATGTCGGCCGAGGGTCAGCTCAATAGCCTTGTCATTACAGGGGGTATCTATTCTTCCGGCCGTACGCCGGGTGCGCAGCCGGGCAAAAATAGCCAGGGCCTTTTCCTGATTGTCGGCTCCCCCCATGGCCTGGAGAAGCCGGCCGAGGGCCAGTTCAATATCCTTGTCATCACAGGGGGTGTTCACCTGTCCCCCTGCGGCCAGGGCGCGCAGCCGCGTATAGATGGCCATGGCCTTTTCCAGATTGTCTGCTCCTCCAATGAACTGAAAATATCTGCCAAGGGTCAGCTCAATATCCTTGTTATCGCAGGGCGTGTTCACCTTTCCGCCAGCCGTCCGGGTGCGTAGCTGGGTAAAGATGGCCAGGGCCTTTCCCAGATTGTCTTCTCCCCCCATGAGCTGGAGAAGTCGGCCAAAGGCCAGGCCGTGTACCTTGTGATCGTTGTAGGCCAGCTGGTGATTGACATAAAGATGCTGGAAAAGCGGCAAAGCTTCATGGAGATTGCCCTTGGCTTGTAAAGCTCTGGCTTTGGCCATCGCCAGGCCTTTGTGATTCTGCACTCTCGGTTCCAGGGAATTGATGAAGGCAATACAGTCGTCATTTTTTTTCAGCTGAAACAAGGCTCTCGCTTTTAGCAGAAACACCGGGATACAGAGGCAGGGACGTGCACTGTGTTTGCCCAATAGCGCTTCAGCGGCATCCAGCGCACGCCCAGGATTGGTGCGCAGCAGGCGGAAAGCGTTGTCGATGTCGTCTTTTTCTGGTGCATATGTGAGCAATGGGGAGTATTGCCTCGGGTAGTATTGCACCGGGACGTATTGCACCGGGAAGTATTGCGCCGGGACGTATTGCACCGGGACGTATTGCACCGGGACGTATTGCTCCGGGACCTGTTGCTCCGGGACCTGTTGCTCCGGGTAGTATTGCTCCGGGTAGTATTGCTCCGGGTAGTATTGCTCCGGGTAGTATTGCTCCGGGTAGTACTGCTCCGGGTAGTACTGCTCCGGGTAGTGTTGCTCCGGGTAGTGTTGAGAGGACCTCTGGCTCAACGGTCGCTGCCTATAGCCTCTGTTCTCCCCCTGGGCGAAAGCGCTTTGTTGGCAAGGCGCAGGGGTGACCTGCTCGTGCTTTGGCTGACTCTGTTTGTCGCGTACGCAGGAGGTACGCTTATAGCCCCTGCCCCTCTCACAATATCCTGATGGATTCACGGTTTTGATACCTCTTGTTCCGATTCTGCTCAGCAGGCCGCAGGTGCAGGTGCTGAAAGACACGAGCGCGTTGGATTGCAATCAGCGGAGTTTGTTCAAAAATGGGTTAGAGCAGCAGACATAGCCGCCAGAGAAGCAGATGATGGATGCTCTGCGTCGTAGCAGGGCCTGTCCAAAGCAGCAGGGGGTAGGAGCGATGCTTTTCTTGCAGGTGACAGCCGCAACAGCAGGTCAGTGTGTCAACTGATTTTGCTGGCTGTGTGCAGTGTGCTGCCGCGACAGCAAGGCCCGCAGTTCCTGCTCCCGTGCGCGCCAGTGCTGATTTTTTTCCATCCACTGACGGCTGGGGGCAATCCTGGTGGCCGTATCAAAGAGAAATAGTGCTGCGGTTCCCAATCGCCTGACATCCTTGCGTTGCATGCCGCGTTCTTGCAACAGGGCCTGGGGCCAGCATGACAACAAACGAATACAATGTGCCAGCTGACTGATGCAGGAGGCATTCATGCGTCCACTTTTCTCCATGGCAAAGACGGCAGCATGGATGGCTTTACCCAGAAGCCTGGAGTGCGCGGTAGCAAGGATCTGGATCTCCAGAAGTTCACGCCAGCTGCGGATACTCAGACACAAATGCGGTTCAAATCCGGGGAAGTGGCGAGCTTCAAGTCGCAGCCCATCAAACGCTGCCCAGTTTCCCCGCTCAATGAACATGGAGGCCATAGCCAGTTCAATATCCTTGTCATCACAGGGCGTGTTTTCCCGCCCGCCGGCCATCCGGGCGCGCAGTCTCGTGTAGATGGCCAGGGCCTGTTCCAGATTATGTTCCCCGCCCTGAAGCATCAGGTGCCGTCCGAGGGATAACTCAATGTCCTTGTCATTACAGGGCGTATTGACCAGTCCCCCGGCGGCACGGGTGCGCAGCCGGGTAAAAATAGTCAAGGCGCGTTCAAGATTGTCGGCTCCTCCCCGCAGCTCGAGAAACCGCCCGAGTGTCAACTCAACATCCTTGTCATGACAGGGCATGTTTTCCCGCCCTCCGGCCATCCGGCTGCGCAGTTGAGTACAAATAGTCAAAGCCTTTTCCATATTGCCCGGTCCTCCCAGGAGCTGGAGATGTCGGCCAAGGGCCAGCTCAATATCCTTGTCACTACAGGGGGTGTTCGCCTTTCCGGCGGCCGTCCGGGTACGCAGACGGGTAAAAATAGCCAGGGCCTTTTCCATATTGCCCGGTCCTCCCAGGAGCTGGAGATGGCGGCCAAGGGCCAGCTCAATATCCTTGTCATTACAGGGGACGTTCACCCTTCCACCTGCACTGGCGGTGCGCAGCTGGATAAAGATAGCCAGGGCCTTTTTCAGATTGTCCGCGCCGCCCATGAGCTGGAGATGTTTGCCAAGGGTGAGTTCAATATCCTTGTTATTACAGGCAGTGTTTGCCCTTCCGGCAGCCGCCCGGCTACGCAGCCTGGTAAAGATAACCAGGGCCTTTTCCATATTGGCTTTCCCTCCCAGGAGCTGGAAATGTTTACCAAGGGCCAGCTCAATATCCTTGTCATTACAGGGCGTGTTGCGCATTCCGGCAGCCCGGGTGCGCAGCCGGGTAAAGATAACCAGGGCTTTTTCCAGATGTTCTGCTCCCCCCATGATCTGGAGGTGCCTGCCGAGGGCCAGCTCAATATCCTTGTCATTACAGGGGGTGTTCACCCTTCCGGCTGCACCGCCGGTATGCAGCCGGGTGAAAATGGCCAGGGCCTGTTGCTGATTGTCCAGGCCGCCCATGAGTTGGAGATGTCGGCCGAGGGCCAGCTCAATATCCTTGTCATTACAGGGGGTGTCAGTCCTTCCGCCAGCAGCCCGGATGCGTAGCCGGGTAAAGATAACCAGGGCTTTTTCCAGATGTTCTGCTCCCCCCATTATCTGGAGGTGCCTGCCAAGGGTCAGCTCAATATCCTTGTCATTACAGGGGGTGTTCACCCTTCCGGCAGCAGCCCGGGTGCGCAGCCGGGTAAAAATGGCCAGGGCCTGTTGCAGATTGTCCAGGCCGCCCATGAGCTGGAGATGTCGGCCGAGGGCCAGCTCAATCTCCTTGTCATTACAGGGGGTGTCTGCCCTTCCGCCAGCAGCCCGGATGCGCAGCCGGGTAAAGATAACCAGGGCTTTTTCCAGATGTTCTGCTCCCCCCATGATCTGGAGGTGCCTGCCAAGGGTCAGCTCAATATCCTTGTCATCACAGGGCGTGTTCATCCTTCCGGCCGCCCGGGCGCGCAGCCGCGTATAGACGGCCAGGGCCTTTTCCAGATTGTCGGCTCCCCCCATGGTCTGGAGAAGTCGGCCGAGGGTCAGTTCAATATCCTTGTCATTACAGGGCGTGTCTACTCGTCCCCCTGCGGCCCGGGCGCGCAGCCTCGTATAGATGGCCCAGGCCTTTTCCAGATTGTCTCCCCCTCCCATAAGCTGGAGATGTCTGCCAAGGGCCAGCTCAATATCCTTGTCATTACAGGGCGTGTTGCGCATTCCGGCAGCCCGGGTGCGCAGCCGGGTAAAGATAACCAGGGCTTTTTCCAGATATACTGCTCCCCCCATGATCTGGAGGTGCCTGCCGAGGGCCAGCTCAATATCCTTGTCATGACAGGGGGTGTTCACCCTTCCTTCTGCACCACCGGTATGCAGCCGGGTGAAAATGGCCAGGGCCTGTTGCAGATTGTCCAGGCCGCCCATGAGTTGGAGATGTCGGCCGAGGGCCAGCTCAATCTCCTTGTCATTACAGGGGGTGTCAGTCCTTCCGCCAGCAGCCCGGATGCGCAGCCGGGTAAAGATAACCAGGGCTTTTTCCAGATGTTCTGCTCCCCCCATGATCTGGAGGTGCCTGCCAAGGGTCAGCTCGATACCCTTGTCATCACAGGGCGTGTTCATCCTTCCGGCCGCCCGGGCGCGCAGCCGCGTGTAGATGGCCAGGGCCTTTTCCAGATTGTCTTCTCCTCCCATGAGCTGGAGAAGTCGGCCAAGGCCCAGGCCGTGTGCCTTGTGATCCTTGTAGGACAGCTGGTGATTGACATACAGATGCTGGAACATTGGCAATGCTTCATGGAAACAGCCCTTGGCTTGTAAAGCTCTGGCCTTGGCCATCAACAAGCCTTTGTCATTTTGTGCTCGCGTTTCCAGGGAGTTGATGAAAGCAATACAGTCGTCAATTTTGTTCAGCTGAAATAATGCTCTTGCTTTTAGCAGAAACACAGGGATACAGAGACAGGGATGTGCTCTGTATTTGCCCAATAGAACTTCAGCGGCATCCAGAGCATGCCCAGGATCGGTGCGCAGCAAGCGGAAAGCCTTGTCGATGTCGTCTCGTTCCGGTGTGCGCGAGAGCCTTGGGTGGTGCTGTCCCGGGTAGTGTTGAGGGGACCTTTGGCTCAGCGGTCGCTGTCCATAGCCTCTGTCCTCCCCCTGGGCGAAAGACTGGCGTTGGCCAGAAGCTGCGGCACTGTACCCCGGCCGGTGCTGTTTGCTACGTAAAGAGGGGGATCGGCCATAGTTCCTGCCTCTTCCACAATATCCTGATGGATTCATTGTGTTGCCCCCCTTCTGACGATTGTGTGCCAGCGGCAGCTGGCGCTGAGCGACGATGCACAGGATGAGGGCATTGGATGGCAAGAAAGAGGCGTTTGTTCAGAAGTCTGTCCAGGCAGCAGACATAGCGGTCAGAGTCACAGACGATGGAGGCTTGTTATCGCTGCTGGGTGTGTCCCGGGTACCAAACAGTGCAAGCCACGTCTTGTCCAGGTGACAGCCACAACAAGAGGTCAGTGCGTCAAGGCGTACTGCAGCCCTTGTGCACTGTACTGGCGCGACAGCAAGGCCCGCAGTCCCTGCTCCTGTGTGCGCCAGAGCTGATCTTTTTCCATCCACTGACGGCCGGGAGCAATCTTGTTGGCTGTCTCAAAGAGTACTATTGCTGCGGTGTTCATCCGCCTTATGTCCTTGCGTTGAATGCCGCATTTTTTCAACAAGCTAGCCGGCCAGCATGACAACAAACGAATACAATGCGCCAGCTGACTGATGCAGGCGGCATTCATGCCTCCGCTTTTTTCCACCGCAATGACGGCAGAACCCATCGCTTTCCCCAGAAGCCTTGAGTGCCGCAGCCTTGAGTGCCGCAGCCTTGAGTGCCGCAGCCTTGAGTGTGTGCAAGACAGGTTCTGAGTCTCCAGAATTTCACGCCAGTAACGGACACTCAGACACAAATGCGGTTCACATCCGCAGAAGCGGCGGGCTTCGAGTCGCAGCGCATCAAATGCTGGCCAGTTGCCCCTCTCAATGAACAAGGAGGCCAAAACCAGTTCAATATCCTTGTCATTACAGGGCGTGTTTGCTTGCCCTCCAGCCCAGATGCGCAGCCTCGTATAGATAGCCTCGGCCTTCTCCAGATTGTCTTCTCCCCCCATGAGCTGGAGGTGTCTGCCGAGGGTGAGTTCAATATCCTTGTCATTGCAGGGGGTGTTGGCCCGCCCACCAGCAGCCAGGGTACGAAGTCGGGTAAAGATAGCCAGGACCTTGTCCAGATTGTCCGTGCCCCCCATGAGCTGGAGGTGTCTGCCAAGGGCCAGCTCAATCTCCTTGTCATTACAGGGGGTGTTGGCCCTTCCGGCGGCCGCCTGGGTGCGTAGCCGGGTAAAGATAGCCAGGGCCTTTTCCAGATTGTTTTCTCCCCCCATGAGCTGGAGATGTCTGCCAAGGGTCAGCTCAATATCCTTGTCATTACAGGGGCTGTTCACCCGTGCTCCCACATGCCAGGTGCGCAGCTGGGTAAAGATAGCCAGGGCCTTTGCCAGATTGTCTGCTCCCCCCAGGCGCTGGAAGTATCTGCCAAGGGTCAGCTCGATATCCTTGTCATCGCAGGGGGTGTTGGCTTTGCCGCCGACGGCCCGGGCGCGCAATCTGGTGTAGATAGCCAGAGCCTTTTCCAGATTGTCAGCTCCTCCCATCAGCTCCAGATGCCGGCCAAGGGTCAGCTCGATATCCTTGTCATCGCAGGGGGTGCAAGCTTTGCCGCCGACGGCCCGGGCGCGCAGTCTGGTGTAGATAGCCAGAGCCTTTTCCAGATTGTCGTCTCCTCCCCGAAGCTCCAGATGCCTGGCAAGGGCCAGCTCAATTTCCTTGTCATCGCAGGGGGTGTTCATCCGTCCCTGCGCGCGCCAGATGCGCAATTGGGTAAAGATAGCCAGGGCCTTGTCCTGATTGTCCGCTCCCCCTATGAGCTGGAGATGTCTGCCAAGGGCCAGCTCGATCTCCTTGTCATTACAGGGCGTGTTCATTCGTCCCCCTGCATGCCAGGTACGCAGCTGGGTAAAGATAGTCAACGCCTTGTCCTGATTGTCTGCCCCTCCCATGATCTGGAGATGTCTGCCAAGGACCAGCTCAATATCCTTGTCACCACAGGGGGCGTTCATCCGTCCCCCTGCACGCCGGGTGCGCAGCCGGGTAAAGATAGCCAAAGCTTTTTCCAGATTGTTTGCCCCCCCCAGAATCTGAAGACATGTGCCGATGGCCAGCTCAATGTCCTTGTCATCACAGGGAGTGTCCACCCGTCCCCCTGCGGCCCGGGCGCGCAGCCTCGTATAAATGGCCAGGGCCTTTTCCAGATTGTCTGTCCCCCCCATGTGCTGCAGATGTCTGCCAAGGGTGAGTTCAATATCTGTGTTGTCACAGGGGGTGTCTGGCCTTCCGGCGGCCGCCTGAGTGCGCAGCCTCGTATAGATAGCCAAGGCCTTGTTCTGATTGTCCGCGCCCCCCATGATCTCGAAATGTCTGCCAAGGCTCAGTTCAATATCCTTGTCATTACAGGGGGTGTTCATCCGTCCTCCGGCATGCCATGTGCGCAGCCGTGTATAGATAGCCAGGGCCTTGTTCTGATTGTCCGCTCCCCCCATAAGCTCAAGAACTCTGCCAAGGGCCAGCCCAATCTTCTTGTCATTACAGGCGCTGTTCACCCGTCCACCTGCACGCCAGGTGTGCAGCCGGGTAAAGATAGCCAGGGCCTTTTCCAGATTGGCTTCTCCCCCCATGAGCTGGAGGTGCATGCCAAGGGCCAGCTCAATATCTTTGTCATCACAGGGGGTGTTTATCCTTCCTCCCGCATGCCGGGTACGCAAACAGGTAAAGACCGACCGGGCCTTTTCCAGATTCTGTGCCCCTCCCATGAGCTGGAGCAGTCTGCCGAGGGACAGTTCAATCTCCTTGTCATCACAGGGGGTGTCTTGTCCCCCTGCGGCCCGGGCGCGCAGCCTCGTATAGATGGCCAGGGCTTTCTTCATGTTGTCCTCTCCCCCCATGGTCTGGAGAAGTCTGCCAAGAGCCAGCTCAATATCCTTGTCATTACAGGGGCTGTTCACCCTTCCGCCTGCACGCAAGGTGCGCAGCCGGGTAAAGATAGCCAGGGCCTGTGCCAGATTGTCTTCTCCCCCCATGAGCTGGAGATGTATACCAAGGGTCAGCTCAATACCTTTGTCATCACAGGGGGTGTCTGTCCGTCCCCCGGCGGCCCGGGCGCGTAGCCGCGTATAGATGGCCAGGGCCTTTTTCAGATTGTCCGCCCCTCCCAGGAGCTGGAGATGTCTGCCAAGGGTCAGCTCAATATCCGTGTCATTACAGGGGGTGTCTTGTCCCCCTGCGGCGCGGGCGCGCAGCCTCGTATAGATGGCCAGGGCCTTTTCCAGATTGTCTTCTCCCCCCAGGAGCTGGAGAAGTCGGCCGAGGCCCAGGCCGTGTGCCTTGTGATCTTTGTAGGCCAGCTGGTGATTGACATAAAGATGCTGGAACAGCGGTAAAGCTTCATGGAAGCAGCCCCTGGCTTGTAAAGCTCTGGCCTTGGCCATCAACAAGCCTTTGTCATTTTGTACTCGCGTTTCCAGGGAGTTGATGAAAGCAATACAGTTGTCAATTTTGTTCAGCTGAAACAAGGCCCTCGCTTTTAACAGGGACACATTTATACAGAGGGAGGGATGTGCATGGTGTCTACCCCATAGAACTTCAGCGGCATCCAGAGCACGCCCGGGATTGGTGCGCAGCAAGCGGAAAGCCTTGTCGATGTCGTCTCGTTCCGATATGCGCGAGTGCGCCGGGTAGTGCTGGGAGGACCTTTGGCCCAGCGGTCGTTGTCCATAGCCTCTGTTCTCCCCCTGGGCGAAAGACTGGCGTTGGCCAGAAGCTGCGGCACTGTGCCCCGGCCGATGTTGTTTGCTACGAAAAGAGGGCGATCGGCCATAGTCCCTGTCTCTCCCACAATATCCTGATGGATTCATAGTGTTGCCCCCTTGCTGGTGATTGTGTGCCAGCGGCAGCTGGCGTTGAGAGATGATGAAAAGGATGATCGTATTGGATGGCAGGAGAGAGGCTTTGTTCAGAAGTCTGTCCAGGCAGCAGACATAGCGGTCAGCGTCACAGGCTATGCAGGCTTTTTAGCGCGGCTGGGTGTATCCCGGGAGCCAGGCAGTGGAAGCTACGCCCTGTCGGCAGGTGACAGCCGCAACAACAGGCCAGTGCCTCAAGGCATACTACAGTCCTCGTGCAGTGTGCTGGCGCGACAGCAGGGCCCGCAGTTCTTGCTCCTGCGCACGCCAGTGCTGATCTTTTTCCATCCACTGACGGTTGGGAGCCATCTTGCTGGCCGTATCAAAGAGAAATGCAGCTGTGATTTTCAATCTCCTTACATCCTTGCAGTGAATGCCGCGTTCGTGCAGCCAGGCGTCCGGCCAGCATGACAACAAACGCATACAATGCGCCAGCTGACTGATGCAGGAGGCATTCATGCATCCGCTGTTCTCCATCGCAAGGACGGCAGAACCCATTGCTTTTCCCAGAAGCCTTGAGTGCCGCAGCCTTGAGTGCTGCAGCCTTG
>Ga0209022_1002156_pt1 | contig 17145 bp, 15 predicted proteins | sample PinacodermPK_FD_187300 | JGI IMG/M metagenome (GOLD analysis project Ga0209022, IMG submission 187300) | Host-associated microbial community of the marine sponge Aplysina aerophoba from Gulf of Piran - sponge pinacoderm, lysed by proteinase... | ecosystem: Host-associated > Porifera > Sponge >...
CGCCAAGATCGCCGGGCTGGGCTGGCTCGGCATGCTCATGCCCGAGCAGTACGGCGGCGCGGGGCTGTCCTACCTGGACTGCGGCGTGGTGTTCGAGGAGCTCGGGCGGGCGCCGGTGCCCGGGCCGGTGTTCTCGTCTGGCGTGCTGGCGGCACAGATCGTCCACGACGGCGGCTCGGACGCCCAGAAGCAGGAGATCCTGCCGGCCATCTGCGGTGGCGACGCCGTCGTGATCCCGGCCATCGGTGACCACGGCGCCCACTGGGGCCCGGAGACGGTGGCCACCACCTGCTCGCAGTCCGGCGACACCCTGACCCTTAATGGCACCAAGCGCCACGTCTACGACGCCGAGGGCGCCACGGCCTTCCTGTGCGCGGTGGGCGGCGGCGACGGCGGGGTCTCGGTGGTGCTGGTGGAGCGGAACGCGCCCGGGGTGACGGTGACGCCGCACAACGGTTTCATGGTGTCGGTGAGCGAGGTCTCCTTCGACAACGTCCAGGTGCCGGCCGGAAACCTCATCGGCGCCGCGGGTGCGGGGTGGGAGCTGCTGGACCAGGCCGCGGAGCGGGCCATCCCCATCCTGTGTGCCTACAAGGTGGGGGCGTGCCAGGAGATCTATGAGTTCACGGTCCGGTACACCAACGAGCGCCGCGCCTTCGGCCAGCTCATCGGCCGTTTCCAGCGGGTCCAGGACCACTGCGTGGAGCTTTCAATCCACATGGACCGGGCGCGGATGGCCACCTACGAGACCCTGTGGGAGCTCGACGAGGGAATGCCCGCCGAAGCCGGCATCCACGAGTCCAAGGCCGCGGCCAGCGAGGGCTACCACCAGGCGTGCAGCTACTCGCACATGGTCCACGCCGGCCCCGGCACGGATTATCTGCACCCGCTGATGGTGCATAGCGTGCTCGCGCACACGCTGTACCAGTATCTGGGCACGCCGGACTATCACAAGCGCCGGATGGTGGACGCGCTCTATCCCACAACGTAAAAGGAAGTCAGGCAGCTTCAGCAACGGAAAGAAGCAGGTGAATTTCGGATTCGTCGGTATTCGGGTCAATCCGTGCGCTGCACGGAGAAAGGACTCCGCCATGAGACAGCTACGCTGGGCCATCGCCATTTTGTTCGTCCTGCTGCTCGCCGGCCAGGCAGCCGCGCAGGACGTCAGTTTCAAGGGCAAGACCATCAACCTAATCGTCGGGTCCTCGCCGGGGGGCGGCTACGACCTCATCACCCGGCTGTTCACCAAGTTCGCCGGCAAGCACTTCCCGGGGAACCCGCGTTTCATCGTGCGCAACGTGCCCGGCGGCGCCGGGCTCAAGGGCACCCAGTACATGAACCGTTCCAGGCCCGATGGCCTGACCGCGGGGCCACACTACACCAGCCTCGTGATGAAGGAGCTGGCGGGCGTGGACGTGCCGGGCTTCGACGTGAAGGAGCTGATCATCGTCGGCGCGCCCACGCTGGTGGACGACGACTACGTGATCTGCGGCGACCGCAACATCGTCAAGTCGTGGGAAGACGTGCTCAAGATGGGCCGGCCGCTGCGCTTCGCGTCCCAGAGGCCGGGCATCGGCCGGGTGCCCATGGGGGCGGAGTTCATGCAGCTCGTGGGCGGCCCCGTCCGGGTCATCTACGGCTACAAGTCCACCGGCGAGGAGCTGGCGGCGTTCGCCCGGGGCGAGACCGAGGTGGTGACCTGTCTCGATCGCCGGCTGCCGCGCATGTACCCGGAGCTGATCGAGAAGAAGCGGCTGGTGCCGCTGTACTGGTGGAACGCGCCGCCGGATGATGCGTGGGTGGAGCGCCTGGGCGGCGAGAAGCCGTACAACATCCTCGAGTTGCCGGGCGTCGAGATCTCCGATGCGCAAAAACTGGCGTTCACGACGGCGGTGAACATCCACCAGCACCTGAGGGCCTTCATGCTGCCGCCCAAGACGCCCCAAGCCATCGTGGATGTATGGCGCAAGTCCTTCAAGGCCACCATCGAGGACCCGGCGTTCGTCAAGGCGGCCAACGATGCGGGCTACGACGTGGGCTACGGGTCGCCCGAGGAGTATGAGAAACAGCTCGCCACCATCAACACGCTGTCTCCGGACGGCACGCTGTTCTTCCAGCAGTTGATGGGCGAGAAACGCTAGGGGCTTGGGAGCTTGAGGCAGTGATCCGTCGCGGGGGACTTCATGCTCGAAGCTTCCGTTGACGCGCTGTTCCACCTCTTTTCGCCGGGGCCGCTCCTGGCGATGCTCCTGGTGCTGCCGGTGGCGCTGTTCTCCGGGCTCATGCCCGGAGGCGGCCTGCCGGTGTCCGTGGTGGTCCTGAGCCTCGCGGTCCACCTCGACCCATGGGTCGCCATCACCATCGTGGTGTTCCACATGGCGGCCAGCGACATCACCGAGCCCATCCCCGCCATCCTGTTCGGCGTCCCCGGCGCCCGCTCGGCCCAGGCCACGGTGCTGGACGGCTATCCCATGGCCCAGCAAGGCCTGGCCGGGGTCGCTCTGGGGGCGAGCTACACCACCACCATCGTGGGCGGCGTCATCGGCGCCATCGCGCTGTTGCTGGCGCTGCCGGTGAGCCGCCAACTCCTGGAATGGTTCGGCTCGGCCGAGTTCTTCCTGTTGACGCTCATGGGGGTGCTGGCGGTGGCGGTGGTGAGCGCCGGCGCCTTCGTCAAGGGTATCCTCACCGCGGCCTTCGGCATCGCCATCGCCATGGTGGGCTACGCCGACCTGGGCGGCAACGTGCGCGCCGCCATGGGCTTCGACTTCTACCTGTGGGACGGCTTCGGGCTCGTGCCGGTGGTGGTGGGCCTGTTCGCGCTGCCCGAGGCCATCGCGCTGGTGGTGGGGGACACCACCATCGCCCGGGCGCGCCTGGACACGCTCCTGCGCGAGGCCAAGGCCGACGTGTGGCGCGGGATGTGGGAGGCCTGGAGCCACAAGTGGCTGATGGTGCGCTCGTCGCTCATCGGCGTGTTCGTGGGCATCATGCCCGGAGTCGGCGGCAGCGCCGCCCACTGGATCGCCTACGCCCAGGCGCGCCAGACCGAGCCCGGCGGCACCGAGACCTTCGGCAAGGGCGACGTCCGCGGGGTCATCGCCTCCGACGCCGCCAACAACTCGGTGGACGGGGGCGTGCTCATACCCACCGTGGTGTTCGGCATCCCCGGCAGCGGCGGCATGGCCATCGTCCTCGCCATCCTGGTCCTCACCGGCATCACCCCCGGCCCGCTCATGCTCACGCGGCACCTCGACCTCACCGTGAGCATGGTCTACACCATCGCCTTCGCTAACCTCGTCGTCGTGCCCATCATGCTGGCCTTCGCCCCGACCCTGTGCCGCATCGCGGTGATCCCGCCCAACATCCTGGCGCCGGTGGTGGTGGGCATCGTGTCGCTGGCGGCGCTGGCGGCCAACGGCGCTCTGGGCGACCTCGGCGCGGTGCTCGCTTTCGGTCTGTTGGGCGTCTTTATGAAGCGCTACGGCTGGCCGCGACCGCCCATCCTCATCGCAGTGGCGCTGGCGGACATCCTGGAACGGTTCCTGTGGATCTCGGTCAACAACTACGGCTGGGGAATGCTGCTGCGTCCGCAGTTCCTGGTCATCCTGGCGTTCATGGTGGCGGTGACCCTGTTCAGCCTGCGGGCACAACGCGGCGCCCGCAAGGCCATGTTGTCCATGACCGAAGGCGAAAAATCGGGGCAGGCGGCCGCTAAGGGCGCGGGGCACGAGGCGGAAGGCGCCGCGCGCGTGGATGAGGCGGCGGTCCCGGACGCCGCGGCGTCGCCACCATCAACGGGCGGCAAGCCCGGGGAGAGTCCCGCCGGCCGTCGCTTCACCCTCGAAGTCGCCGGAGAGATCGTGCTCCTGCTCGCGGTGGGCGCCTTCTTCCTCTACCTGTTCATCGACTCGTTCAGTTATCCGGAAGGCGCCGACCTGATGCCCAGGATCGCGGTGCTGGTGGGAACACCGTTCTGGCTCATCCGGGTGTGGACGCTGCTGAGGGGCACCCCCGAGAAGCGCATCGAGGAAGGCGACATCATGGACACCGGCTTCATCCTCGGCGACGACCCCAAGAGCGAAAGCCGGCGGTTCGTGCGCATCTTCGGCTTCACCGCGCTCATGTACGCCGCCATCTGGCTGATCGGCGTGCACGTCGCGTTGCCGGGAATTCTCTTCCTCTACCTCATGTACTACGGCCGGGCCGGCTGGCTCGTGTCCGCGGGGATCGCCCTCGCATTCCTGGCGCTGATCGTCGGCTTCTACGACGTCGCCCTCCACATCGTATGGCCCGAGTCCATCTTCGGCCTCTGGCCGGTAGGGTAGGGATGACCCACGTCATTCCTCGCCACCCACAGCCATTCCCCGCCACTCTATAGTTTCAACAACCGCCGCGCGTTCCCCTCCAAAATCGCCAGCTTCTGCTCGTCCGGACAGTCCAGTGCCTCCACCTTCTCCACCGCGCTCCAGTCCCCCAGCGGATACGGATAGTCCGTCCCGACCATCAGGTGCTCCCACCCCAGCAGGCTCTTGAGATACTCCAGCGTATCCACCCGGTACACGAGCGCGTCAGAATACAGGTTCTTGAGGTAGGCGCTGGGCCTCTCCTGGGCCTCCGCGTCCGCCGCCCCCGGCCGCACCCCGAAGCCCTGGTCGAAGCGCCCCAGGTGGTAGGGAAAGAAGCCGCCGCCGTGGAGCGTGCAGACCTTCAGGTCGGGGAAGCGGTCGAACACACCGCTGTAGGTCATGAACCCCAGCGACAGGGCCGTGTCCGCGGGGTTGCCGCAGATGAGGAACAGGCCGTACGTGCCCATGCGCTCAAGGCCCGCGATGTCCTCGGGATGCATGACGATGAGGGCGTCCAACTCCTGCGCCTTGCCCCAGAAGGCGTCGAACTCCTGGCTCCGGTAGTACTCGCCGTTGACGTTGGTGCCGATGTAGGCTCCGGCCAGCTTGTGTTCCAGGATGCCGCGCTCCAGTACCTTGGCGGCGCGCTTGGGGTCCTGGAGCGGCACCGCCGCCAGCGCGGTGAAGCGGTCCGGGTGGCGCGTCCTGAGCTCCATCAGGCCCTCGTTGTAGAGGTTGCACCAAGCTTCCCCCTGCTCCGGGTTGAGCCGGTAGCCGAGACAGGCGGTGTGGGGCTCCAGGGTGGCCAGGGCGATCTTGCCCTTGTCCATGTTCTCCAGCCGCTTCTCCACGTCCATGAGCGGCGGCGGCACCACGAAGCTCGGCCCCCCGCCGATGGTGACGGTGTTGAGGCCCTCCGGGGTGCGGCCCACCTCCGTGCCCACTGCGTCGCCATGGGCCTTCAACTCCTCGATCAGGCCAGGCGGCATGTAGTGGTGATGAATGTCGATGGCACAGGTATGCATGCACGGTTCTCCTTGACTCGGTAGTAGTGTCCACGGGCGAAGGCAAGGGCCTCGCCTCGGGCTTCGCTCAGGATGGAATTGTTCCATCATTATGGCGGGTATGCTAGTCTCGCTCCATTATCCCATCACGTCGGAGGTCGGTTTATCATGAGTCGCAAGATCAGAGTTACCAGTGAAGGAACCGTGTGGACGCTGCCCTGGGATGTGGGCGTGGAGAAGGGCTTCATGGCGGCCGAGGGCATCGACGCGGAAGTGGTGACGCCGGACTCGCAGCTTCAGCCCGCGGGCGTGTTCGAGCGCCCCATCGCCTCGGACTACGAGTGCGGCGACCTGGAGGGGTACAACAAATGCGAGTGGGGCGTGATCAAGCGCGCCGCCGACGGCGAGCGCGACGGCTGGATCCTCGGCCGCCGCGAGAGCGTCGCCACCATGGCCATCATCGTCAGGGGCGATTCCTCCTATCACCGGCTCGACGACCTCGCGGACGTGCCCCTCTCGATACAGGACCAGACCGGCTCCCACTACATGACCTACAAGATGCTCGAGGGGCACTGCGACAAGGACCGGGTCAAGTTGCGGCACGACGGCGGACCCGCCATCCGCACCCGCATGTTGCTTAATGGCGAGGTGGAGGCCGCAACCTTGATGGAGCCGTTCATCAGCCTGGCCGAGAAGCGCGGTTGCCGCGTGCTGGCCGAGTCCAAGTACTGGGGGCTGCTTTTCGTGAACGCTGACGACGCCGAGGATACCCGTGGAGCCATCTTCCGCGCCCTCCGGCGTTGCGTGGACGAGATCAACTCCGACCTCAAGAAGCACGCCGCGCTCCTGCTGCGCGACATTCCCGACGACCTCATGGGTGATTTCAAGTTCGAGGACCTGAACCTCAACCGGCTGGACTATGTCTACCCCGAGGACTACACCGAAGAAGAGTTCAACCGGGCGCGCAACTGGATGGCCGGGTACGGCCTCAAGCCCGACTCGCAGGCCAGCTACTCGGATTTGGTGAAGCTGTAATTGGAGCGGGAATACTACATTGGAGAAGGCCCCCCATGAACGTGAGGGGGCCTTTCTTTTTGTTGAGCCGCCGCTTCCCATGAACCAGACACTCACGCGACTCGGCGACAAGCTGCACGTCTTCCGCGTCCTCCAGTACCGCAGCTTCCGCCTCTACTGGTTCGGGCACCTCACCGCGGTGGCCGGCCACCAGATGCTGATCCTCGCGCACGGGTGGCTGGCCTGGGAGTTGACAGGGTCTGAGTACGTGCTGGGCGCCCTGGGGCTGGTGGCCGCCACCCCGGCGATAGCGCTGACGCTCTTCGGCGGCGCGGCCGCCGACAAGCTGGAGCTCCGGCGCTTCCTCATGTTGCTCCAGTACGTCACCGCGCTCCTGCTGCTGGCGCTGGCCACGCTGGTAACCACCGGGCTGGTGCAGGTCTGGCACGTGTTCGCCGTCGCCGCCATCCACGGCGGCATACAGGCCTTCGACCATCCCGCCCGCCAGGCGCTTTTCCCGCACCTCCTGGACCGCTCGCACCTGATGAACGCGGTGAGCCTCAATTCCATGATCTGGCCGGGCACCCGAATCTTCGGACCCGCCCTGGCGGGGTTCACCATCGACTACGTGGCGGACTACACCGGCGCCCCCCTGTCCGGCGCCGGGGCGGCCTACTATGTAGCCGCGGCGACCTACCTGGCTTTCGGCCTGTTGCTCCTTCCCGTACGGGTGCCGTTCATCGAACGCACCCGGGGCGGCAACTTCGTCCGCACTCTCCTGGGCGGGCTCTCGTTCGTATGGACCCGCAAGCTCTTTCGCTCCCTCATCGGACTGAACTACCTGGACATCTTCCTTCTGGCGTCCCACACCGCGCTCCTGCCGGTCTTCGCCGATGTCGTGTTCCGCGGCGACGGCTCCACCCTGGGTACCCTGTACGTGGTCAGCGGCATCGGCGCCCTGCTCGGCGCCCTGGTGGCCGCCAACCTCGGATACTTCCCGAAGCGCGGGTGGCTGATTCTCATGGGCGCGGGAATCCATGCCTTCTTCCTCACGCTGTTCGGGTTTTCCGGCGCCTTCCCGCTGGCATTGGGCATGCTGTTGTTGGCCGGCGTCGGCCTCTCCTTCTTCATGGTAAGCACCCAGACCTCGGTCCAGACACGCGTCCCCGACCAGTACCGCGGCCGGGTCATGGCCATCTGGGGCATGAACTACAGCGTCGTCCTCCCCTTGGGGCAACTGCAGATGGGCGCCGTCGCCGGCCTGTCCCGGGACCACTTGTCACCGTTCCTCGGCAGGCTCGCCGGCGCCCCGTCGGCGGTGATTCTTGGGGGTCTCGTCATGCTTGGGGCGGCGGGGATCATGGCGGTTTCCAACCGTGGGGTGCGGGAGCTGAGGCCGGAGGGGCCGGAGTAGGATGGGCGGCGCGGGGAATGCGTAACGCGTCGAACTTGCCGGCCGTAAGGGGACTGGCTGGCGCCCAAAATCGTATCGCTTGACGTCAGGGGATAAAAGTAATTACTGTAATCACTGCACCAATAGCTGGAGGAGGTGTCCAACGATGCGCGAGGGAACGGTCGCGAGAGGTGACAAGACGGTGAAGAGAGACGTCAAGCTGGTCTCGGTGGGCAATTCCAAGGGCATCCGCCTCCCGAAGGCGCTCTTGCAGAAGTACGGGTGGAGCGATTCCCTGGTCCTTGAAGAGGCGGAGGACGGAGTGCTTCTTTACAGCAAGGAAAAGAACAGCCTGTCCTGGAAAGAGACATACCGCGCCATGGCCGCCGAGAGGGAGGACTGGAGCGACTTCGATGTGACGGTCGCCGACGGCCTGGAATAGTGGCTACGTTCCCCGGACAATACGTCATCTACTTCGCCGACCTCAATCCCACAGTGGGTGGCGAGGCCCGCAAGATCCGCCCCGTTGTCGTTGTGAGCCAAAACGAGATGAACCAGTTTCTGGACACGGTGGTGGTCTGTCCGCTCACGACGGCGCTGCATCCCACGTGGAGGAGCCGGTTACAGGTCGAATGCGCGGGGAAAAAAGCAGAAGTTGCCGTCGACCAGATACGCGCCATCAGCAAACAACGGATTCGGCGCAGGCTGGACCGGTTGTCCGCCGGGGCAGCGGCTCAACTCAGACGAATCATCACGGAAATGTACGGGGGATAGTCGGGCGCGTCACGATACGCTGTTCCAGGAACCGGAGCCGATACATGGACTATATCATCGGCGTCGACATCGGCGGCACATATATAAAAGACGAGAATCCGGGCTAACGGCGTACGGCGCCACACGATGACAACAGTTGCCGTCCAGGGACAATAGGCCATAAACCACTAATAATAAAAGTAAATAATATACAAAGGTCTCTTGCATCGACGCCTCCGATGCGCTTCAATGGTCATGGCGTTATAGCCCGGTCGCTTTCGCTGTGCTTACGCTTACGGGCGGGACGGTCCGGTCGCCGCGCCGGTCGCCGGGTGCCGGGCGGCAGGAAGGAGAAGCACATGGCCAAGCTGAAGTACCGGACGATCTCCAAGCGAACGGTGGATGCGCTGCCGGTGGAGGACCGGGAGGCGGTGTTCTGGGACGACAAGCTCCCGGGGTTCGGGGTGAGGGTGTATCCGTCGGGGTCCAAGGTGTACGTGGTGCAGACCCGGCACCGGAGTAAGTCGAGGCGGGTGACGCTCGGGCGGCACGGGGTGCTCACCGCGGACGGAGCGCGGCGCGAGGCGGCGCTGGCGATCTCGCGGATCAAGAGCGGGCAGGAGCCGGTGGAGAAGGCGCCGGGGACGGTGACTGTGGCGGAGCTTGCCGCGCGCTATCTCAGGGAGCACGTGGAGGTGCGCTGCAAGGAGAGCACGCAGAGGATGTACCGGAGCGTGGTGGAGCGGTTCATCGTGCCGGCCTACGGCCATGTGGCGGTGGAGGAGGTGGAGCAGCAGCATATCGCGAAGCTGCATTTCGAGCTTCGGGGCATTCCGTACCAGGCGAACCGCGCGCTGGAGATCGGGGTGAAGCTGTTCAACCTGGCGGAGGAGTGGCGGCTGCGCACGGGGGGCAACCCGTGCAGGTTCGTGCGCAAGTACCGGGAGACGAAGCGCGAGCGGTTTCTGACCGACGCGGAGTTCCGGCGCCTGGGGGAAGTGCTGGAGGAGATGGAGGCGGAGGGGCGTTTGCCTGCGCACCCCGCTGCGGCGATCCGGCTGCTGATGCTGACGGGGTGCCGGCGGAACGAGATCGTGGAGCTTGAGTGGAAGGACGTGGACCTCGGGGCGGGAGAGCTTCGGCTGCGGGATTCGAAGAGCGGGGCGCGGCTGGTGCCGCTGTCGCCCGCGGCGGCGCGGGTGCTGGCGGAGTTGCCGCGGGTGGAGGGCAACCCGTGGGTGATACCGGGAACGAAGCGTGGGCGTCATCTGGCGGACCTGAACCACTACTGGGAGCGGGTGCGGGAGCGGGCGGAGCTTGAGGAGGTGCGGCTTCATGACCTCAGGCACAGCTTCGCCTCGCGGGCGCTGGCTCTGGGCGAGAGCCTGTCGATGATCGGGAAGCTGTTGGGACACAACAAGATCGATACGACCTCGCGCTACGCGCACTTGGCGCGGGATTCGATCAAGGCGTCGTCGGCGCGGGTCGCGGACAGCATCGGAGCGGACATACTGACAAGGGAGGCTCGCCGGCGAGAGCAGGCTGAGGAGGGGGCTGCCGCCCGTGGTTGAAACGGCGGGAAGCGGGGCGGGAGCGGGACTCCGGCCGCAGGCGCGTGGATGGCCGCGCGCAACAGGGGAACGGTCCAGCCGTGTGTTCCGCCGCGGCCTTGCCGGGGGCTCGTTGCCTTGCCATCATGAAGGATTATTTCCCGGAAGGAGGAGGTGACTTGGTTCGCATTTCCGGGCCCACCCACGCGCTCCGGCTACGCCGCTCCGGAACCCCCCGGCAAGAGCAGGCGGCGGGTGTGCCGCGCGATCATCAGGTCCTCGTCGGTGGAGATGACCCGCACGGTGCAGGGGCTCCGGGGGGTGGTGATGATGCCGGCGTGGGCCTGGTTGCGCTCGGAGTCGAGCTCGATGCCGAGGTGGGCGAGGCCTTGGCAAACCTGCTGCCGCACCGCGGCGGCGTGCTCGCCGATACCGCCCGTGAAAACCAGGGTGTCGAGGCCGTCCAGGACAGCGGCCAAGGCCCCGATGTGCTTGCGCGCCTGGTAGCAGAAGAGATCCACCGCCAGCGCCGCTTGCGGGTTGCGCTGGCGCGCATCCAGCAGGGTCTTCATGTCCGGACTTAGGCCGGAGACGGCCAGCAGCCCTGCCTCGCGGGTCACCAGCCGCTCGACGTCGTCGGGATCCCAGCGGCGCTCGCGCATCAGGTGGACGAGAACGCCGGGATCGAGGTCGCCGCTGCGTGTTCCCATCATGAAGCCCCCGGTCGGGGTGAAACCCATGGTCGTATCCACGGGCTCGCCGTCGCGCACCGCGGCCATGCTCGCGCCGTTTCCCAGATGGGCGATGACGACCCGGCCACTCGCGGCCTTCCCCAGCGCATCCAGGACGTACTCGTACGACAGCCCGTGGAAGCCGTAGCGCCGCACGCCCGCCTCCCACAGCGTGCCGGGCAATGCGAAGCGCTGCGCCAACTCGGGCATGCGCCGATGGAAGGCCGTGTCGAAGCACGCCACCTGGGGGAGATCGTGAAAACGCGCGGCCACGGCCTCGATGCCCGCCACCGAGCCGGGCAGATGCAGCGGCGCGAACGTCGCGAGATCGCGCAGGTCCGCCAGCAGCGCCCCGTCCACCCGCTCGGGAGCCGCGTGACGCGCGCCGCCGTGGACCACCCGGTGGCCGACGGCGGAAGGCTCCTGCAGGCGCAGCCGCGCGGTCGCGGCGAAGACCGCCTCCACCGCCGCCGCGTGATCGGGGAAGTCTTCCTTCCGCTCCAGAAACTGAGCCTTGTCCGCGCCGCGTACCCACAGGAAAGCATCCGCCAAGCCGATGCGCTCCACCGCTCCGGCGCCCAGCAGGACCTCACCCGCGCCTTCCAGCCCGTAGAGCGCGAACTTGAGCGACGAAGAGCCGCTGTTGAGGCACAAGATGGATTGGCCTTCATCGTTCATCAACGGGACCAGGTCCAGTTGCGCACCTCCGGCATGTCCTCGCCGTAGCGGGTGATGTGCTGGCGGTGGTCGATGAGCTTGTCGCGCACCGCCTGCTTGGCGTACGCGGCGAGGGTCCCCAGCTTGGGGACCCTGTCGATGACCGCCTCCACCAGGTGGAAGCGGTCGAGCTCGTTGAGCACGGTCATGTCGAAGGGAGTGGTGGTGGCGCCCTCCTCCTTGTAGCCGTGGACGTGGAGGTTCGCGTGGTTCGTGCGCCGGTAGGTCAGGCGATGGATAAGGTAGGGATAGCCGTGATAGGCGAAGATCACGGGCTTGCCGGTGGTGAAGAGAAGGTCGAACTCCCGGTTGCCGAGCCCGTGGGGGTGGTCCTCCGCGTGCTGCAGCTTCATCAGGTCCACCACGTTGACGACGCGGATCTTCAGGTCAGGAACGTGCTCGCGCAGGATGTCCACCGCCGCCAGGGTCTCTAGGGTAGGGACGTCGCCGCAGCACGCCATGACCACGTCCGGCTCCGCGCCCTCGTCGGTGCTCGCCCATCGCCAGATGCCGATGCCCGCGCTGCAGTGCTTGACGGCCGCGTCCATGTCCAGCCACTGGGGCTCCGGCTGCTTGCCCGCCACGATGACGTTGACGTAGTTGCGGCTCCGGAGGCAGTGGTCCGTGACGGAGAGCAGCGTGTTGGCGTCCGGCGGGAAGTACACCCGGATGACGTCGGCCTTCTTGTTGGCCACATGATCGATGAACCCCGGGTCCTGGTGGCTGAAGCCGTTGTGGTCCTGGCGCCACACGTGGGAGGACAGCAGGTAGTTGAGGGAGGCGATGGGGCGCCGCCAGGGAATGTGGCTCCGGGTGGTCTTGAGCCACTTGGCGTGCTGGTTGAACATGGAGTCCACCACGTGCACGAACGCCTCGTAGGTGGAGAAGATGCCGTGCCGACCGGTGAGGAGGTATCCTTCGAGCCAGCCCTGGCAGGTGTGCTCGCTCAGGATCTCCATCACCCGGCCGTCGCGGGCCAGGTGATCGTCCTCCGGGATGGTGTCCGCCATCCAGGCCCGGTCGGTGACCTCGAACACCGCCCCGAGACGGTTCGACGCGGTCTCGTCCGGGCCGAACACGCGGAAGTTGCGACTCTCGAGGTTGCGCCTCATGACGTCCCGCAGGAAGCGTCCCATGACGCGCGTGGCTTCGCCCACGGTCTTGCCGGGCCGTGGCACCTCCAGGGCATAGTCGCGAAAGTCCGGCATCCGGAGGTCCTTGAGCAGGAGGCCGCCGTTGGCGTGGGGGTTGGCGCCCATGCGCCGCGCGCCCTCGGGAGCCATACCCGCCAGTTCCGGCGCCAGCCGCCCGTTCTCGTCGAAGAGTTCCTCCGGACGGTAGCTCCTCATCCATTCCTCCAGGAGCCTCAGGTGGTCCGGCTTGGCCGCGAGCTCGGCCAGGGGCACCTGGTGGGAGCGCCAGAAGCCTTCGGTCTTGAGTCCGTCCACCTCTTTCGGGCCGGTCCAGCCCTTGGGGGTGCGCAGCACGATCATGGGCCAGCGGGGCCGCGTGGGGCTTCCGGTGGCGCGCGCCGCTTCCTGTACGGCGCGGATCCGGGCCGTGACCGTGTCCAGGGTCTCGGCCATGAGCCGGTGCATCACCGTGGGGTCCGAACCCTCCACGAAGTGAGGCTCGTAGCCGTAGCCGACGAACAGGCTCTCCAGCTCGTCGCGGCCGATGCGCGAGAGGATCGTGGGGTTGGCGATCTTGTAGCCGTTCAGATGAAGGATGGGCAGCACCGCCCCGTCCCGCGCCGGGTTGAGGAACTTGTTGGAGTGCCATGCCGCCGCCAGCGGACCGGTCTCGGCCTCGCCGTCGCCCACCACGCAGGCGACGATCAGGCCTGGGTTGTCGAGGGCAGCGCCATAGGCGTGGGAGAGCGCGTAACCCAGCTCGCCCCCCTCGTGGATGGAGCCCGGAGTCTCGGGCGCCACGTGACTCGGGATGCCGCCCGGAAACGAGAACTGTTTGAACAGCAGCCGCATCCCCCTCTCGTCCTGGGACACGTTGGGATAGACCTCGCTGTAGGTCCCTTCCAGCCAGCTGTTGGCCACGAGCCCGGGGCCGCCGTGGCCCGGACCGGCGATGTAGATGACGTCGAGGTCCCGCTTTCGGATCACGCGGTTCAGGTGGGCGTAGATGAAGTTCAGCCCGGGGGTGGTGCCCCAGTGGCCGAGGAGCCGCGGCTTGATGTGGGCGGTGGTCAGCGGCTCCTTCAGCAAGGGGTTGTCAAGGAGATAGATCTGTCCGACGGACAGGTAGTTGGCGGCGCGCCAGCAGGCGTGGAGCGTCTCCAACTCTGTCTCAGGAAGCGCATCGGACATGGCTTACGGCAGGCTCCTGACTCCAGGGCGGGAATTCCACCGCTCAAGGACATCTTCGTTGTGGATGTTGTCCGGCATTGGGCCGCAGAGCAAACCGCATCCGTCCTCTTCCGGCTTCCTGGCAGATGCGTTGGTGTTCGAGCTTGGCAGATTGGGCTTTGGCCGCGTATTCCTCCCGCGTCACGGGAACCAAGTAACGCTACACTCATATCGCAATTTTCAAACCGAATAACAACCGGTGCTCTTCTCGACATCCCGCGCTACATCAAGACCCATTTCGGACCTTATACGGTGGCCGGGACAAGTCATTCAGGACGCGGACGCCGGAAAGCCGGAAGGCGGATCGCATGGCCAAGTTGAAGTACCGGACGATCTCCAAGCGCACCGTCGATAGGCTCTCCGTGGAGGAGCGGGACGCGGTGTTCTGGGACGACAAGCTCCCGGGCTTCGGGGTAGGGGTCTATCCGTCGGGGTCTAAGGTGTACGTGGTACAGACCCGGCGCAAGGGCCGGTCGCAGCGGGTGACGCTCGGGCGCCACGGGGTGCTCACAGCCGACGGCGCGAGGCGGCGCTGGCGATCTCGCGGATCAAGAGCGGCCAAGAGCCGGTGGAGAGGGCGCCGGGGACGGTGACGGTGGCGGAACTCGCCGGGCGCTATCTCAGGGAGCACGTCGAGGTGCGGTGCCAGGAGAGCACGCAGAGGATGTACCGAAGCGTGGTGGAGCGGTTCATCGCCCCCCCTACGGCCATCTGGCGGTTGATATTGGGCGACAACATATCGGACGAGAGCAGTTTTCGAATCGGGCGCAAAGCAAAGGCGCATCTGGCACTGCTGCCAAGGCCTGAGGTGCTGAAATCACTTGGCCAGCATGTTCCTGAACATTTGCCGGGAAGGCGCTCCCCCTTTCCAGGGTCTCGAAGAAGAGATTCCGATCAAGACCTGGGCTATGAAGTCCGGACGTGGTGGGGGGATCACGAGATCCGCGCACTTGAGTTTCTGGGAAGGTTGGGTCATGACAGGAAGTTTCCCAAGACGATTCGCGATACGCGTACCGGGCTGATACAAGAAGTATCACATCCTCGCCGCGAGGGATCATCGGGGTGAGATGACAGTATCGTACCCCTACATGTCTCAAGACCACCGGGGAAACCGCAACGGGAAGAACCTTACCGGAGGTGTTCCATGATGTGTGCCGCTACCCGCGCTTTCACAGCGCTCCTTGTTCTCTTTCTCGTTGGCTGCAAGACGAACGTGACCGTGGACCTCAACTACACCGACCTGGCCAGGGCTGCCGCCTCAGCCAACGAGAAACCGGTGGCTCGGGTGGTCATGGCGATCCAGATTCCGTCAGACAAGGAATGTGACAAGTACACGCCGAAGGTGGTCCAGGTCATGGCGGGAGTCGTCAAGGATTTCACTCTCAAGGGCTGCACCAAGAAGCAGATGGAGTCGTACCTGTTGGGCGAGGTTCAGGTGCCCGTGGTGACTCAAGATGCCTGGCAGGCCGCGGACGCCTTGTTCAGCGTCATCGTCAATCACGGGTGGGCATTTTTCGCCATGGACCTCGACAAGTTCAAGGTGGTCAACGACCGGATGCGCAAAGAGTTCCATCAAGCGCTGAAGGTGGGAGAGGCTACGTTCACCATCATGCTGCATAACGACGGACGCCAAGCTCAGACGTACAGCGTGATGTATACGCTGGTGGACGGCCAACCCTTTGTGAGCATTGGGAATTTCGAGTTGAAGCGCCGTGCCAAGGTCAAGCTGGAACTTTCGAACGTAGCCTCGCGATACTTGGCCAAGCACGGCAGGGTGCCCGTGCTGATGCCCCATCGGCAAGGCGTGCCGCTGCTCCTGAAGAAAGGATAGGGCACATGAAACACCTGACAGTGAGACTTTCATGAGTCCTTCCCGGCTGAAGCCCAATTAGAACTTCAATTCAAGGGCCGACTGACCAAAGAGAACTTCCGTCTGGCCGGTCAACTGGATGAAGTCATCGAGCCACTGCATCAGCCGTTGATCGGCTATCTGCCATGCTGTGTCGCACCACGGGCAACGGGTCGGAACGGCCTTGCCGCCCGGCTTATTCCAGGCCGTCTCTTGGCCGCAAGTTTTTTTACACCAGCCGGATGGTCCGAATGTCATTCGGATTGAAGGATATCCGCGTTTCCGTGGTCATGGAGCCTTCAGAAAACGTCGCTACCCGCCGCCACCGGAGCCCTGAGGTCCTGGAAGCGCAGGCGCTTCCCGACGATGCCCCGTGCCATGGCGGCCATCTTCACAAGGGTGTCCTGTGAACGCAGGTTGTGGTGTCCCGCGAACTCATTGACGTAGCGGTCAAGGTGCTCGGAACCGACCTTGTGAAACGTGCCGTGGTCCTTCATGCCTACTGAGGCGGACTTTCCAACCCCGCCCCGGCCCCCGTGGAGTCGCTTGGACGCGTGCTTGTTCTTCTCTTTTCCGCGATGTAGGTTTCGTCTACCTCAAACGGACCCTGGAACACAGGCTTTGGACGCCACCCCTCCCGGAGCCTGTGGGCCAGATGCCGGGCGGACTTTTGCGAAATGCTCAGGTCCCGGTGCAGCTTCATGCTGCTGACGCCTTTCAGGGTCGTGTTCAGCAGGTAGATCGCCACCAACCACGTCTGATAGCCCATGTTGGACGCCTGCATGACGGTACCGGTTTCTTGGTGCTGAACTTCTTTCGACGGGACCTGCAACGGTAGGACATGGTCTTGTGAGAACGGCCGTCCTGGACCCTGTCCGAATCGCAGTTGGGGCAGCGGACGCCTTCCGGCCACCGGACGGCTACTATTGTCTTATGGGCATCCGCGACGTGAAGGCGGGAACCGCGCTTCCCGACATGGAGTGGAGCGGCCTTTCCGTCGCCGACGGAGCCTTCAACGATTCGTCACAGACGATCAGCGGCGTGTTCTACGGTCCGGCGCAACAGGAGGTTGGGGGCGTTTTCGATCGTGACGGCATCACGGGCGTGTTCGGAGCAAAGCGCCGATAGATCTCTTGGCCGCGATGACGGGACGGAAGAAAGCGACCGGAGCCGAGAGCGTGTAAGCGGTACGGGGACCCCACCTTGTCGCGAGCAAGGAGATGAGTTTTGGTGGGGTATTTGGCGGGGGGAGGAAGGCGATGACGTATAGGGAATCGCGGGCAGCGGGAAGGGATCTGTGGGCGAAGTACGAGAGGTTGGGGATGGAGGGGATGGGGCATGGAAGGAGAAGGCGCAGGGTGTCGAGGGAAGAGAAGGCGCGGATGGTGGCGGAGTGCTGCCGGCCTGGGGCGTCGGTGACGG
>Ga0209022_1002169_pt1 | contig 17073 bp, 16 predicted proteins | sample PinacodermPK_FD_187300 | JGI IMG/M metagenome (GOLD analysis project Ga0209022, IMG submission 187300) | Host-associated microbial community of the marine sponge Aplysina aerophoba from Gulf of Piran - sponge pinacoderm, lysed by proteinase... | ecosystem: Host-associated > Porifera > Sponge >...
CAGGAATTCGTCAACGACATCTCGTTGAGCGACGAGGAGATTGCGACCATCGCCCGCTGGGTCGACAGCGGCGGCCCGCGCGGCGATGCCGGCGACATGCCGCCGCCGGTGTTCATCGTCGGGCACTGGCGCACCGGCACCACCCATCTGTTCAACATCCTGGCGCGGCACGGCTTCTCCTATGTCTCGCCGCTCGCCGCCGGCATGCCGTGGGACTCGATGGGGCTGACGGCGGCGCTCCGCCCGCTGCTCGAACGCATGCTGCCGCGCGACCGCATGATCGACGCCATCCCGGTCGAGCCCGATTCGCCGCAGGAGGACGAGATCCCGCTCGCCAACATGAGCGCGGTCTCGTTCTATCACGGCATCTATTTCCCGCGGCGCTTCGCCGGGAATTTCGACCGCGGGGTGTTCTTCGAGTCCTGCACCGCGCGGGAAGTCGGCGCGTGGAAGGAGACCCTCGCCGGTTTCTCGCGCAAGACCTGGCTCGCCGGCGGCCGCCGGCGGCTGCTGGTCAAGAACCCGGTCCATACCGCGCGCATCCCGACGATCCGCGAGATCTGGCCGGACGCCAAATTCGTCCACTGCGTGCGCGACCCGTTCGAGGTGTTCCGCTCGATGCGCAACTTTTACGACACGCTGTTCCCCGCCCTCGCGCTCCAGCCGCACGACCCGCAAGCGGTCGAGCGCATCGTGCTCGACGGCTACAGCCGGCTGATGGACCGCTTCATCGCCGACCGGCCCGACATTCCCGACGGCAATTTCCACGAGATCCGCTACGAGCGCCTGACGGCCCAGCCGATGGAGGAGGTCGCCGCGCTCTACGACGCGCTTGGGCTCGACGGGTTCGAAGCCGCCGAGCCCGCCTTCCGCCGCTATCTCGACGGCATCGGGGACTACCGGCGCAACCGCTACGACGACCCGCCCGAACAGCGCGCGAAGGTGGCGGCCGCCTGGCGGCGCTATATCGAGCACTGGGGCTATGACGTGCCCGGCGGTGAGGGCGGGGTGGGGTGAGCGGATGGCCGGAACATCCCCGGACGTGTTCCGGGGGCCAGCCATGACGCGGTGGAGACAGGACGCTAGTCGTGCTCCAAGGAGGTTCCTGTCGCGACGCCATCCCACAGGGCAACCGGTCCGTCCGTGGGCGGTCCTTCGATACGCCCGCCTTCAACGGGCTACTCAGGATGAGGGTTTTTTCCTCATCCCGGGTAGGCGCATTCCGCCGTACCGAGGGACGGCCGCGCCCCTATGACCGACCTGGTGACCGGCGGGGCGGGGTTCATCGGCTCGCGGCTGGTCGCGCGGCTGCTGCGGGGGGGCGGCGCGGTGCGGGTGCTCGACCTCGACGCCGATGCGCCGCTGCCGGACGGCGTCGAACGCATCGTCGGATCGGCGGCCGACCGGGAGACCCTCCGCCGCGCCATGGCGGGGGTGGGCCGCGTGTTCCACGCCGCCGGCAATCCCCGGCTGTGGGCGCGGCGGAACGCCGATTTCATGGCGGCCAATCTCGACACCACCCGGGCGGTGCTCGACGAAGCCGCGCGAGCGGGCGTCGCGCGCATCGTCTTCGTCTCGACGGCGGCGATCCACTTCGCGCCCCGCAGCGGCGGCGCGGCGCCCGGGCTCGACGACATGCCCGGCGGCTACACCCGCTCCAAGTTCCACGCCGAGCGGGCCGCGCTCGATGCCGCCGCGAACGGGCTGCCGGTGGCGGTCGTCAACCCCTGCCTGCCGCTGGGGGCGGGGGACCGCAACCTCACCCCGCCGACGCGGATGCTGCTCGATTTCGTCGATGGCGCGACGCCGGCCTTTCTCGACTTCGAGCTCCGCATCGTCGATGTCGGCGACCTCGCCGAGGCCTGTATCCGGGCGGCGGAGCGGGGCGCGCCCGGCGAGCGGTATTTTCTCGGCGGCCCGCCGCTCAGGCTCTCCGAACTGCTCGCCATGGCGGGGCGGATCGCCGGGCTCGAAATGCCGCGGCGCCGGGTGCCTTACGCGCTCGCTTTGGCCGCCGCTTCCGTCTCCGGGATGGCGGCGCGCATCGCCGGGCGGGAGCCGCGGGCGCCGCTCGAAGGCGTCCGGCTGACCGGGCGCCCGCCCGCGCCGGGCGCGCTCCGCACCGCCGCCGATCTCGGCCTCGCGCTGCGCCCGGTCGAGGAAACGCTCGCCGAGGCGCTCGCCTGGCTCGCCGAACAGGGGCTCGCGAAGCGGCGCTTCAGCGTCGCCCGACCGGCCAGGTGAGCATCAGAGCGGGCAGCACCGTGAGGCTGCAGGCGAGCAGGCTCAGCAGGGCCACGGTCAGCAGCACCCCCATGCTCGCCGTGCCCGGGTGGCTCGAGATCCCGAGGCTCGCGAAGGAGGCGAGCGTGGTCAGCGCGCTGAACAGCACCGCGCGCGGCGTGCTCGAACGGATCGCGTCCGCCGCCGTGCCCTCCCGGCGCTCGCGCGCCAGCAGGTGGATGCCGTTGGCGACCCCGAGCCCGAACAGGAGCGGCAGCACGATCACGTTGGCGTGGTTGAACGGCAGCCCGACCGCGACCATCGCGGCCACGGTGACCAGCGCCGCCAGCGCCAGCGGCAGGAAGCCGATCGCCACCGAGCGCACCGACCGCAGGGTGAGCGCGAGCAAGAGCGCGATCGCGACGACGGCGATCGCGGTGGCGCGGAAGAAGGCCCCGATCACCGCATCGCCGGCCTCCAGCACGGTGACCGGCGGGCCGACCGCGCCCGGCGCCGCGCCGCGCACCGCCTCGACGAAGCGGCGCAACGCGTCGCGGTCGCGGTGGATCGGCGCCACCGCGCGGATCTCCACCTTGGCGCGGCCGTCGGCGGCGATCCAGCGCTCGCTGAGCGCGGCCGGGACGTCCGCGATCCCGACCGGCTCGGCGGCGAGCGCGTCCTGCAGCCGTCGCACCGCCGCCGGCAAATTGCCGAGCAGCCTCGCGGCGAGGCCGTCGAGCCGCGCCGCGCCGGGATCGGCGGCGACCAGCGCGGCGAGCGCCGCGGCGAGGCGGCGCGAAGCGTCCGCTTCCGCCGCCCCGCCGGTCGCGGCGAGCGCGTCGAGCTTCCGCTTGAGGCCGCCGAGCGCGGCCAGGGTCTCGGCCCGGGTCGGCGGCGGCGCGCGGTCGTCGACGAAGGCGGGCGCGACCAGATCGGCCACCTCCTCGACGATCTCGAGCTTGTCCTCCTGGTCGTCGGGCACGAAGCGCGAGAGCGTGCGTGCGCTGTCGACCTCGGCGAGCTTGCCGATGCGCGCGGCCTCCGCGTCGGCGGCGTCGAGGGAACGGGCGAGGTGGACCAGCGCGTAGGCATCGCCGTCGCCGTCCTCGACCAGCTCCATCACGGTCTGCACCGACTCGCTCTCGGGATCCTTGAGGCGCAGCGGGTCGAAATCGAAGCGCACCCAGGGCGAGAGCGCTGCGGTGGCGACGAACAGGATCCCGGCCGCCGCCACCACGCCCCGCGCGCGGCCTTCCAGCAGCCCGGCCAGCCCGGCCGCGAAACGCCCGCCGCCGCCGGTGCTGCCCGCCCGCACCCGGAGCACCGCCATGAAGGCGGGCAGCAGGGTGAGCGTCGCGAAGAAGCCGATCGCCATCCCTGCGCCGGCGATGAAGCCGAGCTCGGCGAGGCCGAGATAGTCGGTCGGCAGGAAGGACAGGAAGCCGAACCCGGCGGCAAGCGCGGCGAGCGCCAGCCCCGGCCCGACGCTGGCCGCGGCGAGCGCGCTCGAGGTCGCGCGCTCCAGCCCGTCCCTGGCCGCCTCGCAGTAGCGCAGCCCGTAATGGATGCCGAAATCGACGCAGAGCCCGATGAACAGCACCGCGAAGGCGACCGAGATCAGGTTGAGCACGCGGACCGTCGCCGCCGCGAAGGCCGCGGTCCAGACCAGCCCGACGAGGAGGGTGGCGAGCACCGCGAGCGGCATGCGGAACGAACGGAAGCAGAGGAACAGCAGCAGGATCACCAGCGAGAGCGACAGCGCGCCGGCGATCTCCATGCCGCTCCGCACCGTCCGCAGCTCCTCGTGCTTGAGCGCCGGACTGCCGGTCAGGCGCAGCGTGACGCCCTCGGCGATGTCGGCCGGCATCGCCGCGGCGATGGCGCGGATCGCGGCGATCGCCTGGCGCGCCGGGCGGATCTCGTCGAAGGCGAGCGCGATCTCGACCAGGATCAGCTGGCGGGTGCCCGACCGCCTTCCGTCCTCCTCGCCGAACATCAGCCCCATCCAGGACAGCGCGCCCGGCTCCCGCCGCGCCTCGGCCTCGACCACGGCGGCGATCCGCGCGAGCGCGTCGGCGAGGTCGGCGAGCCCGCCGTCTTCGCCGTCCTCGATGCGCTTGTCCGCCGCCAGCGAGAGCATGTCGGCGAGGCCGCGGATGCTGCGGTCCTGCCACACCGTGCCGAGGAAAGGCTGGGCGGCGACGATGCGGTCGGCGGTCTCCTCCAGCTCGTCCAGCGGCAGCAGCAACAGCCCGTTGCGGCGGAAGAAGGGATCGCCGCCCGGGTGGAACACCGAGCGGAACAGCTCGGGCCGTCCGGCGATGCGCCCGCCCAGCCAGAGCGCCGCGCGTTCGGCCTGTTCCGGCGTGTCGGCGTCGATCACCGCCACCAGGTCGCGCGCCTGGCGCGGGAACGCCGCGCGCAGCTCGGCATCGAGGCGGCGGAATTCGAGCTCCGGCGAGAGCATCGACGCGGTGTCGGAATTGATCCCGAGCGTGCGCGCGGCATAGACCCCCGCGGCGACGGCGCTGAGGATGCCGAGGATGGCGATCGGCCAGGCGAAGCGGTGGGCGATCCTGCCCCATCGGGCGAAGAAGCGTCCCGCCGCGCTGGTCTCGTGATGGGGCGGTGCGGACAAGGGAACCTTGGCGGTCACGGCGCGACCGGGCGCCGGTGCCGGATATGGGCACTCGGGCGCCCGCCGGTCAAGCGCCGGCGACCCTTGAGCCGGCCTGCCGCCCGCCTATGCTGCGGCTCCCCACGGCGCAAGGAGCGAGCGATGACGCGATACGAACCGGTCGACCCGGAGACCATGAGCGAGGCCCAGAAGGCGGTGCACGACTCGATCGCCTCGGGGCCGCGCGGCGCCGTGTTCGGCCCCTTCCCGGTGCTGCTGCACAGCGCCGGGCTCGCCGAGCAGGTCCAGAAGCTCGGCGCCTTCCTGCGCTTCGGCTCCACCCTGCCGGGAAACCTGCGGGAAATCGCGGTTCTGGTCACCTCGCGCTTCTGGCAGGCCGAGTTCGAGTGGTACGCCCATGCGCCGATCGCCTGGGAAGAAGGCGTGTCCGAGGCGGTCATCGAGGCGATTCGGCAGGGCGAGGAGCCCGCCTTCGCCGACGAGGCGGAGGCGGCGGTCTGGCGCTTCACGACGACGCTGCACCAGACCCGCTCCGTGGACGATGCGACATATCGCCGCGCCCGGGCGGTTCTGGGCCAGGAGGCGCTCACCGACTTGATCGCGGTCGCGGGCTACTACACGCTGCTGGCCATGACGCTCAACGTCTACAGCGTGCCGACGCCCGACGGGTCGCGCGCGTTCGGCGGCTGAGCGCCGGCCCGGGGGAGGGGATCATGGACCAGGGCGCGGTCGTGCTGGTGACCGGGGGTTCGTCCGGCATCGGCCAGGCGGCGGCGCGGCAGCTCGCGCGCAAGGGCTGCCGGGTCGCGGTCAACTACCGGGAGAACCAGGCGGGCGCGGCGGAGACCGTCGCCGCCTGCGAAGACGCCGGCGGCGAGGCCTTCGCGCTCCGGGGCGACGTGGCCGACGATTCCCGATGCCGCGCCATGGCGGAGGCGGTCGAGGCGCGCTGGGGGCGGCTCGACGGGCTGGTCAACAACGCCGGCACCACCCGCTTCCACGACCCGTTCGACCTCGAAGGGCTGACCGCGGACGACTTCGCCTCGTCCTACGCGGTCAACGTCACCGGCGCGTTCCAGATGGCGCGCGCGGCGGTCCCTGCGATGAAGCGGGCGGGCGGCGGCGCCATCGTCAACGTCTCCTCCTTCGCCGCCGCCATCGGCGCCGGCAGCTCGATCGCCTATACCGCGTCGAAAGGCGCGGTCAACACGCTCACCCTCTGCCTCGCCCGGGTGCTGGCGCCGGAGATCCGGGTCAACTGCGTCGCGCCGACGCTCACCGACACGCGGTGGAACCGGGACGGGCTCGGCGACGAGCGCTACGAGACGGTGCTCTCGGGCTTCGTCGCCTCGGCGCCGCTCAAGACCAAGATCGTCGCCGACGACGTGGCCGACGCCATCGTCTGGCTGGTGACCGGCGCCAGGCTGGTGACCGGCGAGATCGTCCCGATCAGCGCCGGCACCCATCTCGGGTAGGGCGCGGGCTAATCCAGCAGCGCGCGCAGCAGATCGGCGTTGGCGGGGCCGGGGGCGAGCTCGCCGCGCTCGATGCGCCGGGCGATCTCGACGAGCCGCCGGTTGACCGGGGCCTCGCCGCCGAGCCCGGCCTGCCCGTCCACGACGAGGCCGTTGATCTCGTCGATCTCGGCCCGCCTTCCCTTGATCCAGTCCTGCAGGCTGGCGACCCTGGTATCCGACAGCGTCCATCCCTTCAGCACCGCGTCGAACAGCACCGTCGCATGGTGGTCGGGGTCGTTCACCTCGACCCGCTTGTCGCCGAAGATCGGCACCAGATCGTGGCCGAGCCCGATCCCGGTGCGCATGGCTTCGCGGCCGGCCGCCCGCATCACCTCCAGGATGCCGGGCAGCTCGACCGAATCGGCGAGCGGCAGGCCGAGGATCGACGAGGGCAGGAACTCGGCCGCGTTGGCGACCAGCTTCATCCACTTCGCCGAGCGGACGTCGTCGCGGATCTCGACCGCGCCGGCATGGCGCAGCACCTCGGCGATCTCCGCCTCGCGGCCGCGCGTCGCCTCGTCATAGGCGCCGACCGCGAACCAGGTGCCGTCCGGCGGCGTCTGCCGCACCACCCTGCCGGGCTCGAACATGTTGGCCGCGACCTCGATCACCGCGCCCAGCGTGCGCTCCGACCCCACCACCGAGGCCACTTCGTCCATCGTCATGCCGTTCTGGAGACCGGCGACCAGCCCGTCCGGGGCGACCAGCGGCTCGATCAGCTGGCACGCCCAGCGGGTGTCGTAGCCCTTGACGCCCAGGAAGACGATGTCGAAGGGCGCGCGCAGCGTCGCCACGTCGCACAAATGGAACGCGGCGACCGGCACGGTCACCGTCTCGCCGGGCATCTCGACGCGGAGCCCGTCGGCGCGCATCGCCTCGACATGGGCCGGCCACTGCTCGATGAAGCTCACGTCCAGCCCGGCCCGCACCATGTCGGCGCCGAACCCGGCCGAGGTCGCGCCGGTCCCCACGATCGCGATGCGCTTGTCCGCCATGCCGCGCCCGTCCCCTCCGTCGTTCGGACGTTCTCAGCCTAGGGCGATCGCGCGGCGACCGGCAAGGGCGCGATTTCGGCTCCCGGCGGCGGCCCGGATGCGCGATAGTCGCCCTTCGGCCACCGCATGGAGGGAACGGCATGGACGGGAACGGCAAGGACGGATCGCTGGAGGCGCGGCTGCGGGATATCGAGGACCGGCTCGAGATCTACAATCTGATCGCCTCGCACCCGCCGAGCGCCGATACCGGGGCCGACTACTACACTCGAATCGTCTACACCGAGGACGGCAGCTTCGACCGCGGCGAGGGTCTCGACAGCGCGGTCGGCAACGAGGCGATCGCCGCGATGACCCAGACCCCCGGGCACCAGCGCGCGATCCAGGGCGGTCTCGCGCATTTCGCCGGGTTGCCGCATATCGCGATCGACGGCGACACGGCGTCGGTCACGTCGTATCTGCTGCTGCTCCACCCGGACCCGCGCGACGACGTCCGGGAGCTGCCCAATCACGGGCTTTCGCCCGGCTTTCGCATCCACCGCGTCGCCGCCAACCGGTGGACGCTGGCGAGGACGCCCGACGGGTGGCGGATCGAGAGCCGCAAGCTGCGCCCGCTGGACGGGTCGCAGCCCGCGCGCGACATCCTCGCACAGGCGCTTGCCGGCTATCGTCCGGCGGGGTGAGGAGCGCTTCGCCCGCATGAGCGCCGGCCGCCTCGAGGACGCCAGGCTGCTGCGGGGGCAGGGCCGGTTCGTCGACGATCTCGGCTTCCCCGGCGCGCTCCACGGCGTCGTCCTCCGCTCGCCCCACCCCGCGGCGATCCTGCGCCGGCTGGACGTCGCGGCGGCGCTCCGCGTCGAGGGCATCGTCGGGGTGGTTACGGCGGAGGAGCTGGCGCGCGACGGCGTCGGCGACCTGCCGTTCATGAGCACCGTCGAGGCGCCGGGCGGCGGGCCGGTCGACACGCTGGCCATGCCGCTGCTGGCCCGCGATGCGGTGCGCTATGTCGGCGAGCCGGTGGCCTTCGCGGTGGCCGAAAGCCCGGCGGCGGCGCGCGAGGCCGCCGAACGGATCGTCGTCGCGTATGCGCCCGGGGACTGCGTGACCGATCTGCTGGAGGCCGCCCGGCCCGGCGCGCCGCCGGTGCAGGAGGGCGGCGGCAATGTCGTGGGCGAGCTCCGCATGGGCGATCCGGCGGCCTGCCGGGCGGCGCTCGACGGGGCGCGGCATCGCGTCGCCCTGAAGCTCCGCAACAACCGGCTGGTTCCCCACCCGATGGAGCCGCGCGCGGCGACCGGGCTTTACGACGCGGCGAGCGAAACCTGGACGCTCCATTGCGCCAACCAGGCGCCGCATCACGGGCGGGCGACGCTGGCATCCGTGTTCGGCGTTCCACGGGAGCGCATCCGGGTCAGGGTCGGCGACATCGGCGGCGCGTTCGGCGGCCGGGTGACGCCCTGCGCCGAAGACGCGCTGGTGCTCCACGCGGCCAGGCGTTTCGCCCGCCCGGTCCGCTGGCGCGCCGAGCGCGCCGAGACCTTCCTGGCCGAGTATCACGCGCGCGACCACGCCGCCGAGATCGAGATCGGCTTCGACGACGGGCTCGAAATCGTCGCCCTGCGGGTCGCCGATCACGCCAATCTCGGCGCCTATGCCACGCCGTTCGGCATTCCGATCGCGACCACGACGGGCAACCGGATCGCCACCGGCGCGTACCGCGTGCCGGTGGCCGACATCGCGGTGAGGACCGTGCTGACCAACACCGCGCCGACCGGGCCCTATCGCGGTGCGGGGCGGCCGGAGGCGATTTTCCGGCTCGAACGGGTGCTCGACATGGCCGCCTGGCGGCTCGGCGTCGACCCGGCCGCGCTGCGCCGGCGCAATCTGGTGCGCAAGGACGAGCTGCCCTACCGCGTGGTCTCCGGGCTCGCCTATGACAGCGGCGACTTTCCCCGCCTGCTCGACCGCGCGCTGGCGCTCGCCGACTGGGACGGTTTCGCCCGGCGACGCGAGGGCTCGCGGAACCGGCAAAGGCTGCGCGGACGGGGGCTCGCCTACCACATCGATTCGACCAGCGGGCTGTCGCCCAGGGAGACCGTCGAGGCGGTGGCGACGCCGGACGGAAGGGTGCGGCTCCATTCCGCCACCCAGGACATGGGCCAGGGCCTCAAGACCACCTATGCGCGGATCGCAGGCGGGATCTTCGGCCTGCCCCCCGAGGCGGTCGACATCGTGCAGGGCGACACCGCCGCGACCCCCGAGGGGCCGGGGAGCTACGGCTCGCGCTCGCTCTATACCGGCGGGTCGGCGGTATTGGCGGCCTGCGAGACCCTGGTCGAGCGCCTCGGGATTCTGGCCGCCGGGCGCTTCGAGGCCTCGCCCGGGGACGTCGCCTTCGCCGATGCGAGGCTGAGCGTCGCCGGCACCGATCTCTCCATCGCGATGGGCGCGCTGGCGGCCGCCGCGCCCGGTGGCGAAATCCGCGCGGCGGGGGAGGCCGAGGCGCCGTTCTGCTTCCCCAACGGGTGCTATGTCTGCGAGGTCGAGATCGACCCCGAGACGGGCGCGGTCCGCATCGACCGCTTCCACGGCGTCGACGATTCGGGCCGCATCGTCAACCCGCCGATCGTGCACGGCCAGACCCATGGGGGGCTCGCCCAGGGCATCGGCCAGGCGGTGCTGGAGGAGATCCGCTACCAGGCGCGGAGCGGCCAGCTGCTGACCGGCTCCCTGATGGACTACGCCTTGCCGCGCGCGGACGACCTGCCGGCATTCGAGACCGTGATGGACGAAGGGGAGCCGACCGCGACCAACCGGCTCGGGGTCAAGGGCGCCGGCGAGAGCGGCGCGGTCGGCGGGCCGCCGGCGGTGGCGTCCGCGGTGCTGGACGCGCTGCGCGCCCACGGGATCGAGCATCTCGACATGCCGTTCACCCCGGAGCGCGTGTGGCGCGCCCTGCGCGACAGCCCCCGTCGCTAGACCGGAAAGGCCAGCGCGTCGTCCGCCAGCGCCACGCGGACGCCCCCTCGTCATTTCGACGGACCCCGGACTTGATCCGGGGCGGAGCCGTGCGGAGCACGGCGGCCCCCCTTCGTCATTTCGACGGACCCCGGACTTGATCCGGGGCGGAGCCGTGCGTCAGCACGGCGCCCCCCCCTTCGTCATTTCGACCGGAGCCGTGCGAAGCACGGCGGAGTGGAGAAACCTCGTCCCCATGGGGCAGGGAGGTTTCTCCACTGCGCGCTCCGCGCTCCGGTCGAAATGACGATTGGGGTGCCCATGGGGCAGGGAGGTTTCTCCACCGTCATTTCGACCGGAGCCGTGCGAACCACGGCGGAGTGGAGAAACCTCGTCCCCGTGGGCGCGCCACCCTTCGTCATTTCGACCGGAGCCGTGCGTCAGCACGGCGTAGTGGAGAAACCTCGTCCCCATGGGGCTGGGAGGTTTCTCCACTCCGCGCTTCGCGCTCCGGTCGAAATGACGAGTTGGCGGGCGGCCCGCGCCTTCACCCCGCCAGAAAGCCCCGCACCAGGGCCAGCGTCTCGGCGGCCCGTTCGAGCTGGGGGATGTGGCCGCAATCGGGGAGGATCTCGACCCGGCTGCCGGCGATGCGGGTGCCGAACTCGGCGGCGTAGGCCGACGGGATCAGCGCGTCGTCGGCGCCCCAGACGATCAGCGTCGGCGCGCGCACCCGGTGCAGGCGCCGGCTGAGCCCCTTCTCCGGGATCGGCCAGACGAACTTGCCGGTGCAGCCGAGCGCCCAGACCAGCCCGGCGGTCGCCGCCACCGCCTCGCCCGGGTCCTCGGGCGGGGTGAACATCGCTTGCGCGGCGGCGCAGCCGGGGTCCTTGAACAGGAGCGCCGGAAGCTCCTCGGGCGGGGTCATGATCCAGTTGGCGATCGGCCGGTCCTCGCGCCACAGGCCGATCGGGGCGAGCAGCACCAGGCGCTCGAACAAAGCGGGGTCGTGCGCGGCGAGCTCGGCCGCCATCATCCCGCCGAAGGACTGGCCGACCGCCACCGCCGGGCGCTCGAGCCCGAGCGCCGCGATCGCCTCCTGGTAGACCAGCACCAAATCCCACAGGTCGTCGACGGCGTGGATCGCTTCCGGATCGCCCGCGCTGGTGCCGGGATGCTCGGGCGCGATCACCGTCCAGTCCGCGCCGAGCGCCTCGAGGAACGGATCGAAATGGAGCCCCGCCGCCGGGTGCAGATAGACCAGCGGCGGGCCCGACCCGGCGATCCGGACGCGCATCGTGAGCCGCCCGCCCCACACTTCGACGGCGCGTTCCTCGATCGCCGCGCCCGCCATCACGCGGCTCCGCGCAGCGCGGCGCCGGCGGGCTCCGGGCTGCCGCCGAGGCGCTCGGGCCACCAGCGATGCGGCGCATCGTCCCCCATTGTCTCGGCGCGCAGCCGCGGCAGCACGCTCGCGGCGAAGCGTTCGACATTGTCGGCGACCAGGTCGCGCGGCATCGAGCCCATCTTCAGCATCACCACCAAATTGCCGACGCCGTAGCCGCGGGCGATGCCGGCGAGGCGCTCGGCCACCGTCGCGGGCGATCCCACGACGGCCGCGCCGACCTCCAGGATGCGCCCGATACCGGCGTGGCGCATCTCGTGCGCGAAGCCGAAATCGCCCGCCTGGTCCTCCAGCAGGAAGCGGATGCCGGGCAGCGAGATGCCGCCCGGTATGGCGAGCTTGCCGAGGCTGGTCGCGCCCGGCCCCTTGTTGAAGAAGTATTCGAGATGGGGGCCGTAGACCCGCTCGGCCTCTTCGTCGGTCTCGCCGACGCAGACCGAGGCCATGAAGGCGAGCCGGTTGGGGTTGGCCGGGATGCCGGCGGCATCGGCGACCTCGCGGAAGCGCGCGAAGACGCGGCTTGCGGTGAGCTCGCTGCCGAACCAGCCAAAATAGTTGAAGCCGAAATTGTTTTCGAGCGCGAGCCGCATCGTCGCCGGGTTGCCGACCCCGGTGATCCACACCGGCAGCGCCTTCTGCAACGGGCGCGGCCAGATATTGACCGAGGGGAGCTGGGTGAAGCGGCCGTTCCAGGCGAAGGGCTCGGGATCGCTCCAGGCACGCAGCACGAGGCGCATGTTCTCCTCGTAGCGCCGGCGCACCTCGATCGGCGGCACGCCGTTGTTGATCGCCGCGTCGAACATCAGCCCGACCGGGAAGCCGGCCATCAGCCTTCCGCCCGAGATGCAGTCGATCATCGCGTATTCCTCGGCGACGCGGACCGGCTCGCGCGCCTTGCCGAGCGAGCGCCCGACCGGATAGACCGCCACGTCGAGCCCCTCGGTCTCGGTGGCGTAGCCGATGGCCGAGCCGATCAGGCTCGGGTTGGCTGTCATGTCGTAGGTGGTCTGGGCGTGCTCGGTGAAGGCGACGCCGTCGAAGCCGAGCCGGGCGGCCTGCATGATGTAGTCGAGATAGTCGCGGAACGCGGCCCGCACCTCGCCCGGCTCGGCGAGCGCATAGGGCGTCGTCACCGTGCCCTCGTGGCGGTCCTCGAAGTCGTCGGGAAACTTGCGGTACTGGTTCTGCGCGAACGCCACGATCTTCATGGCCGTCTCCCCTGGCGGCGGGTGCGGGGAAGCGTAGCGTGGATCGCGTGAGGTTGGAACCGCCGGCCCGGGCGATTCCATGGCGAAGGGGAGACCCCGGACAGGAGCGCCGCCCCGTCCCGTGGCCGATCTGCTGGAGCGGATGCGCGAGACCGGTGCATCTCGCCAAGACCGCCGCCTACGGCGTGGTGGGGGGCACCGCGTCGGCGGCAGCGGCGGCCGGCAAGCTCCGCTTCGTGCCGGCGATGGAGAGGAGCGACAGCCGGGAAGCGGCGGGCCTCCGCCGGTCGATCGCCCTCGAATGGGTCGCGGTCTGCGCAATCCTGTTCGTCACCGCCGGGCCGAGCAACCCTCAGCCCTCCCTCAGCAGCCACCGGAAGACCAGCGTGGCGGCGACGGCGCCAAGAAGCTGGGCCAGGATGAAGCCGGGGGCGTGTGCCGGCATGATGCCGGAGAAGGTGTCGGTCAGGCTGCGCGCGACGGTGACCGCCGGGTTGGCGAAGGAGGTCGACGAGGTGAACCAGTACCCGGCCGTGATGAACAGCCCGACGGCGTAGGGCGTCGCGTCCGGGCGGAATCGCACGGTGCCCAGGATCGTCGCCACCAGCCCGAAGGTCGCGACGAGCTCGCCGGTCCATTGCCCGAGCCCGGTCCGGCTCTTGACCGAGGCGTCGAAGGCGGGCTCGCCGAACATAACATGTGCGACGAGCACCCCGGCCAATCCGGCCGCGACCTGGACCACAACGTAGAGCGCCGCGTCGCGCGCGCCGATCTCGCGCCGGATCAGGAAGGCGAGGGTGACCGCCGGGTTGAAATGAGCCCCGGAGACCTGCCCGAAGACCAGGATCAGCACCGCCAGGATGGCGCCCGTCGCGATCGTGTTCCCGAGGAGCGCCAGCGCCACGTTCCCGCCGGCGAGGGTCTCGGCCATGATCCCCGAGCCGACCACGGTCGCCAGCAGGAAGCCGGTCCCGAGCGCCTCGGCCGCCAGCTTTCGGGCGAAGGAGAAGGTCACTTGCGCCTACCGGGCGTTGCGCCGCGGTCGGCCCGTCCTGCCGATGTCGTCGAGGCGCTCCTGGAGCGCGAGCCTGTCGAGCGAGGCGATCGGCAGATTGACAAAGATCGAAATCCTGTTGGTCAGCATGCGGTAGGTATCGACGAACGCCGCTGCGATCTCGGACTGGGTGCCGGTCGCAGCCGCGGGGTCGGGAATGCCCCAATGCGCCGACATCGGCTGGCCGGGCCAGACCGGGCAGACTTCGTTGGCCGCGTCGTCGCAGACGGTGAACACGAAGTCCATGCGGGGGGCGTCGTCGCCGACGAACTCGTTCCAGTCCTTGGAGCGGAACCCGGATACGTCGTGGTTGAGCTTGCCCAGGAGGGCAAGCGCGTTCGGGTTGACCTGCCCGGCGGGCTTGCTGCCCGCGCTGAAAGCCTTGAACCGTGACATCCCCTCGCGCGCCAGGATCGCCTCGGCGAGGATGCTCCGCGCCGAGTTGCCGGTGCAGAGGAAGAGAACGTTGAAAATCTTGTCGTCCGTCATGGCCGACGGGAAAGTTTCACATGGCGGTTACGCTTTTGTGACAGGGAAGCGTCGGAGCGACGCGCTTTCCTGCAGCGCCTCGATCCCGGCGTCGCGCGTGTCGTCCCTCCCCATGGTCTCGGAATGGCCGAGCCGGTGGAAGGTCTCCCACACCACGCCGTCGGGATCGCTGGCCCAGGCCTTGTTTCCCCTGGCGTAGCAGCAGAGGTTTTCCTTTTCCTCGAAGATCGTCTGCTCCGCCTCGGCAAGTGCGGCCGTGATCACCGCGAGGCTCGCATCGTCGTCGACCTGGATACCGAGATGGGAGATACCGGCATCGCAACACGCCTTCGTGGAGACCGCGAAGTTGACCGAGGGCTCGTCCAGCAGCCATTGGGCATAGTCGTCCTTCAGCTTGGACGGCGCGACGCCGAACAGGGTGCGGTAGAAGCGGACGGATTTCTCCAGCTCCTCGACGTGGAGGTGGACATGCAGGCGTTTCATGGTCGCTCTCCCCTCGCCGCTCAGGCGGCTTCACCGCCGATCGCCGCCCTGACCGCCGGATGGCCCTTGCAGCAATCCTGCATCAGGAACCGCATCAGCGCGCCGACGCCCTCGAAATCCGCCCGGTAGACGATCCGCCGCGACCGCCGCTCGGACGACACCAGCCCGGCCCGCTGCAACAGGCCCAGATGGGTCGACAGCGTCGACGGCGCGGTTCCGAGCGCGCGGGCGATCTCCCCGGCCGGCAGCCCGGCGGGACCCGCCCGGACCAGAAGCCGGAAAGCGGCGAGCCGGGTTTCCTGGGCAAGCGCGGCGAAAGCCGACCTGGCCGACAATATTTCCATATTTCGATAATTATCGAATTAACGGAAATCGTCAAGGCCGATGCCCGGGCTGGAAGCCGTTCCGTGTGGTCGAACCTGCGGCACGAAAGGCGTGTCCACCGGATCGCGTTCTTGCCCTCCTCGATCCATTGCTCAGCCGTGCCGCGCTGATTGCAGAACGCAACCACCCGCGCGGCGGGGCGGCCCAGCTTGGCGACGACGAACCCGACCCGCGGGGACAACGCAGCGGGTACTGGCTCGGCAAAGCCGTGCGGTGGGCCAAGAGGAAGTTCAAGAAGGTCCGGCGCGCCGTCAAGAAAGTCCTCAGCATTCCGATCGTCCGCACGGTCGTCAATGTCGCCATCGGGCTGGCTTGCGGGCCGGGCGCGGCGCCGTGCATGGCGCTCGCTACCGCGGCGCTCACCGCAGCCGCCGGCGGCGACGTGGGCGACATCGTCCGGGCGTCCGCCATCTCGTTTGCGTCGGCGACGGCGTTCCACGCCGTCGGGCAGGAATTCGGCAACCCGAAACTTCTGAGCCCGAAGCATTTGGCCAAGACCCTCGCCCACGGTGACCTGCCCCCGGCGACTGGTCCACTTCGAATGTTAGTGCATTGACGGTTTCTCGGCCAAGCTGGATGGCCGGCGCAGCGTAGCGGAGCCGGGCGGCCAGCTTGGCGGAATGATCGTCTCCGGCGCCGGCGGCCGGTATCCCAGGCTGCTGTGCGCCAGACCAGAGGCGGCGTCCACCCCGATGTGCGCCTTCATCCCGAAATACCACTGCTTGCCCTTCTTCGTCTGATGCATCTCAGGGTCCCGTGCGCGGCCCCGGTTCTTCGTCGACGACGGCGCGTCGATGATGCTCGCGTCGACGATCGTCCCCGTGCGCAGCCGATGGCCGCGCGACGCCAGGTGCGCATTGATCTCCTCGAACAGACCCTCGCCCAGGCCGTGCTGCTCCAACAGATGGCGGAAGTTCAGGATGGTCGTCTCGTCGGGCAGTGCCTCCGTCAGGCGCAGCCCCACGAAACGCCGCACCGACTCGACCTCGTAAAGCAGGTCTTCCATCCCCGGATCGCTCAGGTTGTAGAACAGCTGCACGCAGTGAACCCGCAGCATCACCGACAGCGGGTAAGGGCGCCGGCCCCGCCCCGCCTTCGGATAGAACGGCTCGATCCGTCGCTCCAGCCGCTCCCACGGAACCAGCTTGTCCATCTTCTCAAGGAACAGCTCGCGCCGTGTCCGGCGCTTCTTCAAGTCGTGCTCCAGTTCCGCAAAGCTTGCCTGCGCCATGGCCCGATCATCCAATCTGCGACTCGTGCGCAAATTATGACACACGCGACCTAATCAGACCTTCCTTGGCTGATGTCGGTTTCTGAGGACGAGCCGGGCGCGGAGGGCGGCGGATCGGTTGGTCGCCGTCGTCGGCGGTGGAGCGAGGCGCAGAAGCGGCAGATCGTGGCGGAGACCCATGAGCCTGGGGTCTCGGTGCCGATGGTCGCGCAGCGTTACAACCTCAACGCCAATCAGGTGTTCAGGTGGCGTCGGCTGTTTCGCGAGCCGGCGGGCGATGTCGGGGTCGGCCGGTTCGTGCCGATAGTCGTCGAGGCGGCACGAGGCCCCGCGAAATAATCCTGCCGGGGGCTCCGCCCCCGGACCCCCGAGGTAAACAAGTGAGGACTCAAGGCGTAAGCGATGGAGTGGACGCCCCTCCCGACGGCATCGCGATGTGCCATGTTGGCAGTGGTGTTAAGGCCAAGAGAGGAAAGGGGCGTCCATGGAAC
>Ga0209022_1002179_pt1 | contig 16988 bp, 17 predicted proteins | sample PinacodermPK_FD_187300 | JGI IMG/M metagenome (GOLD analysis project Ga0209022, IMG submission 187300) | Host-associated microbial community of the marine sponge Aplysina aerophoba from Gulf of Piran - sponge pinacoderm, lysed by proteinase... | ecosystem: Host-associated > Porifera > Sponge >...
GAACACCTCGCTCATGGGCCGGGACGTGCTGCGCTGGTTCTACTACGACACCATCGTGTTCGAGCCCGACGTGCTGGAGTTCCTGGTGGCGGAGGTGGGCGCGGACCACGTGCTGCTGGGGAGCGACTGCCCCTTCGGCATCGGCGACCCCAACCCCATCGAGATCGTCAACAACATCCGCCTGACCCAGACGGACCGGGACAAGATCCTCGGCGGCAACGCCGAGCGGCTGTTCGGGACGGCCTGATCGCGGGCGCCGGCGCCGCGACGACGGAGAAACCGTATGAAAGACCTGCGGTCGTTCATGGACCGTTTGGAAAACGAGGGTCCCGAGGAATTGCTGCACATCCGCAAGCCGGTGCGGCCCGAGCACGACGTCACCAGCCTGCTCATGGAGCTGGAGTCCTCCGGCCGATACCCCACGCTGTTCGTGCACGAGGTGCAGGGCTTCTCGATGCCCGTGATCACCAACCTCCACGCCACCCGCAGCCGTTTGGCCATGGCGCTGGACGTGGACGCCAACGACCTGGTGGAGGAGTACCGCAGGCGGGAAGGCAGCCCGGTGGCGCCGGAGCTGGTCGAGGACGGTCCGGTCAAGGAAGTGGTGCGGACGGGCGCCGACGTGGACCTGGGCGAGATCCCGCTGCTGACCCACTTCGACATCAGCACGGCCCCTTACGTGACCGCGGGCATCGTGGTGGCGAGGGATCCCGTGAGCGGGGTGCGCAACCTCAGCTTCAACCGGGCCATGATGGTGGAACGGAACCGTCTGCGCATGCATCTCGCCCCCGGCATGCACCTGATGCGCTGCGCGCGCAACGCCGAGGAGAGGGGCGAACCCCTGGACATCGCCTTCATCGTGGGGGTCCATCCGGCCTTCGCCGTCGGCGCCCTGTCGCTGGCGCCCTTCGACGTGGACGAGTACGACGTCATCGGCGGCATGATGGAGCAGCCGGTGCCGCTGGTGCGGTGCGAGACCGTTGCTCTCGAGGTTCCGGCCCACGCGGAGATGATTCTGGAAGGGCGGATCCTGCCCGACGTGCGCGAGGAGGAGGGGCCCTTCGGCGAGTTTACCGGCCACGCGGTGGGGGTGCGCAGGAATCACGTGGCCGAGATCACCGGCGTCACGTTGCGGCAAAAGCCCCTCTACCAGGATATTTTCACCGGCCACTCGGAACAGCGGCTGATGGGTTCCATTCCCCGGGAGGCGGCGATCTTCAGGGCGGTGAAGGCGGTGGCCGCGGGCACCCGGGCGGTGCACATGCCGCCCTCGGGCAACTGCCGGTTCCATTGCTACATCTCCCTGGACAAGCGTTCCGACGGCGAGGTGCGGAACGCGGTCATGGCCGCCATGGCTACCGACCTCTACCTGAAACTGGTGATCGTGGTGGACGGGGACGTGAACGTCTACAACGAGCGTGACGTGATGTGGGCCGTGGCCAATCGGGTGCAGGCGGATACCGATACGCTGGTGATTCCCCGTTGCCAGGGCTCCGAGACCGATCCGTCGAGCGGTGAAGGGGGCATGACCGCCAAGATGGTCATCGACGCCACCAAGAAACGGAAGGACTTCCCCAAGCGGCTCGCCGTGCCCGACGCGGTGCGCGAGCGGGTGCGGCTGGAGGACTACCTCGACTGAACCGTGGAACAGCAGGAAACCAAAGGGCCTACCAAGGAGGTACACGATGGCAGAGACCAGCAGGGCGGCGACATTGCTTGCACCGAACAAGCTTGAGATCCGGGAATATCCCATACCCGATATCCCGGACGACGGGGGATTGCTGAAGGTCGAGATGGGCGGCGTCTGCGGCTCCGACGTGAAGTACTACCACGGACGGATCAACCTGCCGCTGCCGATCATCCTGGGCCACGAGATCCTCGGCCGGGTGGCGAAGCTCGGCCCCAAGGCCGAGAAGATCCACGGCGTCAAGGAAGGCGACCGTGTGATCATGAAGGGCGCCATCGGCTGTGGCCGCTGCTCCGACTGCCGCCGCAACGCGCAGCGCTTCTGCCGGAACCGCACCAACTACGGCGGGCGCACCACCTCCGCCAACCCGCCCCACCTGTTCGGCGGGTTCGCGGACTACCTCTACCTGGCCCCCGACGTGCTGATGACCCCCATCAGCGAGGAGCTCTCGGCGGAGGCGGCGGCCCTCATCGGCTCGGTCATGGCCAACGGGTTCCAGTGGGCGCTGCGCCGCGGCGGGGTCAAGATGGGCGACTACGTGCTGATCCAGGGGCCCGGACAGCAGGGGTTGGCGTGCACCTGGGCCTCGAAGCACGCGGGCGCGGCGAAGATCTTCGTGTCCGGCATCGGCCGGGACGCGCCGCGGATGGAGCTTGCGAAAAAGTGGGGCGCGGACCGGATCATCAACGTCGAGGAGGAGAACGTGGTGGACGTGGTCCGGGAGGAGACCGACGGCGCCATGGCGGACGTGGTGGTGGACGTGTCCGGCAATCCCAAGGCGATCCTGGCCTCCATCGATTGCCTGCGCCGCCAAGGCACCATGGTGCTGGCCGGGCTCACCGGCGACAAGACGGTCACCGAGGTCCACATGGACAAGCTCGTGTGGGGCGAGATCAAGCTCCAGGGCTGCTTCACCGGCGACAACGATGCCGTGGACGCGACCCTGCGGCTCATGGAGGCCACCAAGTTCCCGGTGGAGGAGATGGTGAGCCACGTGTTCTCGCTGGACGAGACCGAGAAGTGCATCCAGGCCGTGGGCGGCGAGATCCCGGAGTTGTTCCCGACCAAGGCGCTGATCAAGCCGTAACGGTTTGGGGCTCACGCGCGTATTCGGTGCCGAGCAGCGTGGGCGGCGTCCCGGAAATCCGGAGCCGGTCCTGCCGGGGTCGTGCTGTTCTGCATCGCGCGAAACGGGTGGTTGATCGGGACCGCGGATCACGTCCGCCCACCGCCAACGGATTTCCGGGACGCCGCCCACGCTGCTCTTGACGAGCTCACCGGTCTGCTACGCGACGCGACAGGGGACTGGGTGAGGGTGTCTGGTGAGGGAAGGGCGTTTGCGTCGAAAATGAGACGCGGAGAGAGTTTATGAGCGAAATCTGCAGGGCGGCGACCTTGGTGGAATACGGCAAGATCGAGGTCCGGGAGTACCCCGTGCCGGACATACCGGCGGACGGCGGGCTCCTGAAGGTGGAGATGGGCGGGGTGTGCGGTACGGACTACAAGTACTACACCGGGAAGTTGAATCTTCCGATACCCATCATACTCGGCCACGAGATCCTCGGCCGCGTGGAGAAACTCGGCGCCAAGGCGGCCGGGATCCACGGCGTCAAGGAAGGCGACCGGGTCATCATCAAGGGGTCCCTCGGGTGCGGCCGCTGTCCGGACTGCCGCCGTGGCGGCGACCGGTTCTGCAAGCAGCGCTCGGCCTACGGTTCGAGGATGTCCTCGGCGGACCCGCCGCATTTGTTCGGCGGCTTCGCCCAGTACCTGTATATCACCCACACCGCGTTGCTGACCCCGATCAGCGATGACCTTCCAGCGGAGGCCGCGGCCCTCGTGGGCGCGGTGATGGCCAACGGCTTTCAGTGGGCGTTGCGGCACGGTGGCGTCAAGATGGGCGACTACGTGCTGATCCAGGGACCCGGCCAGCAGGGGCTCGCCTGCACCTTCGCGTCGAGTCATGCCGGCGCGGCGCGCATCTTCGTCACCGGCATCGGCCGCGACAAGAGCAGGCTGGAGGTGGCCGAACGGTTCGGCGCGCATCGCACCATCAACGTGGAAGAAGAGAACGTGGCGGACGTGATCCGGGAGGAGACCGGCGGCGCCATGGCCGACGTCGCCGTCGACGTCTCCGGCAACCCGGCCGCCATCCTCACCTCGGTGGACTGTCTCAGACGGCAGGGCAAGCTCGTGCTCGGCGGGTTGACGGGCGACAAGACCGTCACCCCCATGCTGATGGACAAGCTCGTGTGGGGGGAGATCTGCGTCCAGGGAGCGTATACCGGCGACAACGACGCCATCGACGCCACCCTTCGGCTGATGGAGACCACCAGCTTTCCGGTGGAGCAGATGGTGAGCCACGTCTTCTCGCTCGACGAGACCGAGGACTGCGTTCGCGCGGTGGGTGGCGAAGTGCCCGAGATGTTCCCCACCAAGGCGCTGATCAAGCCGTGGTGAGCCCCGCCGCGGGGTCTTCCTTCCATGAGACTGTTCGCGCCCGCCAAGGTGAATCTCAACCTTCGGATCACCGGCCGGCGTGACGACGGCTACCATCTCCTCGATTCCCTGATGATCCCCATCAGCCTCGGTGACGAGGTGGAGATCTCCCGGGTCGAAGGCCCCCCGCGCTCCTTGAAGCTGTCCGCCGACGCTCCCGATGTGCCCCTGGGGGAAGAGAATACCGTCCACCGGGCGGCGCAGGCGTTCTATGAGCGAACCGGCCGCCGCGAGCCGGTGGCCGTAAGTATCCGAAAACGCATCCCCATCGGCGCCGGCCTCGGCGGCGGCAGCACCGATGCCGCCGCGGTCCTGCGGGGCATGAACGACCTGCTGGGGGCCGGCTTGACCGTCGACGACCTCATGGCGCTGGCGCTGTCGGTGGGGGCGGACGTGCCCTTCTTCATCCGCGGCGAGCCAGCCCGGGTCCGGGGCATCGGTGAACGGCTGAGCCCGGCGGGGCCGCTGCCCCGGCTCTGGCTGGTGGTGCTGTTTCCCGGCTTCGGCGTGTCTACGGCCTGGGTCTACCGGAACTTCCGGTTCAAGTTGACAAAATCGTCCAATAATAATAACTTGATCCAAAATTTGGACACTCCTCACGAAGTGGCTCAGGTTATGGTCAATGACCTCGAAACGGTAACCCTTGGGCGCTATCCGCGCATTGCCCTTCTCAAGAATCGCCTTGACGAACAGGGGGCAATCGGCAGTCTCATGTCGGGAAGCGGCTCCGCGGTTTTCGGGCTGTTCGCTGGCGAGGCGGATGCCAAACGGGCATTCGCGGGCTTCGAGGGCGAAAAAGACGTTCGTGCCTATCTGGCTTTTTCGCTGACATAAGGGCAGGCCATCCGTCCCCGGACGGAAAGGAGGTCCCTGTGGAGGTCACGGAAGTCAAGGTCTTTCCTGTGGAGGAGGATAAGCTCAAGGCTTATGTGACCATCACCCTGGACGACTGCTTCGTGGTCCGGGACCTCAAAGTCATTCGCGGCACCTCGGGTCTTTTCATTTCCATGCCCAGCAAGAAACGCCGGGACGGAACCTACAAGGACGTGGCGCATCCGCTCAACAGCGAGACCCGCAGGATGATCGAAGAAAGGATTATCGCGGCATACAGGGAAGTTACATCGGGCGATTCGGGCGAGGACCGGGAAGGCGAGTAGCGTTCCCGGACAGCACACTCGGACGCCGACGGGAAGGAATGGGCGGTCGCCAAGTGGTAAGGCCCCGGATTTTGGTTCCGGTATACGAAGGTTCGAATCCTTCCCGCCCAGCCAAGCTCTCTCCTTCGATGGGCCGGTGATGGGGCGGGTTTCAAACCCGCCCGTAGCCGTCGCGGCAAGACAGCACCGGCCGTTCTCCAGCGACGCAGGTAGGAAATGGAATCGTTGCACGATCAAATGAGGATCTTTGCGGGAAACTCCAATCCCCCGTTGGCGCGCGAGATATCCCGCGATCTCGAGATTCCGCTGGGGGAGGCTCTGGTGGAGACCTTCAGCGACGGCGAGATCAGGGTGGAGATCAAGGAGAACGTGCGCGGCTGCGATGTCTTCGTGATCCAGTCGACCTGTGCCCCGGGCAACGACAATCTGATGGAGTTGCTGATCATGCTGGACGCGTTCCGGCGCGCGTCGGCCAAGCGGGTCACCGCGGTGATTCCGTATTACGGTTACGCGCGGCAGGACCGTAAGGTGGCCCCTAGGGTGCCCATCAGCGCCAAGCTGGTGGCCGACCTCATCACCACCGCGGGCGCCTCCCGCATACTCACCATGGACCTCCATTCGGGTCAGATCCAGGGGTTTTTCAACATACCGGTGGACAACCTCTACGCGTCGCCGGTGTTGCTGCAGTACATGCAAGACCGCATCGGCCGGGAGGAACTGATCGTCGTGTCGCCGGACGCGGGCGGGGCCCAGCGGGCGCGGGCATTCGCCACCAAGCTGAACGTGGCGATGGCGGTCATCGACAAGCGCCGGGCCGACGCCAACGTGGTGGAGGAGATGAACATCATCGGTGAGGTGCAGGGCAAGACCTCCATTCTCATCGACGACATGGTGGACACCGCCGGCACCATCGCCATGGCCGCGGAAGCGCTGGTCCGGGCCGGTGCGAAGAAGGTCATCGGCTGTTGCACCCACGCCGTCCTTTCGGGCAAGGCGCTGGACCGGATCAACGACTCGCCCATGGAGGAGATGGTGGTGACCGACACCATTCCCTTGAGCGCCAAGATGGCCAAGTGCGAGAAGATCATGCCTCTGTCGGTGGCGCCCCTGATCGGGGAGGCCATCCGCAGGACCCATCAGGAGAAGTCCATCAGCTCCCTTTTCTGATCGACTCATCCGTAGCACACAGCATTTCGGCAGGAGGTTCAGGTATTGGAAACGGTAGAAGTAACGGTAGAGACGAGGCAGGTCGGAAACAAGCGCGATGCCGGCCGCCTGCGCCGCAGCGGAACGCTCCCGGGGGTCGTTTACGGCCGCGGGACCGACGGCGTCGCCATGCAGGTAAATGACCGGGAACTCAGGACCCGCGTCGGCAGCCTGGAGGGCTCCCATCTGGTCCGCTTCAAGTCCGGCGCGGACAATCTCGACGGCAGGCTCGTGCTGATCAAGCAGGTGCAGTATCACCCGTTGACTCACGCCATCAACCACATCGACTTCTACGAAGTGGACGTGACGCGGAAGATCACCGTGATGGTGGGCCTCCATTTCGTGGGACGGCCCGAGGGTGTCATCCAGGGCGGGGTGTTGCAGCCCATCGTGCGGGAACTGCAGGTCGAGTGCCTGCCCCTGGATATCCCCGCGGCATTGGAAGTGGACGTCTCGCCGCTGCAGATCGGTCACGCATTGAAGGCCAGCGACCTCACTCTGCCGCCCAACGTTACCAACGACACTCCCGATCTGACGCTGGTTTCCGTGCTGGCTCCGACCGTCTCGACGATCGAAGAGGAGGAAGCGGAGGGCGAAGAGGGGGCGGAACCGACGGATGGGGACGGGGAACAGACCAACGAGTGATCCCCGCGCGGTTGGCGACGGCCGGCAACCCTGTGCGCACCCGCGGCTCCGTATCGGGTCAATAGTGTGAAGCTCCTGGTGGGCCTGGGCAACCCGGGCCGGCGCTATGCGCGCACGCGGCACAATCTCGGGTTTCTGCTGCTGGACCGGATCGCGGAAGCCAGGGGCATCCGCATCGGCGATGACCGGTGCGAGTCCTTGGTGGGTCGGGGAGAGTGGGAGCGGGAACCCCTGGTGCTCGCCAAGCCCCAGACCTACATGAACAACAGCGGTCTGGCGGTCGCGGCCCTGTTGAGGCGCTTTCGGGGCGCGGACCTGGTGGTGGCCTACGATGACCTGGATCTGCCGTTCGGGCGTTTGCGGATTCGCAGCGGCGGTTCCGCTGGCGGTCACCGGGGTTTGGCGTCCATCCTGCAGCACGTCGCCGACCGTGACTTCGTCCGGCTTCGCATGGGCATCGGCCGTCCTCCCGAAGGCTTCGATGCGGTGGACTACGTGTTGAGCCGGTTCTCGCCCGAGGAGCAGGACTCGTTGGATGGCGTGTTGGCCGCGGCCGCGGAGGCGGTGGAAGCCATCGTGCTGGAGGGCCCGGTCCGGGCCATGGAGAGTTTCAATCGACGGGGGCCTGTCCGAGGGAGCTGATCTCTCGGACAGGCCCATCAATGAGGAGGCGTTATGGATGGTTTAGTGGTCTGGGCGCCGGTACTGGGCGTGGCCGGACTTCTCATCGCGTACGGGGCCTATCGCTCCATCGTCAAGGTCGCGGTCAAGGATGCGGAGATGCAGTCCGTCAGCGACTCCATCTACGAGGGGGCCATGGCCTTCCTGAAGCGCGAGTACATCGTTCTTTCGATCTTCGTGGTGGTGGTGGCGCTGCTGCTGGCGTGGCAGCTCGGCGTCGAAACCGCGGTGGCTTTCTTCGCGGGCGCGATCTGTTCGGTGATAGCCGGGTTTCTCGGCATGAAGGCGGCCACCCGGGCCAACGTGCGCACAGCCCAGGCGGCCGCGGAGGGCGGCCAGTCGGAAGCGCTGCTCGTGGCCTTCAACGGCGGCTCGGTGATGGGACTGTCCGTGGCCAGCCTCGGGCTTCTGGGCGTGGGCATTCTCTTTCTGGTCTACGGTGATCCGGAGAATGCCAAGCACATCACCGGCTTCGCCATGGGCGCCAGCTCCATCGCGCTGTTCTCCAGGGTCGGCGGCGGCATCTACACCAAGGCCGCTGACGTGGGCTCCGATCTGGTGGGCAAGGTCGAGGCGGGCATTCCAGAAGACGATCCGCGCAATCCCGGCGTCATCGCGGACAACGTCGGCGACAACGTCGGCGACGTCGCCGGCATGGGCGCCGATCTGTTCGAATCCTACGTCGGCTCGGTGATCGCGTCCGTCGCCATCGCCGCCACCATCTCGGCGAGCGGGCTCACCGGCATGTTCTCGGCCCAGGCCGAGGCAGAGGCCTCGCGGGCTACTTTGATGGCGCTGCCGGTGGTCCTGGCGGTGCTGGGCCTCATCGCCTCGGTGGTGGGCATCTTTTCCATGCGGGTGTTCAAGAAGATCGACCCGCAGTCGGCGCTTCGAAGCGCCACGGTCCTCACCACGGTGCTGTTCCTGGTGGGAGCGCTGGTGCTGATTCTCATCTTCGGCGTCACCATCGGCGTCTTCTGGGCCGTGCTCGCGGGTTCGCTGGCCGGCATCCTCATCGGCCTCATCACCGAATACTACACCTCCGCCAAGCCGGTGCAGCGCATTGCCGAGGCCAGCCGCACCGGCCACGCCACCAACATCATCCACGGCATGGCCGTGGGACTGGAGAGCGTCGCGCTTCCGGTCGTGGTCATCGCCGTCGCCATCTGGGTGTCCCACGGCGCGGCCCAGCTTTACGGCATCGGCGTGGCCGCGGTGGCCATGCTGGCCACGGTGGGTATCACCATGAGCGTGGATGCCTACGGACCCATTGCCGACAACGCCGGCGGCATCTCCGAGATGTGCGGCCTGGGGCCCGAGGTGCGCAAGATCACCGACGGGCTCGATTCACTGGGCAATACCACGGCGGCCATCGGCAAGGGTTTCGCCATCGGCTCGGCGGCGCTGACCGCCCTGGCGCTGTTCTCGGCCTACACGAGAACGGTGGACGCCGAGCTGGCGGCCTTGGGTCGGCCACCGTTGCAGATCCTGGTGACGTCGCCGGAGGTGGTGGTGGGCCTGTTCATCGGCGGCCTGATTCCGTACCTGATCGGAGCCATGACCATGACCGCGGTGGGAAGAGCGGCGGGAAAGATGATCGACGAGATCCGCCGGCAGTTCCGCGAGATTCCCGGGCTGCTGGAGGGACGCGAGGGAGTCAAGCCCGACGCGGCGAGGTGCGTGGATATATCCACCCGCGCGGCCATCAAGGAGATGGTGGTGCCGGGGCTGGTGGCGGTGGTGGTGCCGGTGGTGGTGGGCTTCGCGCTGGGGCCCGTGGCCTTGGGCGGAACGCTGGCCGGGGCCCTGGTATCGGGTGTCCTGCTGGCGCTGTTCATGTCCAATGCCGGCGGCGCCTGGGACAACGCCAAGAAGTACATCGAGCGGGGCGATCTCGCGAACGAAGAGAAGGGCGGCGAGGCCCACAAGGCGGCCGTGGTCGGCGACACCGTGGGGGATCCCCTCAAGGACACCTCCGGCCCGTCCATGAACATCTTGATCAAGCTCATGTCCGTGGTATCGCTGGTCATCGCGCCGCTGCTGGTGTGAGTTTGAAGGTTGTAAGCAGGTAACCCCTGTGCTAGGTTAACCAATTCCGGTCCAGTGAAATGGCGTCCTTCAAGGACGCCATTTCGGATAATGGCTAACGATCAGGCAAGGAATCAGAGGGTTCCGGACTCGATTGAACATGACTGACGAAACAACCCACTACGAGACGCTTTATATCGTCCACCCCGTTCACAGCGGTCGAAACCAGGACCTCTGTGACAGATTCCGGGGCGTTCTGGAAGGGCAGGGCGCGACCGTGACCCACTTCGAGGAATGGGGCATACGGGATCTCGCCTACCCCATCGAGAAGCAGGGCAAGGGTTTCTACAACCTGATTCAGTACCAGGCCTCGGCGGGGACCAGCGAAGAGCTCGAGCGGCTCATGCGATTGAGCGACGAGGTCATGCGCTGCATGACCGTGGTCCTGGATGAAGACGTAAGGTCCCTGGCCCGGGCGGAGGAGCCTGCCGCGGCAGCGGAACCCGCGCCGTCGCCGGAACCCACGCCGGCCGCGGAATCAGCGCCAGCAGCGGAACCCGCGCCGGCAGCGGAGTCGGCACCGGCAGTGGAACCCGCGCCGGCCACGGAATTGGCACCGGCAGCGGAGTCGACGCCAGCGACGGAACCGGCGCCGCAAGAGCCGGTGGAAGAGGTCCGGGAAACCCAGGAAGGCTCCAAGGCGTAAGGGTTTCCCCGGCGCGGAGACAAACGAGATTCGGATTCAAGAGCGGGACGGCTGAGGAAAAATGGCAGAATATCGCGGGAGAAGAGGCTCGGACGACCATGATTCACCACGCCGGCGCGGCGGAATGACGCGCCGGAAGGTCTGTCGCTTCTGTGCCAACAAGGACCTTCGCTTCGACTACAAGGATACCAAGCTCCTGAGTGGGTTCATGACGGAGCGGGGCAAGATCACACCGAGCCGCATCACCGGGACGTGTTGCTGGTGTCAACGTCGCTTGTCCAAAGCGATCAAGCGGGCTCGCCTGGTAGCGTTACTCCCCTATACCACCGTAAAGCTCTGATCCGGCGTCTCCCGTCAGGCGGCCTGCAACATGCGAACGCGCGGCAAATGGCCAACCCTTTTTGCTGTCCGCAGGCACCCACGGTTCGGCTTATGAAACGGCTTGACACTCTCAAGTGGTTCGGGCTCGGGTTGACTGCCACCCTGCTGCTTTTTCTTGCAGGACTCCGGATCCCCATCCTCGGTCTGGCCGCGCTTCCGCTGGTCATCTTTCCGGCTCTCTTCGTCGGCGTCCGGTTGGGAAAACAGGCAGGGCAACTGCTGCCGCTGGCGGTGGCGGCAGGCGTCTACGCGTTGGCCGGGTTGGAAGCGGCCGTGGCTTACCTCGTGCTGGCGCTGGTCACGTACCTGATGTTCTTTTCCTTTGGGCGAGGGTGGTCCATTGCCAGGGTCGTCAGCGGCACCGCCGTCTGCACGGTGGCGGCCATGCTGGTGACGGCCACCGCATTCGCGGGTTCGCTCTCGAACTTGTGGACCGCGCTCCAGGCCGGTGTGGAGGCCCAGGTCCTCGCCACCCTGGAAGTGTACGAGCGCATGGGGTTGTCGGGAGAGACCATCGATTTTCTCAGAGAGCAGGCGGGACAGATGGCGACACTCTTCGTCCAGATGCTTCCCGGTATGATGTTCCTGGTCCTGGGGGTCGTGATCCTGGTCAATCTGGGCCTGTTGTCCTGGCAGTTCCCGCAGTATCGCTCGTTTTTCTACGAGGCCGGAGACCTCAGGGAATGGAAATCACCGGATCACATGGTGTGGTTCCTGGTGGTGCCGAGCCTGACGCTCTTCCTGCCCCTCGGATGGGCGGTGCGGACGCTGGTCGTGAACGTGGTTTTCGTATGCACGGCGTTCTATTTCTTCCACGGCCTCGCCATCGTGTCGTATTATTTTCATCACAAGAAGGTCCCGATGTTTTTTCGCGTTCTGGGATACCTGCTCATCATCTTCGAGCAGGTTCTCACGGTGCTGGTCATCGGCCTCGGTTTCTTCGACCTCTGGGGCGACTTCCGTCGCCTCAAGCGACGCACCGCGGGCCAGACCTGAAGGAGAATCGATGGAAGTCGTTCTGAAGGAAGATATCGAAAACCTGGGCCACATGGGCGAGGTGGTGAAGGTCAAGGACGGTTATGCCCGGAACTACCTGCTGCCACGCGGCCTGGTGGTGCTGGCCAACAAGAAGAACCTCAAGGCCCTGGAGCACGAGCAGCGCATGATCGGCCAGCGCCGGGACCGCCTCACCAAGGAAGCCCAGGGCATCAGCGAGACCCTGTCCCGGGTCTCCCTCGAGTTCGCCGTCAAGGTCGGCGAGGAAGGCCGGCTCTTCGGCTCCGTCACCAACATGGACATCGAAAAGGCCCTGAAGGAAAAGGGCTTCGACGTCGAACGCCGGAGAATCGTCCTGCACGATCCCATCAAACAGGTGGGAGACTACGAGGTCCCCATCCGCCTCCGCCCGGAGGTGATGCCGAGCATCAAGGTGAAGGTGGTGTCGGAGGATCAGCCGGAGGGCGGTAAAGCGGAAGAGGCCGCTGCGGTCGAGGGTGATGCGCCGTCAGGCGGAGGTGAAGAGCCGTCGGCCAGCGGTGAACACACCGAGACTTCCGCCACGTCAGATTAGATGCGCGTGGTATTTGACGAGATCATGGCCGGGCTTGAGGATGCTCGTGCGTACCTTAATGGCGCGCGAGACGGCTTCGATGTGCACGAAGTCGAGGTGCCGGAGCCCGGACCAGGGACACCCCCCCGAACCGCTACTCCATCAACTCCACCGCCGCCGCGCTGATGTGCTCGGCGGATAGTCCGTACTTCCCGTAGAGTCCCTCGGTGTCGCCGGATTCGGCGAACTCGGTGACGCCGACGCGCCGGACGCGGCCGCGGCCCAGCTCGGCCACGGCTTCGGCCACGGCGCTGCCGAGGCCGCCGGAGATGCCGTGGTCTTCCACGGTGACGATTTTGCCGTGGCTTGAGGCGATGGACTCGATGAACTCGGTGTCGATGGGCTTGACGGTGTGGATGTTGACCACCTGGGCACTGATGCCCCGATCGGCCAGCAGGTCGGCGGCCTTGAGCACGTTCTCCATCACGCCGCCGGTTCCCAGGAGCGACACGTCGGCTCCTTCCCGAAGCACCACGGCCTTGCCGAAGCGGAACTCGTAACCCTCACCGTTGATGTCGGGCACCTTCTGGCGGGTGAGCCTCAGGAATACGGGGCCGTCGTGTTGCGCGATGTACTCCACCGCGCCGCGGGTCTCGATGGCGTCGGCGGGTTGCACCACGGCCATGTTGGGCAGGGTGCGCATGAGGCCCATGTCTTCGGTGGCCATCTGGCTGTAGCCGTCCTCGCCGATGCCGATGCCGGCATGGGTGCCGACGATCTTCACGTTGGCGCGGTTGTAGGCCACGGCCATGCGGATCTGCTCGAAGCGGCCTACCACGAAGCAGGCGAAGCTACAGATGAAGGGGATCTTGCCGGCCAGCGCCATGCCCGCGCCCACGCCCACCATGTTGCCCTCGGCGATGCCGACGTCGAAGAATCGCTCGGGGTGCTTCCGGGAAAACTCGTCGGTCATGGTGGACTTCCGGAGGTCGGCGTCGAGGACGACGATGTCCGTATTGTCGTCGGCTAGCCGGGTCACGGTCTCGCCGAAGGTTACGCGTGTTGCGGTTGCGCTCATATGATTTTCCTTGCTGCGGATAACCCGGGGGCGACCGCCGGTCGCCCCTACCCGAGGTTGCCCCTGCAGGCCGGTGGTCTACTGACCGGTCGTCCTCTTCCTTGCTCCGGCTCCCGCAGGGGCGACCCGCGGTCGCCCCTGCCTGAGGCGCCCCTGCAGGCCGGTGCTCTGCCGACCGGTTGTCCTTTTCCTTGCTCCGACTCCCGTAGGGGCGACCCGCGGTCGCCCCTGCCTGAGGCGCCCCTGCAGGCCGGTGACCTGCTGACCGGTTGTCCTTTTCCTTGCTCCGACTCCCGTAGGGGCGACCCGCGGTCGCCCCTGCCTGAGGTTGTCCCCGCGGGTGGTGTCCCTATCCGCCGTTCACAATCTCGGCGATGGCTTGTTCGCCTTCCTCGCGGCTGGGCGCCTTGCCGTGCCACTCCCAGCGGTTCTCCATGAAGCTGACGCCTTTGCCCTTGACGGTCTGGCAGACGATCATGGTGGGGCCATCGCGATGCTGTTCGGCCGCCTTCAGCGCGTCGAGGATGGCGGGGAAGCTGTGGCCGTCGATCTCCAGCGTGTTCCAGTTGAAGGCGCGCCACTTGTCCAGCAGCGGCTCCAGGCTCATGATGTCGTCCGTCGCGCCGCTCAACTGGATGTGGTTGTAGTCCATGAGCACGCAGAGGTTGTCGAGCTTGAAGCGGGGCGCGGACATGGCCGCCTCCCAGATCTGTCCGGCCTGGCACTCGCCGTCGCTGATGACGCAGTAGGTACGGTAGTCCTTGCCGCCGGCCTTGCCCGCCAGCGCCATTCCCACGGCCACCGACAGGCCCTGTCCGAGAGAGCCGGTGGAGGCTTCGACGTAGGGGAAGCGATGCCGGTCCGGGTGCCCCTGCATCCGGCTGTTGAGCTTTCGGAGGCTCAGCGTTTCCTCCCGCTCCAAATAGCCGGCCCGGGCCAGGGCGGCGTACACCGCGGGCACGCAGTGCCCCTTTGACAGCACGAAGCGGTCCCGATCGGGCCAGTCCGGCTCATCCGGGCGGTGGCGCATCTGATGGAAGTACAGCGCCGTGACGATGTCGGTGCAGGACAGCGAGCCGCCCGGGTGGCCGGAGCCCGCCTCCACCAGCATGCGGATCACGTCGACTCTGATTTCCTTGGCTATGCCTTCAAGTTCGGGGATCGTCATGAGTTACACCATGGTCTGCCCGCCGCAGATGTTGAGGGCCTGCCCGGTAATGCCCGAGGCCTTGTCCGACGCCAGGTACACCGCGAACCGGGCGATCTCCACCGGGTCCAGAAACCGCCGGATCGGCACCGCCGCCAGCGCCTGCTGTTTGAAGGACTCGGGGTCCGTTCCCAGTCTCTCGGCAATCTGCTCGATGCCGGTACGGGACATCTCCGTGTCCACCCATCCGGGACACAGGGCGTTGACGGTGATGCCCCGGGACACCAGCTCCAGCGCCAGCGCCCGGGTGAAGCCGATGAGCCCGTGCTTGCTGGCACAGTAGGCCGCGTAGCCGGGAACGCCGAACTTGCCGAGCACCGACGACATGTTGATGATCCGGCCGTGGCCGTCGTCGCCCATGATGCCCAGCACTTCCTTGGTCAGCAGGTAGACGCCGGTCAGGTTGGTATCGACGATGGCGTGCCACAGACCGTCGTCGGCCTCATCCATGGGCGTCATGCCCGAGGCCCCGGCGTTGTTCACCAGGATGTCGACCCGGCCCCAGTGCTCGCGGATCCGGTTGACGCAATCGCGATTACCGGCCTTGTCGGTGACGTCGACGGCAACCGGCAGCACCGAATGGCCCTCCGCCCGCAACTCCTCCGCCACGGCTTCGAGACGCGCCCAGTCGCGCGCCGCGATGACGACTCGCGCGCCCTCCTGTGCCATGGCCCGGGCCACGGCCTTGCCGATGCCGGTGCCACCGCCGGTGACCAGCGCTACTCGTTCGGGCAGTTCCAAAGAATATGTACCGTCAGGACCGCTTGCCGGTCAGCGCCCCGAGCAGCCGCGCGATGGGATCGTAGAACCGCGTTACCACGCGCTCCTTCATGGGGATGATGGAATTGTCGGTGATCTTGATGTTCTCCGGACACACCTCGGTGCAGCACTTGGTGATGTTGCAGAAGCCCAGGCCGGCTTCCTTGCGCAGGAAGTCCAGGCGGTCGTCGGTGTCCAGCGGGTGCATTTCCAGGCTCGCCACCCGCACGAAGAAACGCGGCCCGGCGAAGCTCGGCTTGTTCTCGTTGTGGTCGCGGATCACGTGGCAGACGTCCTGGCACAGGAAGCACTCGATGCACTTGTGGAACTCCTGCACCCGGTCAATGTCCTGCTGGTACATGCGCCGGGTGCCGTCGGCCTCCTTGGGCTTGGGCTTGAAGGGCGGAATGGTCTTGGCCTTCTCGTAGTTGTAGGACACGTCGGTGACGAGGTCGCGGATCAGCGGGAAGGTCTTGATGGGCGCCACCGTGATGGTCTCGCCGGGCTCGAACGTGTTCATGCGGGTCATGCACATGAGCCGCGGCTTGCCGTTGATCTCGGCGCTGCAGGAGCCGCACTTCCCTGCCTTGCAGTTCCACCGCACGGCGAGATCGCCGGCGTGCATGGCCTGGATGCTGTGGATCACGTCCAGCACCACCATGCCCTCCTCGAGGGGCACGCTGTAGTCCCTGAACTCTCCGCCGCTGGCGTCGCCGCGCCAGACCTGCATCTTCGCTTCCGCTCCGTTTACCGCACCGGCTGCTTCAGGCATCAAACTTGCTCCTCGACGATTTTCTTGAGTTCCTCGGGCATCTCCGGCAGAGGCTCGAGGGAGACCGAGACGCTCCCGTCCTGCCTGCGGGTCACCACGTTGACCGTGCCGAATTTGGGATCCGGGTCCGGGTAGTCGTCCCGGGTGTGTCCGCCGCGGCTCTCCTTGCATTCGAGAGCCGAGAGGGTGGCGGCCTCCGCCACCCCCAGCAGGGACTTCAGGTCCAGCGCCAGGTGCCAGCCGGGGTTGAAACGCCGGCCGCCTTCGACCTTCACCCGCGCGGCGCGGTCCTTGTACACCGCGATCTCCTCCAACGCCTTCAGCATCTCGCTCTCGGTGCGGATGATGCCGACGAGGTTGTGCATGGTGCGCTGAAGATCGCTGTGAATGGCGTAGGGGTTCTCATCCCCGCGGTCGGTGAAGGGCTCCAGCATCAGCGCCGTGAGCCGGTCCACTTCGGCCGGGTCCGGCGCCGGCGAGGCGGCCGCCCCCAGGGCGTAGTCCGCGGCCGAACCGCCGGCGATGCGCCCGAACACCAGCAGGTCGGACAGGGAGTTGCCGCCGAGCCGGTTGGCGCCGTGCAGGCCTCCCGCCACCTCGCCCGCGGCGTAGAGTCCGGGGACCGTGGTCGCC
>Ga0209022_1002182_pt1 | contig 16966 bp, 20 predicted proteins | sample PinacodermPK_FD_187300 | JGI IMG/M metagenome (GOLD analysis project Ga0209022, IMG submission 187300) | Host-associated microbial community of the marine sponge Aplysina aerophoba from Gulf of Piran - sponge pinacoderm, lysed by proteinase... | ecosystem: Host-associated > Porifera > Sponge >...
AGCAACACCTGATGCTATCCTAACCAAGATCGATCAGGACATGGGACGATCACCACCGCCAAGGAATGGACGCAAAGTCAGTGGTTTGACCGGGAATTGATGCGGTACAAGGCGGGATAAAACCCGCGCGACATTCAGAACATGATTGAGGTGCTCAAGTGCCGGAAGTGCAACTTCGTAGTGCCCCTTGGATTTTTACACCCCCGTTTCTATTGGCTTTTGACCACTTAATGTTAAAGATGGGCTAACGGTTTTAGTCTCAATTGACACAAAAATAGGGAGCTGAACCAACTTGGATTCAGCTGGTTTCAGATTCGCTCCGCAATTGGTTGGGCTACATGTTTGAGATAATACCGCAACCGATACGTCCCCCGGCTCCGCCGATGGGTTGAGTCATGTGATCGTCTGGATTTTCGTGGATTATGATAGACGAGCCGTCCTCATCAAGTAGTGCAGGCACGTCTCCACTGGATATCGAAACGCGTGTTGTGAAGAACTCGGCTTGAGCGGTACCATCAACTGCAGCGTACAGGTTGGGCAAATCGCCGTTGTCGGGCCCATCGGGATTGCGTAGACCATGCATAACCATATCTGGGTTGATATGGCCCGAAGCAGTTTTGAAATCAGGCGTACAGGAGCCGACACTATGGAGGTGAATTCCGTGTCCGCCCGGAGACAATCCAGTCACATCTACTGATATGAGTACACCAGTTGGAGTTTGCTCAAAAGTGGCATTACCAATGGCCGTGCCATCGGGGCTAATGATCTCGGCCTTTGCTATGTCTACTGCCGACGCAACGGATGCAACGACAGCTGCTGAAATGGCAATTAAGGTGATTGCAACGATTCTCATTTGTATCTCCTCACATTGAGCTATCTTATCATAACTTAACTTTAGAATAACTTTTGCTGAAATGCAAGAGTGTTTTGAGCGTCAATCAAGATGATAGTTGGGTGATTCTCATGGCCCGACCATCGGCACCTCTGGGGACGAACTAGGCCCTCTTTAGATTGCGGGTAATCGGAAAAAGATGGAGATTCATATGGAATTGATAGTGATTCCTGCAATTATTTGATAATCAATGTTTTGATTGGCTAGGGATTTGACACGACTACAGGAAGAGTATTGACTAGGGCAAAGCCTGACAGAGCAGTTTGCCTCAATTGTGGTTCTAGGGATTCTTCCTGCCTTTCGCATCCTTCTTTTCCTCAGCTTCTGGTTTGCCTGTTCGCTTAGAGAAGCTTCTGTTTGCTAGCTTCCGCCACAATCGCTTGAACCAGATTGGGGGCCATCAGGCGAACATGGTCAGGCACAGCGTCCGCCACAAGAACTTTCATTGACCTGAATTGTTTCAGCTTGGCATCCGCAATATGATGATTCTGATCTAGGACTATCTTAAGTTTATCGGTGCTGATGACCATAGGCTGGTTCGTTGGTGGACCAAAACAGTCGGCCAGTTTCTTGAGGGCATGTACGTTGCCATCTCCTTGCAGGGATGCAAGCAGATGCCTGACGGCATCCTTCCGGATATACGATGCTAGGGAGGGAATGCCGAATTCCCAATTGCCAAATTTGGGTTCCCAGATAAAACCAGTGTGGAGCAGTTTCTGCTCAGCCCTGCTCTGGTCCATGCCACCTTGTTCGGGGGTGTCATGGGACAGATGCCGGACAGTCAGTTCAAAATCGTAACGGGTGGGTTGCCTATCTGGACCCACCCGCCATGCCATTTCTGCGATAGGTACCAGTAGGTTATTGTTGCGCATTTCTTGTAACCGGTAGGAATACAATTCAAGGTGGTCCTGGCGGGTTAATTCGCGTGCTTTCGCAAGCATGAGCCTAGTGTCAGTGCAAGTATGATACATGTCCATGACATTCCAGAGTGCTTGACCCCAGAGCTGGAGAAAGTAGGGATAGTCTTGGGCTTCATCAAGCACCTTCTCCATGACATCGGACTGCAATGGCCGATTCTTGTTCTTGAATGGTGTAGAAAGGGCACGGTTTGACTCATCCCTTGGTAATCGTCCTATTCGTTCAAAATTGGCTCGCTCAGTGAAAGTGGCATGCGAACGAGCGAGAACAGTTTTTAGATCCGGTGTGCCGGCAATCACTAGCATAATGGGGTGATGTTGACTAACTGTCTGGTATGCATCGTAAAAGATACTACCAACTTCGGGTGGCATGTTATGGGCCTCGTCAATCAGGATAACAGGTTTCTTGCGGCTAATCTTTTGCAATAATTCCCTAAAGAAATGGCCGCTAGGATGATCGCTAGTTTGATAGTATCTAATATCTGCTTGGAGTTCTGCGCTTAACTCAGGATTGCCAACTCGTCCTTTGAGTGGCTTAAAAAATATTGCCTTTGCCCGGTCCGCCCATGACATTTGCTTGTAAAGGGATTGAAGTAAATTGCCAATGCTAGAAAAGTTTTCCCTAGCCACATTGATTACTGTCAACTTTCGCTTTTCAGCTTCGCCTTCAAGCCATTCAAGGAGAACGGTCTTGCCACATCCCCGTGGTCCTGTTAACACTATGGCGGTTGGATTACATACGCCATTCTTAATCCCGCTCAGCCGGTCACGAAAATTATTTTTAAGCATATCCCGACCTGCCAAGATCGGTGGCGGTGCCCCAAAACCCGGTTGAAAGGGATTGTTTATGTTTGTTTTACTTTTGTTGTTCACTTTAATGACCAACTGATGTTTGTAAATATCTTATCATATTAAAATGACTATTTGACAAAGAGAATCAAGCATCATCATTCCGACGGCTACCTAAGACAATCACCAAGTTTGTAAGGCATCGCCGAAATGAAAACATTCACTTCGACAATCTCAGTCCAGCGATTGGAACCGCCAAAAATATTACGGCTGAAGCCTTTTCTAGTGAGAGGATTAACATCACATCCCTAACTTTGGGCGAGGAGTTCCAGGTGTGATTTTCTTTTTGTCTTCTTTTATCAGGCTCTCTTTCCTGCTAGCTTCTTGATGAGCAGTAGGAACATTGTCAGCATTTGCTGTCGACATCTCATGCAGGGCAGCAATACTTTCCTGAAGTTTCAGTACAAGCTCATCAGCCTGCACATACTCAGCCAGAATTCGGTCATCTTTGAAAGCAACTTCGTAGTGTTTGGCAAGGCTATCGGCATTGACCACAAGAGCATTCATTTTCTGAATCTGGCTTTGGGTAAAATGGTCTCCATACGCACTCGCCAAATAGTCCAGATCATATAGACCACGAGCTTATGTTCGGTTTTCTACGGCAGCAATTTTTTGCTCAATCATGGCTTGAATTGTATAGGTTCGGATTCCATTAACTATTTCAACCAAATCGTCAGGTGGGTTTGTACGAAAACTAGATTCAATTTTCAGCATATTCGTTATTCCAGCCGAATTATCCCGATAGTGGACCTTGAACCGCTGAACAGTGTCAGTATTCTTAGCGAGGGTCAGGTTTAGGATTTCTGCACCGGAAGAAGCCATGGCGTGCTGGATGCGCTTCCCAATGTTAACCTTCTTGCCGGAATCGAAATCAAGGTCAAGGGAATGTCTGGGTAAACCACGAGTCAGCAACAGGGCTGTACCCTCTTTAAGAATATATGGAGTGTCTTGCATAGCCATGACAACATGGTACATGACCTTCTGGTGCCGCCGCTGACTCTCAGTGAGAGGAATAGAGGTCATTGGAATCGTATTGTCTGGAGCCATTCTACATAAACCGCTCGATCTCTTCCTTTTTTCTGCTGTCTTAGGGGTGCCAGGTAATTTGCCACAAGCTCATCCACCTGTTTCTTAGTATCAAGCCATTGGTTCACTTCATTGACTGTAATGATCCAACGTTGATAGGGAAAACCAATCTCTCGCAAGGCTAAATCGGCGATAGCACGGAAATGGTTGGCGGTCCAAACGGGGTTGTTGGTGGGTAAGATAATTTTCTTTTCAACCAGCTCATCGGCCATGTTCCGTATGCCAAGAGTCCCAAGGGACGGGTTGGTGTTGACCGCCATCCCCTCACCTGCCAGAACGACTGGAACCGGTGGTCGGTCCGCGGTACAATAGAAGAAATGGCAATAATGCCAATCACCGGTCACTTCAGTTAGCCGACGTAGATTGAGAGCCTGATAAAAAGAAAGGTAACGTTCCTTGGTCGTTGGCGGAATCACCACAGGTTGAACCCACTCAGGAAACAAATGATCAAGCACTAGTCAACTCCTGCCAAGATAGAATTGTCAGTTGAACCCGTAGCTGGTTGATTGAGACGATTACATTTTTCTCTCATCTATGTTCTGGGGCATAGCTTCTAGCCTTTCATCAGGCCTTAATATAATGCCTTAAGGTAGTTTAGCAAGACAAATCACACAGAATATTCTGTTGCTCGTTGCAGCGGACCAGACCAATTTCTGAATTAAAGTAACAACTTTCTGGGGTGTTTAGCTATTGAGCGTCAATCAACCTGACAGAATGACTGTTAGTTTTGAAGGTAATCAACTCGGAATAGCTACAATAAAATAATCTTCACACTTCTACCAAAAAACCGATTTTCAAAGTTATCGATTCAATTGAGTGGCTCAATGTCAACACACCGAGCCATCATATGAATTAACTGAGATAGTTAGTTTAGAAGGGATTGGCTGAAGCGATGAGCAATGACCACTGGGTCTAAGTCAATCACTGGAACATTGACATTACCCGGTTGGCATTTGCTAATAATGATAGTCAGCTTATTCTCCTTAAGGGATTTGGCCAGAACAGCCGGAGTATCTTCGGCATCACATTCTTGGACATTTTCACACCCACAAGCTCGCGCTACCTGGGCAAGAGATGTCTTCATTCCGGCATAAGTTGGCTGGTCACCTGTTGACCCGTAACTACCGTTATCAACGACTAACAAAATAAAGTTATCTGCTGGATGGTGTGCAATTGTGGATAGGGTTGCTAGGTTGGTTAGAACCGAACCATCGCCATCAATGGCAATCACTTTTTTTGATTGTACTAAAGCAAGACCAAGGCCAATCGATGAACACAATCCCATCGTACCAAGCATATAAAAGTTAGACGGTTGATCCATCAAATCATAGAGTTCTTGTGAAGGTGCACCAATATTACAAACGATAGCTTGGTTCTTCAGGTGGGGCTTTAGGAGTTTTAGTAATTCATAACGGATCATGATGCGGAATCCCAAAAGTAAGCGTCGGTTAAAATAGCTACTGGTTTATTAGCCATAAAGCAATGCCTGATTATCCCATCAATTTGACCTGCTTTGCTGGCATTAGATAAGTGATAATAAGGGATGTTGAGTTGCTCCAAAAGAGGTTTGGTATGAACAGCCATTTCAACTTGGCAAGCAACTTTCTCACCCACCTCACCGCGATAACTGATAAGCATAGGTAAGGGCATGTGATAAAACTGAATTAAAGTTGCTAAAGAGTTGATGGCAACGCCTAAGGCCGTGTTTTGCATAAAAATAGCCGCTCGCTTACCTCCCAAATACGACCCGGCACAAAGGCCCATTCCCTCGTCTTCCTTATTGCTTGGAACATGGTTAATTTGTTCGGATTGGTCAATAAGTTCAATCACGCCGGCAAGCTGCTTGCAGGGTACTGAGGTAATAAATTCAACCTGATTGGAAATGAAACTATTGACGATCGTCTCATCGGTTGGTGATACCATAAATTATTAACCCCTTAAACTCACAAAAAATAAAACTGCTATTTCAAACAATCGGCAACGAGTTCAGCAATTTTCTTGCTTACACGGTAATTTGATTCAATTGTTACGCCAGCGATATGTGGGGTTAATATTAGGTTATTCAAGCCAGAATATTTTTGCCCCTCAGCACATGATAAGGGTTCAGTTGCAAAAACGTCAAGTGCGGCCCCTCCGATATGCCCCAACTGTAAAAAATGAACCAGGGCCTCTTCGTCAAGAATACCACCCCTAGAAGTGTTAATGATGATCGCTCCTCGTTTACACATAGAAAGGAAATCACGATTAATCAGGTTTCGGGTCGCTTCAACAAGTGGTACATGCAAGCTAATTATGTTTGAAGTTTTGCTCAACTCAGATAAGTCAATGGGCTTAATTTTTTGCCACACTGGATGTTCACTATCAAGATAAGGATCGTAGGCTTGGACTTTCATACCTAATCCACATGCGTATTCAGCAACCAGTTGGCCGATTTCACCAAGTCCAATTATTCCAAGTGTCTTGCCGTTGATCTCTGACCCGATATGTTCAGTGCGATTCCAGTCCCCGTGAATAGTACTCGCGCTTGATAGATAAGCATTACGCATGAGTACCATTGCGGTGCCAATGACATATTCAGCAACACTGATATTGTTGGCTCCTGTGGCCGGAAACACAGAGATATTCCGTTCGGTACAGGCATTCAAATCTATATTATCAAGTCCGACACCTAATCGACCGATACACTTCAGTTGTGAACCGGTGGTGATTAATTCCTTATTAACTTGGGTTTTATTTCGTACAATGAGTGCTTGTGCTGAACTCATATGGTCTTTTAGAGAATCTACTTGGTTAAATAATTCAGGATTATAGACCACAGGAAATTGCCCTAACTGCTCCTGGATCACACGTTCATTCATGAACTCAGTGATAACAATCATGGCACCAAATTAATTGTAAAGAAAATAGGAGGGATTTAGTCATTCCAGAAAAAATTGCCAAAGATACCTTTGTCAACGCGGTTTTTATTACCACTGAGTTTTGCAAATTGGGTTAACAAATCCTTTTGCTTGGAGTTCAAGCGAACTGGAGTTTCGACAAAAAGATCAATGTAAAGATCGCCCTTTTGATTTTTCGAGCGAACATTGGGCATCCCTTTACCGGGTAATCGCATTCGCTTGCCCGTCTGGCTTTCTGGTGGGACTTTGATTTTGGTTTTGCCGCCATCAATAGTTGGGATAGTAACCTCACCTCCGAGAGCCGCATCAACCATTGAGATATGAATGGTACAATAGAGGTTATTGCCATCCCGTTCAAAAACATTGTGGTCTTTGACATCAATGGTAATATAGAGATCTCCAGCTTGACCTTGAACCGTTCCCTCTTCCCCGCGACCGGCCAAACGAATCCGTTGCCCAGTATCAATACCAGCCGGAATTTCCACTTCAATAGTTTTGTTTTTTCTCATGCGGCCATTACCACGACAAGTTGAACAAGGATTTTTTATGATTTTACCCTGTCCTCTACAGGTACTGCAGGTTGACTCCATACGAAAAAAACTTCGGGTGACATAAGTTTTTCCGGATCCACCACAACTTGGACAAGTGATGGGTTCTGATCCTTTTTCAGCACCTGAACCTTGGCATGAGGTACATAGCACCATTGTTGCGAGGTTAATCTGCTTTCGCAAACCCTGATAGGCTTCCTCCAGGGTAAGGGTTACTCGGTGCTGAAGGTCGGCCCCGCGATAATTGCGCCCGGACCTCCCCGAAGGATCTACAAAATCTCTGAAAGCATCGTTGCTGAAAAAATCGCTAAATATATCTGAAAATGAGCCCTGATTCGTAAATCCTTGTCCACCCCCGTTGCCAGCTTTAAAGGCTTCATGACCGAAGCGATCATACATTTCTTTTTTTTGCGGATCTTTAAGGACTTCATAGGCCTCATTGATTGCTTTAAAACCCGTTTCAGCTGTCTGCTTATCTTTATTTTGGTCAGGATGAAGCTGCTTGGCCTTTTGGCGATACGCTTTTTTGATCTCGGCACCTGTAGCCCCTCGGGAAACACCGAGAACATCATAATAATCTTGCTTATTCATCAACGATTACTAGAAATTCTGTTTGAATCTGGTCCATCCGATAACGCGAAACTATTTCTTTGTATCTTCCTCCAAATCATCAAATTCGGCATCGACGACATCTTCGGTCCTAGCCCCATTTGAATCATCCTGAGGAGATTGAGCCTCTTGAGCATTTTGGCTTTGTTGGTAAATCGCATCACCAAGCTTCATGGCTGCCTCGGTGAGGTTCTGGGTTCCATTACGAATTTTTTCGGCATTAGAATCTTCATCCGCGAGTGTCTCTTCCAAAGATTTAACAGCTAACTCAATGGCTTCAACAGTTGAAGCGTCAAGTTTGTCCTTGTGTTCATTCAAAGACTTATTCGTTTGGTAGATGAGTGACTCGGAGTTATTTCTTGCCTCAACCAACTCTTTTTTCTCTTTGTCGCTATCTGCATTATCTTTAGCTTCTTGAACCATGCGGTCAATATCTTCATCGGATAAACCACCTGAGGACTGAATGGTAATATTAGCGTTAGCCCCAGTTGCCTTATCGGTTGCCGTGACAGATGTGATGCCGTTGGCATCAATATCAAACGAGACTTCAATTTGTGGCATGCCGCGAGGCGCCGGTGGAATTCCGTCCAAATTGAAGTCACCCAGTAGTTTGTTATGTTGAGCCAATTCACGTTCACCCTGATAGACCTTAATTGTCACTGTTTTCTGATTGTCTTCGGCAGTTGAAAACACTTGGGATTTATTGGTCGGAATGGTTGTATTGCGCTCTATAAGCCGAGTGAATACGCCCCCCAAGGTTTCAATACCAAGCGAGAGAGGAGTGACATCCAAAAGGACGACATCTTTGACCGACCCACTCAATACTCCTGCTTGAATGGCCGCACCGAGTGCAACAACCTCATCAGGATTAACTCCTCGACTCGGCTGTTTGCCAAAAAATCGAGTGACTTCGTCAATGACCTTCGGCATTCGAGTCATACCTCCGGCCAACACAACTTCATCAATGTCTCCCACTTTCAAGCCGGCATCTTTGAGTGCAGCTTCACAGGGCTTAATCGTTTTCTTAATCAGATTATCGACAAGGCTTTCAAGCTTTGCACGGGTGATTTTTGTCACCAGATGCAATGGTTGTTTAGTGTTGGGGTCAATCGAAATAAAGGGTTGATTAATTTCGGTTTCGCCACTTGAAGAAAGTTCTACTTTAGCCTTTTCTGATGCTTCTTTTAGTCTTTGAAGAGCAATTTTATCCAACTTCAAATCAACGCCATTTTCCTTTTTAAAGGTCGCCGCCAAATGATTGACAATCACTTCATCAAAATCCTCGCCGCCAAGTAATGTATCGCCATTGGTAGATTTGACTTCAAATAAGCCCTCATCTATTTCAATGATGGTAATATCAAAAGTTCCGCCACCTAAATCATAGACAGCAATTGTCTTTGTTTCTTTCTTTTCCAGACCATAGGCAAGAGCGGCGGCTGTTGGTTCATTAATTATACGCAGAACTTCAAGACCCGCTATTTTACCAGCATCCTTTGTGGCTTGACGTTGGGCATCGTTAAAATAGGCTGGTACTGTAATGACGGCTTGTGTAACTGGCTTGCCAAGATAATCTTCCGCAGAAGATTTCATTTTTTTGAGTATGGCGGCTGATATCTCTTGGGGAGAAAGTTTTTTATCACGAATTTTAACCCAAGCATCGCCATTATCACCACCAACAATTTCGTATGGCAGATTGACTTTATTTTTATCCAAGTCTTTGTCGTTAAAGCGTCGGCCAATTAATCGTTTAACGGCATAAACCGTATTTTTTGCATTTGTTACTGCTTGACGTTTGGCCGCTTGGCCAACAAGTTCCTCTTTGTCAGTGTAGGCAACTATAGAAGGCGTCGTTCGCGACCCCTCTGAGTTTTCAACAACTCGAGGGTCAGCACCTTCCATGATGGCTACACAAGAGTTTGTTGTGCCTAGATCAATTCCAATGACAGTGCCCATAAATTTATCTCCAAAAAATTTTATGTTGTTGCTTATAATGTGGTACGATACAAAACCGGCTAATTAACCTCATAATGCTTTGATCAAAATAAGCCCGATTCCCATTTAAGAAAAGTTTACCCAAAGGTCTATTTGGACTGATTAATCGTTAGGATAACGACTGAATAATTAGATGGAATAATTCATTTCATATTCAAGTGTCATATGAAAAAAGCTAAAGTGAACATTAAAGGATTTGAGATCTATAAAGGCTATCTGGATAGCAATTCTCAGGTTGAGCTGTTGGCAGCTATCAGGGGCATTGCCAAAGCAGCACCCCTATTCAGTCCAGTTACGCCTTCAGGTAAGAAAATGTCAGTCCAGATGACTTCATCAGGTCAATATGGGTGGGTGTCTGACCGAAATGGCTATCGCTACAGTCCCTGTCACCCTAATGGTGTACAATGGCCACCAATTCCCAAGGTTTTACTCCAACCTTGGAAGGAATTAATTTCTGCGGAACGAGAACCTGATACCTGTTTAATTAATTATTACGGATTGGCGACCAAAATGGGGATGCATCAAGACAAAGATGAGAAAGATTTTACGTGGCCCGTATTATCAATTTCACTGGGTGATTCTGGTTTATTTCGTATGGGAAATGAAAACCGTGGTGGCTCAACTCAGTCAATTTGGCTCGATTCTGGCGATTTGGTTGTGATGGGAGGTGAAGCTCGTTTGAAATTCCATGGAATTGACCGCATACGATTTCAGTCATCCCAACTATTGAAAAATGCAGGAAGAATCAATTTAACTATGCGAGTTGTAAAATAGAGTAAAATGAGCTTTAAAACGCAATGTTGATACGAAAAGAACTAATCAGTTGATTCAATGCCACTTCACACGATTATCAATACCATGGTTGAAGCCGGTTTGGTGGCGGCTAAACGAGTCAAGGCATTACACGAATCTAGTGCAATAACAGTTGATTGGAAATCGGACGGCAGTCCGGTTACAAATGCCGACTATGAAGCCAATACGATCATATGTGAAGCTTTAGGTTCGCAACATCCCGATATCCCCATAATTAGCGAAGAGCATAATAATTCTCATGTTGCTAAGGAATTACCGCATTTTATGATTGATCCTATTGATGGTACGCACGGGTTTATGCATGGTAAGAGTGAGTTCACCGTAAACTTAGCTTATATCGAAAACCAAATACCTATTCTTGGCGTTGTGGTGGCACCGGACCTTAATGAAGCGTTTTATAATACACCGAATGGAGAGATCTATTTTGGGACTGGACTTGCGGGCAATGTTAACTTTAAAAAAGTTAAGGTGCCCGTGTTTGACTCCCATCACCCAATTAAAGCTTTGTTATCACGTTCACAGAGTTATCGCGCCAAGGAAGAAGCATTTTTGTTGCCCTATGGCCCAGTCGAAATTGAAAGGATTTCATCGTCAATTAAACTTGCCTATCTTGCGGCTGGAAGAGGCGATATCTATCCCCGATTCGGAACAATGAAGGAATGGGATATTGCTGCCGGGCAAGCTTTAATTCTTGCGAGTGGTGGAAGAATTACCTGTCTAAAATACTCAAATGAGATTATTTTTGATCGAACTAACTTTGAAATTGGGCCGTTTGTTGCTATGGCTAAAGGTGTCCCCTTAAAATAGATATATTACATGAATGTAGCGATCATCATACCAGCCAGATATGCTTCAAATCGCTTTCCTGGAAAACCTCTTGTAAAGTTGAAGGGGTATTCGGGTATTGCTAAAACGCTCATTCAAAGGACTTGGGAAGTTGCATGTCAAATACAGGGTGTCGATAGTTTGGCGGTCGCGACTGACGATAACCAAATTGCCAATGAAGTGAGCTCCTTTAATGGTCATGTTGTCATGACATCAGAAAATTGGAAAAATGGAACGGAAAGGTGTTATGAGGCAAACACTCTGTTAGACTCTACGGCTGATATCATTATCAATCTGCAGGGAGATGCTCCATTAACCCCTCCCGACTTTATTGATGACCTTATCTCGGCGATGCGAAATAATCCAGAATTACAGGTGGTCACCCCGGTAATTCAGTGCAAGGGAGAAGGGTATAATAGGCTATTAAATGATCGTAAAGAGGGTCGAATTGGTGGAACCACAGTGGTTTTTGATGATAATCATCAAGCCCTTTATTTTTCTAAGAATGTAATTCCTTGGTGCTCAGAAAATTTTGCTCCCGCTGAGCTGACACCAATTTACCATCATGTCGGAGTTTATGCTTACCGAGCAAGTGCCTTACAGTGGTATGTTAACCGCAAGCAAGGAAAACTTGAGACTCTTGAAGGGCTTGAACAGCTCAGGTTTCTAGAAGGGGGAATTAAAATTTACTGTTTGGAAGTCAATTCCAAGGGAAGAGGATTTTGGGAACTCAATAACCCGAGCGATATAGGGATTGTCGAGAAGGCTTTAGCAGCAGCATTTATCGCGTAATAACGGGATTGTACCCATGGACCTACTTAACCAAAAAATTGTCCGCAGGTCCCTGTTCAATTAGTTCTAAAATTTAAAGTCGGCATATTTCTTTTTGAACTTGGATACCCGACCGCCTGTGTCCATTAAGTGAGTGCCACCCCCAGTCCAAGCCGGATGAACCGTTGGGTCAATATCCAGTTGGAGTGTATCACCCTCCGACCCGTAGGTTGATTTCATCGCATACTCTTCGCCGTTAGTGAGTCTGACAGTTATGTTGTGATAATCGGGATGAATATCTTTTTTCATAATACTTACTCCGTAGCTTGAGCGGGTTCTTTAATTTGTTTAGGGCGATAATTGGTTTTTTCTGCAATGCGTGCCGATTTGCCCCTGCGATTTCTTAAGTAGTAGAGTTTTGAGCGTCGTACTTTACCCCTTCGTACAACAGTAATTGAGTCAATGTTACTTGAATGCAATGGAAACACTCGCTCAACACCCTCACCAAAAGAGATTTTGCGAACGTTAAAAGAACCATCGATGCCATCGCCATTCTTACGAGCAATACATACTCCTTCATAGTTCTGGATTCGTGTTCGCGTTCCTTCCGTGACCTTAAACCCAACTCTGATGGTATCACCGGCCCGAAAGTCAGGTATTGATTTATTTCCCATGAGCTTGTCAAGTTGCTCTTTGTTGAAGCGTTCAATCTCATTCATTTTTTTCTCTCCTAAAGTGGTATTTAACTAAATAGAAAAAAAACTCAGGATTCAATACCACCCTGAGAAGTATATCTCTGCCATAAATCTGGTCGCCGATGCCGGGTCAATGTTTCGGCCTGATTGTGGCGCCATTGGGCAATTTTTTCATGGTGTCCTGAAAGAAGCACTTCAGGAACAGACAAACCACACCACTCTCGAGGCTTGGTAAATTGGGGGTATTCAAGTAAACTGTTATGGAATGATTCAGACATAGGCGATTCCGCATTTCCCAATACGTTTGGTAGCAACCGGACAGTTGCCTCAAGCATTGCCTTTGCTGCAACTTCTCCACCGGAAAGAATAAAGTCACCGAGGGAGACTTCTTCAATCCGTGAGTGACTCAAAAACCGCTCATCAATTCCTTCGTATCGCCCGCAAATCATAGTGATTCCTTGGCCTTGTGCCCATTGATTGGCCAGTTCTTGATCAAATATCTTGCCACGGGGTGATAATGCGATAATAGGCCATTCAGAACTTGGTGAATTCACATCATGCATTGTTGCGGACAACGCCGAATCCAACACATCAGGCTTGAGAATCATTCCAGGGCCTCCACCAATGGGAGTGTCATCCACTTGACGATGCGAGCCAATTCCAAAGTCTCGTAAATCGGTAATTTCGAGTGCCCATTGTTCATTAACCAATGCTTTGCCTATTAGAGAATGACCAAGTGCTCCTGGAAAAACATCAGGAAATAACGTGATGATTTTTGCCATCCACATCAGCAGAATTCCTCTAAACCTAAAACAACGATTCGACCAAGAGGAAGGTCTACGGAAACAACCCTGTGCTTGGAAAAGGGGAAATAAATTGATTGTGACTCATCGCTCAGTTTGATTTCGAGGAAATCACCGGCGCCATAATTATGAATCGCTACAACCTCACCACTTTTTTGGTCCGCATGATCAAAAACCTTTAAGCCGACCAAGTCTGAGTGATAGTACTCGTCCTCATTCAATTCAGGAAATTCACTCCGTTTAGCCCAGAGCTGGATTCCGCTAAAAGATTCAGCTTCTTCTTTAGAATGCACTCCTTCAATGCGAACAATCATGCGCTTCGGAGTCACTTTAACACTTTTGATTTTTAAAGGTTCAGAGCCCTCAGTTGTATAAAGGGCTGAAAAATCAGCTATGTCACGAGGATTATCGCAATAACTATTGAGTTGAATGAGCCCGTTTAATTGGTATGGCCGCCCGAGAAGCCCAACGAGAACTAGATTCCGTTGAGTCTCCGATTGGTTTTCAGACAATTGGGTCTCTGCTAACATGGGTTAAGCTTGGAGAAAAACGTTCATTCTAGTCCTTGGGTGTTGGACCTAAATTAATTTTCAACTGGTTTTTTTGGCTGAGCCTTTTTGGGGTTATTTCGAACTCGCGGCTCTAACAATCCGTGTGCCTCCATAAACCGAGCAACCCTATCAGTTGGTGATGCACCTAGTTTGAGCCAGTGTTTAATTCGGTCGGCATCAAATTTTACACGATCTGGATTATCTTTGGGAAGTAGAGGATTGTAAGTCCCTAGTTTCTCAATAAACCGACCATCACGGGGCATGCGCGAGTCGGCTGCAACAATGCTGTAAAAGGGACGCTTTTTTGAACCCCTTCGGGCAAGTCTGATTTTCATTGCCATGTCTTAACTCCTTGTATTACTGTATTTTTTTACCATTGCGTCAAGCCAGTCCTGCGGTGGCTTATCTTCAATAACCGTTTCATTAACTTTCCATTTGATTGTTCCACGCTTGTGAATAGCTTGTTCTAATAAAATCCTACCCCACATGCGATATCTTCCATGCCATCCAGGCATCCTAGATTCAGAAATCTGTGCCAATTGGCCATTGATATCAACCCCATTCAAGCGGAGAAAGGATCGGAATTCCTTGACATCAAACTCTATTTGTTGGTTCTCAGTGAGTTTCTGGAAGCAGCCGTCTAATTTTCTATCTAACCAATCTCCACAGTGAGTTGGGTTTACCCTTTCTTTGTAAACTGTTCGGTTTGATGTCTTTCCATCCGAATGGGAAAACGTCTTTTTCTTGTCTTGATTTAAATTTTGAGCTTGCGGCCATTGAGTGTCTTTAGCGTATTGCTGAATCACTTCAGCGAAGATAAAATTGATAAATTTTTTGCCAATTTCTGGATCAAGGTCCGCAGATTCAGCGAGTTTGTGCAAACGTGAAAGATGCTTTCGTTCACGCACTGGGTCTGATGGATTGAGATTATTTTGTGCTTTTATTTTGCCCACCTCCTGGGTTAACTTAAACCGTTCAGCGAGTGTAAAAATGAGTATCGAGTCAAGCCGATTAATCGATTCTCGTTGCTTTTTAAGTAATTTATCAGCAAGCGTACTGTTCACAATTTTACCTTTAGTCAATATGAGGTTTTGGGATGCGATTATTCATAAGTAAATACCTTAAAAATGGACTACCGTTAACGTGGAAAGTTTCTACGGAAATTCTGTGCACCTGAAGTAAATTGATTGATATCTGCAGCCGTTATATCTTCTTCGGAAGGATTTTTTGAGAACAAGGGCCCCATTGTTTTTCTCAGATTCCCTTTTTTTGCCATGGTCTTCCCGATTTTTCCGACTTGCAAATGATACTTAATGAGAAGATTCACATCGGACACTTCTAATCCCGCACCAGCGGCAATTCTTAATTTATGGCTTGCCTGAATGAGACGCGGATTCGCTCGTTCCTTACGTGTCATAGAATTGATTAGAGCGAGATTCTTTTTCATGAGGTCTTCTAACTGACTCGAATTGGTATTCCCGCCCTTAAAACCAGGCAACATGCCGGTGACGTACCCAAAACCGCCCATTTTCTGCAGGTTATTTATCATGTCTCTTAGATCATTTAAATTAAGGCGACCTTTACGAAAGCGACCAAGAATACGGTCGGTTTTTTCTTTTTCAAATGTTTCTTGGGCCTTTTCAACAAGGCTAACAATATCGCCCATTCCTAGGATACGATTGGCAATGCGGTCAGGATTGAAAACTGTTAAATCACCAACTTTTTCCCCAACACCTAAAAATTTAATGGGCTTCCCAGTTGTTGCTCGCATGCTTAAAGCAGCACCGCCACGCCCGTCGCCTTCCATACGAGTTAATACAACTCCGGTAATACCAATTTGAGTATCAAACTCACTTGCTATATTGACAGCATCCTGACCGGTTAAGCCATCAACAACAAGCAGGGTTTCCTTTGGTGTGGCGATATTCCGGACGGTAATGACTTCATCCATGAGTTCGTTATCAACATGCATGCGCCCAGCAGTATCAAGTAATATGACATCAAATCCGCTGATCTTGGCATAACGAAGTGCTCTTTCGGCGATTTCGCTTGCACTTTGATTTGGTTCTATAGTTAAAGTGGATAGACCCTCTTTTTCACCCAGTATTGCCAACTGCTCCATGGCCGCCGGTCGCCTAGTATCCAAGGAAGCCATGAGAACTTTCTTTTTTCGCTTTTCAGTCAAAAACTTAGCCAGCTTGGCTGTTGTAGTCGTTTTACCTGAACCTTGGAGTCCGACCATTAAAATCGTTGAAGGGGGAGAACCAGTCTGTAATATATGATCTTTTTGATCACCCGCGAGAATGGCTTTGAGTTCGTCATGAACTATTTTGATAACTTGCTGACCTGGTGATACCGACCGATATACAGCTTGTCCCGAAGCTTTTCGTTGAACGGTTTTGATGAATGATTTAACGATGGGCAAGGCAACATCAGCTTCAATTAAAGAAATTCTGACTTCGCGCATTGCCGCGGAGATATCTGACTCATTCAAGGCCCCTTTTCTATTGACCCTTTCAAAGACAGCACTAAAACGGTCGGATAATGACTCAAACAATTTTTCCCCCAAATTCAATCTTCATATTGACCAAGGTTTGGTTATACCTAGTACCAACCACAATTACACCCGTGGGCGAAACTCGCTGACGGATGGCGACCCTGGATAATCACCCAGCACCGGAATTAACCAACTAAAATGGATTCGGTAATAGATAAGTT
>Ga0209022_1002205_pt1 | contig 16845 bp, 14 predicted proteins | sample PinacodermPK_FD_187300 | JGI IMG/M metagenome (GOLD analysis project Ga0209022, IMG submission 187300) | Host-associated microbial community of the marine sponge Aplysina aerophoba from Gulf of Piran - sponge pinacoderm, lysed by proteinase... | ecosystem: Host-associated > Porifera > Sponge >...
GGTATAAAGTGATCGGAAAACTTTGCTTTTGTCTTTTTGATTTGAATTTCGGTTTGCCTCTTTGTCCTTTTACATATTCCTTAAAAGCATCAGATAAATCCTTTAAAATCAATTTGGTTTTAGCTGGCGAATAACGAGATAACCAGGTGGCTTCCTCCTTCTTATGCTGGGTATACCATTTCCCCAAAGTTTCATAAGTGTAATCGCATTTTCCAGTTTTTCGGGTATCGTTGATACTTTCTTGGTATTGTTTGAATAGATGATTTAATGCCTGATTATAGAGGTATCTATTGGCACCGGACATTTCGTTTAATAGTCGATAATCTCTTTTATCACCACTTAAACGACATCTAAAATGAACAATTGTTCTAACAGACATTATAGTACACGCCTTTTCAAAAGTATTATTACTCTCTTTTAAAAATTCTGAATGCAAAAATAGTTAAAAGAAATGACTTTTTTATTTATTTTCTAAAATATTTAGTTAAACCTTTTTGTTTCATTCCACAACAAAGTAATTAGAGCCGGATTGATTAATTTTGGTCAGTTCGAAACATATGCGTACGATTCAGTTTAGAGAGGCCATTTGTGAGGCAATGAGTGAGGAGATGCGAAGAGATGAGTCGGTCTATTTGATGGGAGAAGAGGTTGCTCAATACAACGGAGCATACAAAGCTTCCAAAGGAATGCTTGATGAATTTGGTGAACGACGAGTTATTGATACTCCGATTTCAGAAGCGGGTTTTGCGGGGGTTGGAGTAGGGTCTACCATGACCGGAAATCGACCTATTATTGAATTCATGACCTTCAATTTTGCGCTAGTTGGAATCGATCAGATCGTGAACAATGCGGCCAAAATTCGTCAAATGTCTGGTGGTCAGTTTCCTTGTCCAATTGTTTTTAGAGGTCCCACTGCATCTGCTGGTCAACTTGCTGCCACCCATTCACAAGCATTCGAAAGCTGGTATGCTAATTGTCCTGGTTTAAAAGTTATTGTTCCTTCAAATCCATATGATGCAAAAGGGTTACTCAAGAGTGCAATAAGGGATGATGATCCAGTGATCTTTATGGAGTCTGAGCAGATGTACGGTGATAAAGGGAAAGTTCCACAAGGGGAATATCTCATTCCAATAGGTCTTGCTGATATTGTAAGGACAGGTAAAGATGTTACCATTGTTTCCTTTGGTAAGATTTTCAAAGAAGCTAAAAAGGCTGTTCAACTTTTGGAAAAAGAAGATATCGATTGTGAATTGATTGACTTACGAACTGTTAGACCATTGGATTACCAAACGATTTTTGATTCTGTCAAAAAAACCAATAGGTTAGTTATCCTTGAAGAAGCCTGGCCCTTTGGTAATGTATCAACTGAAATTACTTTCCAGGTTCAGAGTCAATTATTTGACTATCTAGATGCGCCTATAGAGAAAATCAATACTGCAGATACACCCGCTCCCTTTTCTCCTGTTTTATTGGCTGAATGGCTCCCAAATAGCGAGGATGTAGTCAAAGCGGTCAAAAAGGTCTTGTATATTAAATAAGGGGGGTATGCTATTGTAACCACTGATAAAAAAATGGGAAGCAACGAACTACGTTTACGAGATAATTGGCAAACATTTTCAGGCGAATTGTCGGCTATTGCGGAGCAAGACGTACTTTCTGTATTCAACATCCTATTTAAAAAAACTGATTATAGAATTATAAAGGAACCTAAAGATTTCCTTCATGTCTATGAAAAATGGCCTCTGTCTTCATATGAGAAAAAGCAAATTTACAACCCTGATAAACCTTATAAACATGGATTCAGACCAGATTATGCGATAGAAAATATTAAAACTAAAAAAACTATATACCTTGAAGTAAAACGGCAAGATGGATGGGTTGAAGGCAAGGAACCATCTGCAGGGCGTGGAAATGCACACGAGAGGCTTTGCAAATACTTCACTCCTGGACTAATGAAAATCCTATCCGAGAAAAGTAAAATAGCTGGCTCTTTGCCTTTTTGGGTGGTGTTTGTAGGAGACATAACACGAGATCCTAAACGAGTACGAGAAATCACTTGTTGGTTTGACAAATTCACTGATCATTTTCTCTTTTGGAGGAATAACGACCATAATGCATTATGTAATCACTTCATTAAAAGAATTACACCTCTTCTAGATTAGAATTATTTTTTAGAATTTGGTCAAGCCCCCATAAATCCCAATTTTCTCTTGTTGCTCTGGCAAACAACTCAATTTTTTTATGCTGTGGAAACATTTGATCTATCCTATTTGCAATTTCTTCCGGTTTTTGACTATGCATCTTTCTTGGAACTTGGAGGATCTGTTTAACATTTCTTGCACCCCTTGGACGTGGTATACGTCCACGCTTAAACAATAAACATAGCTCACAATAAGACAAAGTATATTGACCAGGATTGTGATTCATTTTATTCCAAACAAAAGCAACTGTTTTATAATCAAAACCCCATGCTTTCCCTAATGAAATAGCTTGTTCCAGATGCGGATTTGTAGACCACATAAATAACAACGCATCGTCTTTTGCAATAGTCTCAATCGGCAATTTCATTAAATCCTTTGTCGGCAAAGTTGGATACTTGAAACAAGCTGAACTGATAAATATATCACGTTTCCAATCAGGGTTTTCCGAAGATACTCCACTTCTGTCAAATTGCATTTTCCCATTATAATGCCAAGGCGGATCGGCATAAATCACAGCATATTTTTTGTTGGGTAATGGAGGAAATATATCCAGCAGGGGATTTTGAACAATCCGTTTTTTATAACTTTCGTTATAGATACCATAGCTTGTTCTAACTGATTCTGACATTGTTCAAATCAATGGCTTATTTTATCCCAACTTTATAAGTAAACATTTAAAATATTATAGTGTTATGATTAAAAATTTGCTTGTAAACTAGTGATGGGACGAAATTAAATATTTCGAATCAATTACTAACTTCACATTGTACTAAAAACTATGTTCAATATTGCCATTTAAGTTATATAACATTGAGACTTTTGTATTAAATTGTGTTAATTGCATTAGAGTAGAAGAATGTTAGAGCCATGAACAACTCGCCACCGCGACATTATATACCCTGAATTTTTTTGGTTATTTAGAAAGAGGTAAATTGTTTTGATGTTTAGTTATATTACGTTTTTTATTGTTGCAAGATAACGAAGTTTAGAATAAGTTCATAACTAGATTTTTAGGATAGAGTTTTGATTGTAAATCGGAGTTAGCCAAGATGGATGAGTCTTAGTGTTCCAAAGAATGTGTACATAGGTAGAAGTGGTTTAGCAGATTTGGTTTCAAAGATGGGGGAAAATTGAATATTCTTTTGTTTCTTTTTTCGTTGGATTTTTCAGCGAACGATACTTACTATATACGCGTGGGGGCTTTGCCCAGTGCTTCCCCCAAAGTTTTCTTCCAAGCATCCTCCCCCAAACTCTGAAATAATTACAAATAAACACCTGTATGTCAGTCATATAGATGATATATTTTGGATTTATTTTGTGAAAAAGTTTCCATGTGAGATACTTTTTTATAGCTGTTTATTTAATTGAATGTAATACATTTGCACCATATTTTATATTTCCATGTTATATTACATTGAAGTCGTACCAAATAGAAATTACAGACCAACCACTCTGCTCCGTAAAGCCTGGAGAGAAGAAAAAAAGTCAAAAGAAAAACTATAGCCAATATGAGCGACTTTCACCCCTCTGTTATTGAGGGCTTTAAAGCAGCTATCAAAGGAGTTGTAGTCTATAAGGATATTTCCAAAGCATTTCCCATCAAAAGATCTTTACCTCATGGGCATATAGCTTGCATTTTGGGATTGATCAAAATTTAGAACTTATTGGTATCGATCAGAACAAAATGTTTCCATTAAAGTAACAGTTGGAAATGCCACTTTTTTCAGTCCTGGTAAGGGTTTTGGGCGTATTTCGACCCGAAAGTCAGGTTTAAACAATAAAATTACTCATAGAAAATTTAATGCCTATGCTGTTTAGCCGTAGAGTAAACATATAAACTTATTGAGTAAGTATAGTGACTAAATGGTATTAGACCTTATTGGTCTCCAAAACAGAAGCAAAGTTGTGGGTAAAGTATCAGTTGGAGATGGCACATTTTCAATTCGGCAAGGGTTTATGTAGAATATCAGGTCTGAAAGTCAGGATAAGAAAATATAGCTCTCTTCCATGTTGATCCTCCGGCAGATGCGCTTCAGCAATGAAGTGACATTTTGGTCAAGGCTTACAATTTAAGAAGGGAGGTTGTTTTGCATCAGTAAATTCAATATGTGGTACGAAACCCTTAAAAAACTCGCAATTAACTACATTGGTTACATCCCAAATAGATAAATTCTGATTAAATGAGTATGCAATACTAAACATTCTACTCATGTTTGTTACGCTGCTTACATCCCAATTGGATATGTCTTGATTAAATTCTTTCGCATAGCGAAACATTAAACTCATATTGGTCACATTAGAGACATCCCAACTTGATATGTCTTGATTAAAACTGCTACCAACACACATTGTTTTCTTCTCACCTGTCTTCTCTAATATCTGTTTTGAATGTGTGATAGTGTATTCTTCTTCGGTTGATTCTCCTCCTTCATTCGTAACACGGGCTGTACCAGTTTCTGTTGTCTCTTCTGTAGCTGCTTGATAAACATCATATTGCTTACATTCGATAGCAGCAAATTCGATTAATCTTTGCATATCGGTCACACAAGTGGTACACACCTTTGATACATCTCCTCCTTGCTGAATGGTACTAATCAACAAATCCCTGTCAACGATCAAATAATCTTCTCCTTCAAGCGGTAAAGTTTTCCCTATAGCTGTGGAACAGTCTCCATTCAACTTCACTGTCACCCCATTTGCATCTAAGACAAGATTGTCTGTCGTGCTTATACCGGCATATTCAAGAGCAAGAAGCTCTCCTTGCTCTTTTGCACTTAACTCCGTTTTCGAATCTACTAACGAAATATCAGAGCCCTGCCCTTGATTTCCATGTACATTAGATGGATCATCATCCCTCGTCTGTGTTTCTTGAACAGTTTCTTCTTCGATTATAGAATCTAAATCTGACTGGCCTATAAATATCGCTTTTAACGCACAATCCCCATTCACTTCAAACTTAGCAATGGAATAAGTCGAATCAAAATAATCTGGACAGCCTGAACCTGACAGACTCCATCTATCAAACTCATAGCCTTCATCAGAATTAGCATTGATGGTGATTGTTTCACCATGCTCACTTTCTACCGATGCACTATCTACAATACCACCAGTCCCTGCCGACGCAGTAATAGTATAACGCTTCTTCTGAAATACAGCTTTCACGTTACAGTCATCACGCGGGGTAAGTGTAATCGTTGATTGACCTTGACTCAAATCACCACAGTCACTTTCCCATCCTTTGAGTTCATATCCTACATCAGAAGTTGCAGTGATCGTTATTTTCTTACCAAACTCAACCTCCACACTTTGGTTAGGGGCTATCTTACCACCAACAGAGGAAGAAGTACTAATGACATGAATCAGTTTACTGAAAATAGCTTCCAATTGACAATTTCCTCGCACAACAAAGGTCGCCGAACTATCAGAGGAATCCGAAAGCTCACCACATGCAGATCCTGTTAGGTTCCATTGTGAGAAAGTATATCCCTCATCTGGTTCAGCTGCTAGGGTAACAGAATCCCCTTGTACTTTCTTGAAACTCAATTCCGATACCGAACCTCCATCAGAAGCAGTGGCTGTTATGGAGTAAGGAATCTTTTCATATTCTGCGCTGACCTGACAATCTTTTGTGGCAGTAAACGAAATGGTTAATTCCTCTTTGCTAAATGCACCACAATCACTTGACCATTGGCTTAATCGAAAATGCTCATCAGCAGTAGCGGTAATAGATACCTCATCTCCGTGTTTCACTTGTTGGGTCTGAGTAATCGTTCCTCCTTCGGAAGTTGAAGTGTTAATAGCAAGGAGTACTTTGGTAAATACAGCTTCTACCTGGCAATTTTTTGTAACGGTGATGGAAATGGTTAAATCTTCTTTGCTAAACGTTCCGCAATCGCTTGTCCATTGATCAAGCTGATAAAATTCATCGGCAATAGCAGTGATGGATATTTTATCTCCATGTTCTACATTTTGGGTTTCAGTAATCTGCCCTCCCTGACTTGATGATGTGGTGATGGTGCGGGGCAATTTCATAAATACAGCCTCCAAGTGACATGCACCGCCTACAGCAAAGGAAGCAGTAGCATTGTCTGGATTAGTTAGAGAGGGACACCCAGAGCCAGTTAATTTCCAACCACTAAAATCATGACCTTCTATTGAATTAGCTCTATAAGTTACCACATCACCAAATACTTTACTTTGTTCTTCGGGACCTTCTACCGAACCGCCATCACTCGCAGTTGCTGTGATCGTATATCTAACCTTCTCAAAGATTGCTGATATCGTACAATCAGAATCCAGGGTAATCGTTATGATCGATTCATCAGCACCAAACTCACCGCAATCTCCAGACCAGCCCTTGAAAGCATAATGCTCATGGGCAGTGGCTGTAACCTCCACCTGATCACCATGATCAACCTTCAAAGATGGGGTAATGCTTATTTCTCCATTCTCGTTCTCTTCTATCGTAATCGTTCGCGGTGTCTTGGAAAAGACCGCTTCCAAACTACATTTGCCCGCAACAGTGAAGGTCACTTTGTTGTTGACGATCAATAGCTCAGGACAAGCACTATCTTCTGATGGTGTCCATCCACTTAACTGATAACCCTGGTCAGGCTCAGCAGTAAAAGTGGCCATCTGTCCGTGTTCTCTTGATAGTTCTCCTTCATCAACACTACCTCCATCAGTTGAACTAGCGGTGATGATGTAGTTGATCTTCTCAAACTCAGCCCCTATCTGACAATTCCTGTAAGCAGAAATGATGATTTCTGTATTGTCCTTGTCAAAACTTCCACAATCGCTAGTCCATTGCTTCAACCGATAGTGCTCCTGGGCAGTGGCGGTGATGGTCACCGAGTAACCGCCATCAACACTTTGACTAGGGGTTATTGAACCACCGATACCTGATAATGTGGTAATAGTAAACTTAGACACTACAGGCTCAATAGGTGGTGTGGACGTATCTTCATCATTACAAGAAAATAATGAAAGTAGCACTATGGAAAATAATAATGAAAAAGAAAAAGAAAAAATTTGAAATATCATCGCTTTGTAAATTTATAAGTTGATTATACGGTTGATGTTTGTGTCATTTGAAAAGTTTGATATAGTTGGTGAAAACCTCTCAAAACAAACAAATGAAAAATCATAAGAGGTATTTACCCCCCCATATTGGAGTTTGAGAATGTGGGGAAATAGAGGTTCCATATCCTTCCTTGCAGTAAGGGAAAAAGAAAGTACAGAGCGTACCCAATATAGGAGATGCTTAAAAAAATAGTTTAACTGAAGTTTGGGAGGATCTACCCGATCCCTATTCCAAAATAAATGGGGGGGGTAATTCCGTTTAAAGAACCTTTGGGAAAGTGTAATCCATAGCGGGATAATAATTTTGTTTGAGCAAAAACCATATTTCTCAACAAAGTTATAATGTACACATCATCCATACCATTGCAAACGTACTAAACTTAATGCTTGTAATCACACCCCAAATGCAATTTTGTGATTAAGTTTCCCAATTATAACCCAAATAATTCATGTTAGGGGTAATATATCGATTTATTTTATTAGCTTATAGTTAATTACGTTCATTTTAAACTTCCATAAAAATTTAGAGGGGGAGAGAAAAACTCTGTGAAGTTAACCCGAATAATCCATATTAGGGGGTGGGTGGGTTTATTGTATTAATTTGCAGTTAGTTATGTTCATTTTATAGTTCCATAAAAATCATTGACTTATGAATTCCATATTTTATTAAAAAAAGAGTGCTGTTACAGCCGATTTCAAAGGGGAGAGCTACTTCAGATGGTGCAATCATATTACTTGAAGCCATCGAACGGAGTACTAGATACCTCAAGGGTTTTTGTCAGAAAATTTTCGACAGACATCTTCAGAATCTGGTCGTTCATCCCGTGCTTAAATTGGTTAAACAGCGAGTGTATTCCATCTGTCTGGGTTATGAAGATGGTAACGATGTAAACCATTTGAAAAACGATCCTGCTTTCCAGCATGTATTGGATGGAGAATTGGCTTCTCAACCTACCTTGAGTCGTTTTGAAAATAGTCTGAGAATGTCTGAAATATGGAGGTGATCAAAATAGATGGTTGACATCTATATTTCGTCTCTCATAGGTCGAGAAAAAGTAGTCATTGATGTGGATTCCACCGATGATAAGGCCTATGGTCAGCAACAAGATTCGTTGTTCAACGGGTTTGATGACCACACTATTTACAACCAATTATTTTTCCATGATGGAGAAACAGAACAAATCATTTTGCCGGTACTTCGTCCTGGCAATGTACACACAGTAATACCATTTACACGTTACAATTGCTCAAAATATTTTGGTGTATAAATCATATCCTGTAATGGACTTTATGAGTTCAGACTCAAGTTGAGTAATCATCATAGTTATTTTTTTCTTTAGAGATTCCATATCTTCAAAGAATTTCATAGCCACTCTTTCTTTCATCCATTACCATACCTTTTCAGCAGGGTTAAGTTCTGGGGTATAGGGAGGAATTCAGATGAGATTGATGTTTTCTGGAATGGTCATATTCTTAGAAGCATGAAAGCCAGCATTGGCTAACATTTAATTAGGGAATTATGCTTTTGTAACCATTGATATGCCTATTTTCTCTTTATTTTATGTAATGCAGTTCCTCCTTTAAATACTAAATGTTTTAGCAGCCATTTGTTTTGATAAATGACATTAAGGAAGAATTCTATAAGTAAGTCTTTTTCCGCTTGCTCATCTTCTTGGAAACCTTCTTTTTCTGCCCATTCTTGTATTTATTCTTTTTTAATGAGCATGGAATTCAACTAAATTATCAAATAGATAATCAGGGAAGTCTAAATCATTATCTAAAGCGAAAGTGATTTTTATGTTCCATTTTTTAGCAAGTCGTTTTATTTTTTCATTTCTTTCTTTATCAATAAATCTTGTTGGGTCATCGTCTGGATTTATATCTGACAACCTTATTTCTTTAAGCCCTATTTCGATAAAATGATTTTCAATAGGTTCAATTAAAGTGCGTTCTCCGGATAACAGTTCCAATAAGAAACCAAGCCTTTGGACCACTTCATTATTGGGATACCAACTGAGTACTTCACAAATATCATCTGCTGTCATTACTTCGGCTAATTCTTGAATGTTATGTAAAACATTACTCATACATCCCCAGTGAGCATTTTCATATATCAAATCCACTGCTGTTAAACTAGGACTAGAAAAATAAAATCCTTTTTTTTCTTTAACGAATTCTTTTCGCCAAATGTTTTTTCTGTTTGTTTTGTATTCGAGATATGCATCAAACTCATCTTCAGGGAAGGGAAATTGAAGTTCATATTGACAATGAGTTGCTTCAGGCGGTTTGGTTTTAGGGGGAATCGGCACTTCTCGTTCCGGTGGGAAGTATTGATTGATCATTATATCTGTTCGATAATACCCTTTATGCAATGGAATTGTGTTGTCTTCTATCTGACATAAGTATTTTATATGGTCAGTTATTTCCTCTTTTTTATAAAATTTGGAAAAGGGGTAGTTGAGTTCATCTACAGTTAAGAAATCAACGAATACCGCATGATGGCTAGCCCCATGAATAGCAAATGCCCTTAGCATACTGACATAGTATTTTCCGTTTTTATCTAAAAACCGTCCTAAATCTTCGATGTAATTACAGATATCCATCTGAACAAAGTCCCGGTCTTTTTCACGAATAATAAGGCAGAAATCTTCTAAAAGAGGAAAAACATATTTTTTCTTGGTATAAAGATCGATTTCTTTCTTTATATCAGTTGAAGATTGACCACAAGCATTCTTCACCTCGTCCAAGGTGAAAGTTAATTCGTTTTGTGCTATTTTACTTTCTATAAAGTCAATGAATTTCATTTTTTTAAAATTATCTGTTATTCAATACAAAAATAACAGGTTTAATATTGACTTTAATCCTGACTTTCAGGTTGAAATACGCCTAAAACCCTTACCAGGCCTGAAAAAGGTGCCATTTCCAACTGTTACTTTAATGGACACATTTTTTTCTGATCAATACTAATAACTTCTGATGTCTCCGTTGAATCTCCGTTGCCTGATACATTATATGAATTACTTGGTCAGGATTTCCAGGCGGATTTACCTCATTCAACATAAAGGTTTGCAGATCTTTCATCAGGGTTTTGAAGCTATGTACAGGATGACCATTCTCTGTAGTTCTACTTTTCTGTTTCTTTATGACACTATCTGATACTTCATGGACATCAACCTTTCCCAGATTCAATAAAGTTCCTATACTGGTGGTGGCAGTTGGTTCAGATAACAGACGGGCGGCAGCCAGTTTGGAAAGGGGAGAAAGAATCCTCATGTTGATAGCACCAAGAGCGATGTTTCTCATTCGGTTAGATTCCCTATAGAAAAGTTGATTGAACTTCAGTTTTTTGACCAATTCCAAAATACAGGCTATATGCCCATGAGGTAAAGATATTTTGATGGGGAAAGCTTTGGAAATATCCTTATAGACTACTACTCCTTTGATAGCTGCTTTAAAGCCTTCTACAACAGAGGGGTGAAAATTGCTCAAATTGGCTATGATTTTTCTTTCCTTCTCTCCACGCTTTACGGAGTAGAGTGGTTGGTCGGTATTTTCAATTGGGTGCAACTTTGATGTAATATGACATGGAATTATAAAATATGCTGCAAATATATTATATTCAATTAAATAAACAGTGATAAAAAAGTATTTAACATGGACACATTTTTCACAAAATAAATTCAATATATATCATCTATATAACTGATATACAGTCGTTTAAGTGATAAAAATCACTCAAAAAAGTACGAAAGTCGGGTTTATTCTAGGCCCTCTATCAACAGAGGAAGGAAAGTCGCGCAAATTGGCTATGGTTTTTCTTTTGACTTTCTTTCCTTCTCTCCAGACTTTAGGGAGTAGCGTGGTTGGTCTGTAATGTCTATTGGGTACGACTTCGATGTAATATGACATGGAATAATAAAATATGCTGCAAATATATTACAATCAATCAATTAAATAAATAGCAATAAAAAGGTATTTCACATGAATACATTTTCACAAAAAGAATTCAAAATATATCATCTATGTGATTGAAATACAGATGTTTAAGTGATATAAATTACTCAAAAAAGTTCGAAAGTCGGGTTTAGACAAAATTACTTTGGACAGTTCTTGCAATAAACTTCATATTCTTTTTTTGAGGTCATCATTTTCGCTATATCAGATATTTTTGATAGACTTTGTCCTTGTTCACCATTTTTGTAATCAGATTATCGAATATTGTCTCTTTACTCTGTGAACGATTTATTCTGAAACAGAACTCATTGAAGTATCTATCCAGATGGAAGTCGCTCACCTAGGAATAAGTGGTACGTATCCAAGACTTTATCTGGTGTATCATCGTATGAAGAGCCTTGAAGTTGAGTCCCTTGTTGCTCTCCATCTGGGTAATGTTATAAGCCTTGGCTATTGGTTTATATCCTTTCCACTTATCAGTGGTTATCTGGGCAGACTTACTGATATGGTTGACAAAGATGGACTCAAGGGAGCCTGCTGAAAAATCTTCTATGCCCATGGCATACATACGCCTAACCTTTCCCTTCTTGGTTAGCTGTACCGCTGTTACTGCTTTCTTTCTCTTGGCATGATAGCTACGCCCTATTTTTCCTTGTTCCACTCCACCCAGAACGAACTCGTCCACGTGTACTATACCATCGATAGGGTACTTGCCACTAGATTCCATAGCCTCTCTGACTTTGTGCATGAAAAGACGGGCAGTATTTTGAGTCACTTTATAGCGAACAGCTGTGTATCGTGCAGAAAGACTCTTGGTGGTGGTAGACATCTCAAAGCAGATGAAAAAAGCCTTGCGTACACCGAACTTCACCTTGTGGAACAAGGTATTGGCTGTAGCTGACTCGGTATGACTACAGATGTTGCACGTCCGGGAAAAATCCTTGCGTACCTGACAAGCTTTGTGTCCACATTTGACACATTTGAAGCCTTTATTCCATTTGATTTCGGAGAGGTATTTCTTGCAATCTAAGTCCGTTTGGAAGCGTGCAGTAAACTCTAAGAGGTTTTGACCTTTAAAAATATTCATAATAGTGTGTATTTATAAGCATCAAAGATATGAAATTATAAGCAAATCTCAATAAATCTTATTAGGAAAATAATCAACAGGAATGACTTTTTGTTTATTTTGTAATCAACTATAATAGAACTTTTTATTTTCTTTTCAATGTTTCTACAACAAAGTAATTAGAGCTTATTTTTAATGTATCTACGTCAAAGAACTTCCATATCAATAAAATGTACGACCAAAAAAATCTGGTATAGCGAAAATGATGACCTCAATTCTTTTTATTAGAAACTACCACAGGTTTAATCTCAAAATCTATGGGATTGGTTGCCGATAGTTTGGATATGCTTGCAGATTCATTCGTTTATGGCATGAGTCTTTTTGCTGTTGGAGGTACATTCATAAGAAAAAAGCGAATTGCAAAACTCGCAGGGTACTTTCAAATCACTTTGGCTATTATAGGGTTTATTGAAGTTTTAAGACGGTTTTTTGGAGAAGAAAAATTACCCAATTTTTCAACAATGATTATCGTTTCGATTTTAGCTCTAATCGCAAATGGTATTTGTTTGTACTTACTCCAAGAATCTAAAAGTAAAGAGGAAGCCCATATGAAAGCAAGTATGATTTTCACATCATAGGAGTAATTGTAGCTGGACTTCTGGTAAATTGGTTTAGCTCAAATAAACCTGATTTGATTATCGGAACTATTGTTTTTGCTTTGATCATTCAAGGAGCTTTCCGAATTTTAAAACTCGCCAAATAAAAAAAGTATCTTTGTTACGAATATAACAATGGTGTAACTATGATGTCATTTGATTTGTTCTGTCTATGCAATTGTTACAAAACCAACCAATGCAAAGCGAATGAATCCAATTTATCTAGACCTACATATCCACACTTCGGATGACCCAAATAACTTGAATCCAGATTATAACTTACAGCTGTTAATTGATAACATCAACAATTACACGAAAAATTCAACTTTTTTAATTTCAATTACTGACCATAATACTATAAACAAAGCTGTATATCTCAAAGCCAAAGATTTAGGGATAAATATTTTAGTTGGTGTTGAACTTCATATAAAAAACTATTCATCCTGTCCACCTTACCATTGCCATATCTACTTCAATTTGGATGAAATAAACGATACAATTATTGATGAGTTAAATGCAAAACTTGATAAGTTATATCCAAACAAAGTAATTAATAAGGATGATGACTCACCACGAATCGAAACCGTAATTAATACTTTTGATTTATACGAATTTCTACTTTTACCCCACGGTGGTCAATCGCATTCTACATTTGATAAATCAATTCCTGACGGTGTTAGGTTTGACAGTACTATGGAGCGGAGTATCTATTATAACCAATTTGACGGTTTTACCGCTAGAGGAAATTCGGGACTTGAAAGGACGCAAGATTATTTTAAAAAGCTTGGGATAAATGAGTTTGTAAATTTAATGACCTGTACGGATAACTATAATTCGAGCCAATATCCCAATGCAAAATCATCACAGGCTAAACCATTTGTGCCTACCTGGATGTTTTCACTCCCCAAGTTTAACGGTTTAAGACTATCACTTTCAGAATCTTCGAGATTGGTTTATTCAGTAGAAAAGCCTAAAAATTGGTCAGAAAACATAAGGGCAATAAAACTGTCTAAAGCAAACATTGAAATTGATGTAGAGCTAACATCAGGCCTAAATGTTGTAATTGGCAGTTCATCTAGCGGTAAAACGCTTTTGGTGGATTCTATTCACAAGAAAATCTATAATGATTTTTCCAAAACCAACTATGGGCATTTTGAAGTGGATAAAATCATAGTGGAAAACCCATCAGGGTTATACCCACACTACATATCACAGAATTATATAATGAGCATTGTCAACGAAACTACTGATCACAACCTTGGCAATATTGATATAATTAAAAAAGTTTTCCCTGGCGATGACACAATCCGTGAAAAAGTGGATGCAGGGCTTTTAAAATTAAAATCGGATTTAAAAGACTTGGTTAAATGCGTAAAGATTATAGAGGATCAAGACAAAAATTTGAAGAAAATACCTATTCTCTCAAGATTGGTTAATAAACAAGATGTTCAAAAAAATATCTTTTCCAATCTTTTACCTACACAGGAAACAATAGACAAAACGGAATATTCACAGCATCAATATGAACAACACACTTCAGTTTTGGACGAGATTGAAACCTTTTTGCTAGCCAATCCGTTCATCGAACATAATGATGATTTGATCGCAGACTTAAAGGAAGAACTTAATAAGGCCTTCAATGTTTCCCAATTTGAAAACAAAACAAGAAAAATAATTCAACATTCTAAAACGGATTATGATGAACATTTAAGAGCGTCTAACGAGGAAGAGCAGTCTAAAAAACAACATTTTGACACTTTAGTGGACAGTATTAAAAAATACTCAAAGGCTTATTCACGATTCAAAAATATCATTGAGAAGATTTCTGAATACTCTATTCGTTGCGATTCGGAAGTAATAGAATCGATGGGACACAAGATGTATATTCAAAACCATTTTAGCTTGACTAAAGAGAAATTTTTTGAAGTGATAAATTCCCACTTGAAAACTGATAAAAAAGTAATTTGTTTCAATCAATTAACTCCAGAAAACTTGTTTTTAGAAAATTTCAAAAAACAATCCCCTAAAGTGCATAGTTATGATGATTTTGAAATTAAGGTTAACAAAAAGTTTGAAGACCTGAACAAGAAAAAATATAAAATAGAAACTGCTGAAGGAAGAGATTTTGATAATTTAAGTGCTGGTTGGAAAACCTCTGTGATACTTGATATAATTTTAGGATATGATGGAGACATTGCACCGATTATTATTGACCAACCAGAAGACAATTTAGCAACTAACTATATAAATAATGGGTTAGTAAAAGCCATAAAAAAGATAAAGGCGAAAAAGCAAGTCATTATGGTTTCTCACAACGCAACAATTCCAATGTTGGCTGATGCTCAAAATATAGTTTTGTGCCAGAACGATGGTAATAAAATAAGCATCGTTTCGAGTAGATTAGAAGGTCAAATCGCTGGTAAAAATGTATTGGATTATATTGCAGAAATAACAGACGGAGGCAAACCGTCAATAAAAAAGCGAGTAAAGAAATACAATCTTAAACATTTTACAGAATAAATATGAAACTATATTTTTCAAAAGACGACCAAGATGAGATAGTTGTAAAAATGTCAACTTCTACCGTACAGGAAGATTTCTCTTATGTAGAAATGATTAAAAACCTATTAGAGAATAAGGAGTTTGATGACACGGAATTTACCGACGATTTCACCGATGATGAAAAAACAAGGATAGAAACAATGTTAAATTCTATTAATGCTTCAATAGTAACAGAAAATGACGTTGAGGTCTGAAGATGCCCTGGATTAACAAAAATGTAGTACTGTATAAGACTATATTTTTCTATTCTGTTAAGGTTTTCGCTTAAAACCAATCCGTTCCCTATTTTGCTGGTCAACTTGTTCTTTGTCCTTTTGCAATAAATAATTCAATGCTTGGTGAATGTCCTTAAACTTGATATTCATTTCTTTTTCGAGTTGGGCAATTTGCTCTTTAAGATTGCTATAATGGGCAAGATGTTGCCGTAAGGCAACAAAAGCCCTCATAATGGATATATTTACATCAATGGCCTTGTCGCTGTTGAGAACGCTGGAGAGCATTGCCAAACCCTGTTCGGTAAAGGCAAATGGAGTGGTCGGGCTAAATTTAATGTTCTCTGGAAGCTTTTCACAATTTGTGATAACCTCTTTCCACCCGTCTTTTGAAAGCTGAAACATAAAATCATCTGGAAAGCGTTTGAGATTTCGTCTAACGGCTTGTTTAAGCACTCTTGTTTCCACTTCATAAAGTTCAGCAAGGTCAAAATCAAGGATTACTCTATGCCCTTGAATATTGTGTATTTTGGTTTTTATTATTGATAGTTCCATCGTTTTTATATTTAAGGGAGACCTTTGCATAATTGGGTTTTCTGGCTTAGCCCAATTTTTGGGTTCTTTTTTTTACTTTGTAATTGCTCAATTCGTATTTAAGTCATCTTTTTCTCGATAATGTTTCGATAAATACATATCTATATCACGCCCTAATAGGCTTATTTTCAGCCTTTTGTATGCCTTATTTCACCAGCAGACACACCAATCCCGGAGAACGCTTTAAATTGTATGCTATAGCCTCCAGTATATGCTGATGATGAACTTTCTCTAAGCCTTTAAGCCTAGTGATATGACAACCAAACCACCGATGTAAACCACCAAAAGTCTGTTCTACTCTCCAGCGTTTCTTACTAATCTCTTTATTCCTCTTTTTCTGTTACTTTGTCAAGGGCTTGTGTCTATATCCTTTTTCCATTATCAATGACTTATACCATTTAAACACTATATTTACTCAAAGTATAAGTTTTTTAGGATTTTGTTTGCTAAACTCTATCAGAAACTCTCGAAGATGGGATTATACTACTATATTTATATTAAACCATTTAAACACTACA
>Ga0209022_1002216_pt1 | contig 16738 bp, 12 predicted proteins | sample PinacodermPK_FD_187300 | JGI IMG/M metagenome (GOLD analysis project Ga0209022, IMG submission 187300) | Host-associated microbial community of the marine sponge Aplysina aerophoba from Gulf of Piran - sponge pinacoderm, lysed by proteinase... | ecosystem: Host-associated > Porifera > Sponge >...
GGATCGTTCGGCTCGACTCCGAGCATCCCGGCCCCGAGGTCACGAAGTGGCTGGGCGACTCGATCGGCTGGTGGGAAGGCGACACACTCGTCGTCGACACGACGAACTTCCGTCCCGGCGGACGCGGATTCCGCGGCGGCTCGGAGAACACCCATGTCGTCGAACGCTTCAGCGTGCAGCACGACGGGAACGTCCTCTACAACTTCACCGTCGAGGACGACACCGTCTGGACCGCACCTTGGACCGGCGAGTACCTCTGGAAGGCAAGCGACGATCGGGTCTACGAGTACGCCTGCCACGAAGGCAACTACTCGATGGGCGGCACGCTTAGAGGAGCTCGAATCCTTGAGGCAGACGCCCTGAGCGGAGCGAGCACGGGCGCCGAGTAAGGCCGCGCCGGTACGGCGGCGGTGGCACCCGCCCGTCTTGGGTCAGGAGGGGTCAGCTCCCAGGTGGCGTGAGCGTTTGAGAGGAGATGGGAGGGGGCTACGCTCACTCTGCTTCACTCGCTCCGGTTTGTCGTCGGTTCCTGAGAGCGCGCCGGCCGTCGCTCGTTCAGAGCCCGCTGGGACCCCTCCCCCTGAGCCCCTCCCCAGGCTGGACGTCGTTGCGCTTGCACGAGGCCTCGATCGCGATGACGCCCGTGTTCTGGGTGCGCGGACCTGCCGTCCGTGCGCCCGGCGACGGGAACACGGACTGGTTCGCGGGTGCCGTCGGCGCGAAGCTGACGTGATGCCCTCGATGGGGCGAGCGGGAGCGACTGTGGGTCTGGGCGCACCGAACTGGATCCGCTCCCTCTGCCGTACCGTTTGCGCGACGTTCCGGGTGGGGCTGTAACGTGGCGCGTTCGTAACCTAGAAAGATCCCCCTATGAGACGACCGACTGCTTTCTCCGAACGAACCGAACGTATGGTCCTGGTCATCATTGCCGCGGACGTGCTGCTCCAGGGACTGGAAACCGTACCGGCAATGGCAGGTTCCGCGAGGTTCTTCTATTGGGCGGGAGCGGCCACTTGGCTCCTGTTCACGATCGAGTGGTGCCTGCGCATCCGTCGAGCGGAGAATTGGCGGAGCTATGCCTTCAGCTTCATGGGGATCGTGGACTTCCTGGCCATTCTGCCCCTTTGGCTGCTTACTGGATTCGACCTGAAGGCACTTCGCGCCTTCCGTCTGTTCCGCCTCTTTCGCTCGGCAACCAGGGTGGCGGGGCGGACCGATGCCGTGGACAGACTTGCCAGGGCCTTTGCCGCTGCCAAGGACGAGGCTGGTGTGTTGCTGTCGGGGACAGGCGTGCTGATCGTCACAACCGGGTTCGGGATGTACCACCTCGAGAACGAGGCGCAGCCGACGGTGTTTGGCTCGGTCCTGGACGGCCTGTGGTGGGCGGTCATTACCCTGACGACAGTGGGCTACGGGGATGCCTATCCGGTGACAGCCGGTGGACGGCTACTGGCGACTGTCGCGATGTTCGCTGGTATTGGAGTCATTGGCGCGGCCTGCGGGATCATGGCGGGCGCGCTACTCGAGGTCAGTAGGAAGGGCGACTAGGAGGGGGACTATCGCTCGTTGTAGAAGCCATCGTCGTCGGCCGGAACCACACGGAAGGCGGCTGGCACATCGGCGCCGACGTTCATCTGGCACAAAGGGACGTGCCGCCGTCGCAGACGTCGCCGTCCTACCGGATCAAACCCTCGACCGGACCGGGTCGGTACGCACGAACAAGCCCGGTGGGATCGACATGGCGAGGCTCTACCGGGAGCTGTACGATCCCTGTGTTTCTGCGAGGCGCCCCCCGCTCTCGCCAAGACTGTCCGGAGTGACGACGACTCGTAGGCCTAAGGTCGATTCAGCTACACTTCGGCGGTCATCGATTTTGGGAGGGCAACCATGGCCTCGACATCCAAGGGACTCGACTTGGTCGATCGCCTCCAGCGTCTGGCGCGGCGGGTTCAGAGGCATCTTGAAAGCGTCCAGACCGAAGAGGCGACCAAGACGGCTCTTGTACTGCCGTTCATCGCAGACGTACTTGGCTACGACATCTACGACCCAACCGAGGTGGTGCCCGAGTTCACGGCTGACGTAGGCACGAAGAGAGGTGAAAAGGTCGACTACGCGATCCTGCGTTACGGCAGGCCGATCCTGCTGATCGAGTGCAAACGCTACGGCGCTGACCTCGGCGACTCCGCGAAGTCTCAACTCCACCGCTACTTCAGCGTGACGGAGTCACGCGTCGGCGTCCTAACAGATGGAGTCACGTACCGGTTCTTCTCCGATGTCGACGCGCCAAACAAGATGGATGACCGCCCCTTCTACGAGTTCGACCTGCGGAGCGCCGATGAAGCCGAAGCGAAGGAGAAAGCGAAAGAGATCAGTCGCTTCACGAAGTCGTCGTTTGACGCCGACGCCCTCCAAGGCCAAGCTCAGGATCTGAAGTACACCCGCGAGATCCTCAGCCTGATCAAGCATGAGTTTGACGACCCATCGCCCGACTTCGTCAGGCTCTTCTCCAAGAGGGTCTATCCGCGGACCCACACGAAGAGGGTGGTCGCTCAGTTCACTGAAATCACCAAACGAGCCCTGAGACAGTTCCTCAGTAACCACCTAAAGGCCCAGATCACGCGGGTGCTCGAGGGTGACCAGGCCGACGAGGCATCCTCCGGTGCTGGTTCCGGCCAGGACGCAGACGCTGCTCCGGCAGTGGCTGATCCCATCCACACGACGACCGAGGACGAGTGGCAGGGTTTCTTCGCCGTCAAGGCCATCTTGAGTCGCGATCTCTCGCCGGAGCGTATCCACATGCGCGACGTGAAGTCGTACTGCGGGATCCTGCTCGACAACACCAACCGGCAACCCATCTGCCGCCTGCACTTCAACAATCCAGCCAACAAGTTCTTGGCCCTCATCGGCGACGACAAGAAGCGCCGCCTTGTCTCGATCGAGTCCGTCGACGACATCTTCCAGTACGCTGACGAGATCCGCGTAGCGGCGAACCGCTATCTTCCTGCCAACGAGAAATTCATCGCTGAGCCGGCAGAAGCCTGATGCTGGTGCCGGCGGCCGCGGCGCTTCGCTGCTGCCCCGCTCGGCGATGGCCGGTGCTCGCCTCCACGGCGACGCCGCCGGCACGGGTAGCTCGCTAAGGTCACTCAGGGCCAGAGACGGGTAAGTCATGGAGACGACGCGGCTGCGGCCGCAGCCCGCGTGGGGGCTACGACATCCGGATGGTGCAGGATTGTCGCTGCGGTGGCCTTTGCGGTGTGGGCCGGAGCGTGTGACACGCACCGCATCGGAGCAGCTAAGTGTAATCCGAACAGGGGTCTGCGGCACGAGTGGGGACTATCGCGCCACCCGGGTCCTGGTCCGCACGCCGCGGCACCGTCGCGTCGGTCTCGGCTTAGCGTCGCGCCGCACCGACTGTCGGTGCGGCGGCCTTCTGGCCGGCGTCCGATGAACTGCGCCCACGAGGATTACTCATGAAGCCGAGGACGCAGTGGACGCTCGGGAAGTTCGCTCGGGAACAACGGACCCTGACGTGTTCGAGACTCGTCGGCGAGGAATGCGGCAAAGACGGCCCCATGGGTTGCGCCTGCGGTTCGAAGATGGAGCTGAACGGCTCGCTCATGAACGCGCTGGACGACTTCGGCCGCGAGCGACTGTCGAAGCACTACTTCATGCGGGATTTCCTGTACTCGGAAATCGCTGCGGCACATCGCATACCGAACGTACCGGACGACGCCGAACTGGCCCTCGAGGCAGGGCGTGGTCTTTGCGAGAATCTCCTCGAACCGCTTCACAGCATCTTTGGTCACGTGACGATCCGCTCGGCCTTCCGAAGTGTCAGTGTGAACGGCTTCGGCAACTGCCGCGATCTGCCCTGCTCTTCGAACCAGGCGAGCTACGCCGATCACATCTGGGATCACGAGGACAGCGCCGGTTACATCGGCGCCACGGCCTGCGTCGTCATTCCGTGGTTCGTCGACTGGTTGGAAGAGCACCCGGACAAGGATTGGCGTTCCCTCGCCTGGTTCATCCATGACCACCTGCCGTACTCGGAGATGGTCTTCTTTCCCGAGAACGCAGCCTGCAATCTCACTTGGCGATGTAGCCGCAAGACGTCCGATGGCTCAAGGTCCGAGGACCCTCGACACAAGCTTTGGAGTCAAACAGCCCCGAAGGGAATCCTCACAGCGCCGGGGATGAGCAACTATACGGGGCGACATGATTGCTGTTACCCGGGTTTTCCCGACTTGGCTGAGGTTCAGGAACGCGCGCGGACGTTTCGATCGGTCCCGCAGGGTCGCCGTTGGCCTGACTACGTCCCTGGCGCTTGCAGGGTCAAGGAGAAGGAGGACGAGCGGTTCGAGGAACTGCGTCGCCAGAAGGAAGCCGGAGCATTGAGTCCCGCATTTGTCGTTTGGCGGAGACATTGGGTTCGCGAAGTCAACAAGGCGTGGGAGCGCGCCGGTCATGGCAAGGCTGGTTTTCGCGAGAGAGAGAATTGGTACAGACAGCAGTCGAGGAACTCTCAGGTTTGGGGCGCCGAGAAGGAACCGCTTTCGTGATTCAAGACCGCTGCCGCGGCCTGATGGTCGGCCTCGGCGTCGGCAACCTGCTCGGCATCCCCCAGGAGGGTTGGCCGCGTCACGCGGTCGAGGCTTCCTACCCGAACGGAATCCGTGAGATCGAACTAGGACCCGGCGAGCCGGATGACGACGACCTCGCACAGGCGATCATCCTGGCCGAGGCGGCCATCGGCGCGGGGTCCGGCCTACTCGACGTGGAGGAGATCGGCCGCCGATTCTGGGTCTGGGCTGAGGAGAACGGCCGCGGCATCGGGATTCAAACCGCGAACGTCCTGTCGCGGATCGGCGGCGACATGCCTCGTTGCGCTGGCGGCGCCGGAGTTCAGGCGCGCGAGCCCAGCGGCGTACCGGCAGTGGAGGCTGCGCGCCAAGTCTGGGAGGAGTCGGGCCGGTACTCGGCCGGCAATGGTGCCGTCATGCGCTGTGCGCCGTTGGCGGTCCGCTGGATGGGGGACGACGTCGCCTTGGCCCGGAACACGGCGTTGAGCGCGGTGGTGACCCACGCGGATCCTCGTTGCATCTGGTCGGCGGCTGTGGTGAATGTCGCAATTGCGATGCTCCTTCGGGGCGAAGCGGTCGAAGTGCCGGACGTCGTTGCCCGGAGCCAGCAGGCGGCGGAGCGATTTGGGGATTCCCTCGCGGATTTCGGAGTCGCCGGAGCCGTTCCGGAAGCCGTCTTGGAGGCCTGTTCCATCCCGGGTGGCATCACACCGGCGGACCTGGTGCTCGACGGCCACGACATGGGCTACACACTGAAGGCAATGCAGGTCGCACTTTGGTGTGCGACCCATGCCTCCGACTTCGAGGAAGCGTTGGTCGCTGTCGTCAGCGCGGGTGGAGATACCGACACGAACGGAGCGGTGGCAGGTGCCGCGCTGGGCGCCCGGTTCGGTCTGAACGCGATTCCGAGCCGCTGGCGCCAGCGGTTGGCCGAAGTTCGGCAGGGCAGGGAGTCGGTGAAGGGCCTAGCGGATCGTTTGAAAGCCTCGGTCAGAGTAGGTGCATGACTCGGAATGTCCATCTCACCAGAGACGCAGATGAGTCGTTCAGGTGCGGTGGCGAGCCGCTCGCACTGAAGCTCGTGGACTACTGGCGCTGGTCCGGTTCGAGGTTGCTCGAGAACGTGCAGCGGGCAGACCGTCCACTTGGATACCGGCGCCTGGCAACGCCGGTTAGGCCCGCAAGCTTGCGGGTTCTTTCATCCCGCTGCTGCCGAACCAGTTGCTCGACCGGGTCATCCTCATGGCTGCCGAGAGCAGCGCGAACGGCGTCGAGGCGAGCCCGCGGTGCTTCTTCCTCTGTGAGAGCAGCCACGAGTCGTTCTCCTTCCTGGGGGCAATCGCTACTTCGACGACCCGATCAAGGCTAGCAACTCGTCGACCTCCTTCGGCACGGCCGCGCTCAGAATCTCCGGGTCACCCTCGGTGATCAGCACCGTGTCCTCGATGCGGATGTGGATGTTCCGTTCGGGGAGCTCGATGATCGGCTCGACGGCGATGACCATGCCGGGTTCGAAGGGGAGGGCGCCGTCGCCGACGTCGTGGACGGAGAGGCCCACGAAGTGGCCGGCGCCGTGGGCCGGCTTGTCTTCGAAGCCCCAGCGGTCGTAGATCTCGCGGCAGATCGCGGTGGTCTCGCGACGTGTCGCGCCCGGGCGCATGGCGGCGATGATCGCCTTCTGGGCTTCGAGGACGGCGCGGTAGGCGCGTTCCTGGACCTCGTCGAACTTGCCCGTAACCGGCCAGGTGCGGGTGATGTCCATCGTCATGTAGGCGAAAGAGGCGCCGTAGTCCATGACGACGAGGTCGCCGTTCTCGAGTTGCCGGTCGTTCTTCACCCAGTGCCAGATCAGGCCGTTCGGCCCCGAGCCGACGATCGCCGGATAGGCCTCCATTTCGGCGCCGTGCTTGAGGAAGACGTGTTTGGCCGCGGCTTCCAGCTCGTACTCCCAGCCGCCGGCGCGGGTGGCGCGGATCGCGGCGGAGATGCCGTCGGCGCTGACCTTGCCGGCGCGGCGCAGGACTTCGATCTCGCGCGGTGTCTTGATCGTGCGCAGGCGGTCGAGGTGCGGGGTCAGGTCGCGTAGCTTGGCGTAGGGGTAGCGGCTGCGGATCGTTTCGATCTGGTGCGCCTGCTCGGTCGGCTGGCCGCCCCAGGGATTCTGCTCGCGTCGGCCGAGGTACAGCCCCTTCTCACTGCGGGCGAGGTCGAGTTCGTCGCGCTCGCCGAGGCGCATCCAGAGCAGTTTTCCTGCCTCGCCGGGTAGCCGGCCACGCCTCCGGGCCAGGTGCTCCGGCAGATAGGCGAGGTGGTCGACCTCGAAGCCGGTGCCTTCGGCCTGCTCGGGCGCGTGGAGCCAGTTCGGGCCGTCGATGAACTTCTCCCGGTCGCCCTGGTGAGGGAGGTAGAGCCTCGCCTCGCAGTCGTCGACCTCGAGCAGCAGCACGGCGTTCCGGCCCTCGTAGCCGGTCAGGTAGAAGAAGTCGTGGTCCTGCCGGAAGCGGGCGCCGTAGCGCGGCATCGTCTCCGAGAACATGAGCACCGCGCCGCCGTCGAGGCGTTCGCATAGGCGGGCTCGTCGTTGGGCGAACTCTTCCGGCGGGTAGGCGGCGCGCTGGGCGTTCGCGGCCGTGGCGAAGCTGAGCGCGGCGACGAGTGCCCAACCGACGGGCAAGCCGGCGCCGGATCGATTGTGGTGGATTGCTGTCATCGTTGTTTCTTCCCCTTCCCGGGCCGGCGACTGAGCCGGATCATTGCTCGCCGGGGGTCGGCGCAATCATTGCCAGGTCGCGAACGCCGATGGCGCGAATGCCGCGAGCGATGTCGTAGGTCGCCCTCGGTCGGCCCACGACGTAGTGGTTCCCGGGACGCCAGGGTCCGTTCGTTTCCTCGAGGTCGGCGGACACCTTGCGGATCGTCTTCGCTTCTCGGGAGCCCGGCATTTCCTCCCACATGCACTCGACGAAGCTGAGCTCGCCGGCCCGCTCGATCACGAAGTCGATCTCTCGTTGGCCGAGGTCGCGGTAGGTCCAGATGTGTACGGGCCGGCCTCGTGCCTCGTTCCACTTGCGCAGCTCCGCGAACACGAAGGTCTCCCACACGGCACCCAGGAAGGGCGAGCGGAGCAGGAGAGCGGGGTCTTCCACGTTCAGCAAGAAGCACAGCAGGCCCGTGTCCCTGAGGTAGACCCGCGGTGTTCTTGCAACTCGCTTACCGAGGTTTGTGTGCCACGGTTCGAGCAGCGCGATCTGCCCGGAGGTCTCGAGAACGCTAAGCCAGTTCGTGACCGTGCCGACCGAGACGCCGACCTGGCTGGCGACGTTCGACTTGTGGATCTGGGTGGCGGATCGCGCGGCCAGCACCCGCAGGAAGCGCTCGAAGTTTCGGAGACTCTGGACGTTCAGGATTTGCCGGACATCTCGTTCCAGGTAGGTCGCCAGATAGGCGGTGTAGAAATCCCTGGCCGAGGTGTCGGGTGCCCGCCAGAGTTCCGGGAACTGGCCCCGCAGGAGGAACCGGGCGACATCGAGAGGCCCGTCGCCGACCGGTGTCAGCGCTTCGATCTCACCCAGAGCGAGATTCTCCAGTTCGAACATGCCGCAGCGTCCGGCGAGGCTGTCCGAGACGTCCCTCATCAGGACGAAGTGCTGGCTGCCCGTCAGGAGGTAGCGGCCCATCTCGTGACGACGCTGGTCGATGGCGGCCTTCAGATTCCGAAACAGGCCGGGGGCGTACTGGACCTCGTCGATCACGACCGGTCCCGGATGCGCCTCCAGGAACGCGTCGGGGTTCCGTTCGGCCTGATTGGCCGTGGCGGGAAGGTCCAGCGACACGTAGTCGTGGTCGGGAAAGGCCATCCGGAGCAGGGTCGTCTTGCCGGCCTGACGAGCGCCGGTCATCACGACGGCTGGGAATGTCTCACTGAGCCGTCGAACGCGCTGCTCTGCCTTCCGGGGGTACTGCATGCCGCGATTCTACGCTACGAATAGCGAAAATCGTCATTGAGAATGAAAATATTCGGCAATCCAAAGTGAACTCTCGTCAGGGCTGCCCGCCGCCGATCGCCACTGCACCCGCCTTGGCAAACGGCGCGAAGAAATCGTTCCCCTTGTCGTCGATCACGATGAAGGCGGGGAAATTCTCGACTTCGATCTGCCAGATCGCTTCCATCCCGAGGTCTTCGAACTCGCGGACCTCGACCTTGCGGATGCTCTGCTCGGCGAGGGCGGCCGCCGGCCCGCCGATCGAGCCGAGGTAGAAGCCGCCGTGCTTCTCGCAGGCGCGCCGGACCTCGGGTGAGCGGTTGCCCTTGGCGAGCATGACCATGCTGCCGCCGTGGCTCTGGAACAGGTCGACGTAGGGGTCCATGCGCCCGGCGGTCGTCGGGCCGAATGAGCCGGAGGCCTTGCCTTCGGGTTTCTTCGCGGGGCCGGCGTAGTAGACGGGCTGGTCCTTGAAGTATTGGGGCAGGTCTTGCCCCGAGTCGAGCAGTTCCTTGAGGCGGGCGTGGGCGATGTCGCGGGCGACGACCAGTGGTCCGGTCAGAGAGAGCCGGGTGGCCACAGGGTACTTCGAGAGTTCGGCGCGGATCTCGTCCATCGGACGGTTCAGGTCGATCGCGACGACCTGACCGCTGAGTTCGTCTTCCTCGACCTCCGGCAGGTACTTCGCCGGGTTGGCCTCGAGTTGTTCGAGGAACACGCCGTCGCGGTTGATCCGGCCGAGGATCTGCCGGTCCGCCGAGCAGGAGACGCCGAGTCCTACCGGCAGCGAGGCGCCGTGGCGGGGCAGCCGGATGACCCGCACGTCGTGGGCGAAGTACTTGCCGCCGAACTGGGCGCCGATGCCGATCCGGGTGCAGAGGTCGAAGATCTGCTTCTCCAGGTCGAGGTCGCGGAAGGCGCGGCCGAGTTCGTTGCCGCTGGTCGGCAGGTCGTCCATCGCGTGACAGGTCGCGAGCTTCAGCGTCTTCATCGTCGCTTCGGCCGAGGTGCCGCCGACGACCAGGGCGATGTGGTAGGGCGGGCAGGCCGAGGTGCCGAGAGTGCGGAGCTTCTCGTCGACGAAGTTCATCAGCGAGATGGGGTTCAGGATCGCCTTCGTCTCCTGGTACAGGAAGCACTTGTTCGCCGAGCCGCCGCCCTTGGCGACGAACAGGAACCGGTACTCATCGCCACGGGCGGCGTAGAGGTCGACCTGGGCGGGCAGGTTGGTGCCCGTGTTCTTCTCCTCGTACATCGACAGCGGCGCCATCTGGGAGTAGCGCAGGTTGCGCTCCTGGTAGGCGTCGTAGATGCCGCGGCAGAGCAGTTCCTCGTCGTCGCAGTCGGTGTAGACGTCCTGACCCTTGTAGCCGAGGACGATCGCGGTGCCGGTGTCCTGGCAACCGGGGAGCACGCGGCCGGCGGCGATGTTCGCGTTCTTGAGCAGCTCCATCGCGACGAAGCGGTCGTTCGCCGACGATTCCGGATCGTCCAGGACGCGGCGCAACTGCTCGAGGTGGCTGGCCCGCAGCAGGTGGGCTATGTCGTCCATCGCGTCGCGAGCGATCAGCCGCAGCGCCTCGGGCTCGATGTGCAGGGTCTCGCGGCCGCCGCCGCACTCGACGCGGACGTGGTCGGACGTCAGCAGGCGGTACTCCGGCTCGTCGCCGCCGTGTTCGAAGAGGTGCTGGTGGTGGAAGTCAGCCATGGCGCGAGGTTAGCCCGGATGACGGCTGCCGGTGAAGTACCGCTGGTAGCCTGCGGCGTGCCATGCGCAGACCTGTTTCCCTTCTCCTGCTTGCAGCCGTCGTCGCCGGCGGTTGTTTTGATATCGGCCCGGGGCTCTTCGTGGAGGTGACCCGGCGCCCGTGGGGCGAAGTCGACGGCAAGGAGGTCGAACTGTTCCGCCTCGAATCGCCTTCCGGCGCCAGCGTGGAGATCTCCGAACTGGGCGGTGCGATCGTGTCCCTGACGGCCGCGGACCGCGACGGCGAGTTCGCCGACGTCGTGCTGGGGTTCAACGATCTCGAGTCCTACCTGGCGGACACGAACCCGTACTTCGGCGCCATCGTCGGGCGCTACGCGAATCGCATCGCCGGCGGCCGGTTCACGCTCGATGGGGAGACCTACAGCCTGCCGCAGAACGACGGGGAGAACAGCCTTCACGGCGGCGTCCGCGGGCTGACCCGAGTCGTCTGGGACGGCGAGCCGATCCTGACCGAACACGGCAGGGGGGTAGCGCTCAGCTACCGGAGTCCGGACGGCGAGGAGGGCTATCCGGGCAACGTCGACTTCGAAGTGCGCTACGTCTTGGGTTTCAATGCACTCCGCATCGAAGCGGAGGCAGTGACCGATCAACCCACTGTCGTCAACCTGTCTTTCCACTCCTACTTCAACCTGAAGGGCGAGGGTGAGGGCGACATCCTGGACCACGAAGTTCAGATTCTCGGTGTCGAATACACGCCGGTCGACGCCAACCTGATTCCCACCGGCGAGATCGCGTCCGTTCTTGGAACGCCGATGAACTTCGTGCGCGGAGCGAGGATAGGCGAGCGGATCGACGACGATTTCGAGCAGCTACGGTTCGGCATGGGCTATGACCACAACTGGGCTATCGACCCCTGGTACAGAGAGGGCGAGCCTGCGCCGGTGGCGGTGGCGGTGCTCTCCGAGCCGACGAGCGGTCGGGTGCTCCAGGTCACGAGCACCGCACCGGGCTTACAGCTCTACACCGGGAACTTCCTCGACGGCACGCTGGTCGGCAAGAGCGGCCGACCGTACGTCCATCGGGGCGGTCTCTGCCTGGAGACGCAGCACTTCCCCGACTCCCCGAACCAACCGGCGTTCCCCAGTACCGTCCTCCGGTCAGGCGAGACATACCGCCAAGTAACAGAGTACGTGTTCATGACAGACGACTTTGTTCGCCAAGCCCGCCGGGAGTAGCCGGCCAGGCCGCTGTTCCTCTGACTAAGGAGGATGAGGCGAGAGAGACTCCTTCGACCGGTTGACGGAGATTCCGAATGGGGGCTATTGTGGAGTCATGAAGACCACCGTTGATATTCCTGAGCGTGAACTCGAGGATGCAATCAGGTTCACGAACGCGAAGACGAAGCGCGAGGCGATCGTCGGAGCGATCGTCGACTTCAACCGACGGATGCGCATGGCGGAGCTGGTTCGATTCGCCGGAACCTGCGACGACCTGATGACGCCTGAAGAGCTCCAGGCGCTTCGCCGCCGTGGTTAGAACGGGTGATTCTCGTTGACACATCGTCGTGGATCCACCTGCTGCGTCCGCATGGCGACCCGGCCGTTCGCGCCCGGGTCGAAGCCGCCCTGACGTCCGGACAGGCCTGCTGGTGTCCGGTGGTGCAGCTTGAACTCTGGAACGGCGCCCGCGGCGGTCGGGAGCGGAACGTGCTGCGGCGCTTTGCCGATACGCTCCCGGAACTGCCAATCGAAGGCGATGTCTGGCAAAGGGCCTACGAGTTGGCGTCTCGCTCACGAGCCCGAGGGATCACGGTGCCGGTAACCGACATCCTCATCGCTGCGTGCGCGGCGCATCATGGCGCTGCCATCGAGACCGCCGATTCAGACTTCGACCTTTTGATGTCGGTGGATGAGGCGACGAGCTAGCGAGCGCCACTCCGGGAGTCGTCCCGGTGCGGCCCGAAACCCTCGCGCCGGCTCCGCGTAGGTTAGGACCATAGAATGCGCGGAATGGAACGACTGACCGGTGGAGTGCGTCCGCCGGTGCTACCGGTGCGCCGGTGAGCGCCCTGGCGAGTCCGGGTGGTGGCGCTGAGCCGCCGGCGCGACCGGACCTCTCCATCCTCCGCGCCGACGACGAGTACGAGTACCGGCCGCGCCGGGGCCGCTACATCAAGTGGGGCATCTTTCTGGTGCTCGTCATCGGGGCGGTCTACGCGTGGCGCACGGTGCCGTTCGAGCAGTACGCGCCGTGGCTCATGCCGGAAGTCGAGACGGCGACCGTGCAGCGACTGACCGCCGAGCAGGCATCGGCGGTGCTGAACGCGACGGGCTACACCTATGCACGGGTGCGCGCCGCGGTGGGCGCGAAGATCATCGGCCGGATCACGGAGCTGTACGTCGACGAAGGGGACGCAGTTGCTGCCGGGGACATGATCGCCGTGCTGGACAGCGAAGATCTCCAGGCGGCCGTGCGCCGATCCGAAGCGGCCCTGCTCGAATCGACGGCCCGGCTTGCCGACGCGGTCCGGGAGGAGGCCCGCCAGCGACGGGTCGTCGAGGCGGGGGTGGCACCCAGCGCCGATCTCGACGCGGCGATCACGACGCTCCAGGTCGCGAGGGCGCAGGTGGGCACCGCGCGGGCTAATCTCGACTCGGTCCGGGCCCAACTGGAGTACACCATCATCCGTGCTCCGGTCGACGGCGTCGTCATCGAGCGGACGGTTGAGGTGGGGGAGATGGTCGCGCCGGGTGGTTTTACCAGCCAGCAGGCGACCGGCGCCCTGGTACGGATCGCCGATCCGACCTCGCTCGAGGTCGAGGCGGACATCAACGAAAGTTACATCGCCCGCATCGAGCTTGGTCAGCCGGCTTCGATCCGGGTCGATGCCGTGCCCGACCATGAGTACACCGGCAGCTTGCGCCAGATCGTGCCGACCGCCGACCGGCAGCGCGCCGTGGTTCAGGTCAAGGTCACGATCGACGACCGCGACGAGCGGCTCGTGCCGGACATGAGCTGCACCGTGACCTTCCTGCAGGAGGGTACGGACCAGGCCGCGCTCGAGGCGGAACCGAAGGTCCTGATCCCGGCGGCCGCCATCGTGACCGAGGGCGACCGCAGCTACACCTGGGTTGTGCGGGATGGCGCCCTGGTCCGCTCGTCGATCGAGCTGGGCCTGGAGCAGGACAACGACTTTGAGGTGCTGTCGGGTTTGAGCGGTGGCGAAACGGTCGTGCGACAACCGTCGGCGGATCTCGTCGACGGAATGCGGGTGCGCGAGGTTTCCTGACTGGGCAGGGGAAGATGAGTAAAGCTGCACGAAGGGTGTCCGTTGCACGAGGCGCCATGGAGGAACTGATCCATGACTGAGGCGAAGCGAAGAGGCGCGCGTACACACGGCGCGATGGAGGAGTCGATCCATGGCTGAGACCGTCGTCCAACTGAGGGACGTGACGAAGAATTACCGGCGCGACGCCTTCGAGCTGAAGGTGCTGCAGGGCATTACGCTCGACGTTGAGGCGGGGGACTACGTCGCCCTGATGGGCCCGTCGGGCTCCGGCAAGAGCACACTGCTCAACCTGCTCGCGGGCATCGACCAGCCGACGAGCGGCGAACTGATCGTGGCTGGCCAGCAGGTGAGCCGGCTCGGCGAAAGCAAGCTGGCGCTGTGGCGCCAGCGCCACATCGGCTTCATCTTCCAGTTTTACAACCTGATCCCCGTGCTCACGGCGTACGAGAACGTTGAACTGCCGCTCACCCTGCGGAAATCGTCGAAGGCGGCGCGCAGAAAGAGAGTCGAGACGGCGCTCTCGGTGGTCGGTCTGCAGAACCGGATGAAGCACTACCCGCGGCAACTCTCCGGCGGCCAGGAGCAGCGGGTGGCGATCGCCCGCGCGATCGTCACCGACCCGACCCTGCTGCTCGCGGATGAGCCGACCGGCGATCTGGACGCCGAGTCCGGCGGCGAAGTGCTCGACCTGCTCGGTCAGTTGAACGAGCAGTTCAACAAGACGATCCTGATGGTGACCCACGATCCGAAGGCCGCGGCGAGAGCCAAGCGCCTGGTGCGGCTCGACAAGGGGCGGCTGGTCGCGTCGGAGCCGGGAGGAGGAGCGGGAGCATGATCAAGCTGATTCGACGCAACCTGCTGCGCAACAAGCGGCGCACGTTTCTCACCATGGCGAGTCTGGCGATGGCGCTGTTCATCCTGTCCCTGCTCGGGGTCGTCAACGACGCGATGAGTTTCGCGGACGATTCGGCGATTCCCGACAGGCTGGTCGTTCGCAACGCGATTTCGCTCACGTTTCCGTTGCCCGAGGCGTACGAGCAGCGGCTGCGGACGATCGACAACGTGGTGTCGGTAACGCCCCAGAACTGGTTCCAGGGTGTCTACAAGGACCAGAGACCCGAGAACTTCTTTCCGCGCTTCACGATCGATCCGGCGACGTTCCGGAGCGTCTTCTACGACCTGGAATGGAACGAGGAGGAGTGGGAGGCCTTCGCGGCGCAGCGCACCGCCTTCGCGGCCGGCCGCGAACTGACCGAGATCCAGGGTTGGTCGCTCGGCGACACGATCACGATCAAGGGGGACATCTACCCGATCGACGTGGAGCTCCAGTTGCGGGCGATCTACGATTTCGACGAGCCGGGCCAGGAGCGGCAGATCTTCTTCCACCGGCGTTACGTCGAGGAGGCGATGGGCAATCCCGGCCAGAACGGAACGTACTGGTTGCTGCTCGACGACCCGGAGGCCGCGCCCGCGGTCATTGCCGCCGCCGAGGCGATGTTCGAGAACTCGGACAACCAGGTGCGTGCGGAAACGGCAGAGGCGTTCGCGGCCTCGTTCACGGAGATGCTGGGCAACTTGACGTTCTTCTTCTCCATGATCGGGCTTGCGATCGTCATCTCCATCTTCCTGATCACGGCGAACACGATGGCGATGGCAGCGCGCGAGCGGACCACCGAGGTCTCCGTGCTCCGCACCCTGGGCTTCCGGCGCAACCAGGTGCTCGGCATGGTGATCGGCGAGTCGCTGGCGGTAGGCGTGCTGGGTTCGGCGCTCGGCATCGCCTTCACCGCGGTGGCGATTCGGGGCGCCACGCCATTCCTGGACCAGATGGGCTTCGGGTTCGGCGGCTTCGCACTGGATACACAGGTCCTCGTGACCGCGGTCACTATCGGCATCGCGGTGGGCCTGCTGAGCGGTGTCTTCCCGGCGGTCGCGGCGGCCCGGCTCAAGATCGTCGACGGCCTGAGGAGGCTCTGACTGTGGGCGGCTGCGCGCGCAAGGAGACGGCATGATCCCGATCAAGTACACCTACCGCAACCTCTTCGAACGCCGCGGCGTGGCCTTCATGACCCTGGCTTCGATCGGCTTCGTCGTCCTCGTCTACATCGGCGTGCTCGCCCTCGCCGGCGGGCTACGGGCTGCGTTCGCGGACACCGGGGACCCCTCGGTCGTCATCGTGATGAGGGACGGCACCCGCGCCGAGATGGAGAGTTCCTACGCGCAGGAGAGCCACCGCCTGCTGACCGCGATGCCCGGCGTTGAGCGAACGGCCGGCGGCGACGTGGCCGCGTCTGGCGAGACGGTGACGATCCAGATCTTCGAACGGGTCGACGGTACCGAAACGAACGTGATGGTCCGCGGCGTGGAGCCCGGAGGGTTCGCCATCCGGCCTACTTTCGAGATCACAGAGGGCCGGCGCTTCGAGCCCGGCCGAGGCGAGATCATCGTCGGGCGCAGCCTGGCCGGCCGGCTTGGCCTGCGGGTCGGCGACGAGCGCGAGTTGGGACGGAACACGTTCCGGGTCGTCGGCCTGTTCACCGGCGTTGGCGCCCACGGTTCCGAGATCTGGGGCGACTACCGCGACCTGGGCGATTCGTTCCGCCGTAGCGGCTACTACTCCTCGACCCGGCTGCAGGCCGCGTCGCCCGCGGCGGCCCGAGACCTGATCGAGACGGTCAAGGCCGAGCAGCGGCTCCAGGTGCAGGCCCTGACGGAGCCCGAGTACTACCAACAGCAGTCCGACATCTCATCCGGTCAGTTCATCATTCTCGGCAACCTGCTCGCCGTGCTGATGGCGATCGGCGCCTGCTTCGCCGCCGCGAACACGATGTACGCGCAGGTCGCCGCGCGCGCCCGCGAGATCGGTACCCTGCGCGCCCTCGGTTTCAAGCGGCGTTCGATCATGGGCAGCTTCTTCCTCGAAGCGGTGCTCCTTGGGGTGGTGGCTGGCGGCTTCGGCGCCCTGCTGGCACTGCCGCTCAACGCCATCCAGACCGGCACGATGAACCAGGTCACATTCAGCGAGATCACGTTCCAACTGCGCACCACGCCGTTCGCCATGTTCTCCGGCATCTTCCTGGCGACGATCACCGGCGTGATCGGCGGCCTGCTGCCGGCGTTCGGCGCCTCGCGACAAAAGATCACGGACCTCCTGCGCGAAGCGTAAAGACTGGGT
>Ga0209022_1002218_pt1 | contig 16722 bp, 20 predicted proteins | sample PinacodermPK_FD_187300 | JGI IMG/M metagenome (GOLD analysis project Ga0209022, IMG submission 187300) | Host-associated microbial community of the marine sponge Aplysina aerophoba from Gulf of Piran - sponge pinacoderm, lysed by proteinase... | ecosystem: Host-associated > Porifera > Sponge >...
GGCCAAGCCAACGCAAACCATTCAGGATAGAGTTTTTATATTCTTCTGTGCAGCGTTTTTGGTCAGTATCTTCTATACGCAATAAAAATTGCCCTTGATGTTGACGCGCAAACACCCAATTAAACAAAGCTGTTCGCGCACCTCCTATATGCAAATCACCTGTTGGAGATGGTGCAAATCGCACTCGCACTTTAGACATAGTAATCACCTATTTGTAAAAAAAACATCGAGCACATGCCCGCCAAAATATCATCTGCCATTACACCATACGCTCCAGGCAAGCGTTCTACACGCTTAATAAGCCAAGGCTTTGTAATATCCAGGACGCGAAAAAGACATAAACCAATAAGCATTTTCTGCCAAGAAAGAGTTACACCCAAAAACGTAACAAGCATCCCCATGACTTCATCTATCACCACACAGGACGGGTCTTTTGTTTTTGTTTGCTTTAAATAATGCTGTGTAGACCAAAGTCCCAATAATAACGTTAAAAGTAACGCCAAAGGGTGCACGCCTTCGCACAGCCAAATCACAAGACATGTCAAAACGCTCGCGCAGGTTCCTGGTGCCGGAAAAAAACCCACACCAAGGCACGTACATATGCCTGCAATCAGCATTTTTGTGCCTCTAGAGCCGGCAGTTGACCATGCGTCATTGCATACAGCAGAGCGCCACCTGATGAGGAGAATATAACATTTTTTGGCCATTGGTATTGATGCATCAATGCAGCCACCGTGTCTCCTCCTCCAAGTAACGCAAAAAATTCATGATTACGCTCTGCTTGAGAAAAAAGTGCATCTCCTATCGCATGCGTTCCACGCTCACCAGCTGCCACTTCATACTGCCCAACAGGCCCATTCATAAATAAAACCCGTGATAAAGAAATCTCTTCTTTGTAAAGATCTTCCGTTAAAGGGCCCACATCCACCACACCTTCGTTGTTTATAACTTTATCAAAAGGTATAGCCTGGCCGTACGCGCGTACATCTAGAGGAAAAATGATTTTATGCATATATTTTTGTGTAATTTTTGCGTACTCACGCATACTTTCATTTTCTTGCTCACATAGCAAAAAATCACGCAAAGAAATTCCCAAAAGGGCTCCTAACACTAATTTTTGCACATCGGGCAGTAATTTACAAACAAGCGGCAGCTTTGTTTGAATCTTACATCCTCCCACAAATGCAATCGCGTCACTTAATTTTTCACGCATATTTTGCACATTTTGCCAATCGCGCGCACACGAAAATCCAACATAAGAATCTAAATACTTTGCCGTGCCACACACACTTGCATGCTGGCGATGCGAGACAGAAAACGCCTCATTTACAAAAACATCACCCCTTTGCGCCAATAGCTGTGCAAACGCGTCATCGTTCGAAGTTTCACCTTCATAAAAGCGGACATTTTCACACAGTGTAATAGGGTGATTATTTGGTATACATTCCTGGCAAAGATCACTGGCATCAAAGGCTACTTTTTGTCCCAAAATATTTTCTATTGTAGGAAGCAGCCTTTTCACAGAAAATGTTTCATCACGCCCCTTGGGTTGCCCCCAGTGAGTCATTAGGCATATTTGCGTTCCTTGGTCTAAGAGATGGAGTATAGTTTTTTTTGTACGCTCCACACGTAAAGAGTCGCCCACTTCGCCATTAGCACGCATAGGCAAATTGTAATCCACACGCACTAACGCGCGCCGGCAATTCTTTGATACACTATCTACAAGTCTCATATTGACACCTTTAAAGGAGTCACAACTCTCAAGCTTGTGCAATCAATTTGTACAAAAAGCAATAAAACGAATGCCACCCCTAGACTGGATAATATTAAAACAAGCCATTTATTCATATTCACCCCAATACATTGTACACTGTGTCCAAAAAACGAACAATCATCTATATTCCCCAAACATCTTGTGCACGCATCCATCCTACACAAGATCCGTATTTTTTATCTAGCTGCACTCGCACCCATGCTGGGCTGGTGCGCAGCATACGCACACAAACAAGACGATCAAGCACAGCAAGGTGTGCAGAACTATCATTAGTATCAGTATATATCTTGGAATTTTGGTTTTGCACCAAAACAAACCTTGCCCGCTTACTCACCAAGCTTGTATGTATCCAGCTTTGCATACCAAGCCAATCTTCTAATAAAAACCATTCTTCCTGTTCAGCAATAATTTTAAGGGGAAGGAACCGCATGCGATAGTTACAAATACAGGGATAATCTTTGCTGGGTCCTGCACGTCCGTTAACATTATTGCTACGCAAAAATAGGTAAAGCCCATCAGAAGATCCAATCCTATCCAAAATACGCTCTTTAAAAACAAACAGCCCACAAAGAACAAACAATACACCCACCCCTAGCGCAATCCATCGACGCATATATTAATTGCCCGCTAAAATATGCTTAATCAATTCCTCAACTGTGGGAATATACCTATTGGCGTATAGTGGATCTTGTTGAAAACGAAAAACGTTAGATCCCGCAAACATCAATTGATTTTCCATATCACCTTGACGCACAGCATGTAAAAGTGTTTTTTGAATGCAAAAAGAGCGAGGATCAGGCAAATAACCTGTAGAGCCATGCTCTTGAGACCAATTAGAAAACATACAGCCTGAAAGACAGCCCATGCAAGCACGCTGATCTGTCAGTATATTTTCTTTCCGCTCAGATTCAACAAAAATGATAGTTTTTCCAGGTGTCAGCATTGCTTCTGTATAACCAGCTTTAATCCACTCATGTGCTTTGCGCGCGTCTTCTGGAGTCACGTATACCGTACGATTACGTGCCCCAAAGGTAAAAGCCTCTAATCCACTTTCTTGTTGCCTACTAATAGAGATTTGGCGATCTGATCTTCCTTGCAATTCTTCTAAAAAATCATTGCGCACAGCAGAAGAGTAAAACCCTGTTGGTGAAAATTTATTCAACCACACATCTCCGGGCTTCAACGTCAGAAGTTTATTTTTCCATTCTTGCGGTATAGGGCTTTCTTGTGTTAAAAGCGGTCTAGTGCCAAACTGAAACGCTACAGGAGCAATGTCTTTATTTTCTAAAATATGCACCCATTCGTTGAGACACCACACACCACCTGCAATAACGATAGGAATGTTCCATAATCCCACTTCACGCATAGCTTGGCGCAAACGCAGAAGGCGCGGCTCTGGATCTTCCGGCCGTGTAGGGTCTTCTTGGCGACTTAAGCCATTGTGACCACCTGCACGCCATGGATCTTCATATACTACTGATCCCAGCCACTCACGAGCTTTGGAAAAACTGCGTCGCCATAAAGCGTGAAAAGCGCGTGAAGAAGAAACAATGGGGTGGTAATAAACTTTATATTTTGCAGCAATTTCGGAAAGCTTATAAGGCATACCCGCGCCGCAGGTTATACCATGAATAAGGCCACGGCTGCGAGAAAGCACACCATGCAAAATAGCCTCTACGCCGCCCATTTCCCACAAAACATTCATGTGGATACGACCATTGTTTGCTGCAGTTTCGTGCGCAATTCTTGCTTGCTCAAGAGATCCCTCTATGGAAAAATCAATATATTCTTGATGGCGCTCTTTCCGTGTTTTTCCTTTATAGATAATCTCATTGACTTCACCATTTTCATCATACGTTGCAGGCGAAACGCCTGAAAATGTTCCCACACCCCCCGCGCGCGCCCAAACGCCAGCGCTTGTGCCATCACTAGCACCAATGCCTTTACCACCCTCTACGAGTGGCAAAGTCATTTTTCCGGAAAAAAATAAATTCTTGAGATTTAAATCCATAAGCTAAATGTGCTTGAAAAATATTTTGTCATTTGCTTTGTCAACGCTCTCAATACACACTTCGATGGTATCACCCTCTTGCATATCAGCGCCATCATCTCTCAAAACACCAAAGTGGCCTTTAAAATCCAACAAAACTTTATTATTAAATATTTTCTTTACAGTCGCTTTGCCTTTATCACCTTTCTTAGGCTCATAAAGCAATCCTTCAATCTCGGCCACAACATCACGAGCACTCTTTTGGTTTTGGGCAAAAATTGTTGCTGTACCATCCGGAGCAATATCAATTTGAGCTTTATGTCTTTCAGTCAAACCCTTAATCACACGGCCTCCTGAACCAATCACACGTCCAACACTGTCTTTTGGAAGTGACAGCACACGAATCGCTGGCGCTGATTCATGCATTTCTTTGCGTGGCTCAGATAGCTCTGCGTTCATAACATCCAAGATGTGCAAACGTGCCTTGCGCGCATCCGCCAAAGCTTTTTTCAATATAGCCTTATCTACAAATGGCACTTTCAAGTCCATTTGCAAAGCGGTCACACCTTCTGCTGTTCCCGCCACCTTAAAATCCATGTCTCCTAAATGATCTTCGTCACCCAAAATATCTGTCAACACAGCAGTTTTTGATCCTTCTTGAATCAATCCCATAGCAATACCAGCCACTGGAGCTTTCAAAGGAACTGAGGCATCCATTAAAGCAAGGGATGTACCACACACTGTAGCCATAGAGGAAGATCCATTAGAGCATAAAACTTCTGAAACACACCTTATTGCATAAGGAAACTCTTTTTCAGATGGCAGCATAGCACTAACAGCTTTCCACGCCAAACGTCCATGACCCATTTCGCGCCTACTCACAGCACCAACGCGCCCGGGCTCTCCTACAGAAAACGGTGGGAAGTTATAGTTCAACATAAAACGTTGACGTCCTGCACCTTCGATCGTATCAATCATCTGACCATCAGCAAGACCGCAAAGCGTCGCGCTAACAAGTGCTTGTGTTTCTCCACGATCAAAAACCACACTACCGTGTGATCTTGGAAGGCAGCCCGTTTGTGCAGCTAAAGGACGCACAGTTGTTAAATCACGGCCATCAATTCTTTCTCCTTTTGCAAGAATGCGCTCACGCACACTCACACTCTCAGCAGCGGTTAAAGCCGCATAAGCAACTGCAGGAGATGCATCTTCAGAAATAAGGCTGGCCGCCTCATCACGTAGATTTTTAAGCATTGCATCGCGATCTTTTTTGGATGAAGTTGCGTAAGCTTTTTTAAAGGACTTACCCAACTTAGCAAGGATATCATCTCTAAATGAGTGAATAGTGCCTGTAAAATCTTGCCATTCAACACCTTCATTAGGTTTAAATGCTTCTTCGATGCCTTCAATGATAACTTGAAGATCGTCATGAGCCTGCAAAATAGCACTCAGAATATCATCTTCCGTTTGCTCTTGCGCTGCTGCCTCCACCATCAAAATGCCATTCTTTGTTCCAGAAACAAACACTTCCATGTCGGCATCTTGAGCTTGTTGGTAGGAGCGAATTGATTGACATTCACCGTCTAAAATCCCAACCTTTGCTGACGCCACCACATCTTTAATGGGCAAACCTGCTTGCAAAAGCGCCGCCGAAACACCTGCCATTGCAGGAACTTCCACATCATACAAAGGGTCGTAGCTTAACAGAATGCAAGAAACTTGCACTTCGTGCAAAAAACCTTCTGGAAAAAGAGGACGAATAGAGCGGTCAATAAGCCTTGATGTAATTACTTCACGCTCGGAAGGACGCCCCTCTCTCTTAAAAAAACCACCTGGGATACGACCAATAGCGTAAAACCTTTCTTGATAATGCACTGAAAGTGGAAAGAAGCCCACGCCACTATCCACCTTTTTTTTACAACATACAGTGCACAAAATGTGTGTATTACCATACTTAACCAGCACGGATCCGTCCGCACGCTGCGCTAAGTGACCAGACTCAAGGATTAACTCCCCACTGGCGCATTCAATTTTTTTCTTAATCATAAACTTTCTAACGACGTAAGCCGAGAGCCTTCAGCACCTTTTGGTACATAGCGCTGTTCTTGGAAGCACAATATTTGAGCATTGCGCGCCTTTTACCCAACAAACACATTAACGCACGATGCGCTGCATGATCTTTTTTGTTAGAGCGCAAATGTTCTGCAATCAGCTCAATGTGCTCAGTTAAAACAACAATTTGCGCAGAAGCAGATCCCATATTCTGGGGGCTAATTTCCAATTCCTGCAAAACCTCTTTTCGATTAATAAGTGCCATTTTCTCACCTTAAAATTTCCACGCCAAACGCGCAAACTCACTTCTCTATATATCATTGTACCCGAAACAGAAAAATGTATCTAGTCTAAACACAAAACTTATAGCGCCATTACACGCTTAGGCACAAAGTAATACCCCTCCACAGGGCCCACAGCGTATCCTTTCCCCTTACAACACAAAAGACACGCTTCGGCGCTTTCCAAGCCTTTTAACTTTAATTGACGCCCATGCTTGATCTCTCCCCAGTCCTCTTCCAAACATTCAATCATACTAGCTTCCCAACAACTTTCGATAGATCGCAAACCATCAGGGAGCGCATCCAGAGAAACCGTGTCCGCGCATGCAATCATACCAATGCGTGTACGCACCAAGTTCTCTATATAGCCACAGGAGTTTAAAGAACGAGCAATATCTCTTCCAAGCGATCGAATATAAGTGCCAGAGCCGCACACAACCTTAAAGAAAGATCTATCCTCAGCATGACTTATCAACCGCAAATCATAAATCTCAACTGCTCGTGCTTTTAGATCAACATTTTTTCCGGCACGCGCCAAAGCGTAAGCACGCTTACCGTTAACTTTGATAGCAGAATAAACAGGAGGAGTTTGCTGAATAATGCCTGTAAAATCAGACAGTGCACCCTCCACCTGATCACGCGTTGGTCTGACGTGAGATTCACACATCACCTCACCTTCTGCGTCATCTGTCATCCTCTCTTGCCCCCAGACCAACTCAAAGGTGTATTCTTTTTGTTGAGCGGAGGTGTAGGGTATTAATCGTGATGCGGCACCTACAGCAATAACGAGCAGACCTCGCGCCAAAGGGTCCAATGTACCCGTATGCCCAACACGCCGCACACCTAGGCGCCGCCTTACCTGAGCCACCACATCAAACGAGGTCATACCAGCGTCTTTATTGATATAAAGCCAACCATTCATGATTCACGACAATCATCCAATAAAGCATCAATGTTCTCAGCGTAATCAAAACTTTCATCGTAGCAAAAGCGCAAATCTGGTGTTTTTCGCAACTTCCCATAGCGCGCCAAATGTTTGCGCATAAAAAATTTATCATTGTTAAGAGCCTCAAGCACCACTTCTTTGCTCACAGAGGATCCAAAAAGATTCAAAACATACACATCAGCCCATTGAAAATCCTTACTAAGGCGCACTTCTGAAATCGTCACCTTTACAGAAGACATAGCTGGGTGGCGCAAAGGGTACTTTTGCAAAAAAGCGCACAGTGTCCTCTTTACAATTTCTGCAAGCTGAAAATGGCGTCTATCAACCATGCCGATCCTTTTTATTAAGCAATTTCTGCATCCGCCGCACAGCATATGTTACAAACATTTGCGCTTCACTATTAGACATACGCTGTCTTCTTAAAGATTGCTGCGCAAACCATTCAGGACCTAAACGTTCTGCCTTCACACAAAACATGGCATCCTGCAATTCTGTGCGCGATAATCTTTGGGATTCCAAAAATGCCCAGACAAAAAGGGCGAGAGTTTTGCATGCTTCCAACAAACGCTCTGTTGAGTCATCCAAAGCATCTTTAAAATAGCGCTGCAAAAGGTAACGCTCTTGCGTTTTTCCTAAAGCGTTAAAAACACTAAAGCGCGCAATATCTTCTATCGCGTATCCATACCCGCATAAACTAAAGTCCACAAGCCACATACGATTTTCACTCAACATAATGTTATTAGAGTGCAAATCTCCATGCACAACGATTTTCTGCATATCAGAAAATTCTTTCCCAAACTTTTGCTCCCACTGCTTAAGGAGGTGATGCAAAAATGAAGATATTTTGGAAGATTTAATTTTCCTCAAACCTTTTTTTGCCAATGCGAGTAAGGTTTTTTCTCTCAAAAAGTCTGCATCGCTGAGAGATTGTGAGAATCGTTCCAGCACACTCAAAAGTTTGTCAAGCGCCCTCTCTGCACGCCAATCATCCAAGCGGCTTTCGCGCCCCTTAAGAAAGGTCACCAGAGTGGCCATCTTACTACTATCTACCAACTGAGGCGCGACACCGGATGTACACAAAGTTTGCAAAACCTTTTTCACAAAAGCGCATCTTCCTGCGCCTGTTTTGTTTTTAAAAATTCTCAGAAAAAGAGGATCCTCTTCACCGAAAAACACAATGTAGTTGCTGTCACTAGAACGAGAGGCGATAGGAATCATCAGCGTCGACATATCATCATAACCGCCGATACCAACATCTGCTAGGGTTGGCAATGCCTCACAGACTTGTGCGCTTTCTGCGCCCTCAGGATGCGCACAAGCCGCAATATAAATAAAGAAAAAGAGATAGAAACAGCTAAGATTGTATCTGGCGTATTTCGAGGCATTCCACAACATCGCCCACCTCAAATGCTTCAAAACCTTCCAAGAAGATACCAGCGTTAAAACCTACACCCACTTCACGCATTTCATCTTTTTCTTTGCGCAAGGATGTAATTTTCTGCTGACACAACACTGTATCACCACGTGTAATGCGGGCGGTCATGCCTGTTGTAAAGCTACCTTCTTTCACTGCACAACCCGCCACTCGGCCGTACTTAGAAATATCAAACACTTGAATGACTTCACCTTTTCCACGCACAATCTCTTCAAATTTAGGCACACACAAACTCTTCATATGCGCTGTGATTTTCTTTTCCAAATCATAAATAATATTTGATTGGAAAATCTCAATACGTTCTTTGCGCGCATCGTTTTCCACATTACGCTCACAACCAACGTTAAACATCACAATAGCCGCTCCAGCTGTTTTGGCAAAATCCAAGACACTTGCAGTAACGCTACCAACATCAGCGGACAAAATACGCACAGACCACTCTTCGCATACGAGATCCTTCAAAACCCATTCAAGAGCTTCTGCGGATCCTTGAGCATCTGCACGAATGATCAAAGGCAAACAGGTTTCTTGCTCAGGACGCTGCCAGAAAAATGATCGCTCTGCAGTTTTGACACCTTTCTCAAACTCTTGTTTACGCCAATCAATGATGGTTTGCATTCCCTGTGCATCTTTCACACCCACCAAGGTCGTTCCAGCACGCGGCGTATCAGGCAAACCAATCACCACAACCACATCAGAAGGGTATCCTGCCTTTACCGTTTTTCCATGAACATCACGCAAAGCGCGCACTTTTGCGCCTACAGAATCCACAACCACGTAATCTCCAACAGAAAGCGTTCCATCTTGCACCAAAACGTTACAAACCACTCCCAAACCTTTGCTGACTTGTGCATCTAGCACAACACCACGCGTCCAAGCTTTTTTGTTAGCCATAAGCCCAAGATCGGCAGCTTGAAGCTCTATTAGTTCACACAATTCTGGAATATTACGCCCTTCTGGAGCTGATATTTCAACAAATAAATTACTACCCCCCATGCTTTCAGGCACTATTTCATAGCGCATAAGAGCGTTAATCACTTTATGCGTATCATCGACTTTATCCATCTTTGTCAAAACAACAATAAAAGGAATCTCTTGCTCTTTTAAGTAGTTAATCGCCTCTTCTGTCTGTGGCTTTGGCCCATCATCTGCCGCAACAATCAGCAGGACCATATCCACAGCTTCTGCACCACGTGCACGAATAGCCTTAAAAGCTTCATGACCTGGGGTATCAATCAACGTCATGTAAGATCCTGAAGGAAGTTTTGCTTTATACCCTCGCACATCTTGCGTGATACCACCGGCTTCCTTTGATGCACGACGGGTGCCGCACAATGCATCTACAAGCGTTGTTTTTCCATGATCAACGTGACCCATAATAGCCAAAACCGGCATACGCGTCTCATCTGCCTCTAAGTTTTCACCGAGCATTTCTGTAAGCAGTGATTTTTCAGACACTTCTGAAACAATCGCAGTATGTCCCATAGCCTCAATAATCATCACTACTGTTTCTATATCCAAAACGGTATCATCACCTGCCTGCACGCCCATGTCACGCAACCAGTAAATAATTTTCTTGCTCTTAAGTGCTATAGACATAGCAACTTCTTTCACACGCATCTCACCACTAACCAAAACATTTTTTGGCAAAGCAGCGGCTGTTGCCACATATCCCTTCTTTGGCTGATGACCCTTCAAACTTGCACGCTCAGGAAATGTTGCCTTGGGTATATACATCGAACGCGTTCCATAACTGGATCGCTGACTAGTGTTGTTTTGCGGTCTTTTAGGAGGAGCCCCTTTTTTATATTTCTTAGCAGGAGCGCCTTTTTTCACATCACGCTCAACACGATAAGATTTTTGCCCATCTTTCTTCTTAGATTTATCATTATCTGAGGCAGGCTTTGGCGTTACCTTCGCACTCTCTACCACCGGAGGAACATCCATGCGGTCAAAAACTTTTGCGTGTTTTGCTTTTTCTTGCTGGCTTTTTGCAAAAAAGGAACTTGCGCGCGCAATAGCACTTTCACGCGCCTCACGCTCTTGGCTTGTTAGCTTCCTACCTGAAGCAGGACGCACATGCGCATTAATTTTTGGCTTTTCAATTTGTCGAGGCTTTTGCGCAAACGAAACCGAATCATCTGCTGCATACCCTCGTATTTCCACCTCTACACCTTGATGAGCACGCACTTGCTTTGCAGCACGAATCTTTTCAACATCCACAGAGCGGTTTAATTTTAATACCTTGCGGTTATCGGTTCCTTTTTTTTCTTCTGACATTAGCCTACTTTTCTTCAATGAGTGGCGCCCTTAAACGCATAATGATAGCTGCTGCGGCGTTTGGATCCACACCACCATTTGTGATTTCTAGCAATTCATCAACAGAAAGCCATGCAAAATCTTCAACACTATAGACCTTCGCTTTTTTCAAGCTTGCCACAATGTCTTCCAAACCATCTTCTGTTAACGCTTCTATCAAATCTGCACGCACCTCTCGAGATGCCTTTTCCTCTACGATATCTTGCTTCAAACTATCCGCAGCACGGTTCACAAGCTCTTCTGCAATTTCTGCATCCATCCCTTCAATGCTTGCCACCACTTCAGAACCAGCCGTCACAAGATCTTCTGGTTTTTTATATCCTTCCAACACAAGAAGGTGCGCCATCATTTCTTCAACACCTAATTTATCTTGAATGCGATCTACAGAATTTTTCAACTCATCCGCATTGCGTTTTTCAACAGCACTTTCGCCCATTAAGTCTAGCTTCCTCTTAAGAAGCAAACGCGCCAAACGAATATTCTGCCCAGCTCTACCAATAGCCAAGCTTAGTGAGTCATCACTCACCACCACTTCCACACGATTGGTGTCTTGATCAATCAACACACGCCTAACGTCCGCTGAAGAAAATATATTGATGAGATACTTAGCTAAATCATCAGACCATTGCACAATATCAATTTTTTCACCATGCAACTCATTGGTCACAGATTGAATACGAACACCACGCATTCCTATGCAGGAACCAATAGGGTCAACACTGGAATCGTGGCTACGCACCACCACTTTCGCGCGGCTTCCCGGATCACGAGCACAATCCACAACTTCCACAACACCATCAGAAACTTCTGGCACTTCCTGAGCAAGCAAACCCTTCAAAAACAGCGGGCTGGTGCGAGACAAGAAAACTTGCGAACCTGTGTGATCATCCTTAATACTGGAAATCACCGCACGCATACGCACACCCGGTATCGCTGTTTCACCTGGGATCATATCCTCCAAGCGCAACAAAAGCTCAAATCGCTTCACTTCGATATAGCACCCACGAGGCCCCACACGCTTCACAGTGCCTGTGATAATTTCACCGACCTTATCACCAAATTCTTCCAGACGCATCCGCGCGTCCACTTCCCGCAAACGCTGATGCAGAAATTGCCTTGCCAAGCGAGCGCTCACACGACCCAACACAACATTTGGTATCACCTCTTCAATGATATCCCCAGCTTTTTTTCCTTCATCTTTATGAGCTTGCGTCAACACAATGTGCGCATCTTCCACAAAACCTGGCGATTCCTCAGAACCTTCCGCAACTGCCGCTTTCTCGGCATCTTCCGCCGCTTCTTCTGGCAACTCTTCTACAAACGTCCAATATCGCCAGTAGGTGATCTCTCCGGTCTCACGACTGATTTCAGATCGCACAGACCAATCCTTACCAAAATCATGACGAACAACACGCGAAAGCGCTTCTTCTAAAGCACCAACAACATCTTCTATTTCCAAGTTTTTCTCATGACTCAGCGCAGTTGCAAGTTGTAAAATCTCTTGACCCATTTAATTCTCCGTAAGCACCACCGCTATCATAGCGCAGGCACTTGCATATCATTATCGCAATAAATGCTTATTCTCGCAATCCCAAACATCCGCATGGCTTTCTATCACCCTTTAAAAAGGATATAACATAGCATCGCAAAAACTTTATTAGCCGCCCACTCGATGTTAGGATAGCATATTATCAAAAAAAAAGCCCCTCACGCAAACTCTTGCCACTTTTCAGATCCCACGCTCGCTCATACCATCTGCTCTCTTTTGTGATTGTAGGAAACGAATGAGCGGATAATTTTCCCCTATAATCACTTATATCGTATTTTTAAGAAATAGCACATTTTGGACTATTGCTCTTTGCAGATTCCGCTGCAAGTTTTTTGATTTCATTTTGACTCATAAAGCGACAATAATGCAAACCTTCTGATTTTTTAACATATACAGAAAGAGGAATTGGTCTGGACAGCATGCCCACAGCGTCAATCTGGCAGAGAGAGCATCTTTGCGCCACCTTCCAAAAAGGAGTTTTGGGTACAAAAAAAACAAAACGGATCACAAAAAGATCCCCGCGATTATCTTCATTAAATGTCAGATAATCGCTATCAATACTGGCTATAACGAAGTCAGCCTTTTTAGATAATATTTCGTCATTTATAGCTTTTAGCACGCGCAAGAGCATCTTATCATTTTCATCATTATAGTTTTTTAACGCTAATAGCAAATGGTCGTCAGTATTGCTGTTTCCTTGCAGCACTTCCTCCAAACGTGATGGGTCGACTCTACACTCTATATTATCCTCCCCATTCCACAAATTAAAAGCCTTCGGAAACAGCGGAGGAAGCAGTGGCACACGCTCTTCCGAATTGCCCTCATCAAACACACGATCTACCGCCGCATGGACATTAAGCGACAGTGACAGTAACAAAAATAATACAAACATATGAAAAACCTTTTGTGTAATCTAACACATACTCATAGTGAGATCAACACATCTCACTATGAGTATGTGTGAGCGAAAACGAATGAGCTAATAATATTTCCCTGCAATCAATTAATCATATTTTTACAAAAGAGCGCATCGTGAACTCTTTTGTAAAAATATGACAGTGCCCGCAAAAGACACGAAGCGATAATGATGCATATCTTCTGATTTTTTAATATCTTCAAAAAGAGAATTTTTCACATCCATTGCCCGAAAAACTTGAAAAGATTCGTCTTCCAGCATAATAACATTGGTCACCAAAATTGTGTCTTTCCCTTTCTGCTTATGCAGAGTCAAGTAATTTTTCTTAACAGTTGAGCCTTGGCGAGAATATTTCTGTGATACTTCCTTCTTTAAATGATTTATACACCCAACAATCTGAGAATAATTGTCCACATTATAACGCTTTAACTCTAATAACAGAGCGTCGTCAGTCTTAACTATACCTTGAAGCACTTCCAGAAAATGTCCTGTGTCAACTCTAAAGCTTTTTTGATGCCGCATATGCCATAGATACTCAATGTTTGAGCATTGAGTAATCCTCTCTTCCGACGCATGTATATTGAGTGACAATAACAACAGTAATATCAACATATAAGCAACCTTTGGTACAATTTAACACATCACTCACAGAGCTGAACAAACTTTGTGATACAGAAAACATGCGTGGATCATTCTTTCATCTCATTACTTGATCATATTTACAAAATGGAACATTTTTTATTGTCTCTAACGGAACGTTTTGCATTATAGATCCTGACACATTTTTCAATTTCATCCTCACGCATGAAGCAACAGTGACGCACATCTTCTGATTGTGCAGCACATGGAGAAAGAAGATTTGTGCCACACAGCTTTGCAGCAACATAAATCTCATAGAAATGGGTCCTTTTCTTCATCATATCAGAAGCACAAGGCAAAACGCGCTTAAGGGTATTATTTTCCAGAGCACTCCTTTCATCAACCTTTTTCGGAAAGCTCATAACTCTTATACTTGTCACAATGAGCGCACTCTCATTCTCTTCCGAAAATGCCAGATAATTTTCCTCAACAATAGCACCAGGGAAATATTTCTGCCTCTCGGCCATCCAACTTTCTAGATATTGTACGCAATGAAAAATCTTATGAGAATTTTGAGCATCACAATCCTTGAAAACGGATAGAAAAGAGTCATCAGGACAGGACTCCCCTTGAAGCACTTTGTGCAAATGCAATGGGTCGACTCTAAACTCTGTATTCTTGTTCTTATCCCACAGAAAAGTAGCATTGGGATAAGTCAATTTACGAGATCCCTCACCGCTCTCATCCTTATGCCACAGAAAAGAATCAACGCAACGAAGCAAGGGCTCACATGCCTCCATGCCTTCAACAGCAAGCAAACCTACCGCATGGGAAAGTGACAGGAACAACAGTAACATAAACATATAAAACACCTTTTGTGTAATTTAACACATACATTATAGACAAACAGACCTTATAAGCACTTTGTGAGCGCAAACGAATGAGCGGATAACTCTTTCATATCATTACTTGATTATATTTACAAAATGGAACATAAAGCGTATCAGAATGTTCAGCGTTATACTCTCTTAAAGCTAATAGTAAATAGTCGTCAGTATCGACTTTTTTTTGAAGCACTTGCACTAAATGTGATGGCTTGACTCTAAACTCTTGATTACTATCCTTATGCATCAGAGTCAAACGATTCGCAAACTTCGGATTATTCGGATTAGTAGAAACACTCGGTTGCAGAAATGGCTGACTCTCTTCCCCATCGCTCTCGTCAGTATCTAAAACCCACAGCTGCATAGACATTAAGTGACAGTAACAACAGTAATATGATCATATTAAACACTTTCCTTGGAATATAAAACGTAAATGATAGAAAAGCCAGCATATCTCATGAAAAAAAAGATTGACCGATTCGTAAGATATGTCTTGGAAAATTTTTCCAGTTCAACAGATATGCCGTGGAAAATTTTTTAATTACATCATCACGCATAAATTTGCAATGATGTTTCTTTTCTGATTGCACAGCATATGAAGAAAGAGGGTTTTTCATCTTGACCGTACGATAAACACAAAAATCATAAGGAAGTCTCCTCGGCGCATCCTGCGGAGAAGGGCCGAAAGCATCATGCTCACAGCAAGGATTGCGCACAACGAACATGTCATCATCATTTTCCGGCAATACAATATTTACTCGCTCTTCACTTTCGGCAATAAGAGTAACAAAATTTGTTACAGTGAGCCACCCATTCTCATCTTCCCTCAATACCAGATAATTACTCTCAACAACGCTGCCAAAACACCAAGGCGCTGTCTGCTTTTTTGACACATCCCGCTCTATTTCTTGTAGACACTGCATAAAAGTATCAGGATCTTGATCACTATAACCCTTTAAAGCTAAGAAAAAAGGGTCGTGAGAACCTCTTTTGCTTTTGTCTTGCAGCGCTTCCCTTACAACTGATCTATCAAATTTACACTCTTGATTATTCTTCTTATCCCACAGAAAAAAAACCGGCAAAGAGAGCAGTGCTGCAGTATCCTTAACATCTTGATCATCAAACACAGCTACCGCCGCATGGGCATTGAGTGACATTAGCAACAGTAATAGAAACATATAAAAAACCATCCGTACAACTTAACACAAAAATTATAGATAAACAAACATAGATCTCACGCATTTTGGAGTTAAAACGAACGATCGGATAATGTTTACCTATAATAATCACTTGATCATATTGATATAACCACACACTCTTACAGATCCTTTCTTGGAAAATTGCTCGGAAAATTCTTGGATTTCATCTTTACATATGAAACGACAATGATGTGCACTTTCTGATTCTTTAATATATGAGGAAAGAGAACGCTCCATCTTCATTGACGCACGAGCGCAAAGCTTATATTTTCTCTTCTGCGGAGAAGGTGCAAAATCCCCATGATCACAGCAAGAATTGCTTATCACAAGCGCTTCATCCGCTCTAACATCCTCAACAAGGCACACCAGGTTACCTACAGTGAGCATCCCTTCATCATCTTCTTGAAAGGCCAGATAATCACTCTCAACAATGGTACCAGCATAAAGTTCCTCTCTCTTCTTCTCTAACATTTTCCTATCTATTGCTTCCAGACAACTTAAAAACAGCAGAATATTTTGATCACTATAACTCTTTAAAGCGTAGAACACTGGTTCCTTAACCCTGAGTTCACTTTGAAACGCTTGTTGAAGCGCTTGCCTCAAAAGTAATCTTTTAAATTTATACTCTTCATTCTCCTGCATACTCCACAGAAAAAAAGTCTTCGAAGTGCACCGCTCTGTACTTTGCCCAAGTCAAATACACTTACTTCTATTGCCGCATAGGCATTAAGTGAAAGTAGTAGCAACAGCAATAAAAACATATAAAAAACCTTTTGTGTAATTTAATACATAAATCAC
>Ga0209022_1002230_pt1 | contig 16658 bp, 13 predicted proteins | sample PinacodermPK_FD_187300 | JGI IMG/M metagenome (GOLD analysis project Ga0209022, IMG submission 187300) | Host-associated microbial community of the marine sponge Aplysina aerophoba from Gulf of Piran - sponge pinacoderm, lysed by proteinase... | ecosystem: Host-associated > Porifera > Sponge >...
ACCCCCGCGGCAGCCAACTGCGGCCGCAACCGCCCCACCGACTCGATCGCCGCGTGGGTCAGGTAGCAGGCGGCGTGGTACTTGAACAGCGTGTCCTCGATCAGGAAGCAGCCGTCCTGCTCCTCGAGCCGCTGCCAGTTGACTTCCTCGTGGCCCTTGGCCGCGGCGTCGGCGTAGCCTTGCCGGCCGTCGACGGCCTCCGGGTTCGAGGTGAAGCCCCGCATCGCGAGGCGCGCCGAGAGCAGGCCGCGCTCGGCGGCGTGGCCGGCGTGGAACGGCTTCGTCATCGTGCCGAAGTTCGCCTTCAGGCCGCTGGCCTGCGAGGCCGCGAGGCCGAGGGCGTGCGCGAACTGCTCGTTGCTCGCTCCCATCAGGTGGCACGCTGCGGCCGCGGCCCCGTGGACGCCGATCGTTGACGTCGAGTGCCAGCCCTTGGCGTAGGCGGCGCCTCCGATCAACGCGCCGACGCGCGACTCGACTTCGACGCCGACGACAAACGCGACCAGCAGCCGCTCGCCGCTCGCACCCATCTCCTGGGCCTGCGCCAGGGCGGCCGGAAACACGGGCACCGTGGGATGACCGCCCATCATGCTGTGCGTGTCGTCGAAGTCGAGCGCGTGGCCCGCCGCGCCGTTCAGTAGGGCGGCGACGCCCGGCGCGCAGTGGAGGTCCGTGCCCATAATGGAGCACGGCCCGGCCTGGCCGCCCAGCTCATCGCGCAGGATCCCCGACAGCGGCTCACGGCTGCCGGCCAGCGCACAGCCGAACCAGTCGAGCACACACTGGCCGGCCACGGTGCTGGCCTCCACCGGGATGTCGTCGAGGGTCATGCGGCCAAAGCGGTCCCAGAGATGGTTGGCGAGTCTCATGCCTAACTCCTCCTCGACGGCTTCCCCAGCAGCGCGTCGGACACGATCTTCAGCATGATCTCCGACGTCCCCTCGAAGATCTTCGTCAGCCGCGCGTCGCGCCAGTAGCGCTCCACCGGGTAGTCCGTCGTGTAGCCGGCGCCGGCCAGGACCTGCAGCGCGTCGGAGCACACCCGCTCCGACATCTCGGCGGCGTAGTACTTCACCATCGCCGCTTCCTTGGCGGCCGAAACGCCACTGTCGATCTTGGCGCAGACGGAGTAGTTCAACTGGCGGGCCGCCTCGACCTCGGCCGCCATGTTCGCGATCTTGAAGCGGATCGCCTGGAAGTCGGCGATCGGGCGCCGGAACTGGATGCGTTCCTTCGAGTACGCGATCGCCTGCTCCAGCGCGCCCTGGGCGAGGCCAATCGACCGCGCCGCGGTGTGGGCCCGGGCGCTCTCCAGCCCGCGCGCCATGCCGTAGAACGCCTGGCCCTTGGCCTCCTTCTGGCGCTTCGTGATCGGCACCCGCACGTTCTCGAAGTGAAGCTCCCAGGTCTTCCAGCCGTGGTAGCCGATCTTCGGGATCGGCGAACCGGTCACGCCCTCCGGCAGCTCGCCGGGCGGCTTCTCGATTCCGATGCCGGTCAGGGCGGCGTGGCGCTTCCTCGGATCGCCCTCAGTCCGCGCGATGACCTGGATGAAGTTCGCGCCGTCGGCGAAGGTGCACCAGTACTTGTTGCCCGTGATCACCCAGTGGTCGTCCTCCATCCGCGCCCGGCAGGTGATCGACGAGATGTCCGACCCGACCTCCGGCTCCGACATGGCGAGCGCGCCGAGGTACTTCCCCTGCGCCATCAGCCTGATCCGCTTCAGGCGCTCCTCGCCCTCGAAGGGGATCGAGCGGTAGAAGCCGTTGCCGCGGGCAATGATGCTCGCCACGCTCATCCAGCCCCGCGCCAGCTCCTCGGCGACCAGGCAGTACTCGAACGCCCCCAGGCCGGCGCCGCCGTACTCCTCCGGGATCACGATGCCGAAGAAGCCCAGCTCGCCCATCTGGTCGATCAACGACTGCGGGATCGTCCCCTTCTTCGGGTCGAGCTCGTTGGCTACGGGCAGGACTTCCTTGTCCGTGAAGTCCCGCGCGATCCGGCGGAGCATCTCGCGCTCCGGCGTCATGTAGCCGACGGTCCGGGATGGAGTGACGTCGTTCATGGTGTGGTCGATGGTGGCTCGTCGTCTGTCAGGCCCGCGAGTCGGCGAGCCTAGCTGACGGCGCTTGGTGTCTCTGCCGCCGGCCGAGCCGGAGCTGGGTGGTTCGCATCAGACCTGTTCGTGGACTATATTCGGTCCAAGAGAAGGGAGGGTCCCATGTCACTGTCTGAACAGATCAAGCCGATCAGCTACCTGAAAGCCCACGCGGCCGAGATCATCCGTACGCTCGGCGACCGGCCGGAGCCCTTGATCATCACGCAGAACGGCGAGGCCAAGGCTGTCGTCCAGGACATCGACAGCTACGAGCGGATGCAGGAGACCTTGGCCCTGCTGAAGATGCTTGCGCTGGGCGACCGTCAGATCGAAGCCGGTCAAGTGCAACCGGCGGCGGATGTGATTGCGCGGCTTCGGGAGCGCTACAAGGCTGACTGAATGCCCTTCGCGGTCCACTTGACCGACGCCGCCGCCCACGACCTGGAGAAGATCGGCGACTACATCGCCCGGCACGACGGACCACGCAGGGCCCCGGACGTGCTTAGCCGGATCGAACAGGCGTTCCAGGCGTTGTCCGAACTCCCTGCACGCGGTAGCTATCCCGAAGAGCTGCTGGAGTTCGGGATTCGAGAGTACCGGGAGGTGTTCTTCAAGCCGTACCGGATCATCTACCGGGTCAAGGACGAAGACGTTTACGTCTCGGTGATCGCCGACGGGCGGCGCGATATGCGCGCTCTTCTGGAGCAGCGTCTGTTGGGCATCTAACTAGATCAGCGAATGCACGTCCGTCCCGTCAGCGTGGCGGGCGATAGGTCTCGACCGGCGGGAGCTGCGAGCCGGACAGGTCGGCCGGAACGCTCTCCTCGGCTACGACGGTGTGGGTCAGCGTGCCGATCCCCTCGATGCTGGCGCTGATCGTCTCGCCTGCCTGCAGGTACCCCGAGCCTGTCGCGCGCTGGACGCGACCGGCGCCGGTTCCGCCGGACGTCCCGCTTTGCAGAACGTCACCAGGGAACACGGTAATGAGCGACGACGCGTACTCGATCAGCTCGGGGATGTTGTGGATCATGTCTCCCGCCCTGGCCTCCTGGACGGTCACGCCGTCGATGACCAGGGTCTGGTGCAGGCGCTCCATCGGGTCGCCGTAGAACTCCTTCGGAACGATCCAGGGCCCATGGGGCGCGAACGTGTCATGGCCCTTGCCGACGAACCAGTCCAGGACGGCGCCGAAGCCACCCGGCGGACGCCCGCCACGATCGGATATGTCCACGGCGACCATGTAGCCGAACACGTGGTCGTATGCACGGCTCGCGGAGATGTACTTGCCCGTACGGCCGAAGACGATGGCCATTTCGACTTCCCATTCGATCCGGTCACGGCCGTAGGGCATCACGATGTCCTCGCCGCTGCCGATGATCGCGCCGCGGGTGGGCTTCAGGAAGAGGTAGGGCACGCCCCGGTTCTCCTGCCGCTCCCTGGTCCGCGCCTTGAGCTCCTCCTCGGTGCAGCCCTCGCACGCGTGTGTGTAGAAGTTGACCGCCGCGTTCATCAGCTTGCTCGGATACAGGATCGGCGCAAGGATCCTGACGTCGTCGACGTGGTGGACGTAGGCGGCGCGCGTGCCCTCCGACAGCCGGTTCCCGGCGACGAGGTCGTTGACGATCTCGTAGAGCCGGTACTTGAGGCCGTACTCGTACCGACCGATCAGCTCGAGCATGTCGGCCGGCATGGCGAGGCGGGGGTAGCTTGAATCCAGCTCCAGCTCGGTGTTCGCCGCGCCGATGTCGACGATCAGCGAATCCCGCAGCACGAGCCCCACGACGGCCTCCCCGTCGATCTGGAAGGTGCCGACTTTGAACGGTTCGGCCGATTCCATGGCCTGGGCCTGGAGCCCGGCCGGAGCCGCGAGCACCACGAACAGGGCAGCCAGAACAGTTGAGCGCATTCAGCCCTCCGTGTGAATCGAGTTCAGCGTTCCAGAATGACCGCTCGGAGGGCTGTCGTCAAGACCGATTGTCCTGCACCGGAACTTACTCGGTTTCACCCCACACCCCCATCCGATCCGCTACATTCCCACCGGCCCCACCATGAACCACAGCCAGATCGTCAGCTTCCTCTGGGGCGTCGCGGACCTGATCCGCGACACCTTCAAGCGCGGCAAGTACCAGGACGTGATCCTGCCGCTGACCGTGCTGCGCCGACTCGATTACGTGCTGGCGCCCACGAAGGGGGAGGTGCTGGCAACCCAGGCCCGGTACAAGGACGAACTCGGGAATCTGGACGGGCTTCTACGCCGCGCCTCCGGTTTCGCGTTCTACAACACGTCCCCGTACGACTTCGGGAAGCTGCTCGCCGATGCGCCCGACCTCGCGAAGAACCTGCGCGCCTACATCGCCGGCTTCAGCCCCAACATGCGCGAGGTGCTGGAGAAGTTCGACTTCGACAACACGATCTCGAAACTGGACGAATCGGGACTGCTCTTCCAGGTCCTGCAGCGGTTCGGCGACCCGAAAGTGAACCTCCACCCGGACGAGATCGACAACTTCACGATGGGCACGATCTTCGAGGAGCTCATCCGGAAGTTCAACGAGGCGCTGAACGAGAACCCCGGCGAGCACTTCACGCCCCGGGACGTGGTTCATCTCATGGTCGACCTGATGCTGGCCGGCGACGAGGAAGAGCTGCGGACGGAGGGTGCTGCGCGCAGTATCTACGACCCTTGCTGCGGCTCAGGCGGAATGCTCACAATCGCCAAGGAGCACACGACCCTAGGCGAGATCCGAGACGGCAAGCGTCTGAGCGACCCGGTCAACCCGGACGCTCACACCCACCTGTTCGGCCAGGAGGTGAACCCCGAGACCTTTGCCCTCTGCAAGTCGGACCTCTTCATGAAGTCGGAGGACGGCGGCGACGCGAGGAACATCCTGTTCGGGAGCACCCTCTCGAACGACCGGCACGCCGGAACCGGCTTCGACTACATGATCGCCAATCCGCCCTACGGCAAGGACTGGAAGCGCGACCAGGCCGCGGTACGGACCGAGCACGACCGGGGCGCGGCCGGCCGCTTCGCGCCGGGCCTGCCGCGGATCAGCGACGGGCAACTCCTGTTCCTGCTCCACATGCTCGCGCACACGAAGGAGCCGGCCGAAGGCGGCTCGCGGATCGCGATCATCATGAACGGCTCGCCCCTCTTCACCGGTGACGCCGGAAGCGGCGAGAGCGAGATCCGCCGCCACATCCTCGAGAACGACCTGCTCGAAGCGCTCATCGCTCTCCCCGAACAGCTCTTCTACAACACCGGCATCGCCACCTACGTCTGGGTGCTCACCAACCGGAAGCGGCCCGAGCGCCGCGGCAAGGTCCAGCTCATCGACGCCACCTCGTTCTGGGTTCTACTCCGCAAGAGCCTGGGCGCCAAGCGCCGCGAGATCCCGTTCGAGCGGAAGGAAGACATCCTGCGGCTGCTCCGGGACTACGAGGACGGCGCCACCCGAACGGTCGACGAGGACGGCGAGGAGCGGGAGGTCGTCGTCAGCCGCATCTATCCAACCACGCACTTCGGCTTCCGCAAGATCACCGTCGAACGGCCCCTCCGGCTCGACTTCCAGGCCAGCCCCGAGCGCATCGCGCGGCTGGACGACCAGCGCGCCTTCGCCAACCTGGCCGTTTCCCGCAAGAGGGACCCCGAAGCCAAGGCCAAGGACGAGCAGGCCGGTAGAGAGAAGCAGGCAGCGATTCGCGCCCTGCTGGCGACACTGCCCGATCGGCTGTTCCTGGACCGGGCGGCCTTCGAGGCCGAACTGGACCAGGCGGTCCAAGCAGCCGACCTGAAGCTCACTGCACCCATCAGGAAGACCGTGCTCTCCGCTTTGTCCGAGCGCAACGAGAAGGCAGAGATCTGCCGCGATCGGAAGGGCCGCCCCGAGCCTGACCCGGAACTCCGCGACACCGAGAACGTGCCCCTCTCCGAGAGCATCGACTCGTTCTTCGAGCGCGAAGTGAAACCCCACGTTCCCGACGCCTGGATCGACACGAACCGCCAGGATGACAAGGACGGGAAGATCGGCATGGTGGGCTACGAGATCAACTTCAACCGGTACTTCTACGTGTATCGCCCGCCCCGTCCGTTGGAGGAGATCGAGGCCGATATCCAGCGCGTGGAGAAGGACATCGTCGAGCTGTTGGGGGAAATGGCAAGCTGAGAATGTAAATGTCGGCATGCGTCGACAGTTGCCGACAACTTGACACGCCAGCGCAAGGCGGCCTAGGCTCTCGCAATGGTCGACGAGAACAGCAGGCAACTGCCCACAATTGCCGACGTTTCCGACCATCGTTCGCGGCTATGCAGCGCCGCCCGGCAGAGCCTCGGCGCCAGGGGCTTCTTCCGTCAGCGCGATGCAGCCCAACTGGGCGTCCACTCCCGCCAACTACGGCAGCTCGTGGCTGCCGGGTCGGTCGAGAGAGTTGCCCGCGGTCTCTACCGGCTCGCCGACCTGGAACCCACTGAGCACTACACCCTGGCCGCCGTTTGCGCGCGGGTCCCGAACGCGACCGTTTGCCTGCTGTCCGCGCTGAGCGTCCACGGCCTTGGGACCCAGCTCCCGTGGCAGGAGTGGATCGCCATTCCGCACAAGGCCAGAGCCCCTCAACTTGGTGAGCTACCGGTCAAGCTCGTTCGCTTCTCCGGCGCCTCGCTCCACTACGGTGTCGTCGGAGCAACCTTCGAGGGGGTTCCGACGCGCATCACGAGCCCGGCCCGAACGGTCGTGGACTGCTTTCGCTTCCGCAGGCTGGTCGGGAAAGACGTGGCGCTGGAGGCACTTCGCGACGCCCTGCGCGACCGCAAGGCCACCGCCGACGAGATTTGGCGCGCGGCGGAAGTCTGCCGCGCCAAGTCGCTGGTCGGTCCGGTGCTGGAGGCGCTGTCGGCATGACGAGCACGAGGCCGATCCGCAATGTTCCCGCGTCCATTCACCAGCGCCTGCTGAACCTTGCCCACCGCCCGGGGATTCGCTTCAATCTCCTGCTCCAGCGCTACGCAATGGAGCGGTTCCTGTACCGTCTCGCCGCTTCCAGTGAAGTAGATCGATTCACCCTGAAGGGCGCCGCTCTCTTCCGGGTATGGACCGGACAGGAACTGCGACCCACCCGTGACATCGATTTTCTCGCGTCTGCACCCGAAGACCATGCGGCCCTACGGACCTCGTTCGAAGCGATCTGCGCCGTGCCGTGCCCCCAGGACGCCGTCATCTTCGACCCGGCGACGATCCGGATGCGCGACACCCGCGAAGAACAGCCCTACGGCGGTGTGCGGGTGCGGATGGAGGGCCGTCTCGGTCAGGCGCGACTCCACCTCCAGGTGGACATCGGCTTCGGCGATGTCATCACGCCCGAGCGCGAGGAGCGCGACTACCCGACCCTTCTCGACCTTCCGGCCCCACGCCTATGGACCTATCCGCGGGAGACTCTCGTGGCCGAGAAGTTCGACGCGATGGTGAGCCGCGGCACGACGAACACTCGGGTGAAGGACCTATGGGACATCGCCTGCCTCGCAAGACGTTTCGCGTTCGACGGCGAAACGTTGCGCACCGCGATCGAGGAGACTCTCCGGAGACGCCAAACCCCGCTCGCGGGTGAGAGGCCAGTGGCCCTGATGCCAGGCTACTACCTGGATGCCACCCGGGCGCAACGGTGGCACGTCCTACGGGGCCAGATTAGCGCGTCGGCCGACGGGCCTGCCCTGCTGGTAGACGCGGGAGAAGAGCTGCTGCGCTTCTTGGGGCCGGTATGCGACAGCCTCATAGAGGGTGGCCCGTTCATGCAGGCCTGGTCCGCCGGTGGGCTTTGGCGGCAGAGTACTCAGACCGAACCGGCAGGAGACGACCAGTGACAGAGGCGGCCATTCGAAGCGAAGCAGCTCTTCTGCGACGATCTCGGCCCTACTCCGAGTACCGGAATTCCGGCGTCAGCTGGCTAGGCCAGATCCCATCGCACTGGGAAGTAAAGCGACTTGGTTTGACCGTGACGGCGTGCCAGAACGGCGTGTGGGGTTCGGAAGCCGACGGCATAGCCGACACGCTCTGCGTCCGCGTGGCCGACTTCGACCGGCTCGAGTTCCGCGTCAACCTGAACGACCCGACGGTCCGATCGGTCGAACCCGAGCTCGCAAAGGCTCGGAGGCTACGGCAAGGCGACCTACTTCTTGAGAAATCGGGCGGCGGCGAGAAGCAGCCTGTCGGCGCGGTTGTCGTCTACGACCACCAAGAGCCCGCAGTCTGCTCCAACTTCGTTGCCCGTATGCCCGTGTCCAACAGCTTTCACCCGCGCTATCTGACCTATCTCCATGCTTCTCTATATGCGGCGCGAATCAACACTCGCTCGATAAAGCAAAGCACCGGTATTCAGAATCTCGATAGCGCAAGCTACCTAAGTGAGCCCGTCGGGCTTCCCGACGGCAATGAGCAGCGCGCCATCGCCGCCTTCCTTGACCGCGAAACGGCGAAGATCGACACCCTAGTGACGAAGAAGGAGCGTTTGATTGATCTGCTTCAGGAGAAACGTACCGCCCTCGTCACCAGCGCGGTGACTCGTGGCCTCGACCCCAACGTTCCCACGAAGGACTCCGGCGTCGAGTGGCTCGGGGAGATACCGGCGCATTGGGAAATCGCTCCGGTCTATGCACGCTATCGAGTCGCCCTAGGCAAGATGCTTGATGCGAAGCGCATTACTGGGGAATCACCAGGCAAGTACTTACGCAACGTCGATGTCCAGTGGGACATCGTGAACGTCGAGGATCTTCCACAAATGGACTTTCGGCCGTCCGAGCGCAACCGCTATCTCCTCCGCCCGGGAGATCTTCTCGTTTGCGAGGGAGGTGAAGTCGGCAGAACCGCAATGTGGAGCGGCGAACTCGATGAGTGCTTCTACCAGAAGGCCATCCATCGAGTGAGGCCGCGGTCACAGGGGGAAGTACCGAGGTTCTTCTACTTCCTGATGCGTGCACTGGCTGGTCGAGGCGTCTTCACCGCCGGGGGCAATGCCAACACCATTGACCATCTCACGGCCGTGCAACTGCGGCACTATCGCATGCCCTTCCCATCGTCGTGTGAACAAGACGCCATCGTCGACTTTCTCGACCGCGAAACGGCTTCAATTGACGCGCTCGTTGGGAAGATCGACCAAGCGATCGCCCTTCTGCTCGAACTACGGACCGCTTTGGTCTCCGCCGCCGTCACCGGCAAGATCGACGTTCGGGAGGCAAGGCCGCGATGACCTTCGAGCCCCACTTCACTGTCACCAACAAGATCACCGCCGACCTCACGCGCATCGAGCGGGCGCGCGGGTTCCTCGATGCGGCGACTCTCTCCGAAGACTGGATCCGCCAGATGGGTGCTGGTGCTCTGATCCTCGAAGCGCACCACACGACCCACATCGAGGGAACGAAGCTCTCGCTGGACGAATCCGAGCGGCTTCTGGCTGGCGAGGCCGTACCCGGGGCGGACCCCGAGGACGTTCGCGAACTCCTGAACTACCGGGACGCCTTCGAGTTCGTCTCCGCCTGGCTCGGCAGCGGCGGACCGATCACCGAGGGATTGGTCCGGGAGATCCACAAGCGCCTCGTCGACGGGGTCCGCGGCGGGGCCGCCGCGCCTGGAAGATACCGACGCCTTCAGAACTACGTAGTGAACTCGGCCACTGGAGCGGTGATCTACACGCCGCCACCGGCACACGACGTACCCATCCTGATGCGAGAACTGGTGGACTGGCTGAACCGAGAAAGCAACGTCCACCCGGTGCTGGCAAGCGGAATAGCCCAGTTCCAACTGGTCCACATCCATCCCTTCCTCGACGGCAACGGCCGGACCTCACGCCTGCTCTCGACACTCTGCTTGTACAGAGCCGGGTACGACTTCAAGCGCCTCTTCTCCATCAGCGAGTACTACGACCGGGACCGGGCCGCCTTCTACCGGGCGATCCAGGAGGTGCGCGAGCAAGCGATGGATCTCACAGGGTGGCTCGAGTACTTCGCGGCGGGGCTGGCCACCCAACTCGACGAGCTCAAGGCGCGGGGAGAGCGGACGATTCGCCTGGACGTCCTTGCGGCACAGCATGCCTTGTCCGTCCGGCAGCAGGCCGCGCTGGGTCACGTCGTCGAGCACGGGCGCCTCACCATTCAGGACTTTGAGACGCTCTGCCCCGAAGCGAACCGCCGGACTCTTCAGCGAGATCTGAAGGCGCTCGTAGAGAAGGGCCTGTTCACCGAAGCCGGCACCGCGCGGACGGATCCAACGCGGCACTACGAACTCGCAGCAGGCGTGATCGGCTGATCACGCCGAACTGCGACGAGCTGTGACACCGAGCTATGACACCGAGCTATGACACCGAGCTATGACGAGCTGTGACGAGCTATGACACCGAGCTGTGACATGCCCGCACCTTGCGGCCAGCACGCCTCAAGACCCAAGGCAACCGTTCGACGAATGGGGCAGAAGTGACTCCTGAGGTCTCAGAGCGCGCGTTCGAAGAGACGATCGAGCGAACCCTGCTCAAGGGTGGCCCCGACGCTTACTCCGACGACAGGGACGAGCTCCGCGAACAGGCCGCGTCCTTCGGCGACGACCCACTACCCGGCGGCTTCCACAAGCGCAGCAGCAAGAACGACTACGACCGCAACCTCTGCCTAGTCCCCGGCGACATCGTCGACTTCTTCCTGGCCACCCAACCCAAGGAGTGGCAGAAGCTCAAGCAGCACTACGGCGCTGACACAAACAAGCGCTTCCTCGGCCGTCTCTCCCACGAGATCGCCCGGCGGGGCGCGCTCGACGTGCTGCGTAGCGGCGTCAGGGACTCGGGCTGCAAGTTCCGGCTCGCGTACTTCCAGCCGGCGAGCGGCCTCAACGAAGAACTCCAGCGCCTCCACGCGGCGAACCTCTTCGCTGTCGTACGCCAACTCCGCTTCAGCGAGGATTCTGAGAAGAGCGTCGACCTCGGGCTCTTCCTGAACGGAATCCCCATCTTCACGGCAGAACTCAAGAACCCGCTCACCGGGCAGACCGTCGAGGACGCGATCCGCCAGTACAAGAACGACCGGGACCCGCGCGAGCCGCTCTTCGCGTACGGGCGCTGCCTAGCCCACTTCGCCGTGGACCCCGAGCAAGTGTTCGTGACCACCCACCTCGCCGGGGCGAAGACCCGCTTCCTGCCGTTCAACCAGGGCCGCTACGGCGGCGCCGGCAACCCGCCCGTCCCGCCCACCCGTGAGGGCTACGCCACCGACTACCTGTGGGAGCGGATCTGGGCGCGCGACAGCATCCTCGATCTCATTCGTCAGTTCATCCAGGAAGTCGAGGAGGAAGACGAGCGCAACCGCAGGACGGGCAAGCGCTTCCTGATCTTCCCGCGCTACCAGCAGCTCGACTGCGTGCGCCGGCTCGTCAACCACGCGCGCAACCACGGCCCCGGCGAGCGCTATCTGATCCAGCACTCGGCCGGCAGCGGCAAGAGCTACACGATCGCATGGCTCGCCCACCAGCTCTCTGTGCTCCATGACCTCGACGACCGGCGCGTCTTCGACTCGGTCGTCGTGGTGACCGACCGCCGCGTGCTCGACCGCCAGCTCCAGCAGACCGTCCGGCAGTTTGAGCAGACCCTCGGCGTGGTCGAGAACATCGACCAGACCTCCCGCCAACTCCGCCAGGCTCTGGAAGCCGGTCGGACGATCATCGTCACCACGCTGCAGAAGTTCCCGGTCATCGCCGACGAGATCGGCCAGCTCCCCGGAAAGCGCTTCGCGGTGATCGCGGACGAAGCGCACTCCTCCCAGTCAGGCGAGAGCACGAAGAGCCTCAAGGCGGTCCTCGACGCCGAGAGCCTGGAGAAGGCCGAGCAGGAAGAGGCGGGTGCTGTGACTCCCGAGGAGGAGATCGAGGACCGCGTCCACGAGGAGATCCGCCAGCGCGGCCCGCTTCCGAACCTCTCGACGTTCGCCTTCACGGCGACCCCGAAGCCCAAGACTCTCGAGCTCTTCGGCGAGAAACAGCCGGACGGCAGGTTCAAGCCCTTCCACCTCTACAGCATGCGCCAGGCGATCGAGGAGGGGTTCATTCTCGACGTTCTCGCGAGCTACACCACCTACACGGCCTACTGGCGCCTGAAGAAGAAGGTCGAGGCCGACCCCCAGTACGACAAGTCGAAGGCCGAGCACCTGCTCAAGTCCTTCGTGGAACTCCACCCGCACGCCATTCGCGAGAAGATCACCATCTGCGTGGAGCACTTCGCAGAACTCGTCGCACACGAGGTCCGCGGCCGCGCCAAGGCGATGATCGTCACTCGCTCCCGCCTGCACGCGGTCCGCACCAAGCTCGCCCTGGACCGCTACCTGGAAGAAAAGGCCCACCCCTGGAAGGCGCTCGTCGCCTTTTCCGGAACTGTCAAGGACGGCGGTCAGTCCTACACCGAGTCCGGCATGAACTCGGTCGGAGAGGACCGGGTGATCGGCGAGCGGCAGACGGCCGCCGAGTTCGACAAGCCCGAGTACCGCTTCCTGGTGGTCGCCAACAAGTTTCAGACCGGCTTCGACCAGCCGCTGCTGCACACCATGTACGTGGACAAGAAGCTCGGCGGCGTGAACGCAGTCCAGACGCTGTCCCGCCTGAACCGCACCCACCCCGACAAGGGCGGCACGATGGTTCTCGATTTCGCCAATGAGCCCGATCAGATTCAGAAGGCGTTCGAGCCGTACTACGAGACCACCCTCCTATCCGAACAGACTGACCCCAACCTGCTCTACGAGGTCCAGGGCCGGCTGCTCGACTTCGGCGTGTTCGCGGCAGCCGACATCGAGACCTTCGCGCGGGCGTACTTCGGCCGGAACCCGACGCAGGACCGGCTCTACGCCGCACTCGAACCCGCGCGGCAACGCTTTGCCGAAGTCGTTGACGAGGAAGGGCGAGACTTCCTGGGTCAACTCACCTACTACGTACGGCTCTACGCCTTCCTCTCCCAGGTCCTGACCTTCGCCGACACCGACCTCGAGAAGCTCTACCAGTTCGCCAGGCACCTTCGCCGCCTCCTGTCAGTGGGCCGAGAGGCCCTGCCCCTCGAGGTGCAGCAGAACATCGACATGGAGTCGTTCCGCATCCAGCGAACGAGCCGCGGCCGAATCGCGCTCGAACGGCATGTGCGGCCACTGGACCCCGCCGGAAGCAAGACTGAAAGAGGCGCCGGCGGCGAGCAGTTGGAAGCCCTCTCCCGGATCATCGAGGGCCTGAACGACCGATTCGGCCTCAACCTCACCGACGAGCACCGCGTCACGCTCGAGCAGATCCGCTCCGCCCTCGACAAGGACGCCGGACTCACCGCGAGCGCCCGCGTCAACACCCGCGAGAACGTCCGCCTCACCTTCGACCCCAAGGTCGAGGACAAGATCCAGGAGATCGTCGAGACCAACTTCGACCTCTACAAGCGCATCACCGACGACCCCGAGTTCGGCCAGGCGCTCAAGGACGTCCTGTTCGAGGACTACATCAGGCGACACCGGCGAGCCGAGGAACTACTCAAGCTCCAGGAGTCCAAGACCCTAGAGTTCAAGTCCAGCCTACGCTGGAGCCTGAAGGAGGACCGCAAGGACGACCGGCACGTCACTCACGCGGCGCTCAAGACGATCGCTGCCTTCCTCAACACCGACGGCGGTGACCTCCTAATCGGCGTCGACGACGACCGCAAGGTGCTTGGAATCGACCACGATCGGCTGGAGAGCGACGACAAGTTCATGCGGCACCTTGCCCAGGTCGTACGCAACGGCCTTGGCGACCGTGCCGGCACGTGCATCGATCCTGAGACGCAGATCGTGGAGGGGAAGACTGTATGCCTAGTGAGCTGCCAGCGGAGTCCCGAGCCGGTCTACCTGCGCTGGAAGGGTGTGGAGAAGGCCGTGCTAGGCGACTTCTACGTGAGGAGCGGCCCGGGGACCGTACGGCTCGCCGAGAAGGACGCCGGAAAGTACGTGGCCACCCGGTTTCGCTCTACGAACGATCCGCTTCACTAGGTAAACCACCAACCACTAGTAACACCCCGACAACTCCGGAGTCATATGCCCTACCGTAACAAGACGTACGTCTCTTTCGACGGAGACTCGGACATCCACTACTACTATCTGATGCGGGCCTGGAAGCAAAGCGACGGCATCGACTTCAACTTCTACGATGCCCACGACTTGAACACCGCCCGGGACACGAGCCAAGAGGCCTCCATCAAGAGCCAACTCGCCGCGAGAATGAGAGAGACCAAGGTATTCGTATTGTTGGTGGGAGACCGCACTCGGTATCTCTACAAGTTCGTACGATGGGAGATCGAGCAGGCGCTTAGCCGCAATCTGCCGATCGTGGCCGTGAATCTCAATGGGAGGCGCGCGATCGACACAGAGAGATGTCCCCCAATCCTAAGGTCCGAACTCGCCGTCCACGTGAGCTTCAACGCCGCCATGGTCCAGCACGCCCTGGATCATTGGCCGCCCTTCCATAGAGGCAAGCGCACGTCCCACGAGTGCGGGCCCTTCTACTACAAGGAGCAGGTGTACCGGGGCCTCGGCCTGTGACGACGACCCCACGCCTCCGTTACTATGTCTGGTCCTGGGCCAGGAACTTGCTTTCCTGCAGGGCGTACACCGAAGCGGCAGCGGCCTTCGGAAGCCTATGGTTGTGTGTACAAATCCTGACGTACTTCCTTCCCGAAAGGCAAGACGACTGGCTTCAGGCTCGATGGTGGCTCTTTCTCGCGGTGGGCCTCACTGCGGCTATCTGGCGTCGGAAACCTCGGCTCTCCTTCACCCACAACATCACTGATCGCGACGTGACTGTCGAGATCGCGGTTGGCGACGTCTTCGACTACCGCGATGCCCTCATAGTCGGCAGCAATACCACGTTCGACACCGAAGTATCCGAGAAGCTGATCTCGGAGGAGAGCGTACAGGGTGCGTTCACGAGAAAGCACTGCCAGAGCGTGAGCAAACTTGATGCCGCCATCGAGACTGAGCTTGCCGGCCTGCCGTACACCCGTCTCGAAGGCCAGCGGATCGGGAAATCGAGGCGCTACCCGGTCGGCACGACCGTAAGAGTCGAGCAGGGCGGCCGTATTGCCTACTTCCTGGCTATCGCCAACATCAACAGGCACGGCGTCGCCCGAGGCGATCTAGCGGGACTGACGGAAGCGCTAGCGTCGCTCTGGTGGTACGTGGGTGACCGGGGCGGCAGAGAAGAGCTGGTCGCGCCTGTGCTCGGTTCCGGTTTCGGAAGGTTCGTGCAGAGGAGGGACCTGATTGTCCGAGAGATGGTGCGCTCCTTCATAGCGGCCTGTTCCGAGAGGGTGTTTACGCAGCGGCTTACGATCGTGCTATCCCCGGAGGACGTGCTGAATCACCGCATCTCTCTCGATGCTCTCAACGCTTTCGTCGAGCACGTCTGCCTTTACCCCGGCTTTGCTTCATCGGATACCGATCGGATCGGTTCTGCGGTGCCTGAACCGAGCTGAGTAGCGGGCGGAAGTGGGAGCGACAACGCCGTCCTCGTACTTCATCGGGCCACCTCCGATCAAGATCTCCGTGGCCCTCACCATCAAGATGCTCTCTTGCGAGCGTCGTAGCTCCTGATCTCGTCCGGAACGATCGTGAGCACCCGCAAGTCCGCCGCCGCTTGGCGCCAGGACTCGACCGTCTCGGCGTGCGTCTTCGCGACAGCCGGATCCTCGTCGACCCAGTAGCGGGCGGCTAGCCGTTCCATCAGCGGAACGACGCCCTCCTCCTCGGTCATCGACACGACGCCGTCGACGGCGACCCACGCCTCCGCTTCGCCGACTTCCCGGGCAACCAGAACCGACGCCCGCGGGTCGTTCTCTAGCCGGACCATCTTCTTGTGCGAGGCGCTGCTGAACATCCGGATCCGCTCGCCGTCCCACTCGAACCAGACAGGTACGCCGTTCGGCGCCCCGTCGAGGTCGTTCGTGCAGAGGACGCCGATCCGCGTTTCCCGCAGGAACTCATCGATCTCGGACTGGGACATGGACGGCATGGTGTGCTCCTTCGGCTCCCTCGTAGTCGTATCGGACGCCGGCCTAGGCCGGCGCGTCTATCTGGCCGCCTTCGGCGGCAGCCGGCGGGGACGCCGGCGCACCCAGTCCGGAGCGCCTCGCTAGCGGCCCCCAGCGACCGTCCGAACCGGGCGGTGTGCTGAAGCACCAGCCGGACCGTCCGGGGCCCCGCCGACAGGTAGACACACCAGGGAGATCGCCGTCCGCGTCAGTAGGACAGGTTCTCGGTGACGCGTACCCACCGTCCGTCCTGTACCTGAGCGAGAAAAGACTCGCCCGTGCCGAAACGCTTCTCCGGCCCGAAGCTCAGGACCGGGCCGCCGAAGATGTCCTGGTAGTCGTCTATCGACTCGATCGCGGCGACCAGCGAGTCGACCGTGAGGTCCGGCCCGGCGTCGCGTAGAGCACGGACCATGAAGTCGGCGAACAACCAGCCGAACAGCGAGCCGGTGTTGGGCTCCTGGCCGTAGCGTTCCTTGTAATCGGCGACGAAGTCGCGGACCTCCTGGCGGGGATG
>Ga0209022_1002237_pt1 | contig 16626 bp, 13 predicted proteins | sample PinacodermPK_FD_187300 | JGI IMG/M metagenome (GOLD analysis project Ga0209022, IMG submission 187300) | Host-associated microbial community of the marine sponge Aplysina aerophoba from Gulf of Piran - sponge pinacoderm, lysed by proteinase... | ecosystem: Host-associated > Porifera > Sponge >...
ATTTTCCGTGAATAAAAGAGTTGACATAGTGAGGATTTGGCAATAGAATCATAGATGGAAGGTTCATTGAAAAGGTAAAGAAGATGAAGAATATTCATCACTGTGTATATTCTTAAAACGCGAAAGGGCGATAGGCGGATGCCTAGATACCAAGAGGCGAAGAAAGACGTGGCACACTGCGAAAAGCGGCGGGGAGATGTGAGCAATCAGTGATCCGTCGATGTCTGAATGGGGAAACCCACCACCATGAGTGGTATTTGCACCTGAATACATAGGGTGTAGAAGCGAACCTAGGGAATTGAAACATCTTAGTACCTAGAGGAAAGGAAATCGAAAGAGACTCCGTGAGTAGTGGTGAGCGAAAGCGGAAGAGGCCATTAGTGTTTAATGAGGCGAGTCGAACAACTTGGGAAAGTTGGCGCGAGAGGTGAAAGCCCTGTAGACGAAGTCGAGTTAGATGCTAGAGAGTAGGGCGGAGCACGAGAAATTCCGTTTGAATAAGGGGGGACCACCCTCCAAGCCTAAGTACTCCTTGGTGATCGATAGAGGAAGTACCGTGAGGGAAAGGTGAAAAGAACCCCGATAAGGGGAGTGAAATAGAATCTGAAACCTATTGCTTACAATCAGTCAGAGCACTTTGAGATAGAGGTGTGATGGCGTACCTTTTGCATAATGGGTCAGCGAGTTTATGTACGTAGCGAGGTTAAGCCGTTAGGTGTAGCCGGAGCGAAAGCGAGTCTTAATAGGGCGAGAGTTACGTGTATAAGACCCGAAGCCGTAGTGATCTAGCCATGAGCAGGTTGAAGTTGTGCTAATCCGCAATGGAGGACCGAACCCAAGCATGTTGCAAAATGCTGGGATGACTTGTGGTTAGGGGTGAAAGGCCAATCAAACACGGCGATAGCTGGTTCTCCGCGAAATCTATTTAGGTAGAGCGTTGTCTAGAGCCTAACGGGGGTAGAGCACTGAATAGGTGAGGGGGAAGCGATTCCTACCGATCTTTATCAAACTCCGAATACCGTTAGAGTAGAGACAGCAGACAGACTATGGGTGCTAAGTCCGTAGTCGAGAGGGAAACAACCCAGACTGTCATCTAAGGTCCCTAAGGATTCGTTAAGTGTGGAAGAATGTGTGATAACCAATACAGCTAGGAGGTTGGCTTAGAAGCAGCCATCCTTTAAAGAAAGCGTAATAGCTCACTAGTCTATATATTAAGTTGTCATGCGTCGAAAATGTACCGGGGCTTAAACGAATCACCGAAGATACAGACACTGCTTTAAAGTGGTGTGGTAGCGGAGCGTTCTGGAGGTTGAAGAAGGTGTACCGAGAGGTATGCTGGAGATAACAGAAGTGAGAATGCTGACATGAGTAACGAAAAGGCGTGTGAGAAACGCGCCGGCCGAAAGTCCAAGGTTTCCTGCGCACGGGTAATCCGCGCAGGGTTAGTCGACCCCTAAGGCGAGGGCGAGAGCCGTAGTCGATGGGAAGCAGGTTAATATTCCTGCACCAGTTTGGAAGTGACGGAGTTGAAGGTGTGTTGTGCGTTAATGGATTCGTGCAGCTGCTGGAAATTTCCAGGAAATAGCCCAAACAGAGATCGTACCGCAAACCGACACAGGTGGACAGGTAGAGAATACTAAGGCGTTGAGAGAATTGTGTTGAAGGAACTCGGCAAAATGACTCCGTAACTTCGGGAGAAGGAGTGCCATGTTCTTGGCAACAGGAGTGTGGTGGCACAGAAGAGGGGGTAGCGACTGTTTATCAAAAACATAGGGCACTGCGAAATTGAGAGATGACGTATAGTGTCTGACGCCTGCCCGGTGCCGGAAGGTTAAGGAGAGATGTGAGAGCGTTGATCTGAAGCCCCGGTAAACGGCGGCCGTAAATATAACGGTCCTAAGGTAGCGAAATTCCTTGTCGGGTAAGTTCCGACCTGCATGAATGGCGTAACGACTTCCCCGCTGTCTCCAACACAAGCTCAGTGAAATTGAAATCCCCGTGAAGATGCGGGGTACCCGCGGTTAGACGGAAAGACCCTGTGCACCTTTACTACAGCTTTGCATTGGTGTTAGGTGATACATGTGTAGGATAGATGGGAGTCTAGGAAGGCTGCGCGCTAGCGTGGTTGGAGACAACGTTGAAATACCATTCTTGTATCATCTGGCATCTAACTGGACGCCATGAAGCTGGCGACAGGACAATGCATGGTGGGTAGTTTGACTGGGGCGGTCGCCTCCGAAAGAGTAACGGAGGCGTGCGAAGGTAAGCTCAAGCTGGATGGAAATCAGCTGCAGAGTGCAATGGCATAAGCTTGCCTAACTGAAAGACGTACATGTCGACCAGAGACGAAAGTCGGTCATAGTGATCCGGTGGTTCCGAGTGGAAGGGCCATCGCTCAACGGATAAAAGGTACGCCAGGGATAACAGGCTGATCTCCCCCAAGAGTCCATATCGACGGGGAGGTTTGGCACCTCGATGTCGGCTCATCACATCCCGGGGCTGGAGCAGGTCCCAAGGGTATGGCTGTTCGCCATTTAAAGTGGTACGCGAGCTGGGTTCAGAACGTCGTGAGACAGTTCGGTCCCTATCTGCCGTGGGTGTGTGGAAAATTGACAGGATCTGTCCCTAGTACGAGAGGACCGGGATGGACATACCACTGGTGTACCAGTTGTTCTGCCAAGAGCAGCGCTGGGTAGCTAAGTATGGAAGGGATAACCGCTGAAAGCATCTAAGCGGGAAACCCACCTGGAAACGAGTTTTCCCTAGGAGAGACGTTGAAGACTACGACGTAAATAGGCTGGGTGTGGAAGCGCAGTAATGTGTGAAGCTAACCAGTACTAATAACTCCAATGGTTTTAAGAAAATACATAGTGATGAATATTCTATCTGGCTTGGTGATTATAGCAAAGTAGAACCACCCGATCCCATCTCGAACTCGAACGTGAAATGCTTTAGCGCCTATGGTACTGCATCTTAAGGTGTGGGAGAGTCGGTCGTTGCCAAGCCTTTATTTACTTCTTCTTTTCTTTTTTTAACCTTCCTTTTCTCCAAAATCATCGGATATTGTCTGGTCAAAGCTATTTAAAATGGCTTGTTTATAAAAACAATACTTTGGAATAACCTTTATCATTGCTGTTATAGTTACTGTGAAAGATATTACCTTTCATCACAAAGAAGGCCTCCCATGAGCCTGACTATTAAAAACAGTACAGTATTGTTGCTTGAATTTTGCCTAAAATTAATGAATATCGTATATTTTTATGAACAGAAAATATGCTTTTCTGCTTTCAAACCTAACTACTATTTGTGATGAATTCTTCTTGCCAGAATAGTATTCATTCATTTATATTGCCAGTTCGTGTGACGTTTTTTTGAAATTGAAGAGAGAAGTCTCCATGTCATATCTTCTGTTTTTTAATGCTTGACGATATTTGAGCGCAGTTGTGCAAACTGTATCATTTTTGACAAAAATCCATGACGATGTGATTATTGTATCATCACTATTTGTGTGTTACATATTCTTGTGCAGGTGCATGAAGGGGGCTTAAGTGTTTGTATTATTGCTATTATTTTCATCAATTCATCTATATTCTGCGAATTTAAAAGTTTTATATGATGTTGCGTGCAGGCAAGAGTTAATCATAGATGCTGCAGCATTACAAGATCTTGGCAGAAGCTTTGTTTCCGCACCTTTAAGAACGCCTGATAATCCTAATGAGTGGCTTAACCCTGCTTTAAATAAAATGATTGCCCAATTAGAGTCAATGATTTCAGAAAAAGATCGACCTTCGCGCGAAAAAATTGCAAGTCTTTCTTATATTAAGTTTATGGAGAGATCGCATGAATCAAATTATACTCTTGTGATGAAAGCCTTTTTTGGTGGCGAAGATTCTATTTTAGAAGTAGAGTTAGATGTTTTGACTCATACACTTTCTTTTTCTGAATATTTGAATTCTTCAGATTTGATTTTTAAAAAAATAGAAGCAGAAGGAAGAGAAGAAACTGATGGCGCACAAGAGTATAAAGCATGTTTTTCTGTACCTGCAGATTATAAAGGTTGTGTTTCATTAGATATGATGTGCGCTATGCCACTGGAGTCATTTTCGGAAAGGTTTTCAAAGTTTTCTCAAAATTTTTTGGAAGGTTTTCTGAAAAAAATGCATTGTTCGCCTCAATTTTTGGGCACAAAGGAGAGTATGATTTCCATGCGCTGCTATGAAGAGATGGCGCTTCGTTTTTGGTTTGAAAAATCTGAATTTTTATCTAACCATTTAGCAACACTTCATCTTTATGGTGTAGATGTTGATCCAGGTGATTCTTTTGATCAAATAATTGTCTTTGATGAAAAATATCGGAAATGGCGCATTATTTTGCCTACGCGCGAGCAAATGATGAAAGATCTTGTGTCTTGTGGTGGTGGGGTCACAACTTTTTCTGTTTGTAAAAAAGCACTTGATTTACTTGTTGAAATAAAAATTCCTTCTATAGGGGATAAATTTTTTAATTCAGCTAACGTTATAGAAAATTTTCTGCAAGCAATGGGAATGGAGCACGCTATAGAGCGGCTGGGTGATCATAAAGGTGGAGAGAAAGAAAGGCTTTCTGTAAGAGAAACTCTTTTTTTGTTTTGGAAAAATATACAAAAAAAGAAAGGAGAATTGAAAACTCACGGTGCTTCTGAAGCGCGTATGTCTATAAAAGATGCATGCCACTCAAGGCAAACAAATGATGTGGAGCCTCCTGTTCTTTTAGATGTAGAGGATCAAGAAAGAATTGATGCACTGTTGCAAGAAAAGCGAAAAAGAATGCGTGAAAAAAGAATATATGAAGAAAGAGTATATGAAGAAAGAATGCGTGAAAAAAGAATATATGAAGAAAGAGTATATGAAGAAAGAATGCGTGAAAGAAGAATGCATGAAGAAAGCGCCAAAGAAGAGAAAGTGCGTGAAGAAAGACGCCAAAGAAGGCGTCAAGAACAATCTGATGCAATACGTGCAAAGCTAGAGACTCGTGTGAGATGGATATAGTTTATCCAACTTGCGCTAAAGCGCGATCTTGATGTGAGATGAGCGATGTAATCTATTATTTATTTACAGCTTTTATCTGATTAATTTAGATGCTGAAACAAAAAGATCAGAGAGCCTGGAAGCAAATCTAGAGATGAGGTCATTGCCTTACACACTGATTGAAAAACTGCAGCCGTGATAGTTTGGGAAGGATTTGCGGTTATGAGCAATCCACAGGAAAATTAATTATTTTGGAAATTTTGGTCACAATCATTTAAAGTGTTGGCTACAGGTGGCAATTTTGTGTTTTCTGTTGGAAAAGACAATATGGCGCAAAAATTTTTTATCTTTTTTACGAAATCAATAGGGAAGGAATGGTCCTGAATCTTAAGGTGCGGGAGTGTCGGTCGTTGCCAAACCTTTATTTAATTCTTCTTTTTCTTTTTCTAACCTTCCTTTCCTGCAAAAAATTCTGATATATTTTATGATCAAAGCTATCAAAAAATGCTTGTTTGTCAAAGGATATCTGTTGACAGAGCCTTGCCAACGCAATACAATCGGTCAGTAGGAGGCATCTGCCTTTTTCTTTATTTTAGGAGAGTGCTATGAAATTAAAATTATTACCTTTTTTGGGTTTAGCGATGATCGCAGGGTTGGCCGCATGCAATAAAGCAGGCATGCGTAACAAAAAAAGCGAAATGTTTACACTAGAAAACTGTGTTGAAGAATGCGCAACACTAGGAATGGAAGCGGATGTCGTTGCAAGCAAAGCGGGATCGCGATGCCGTTGCAAGAGCGTTTCTTCAGGTGTAGCTTAAGATTATTGTAGGCCGTTATGGAACTTCAGCAACTTGTTAATTACGAAGCTGAGCGTGCCTTAACGGCTTCCTTGATTCACAACAACCTTACACTAGATAAAATACGACACTATCTGCGTCCAAGTCATTTTGCAGATAAAATATATGCTTCTATATATGATGCTATCTGCTCTACTATTGATGCTGGGAAAATAGCAGATCATATTACCTTAAAACCATTTTTTGAAACCGACGATTTGCTGAAAAAAGCTGGAGGAAGTAAATTTCTTCAAGAGCTTCTTGATTCTCTCATTACCGTTATGAATGCAGAGCATTACGCAGATCTTATATATAATCTTTATCAACGCAGACAGCTCGTGCATATTGGAAAATCAATATCCACAAAAGCCTCCGTTCTTTCACATAAAGAATCTTCCTCAAGCGTTATTTTACAGGCAGAAGAAGATCTTTATAAACTTCAAAACGATCGCTTAGAGCGTTCTTCTTTCTTTCAGCCGTTTTCTCACCTATTAGACACAACACTAACCACTATTCAAAGAGAAGCGGCCACTCCTGATGATGAAATGCGATTGCCAACAGGATTCACCGATTTAGACAGAATCTTGGCAGGTCTGCACCCGTCTGATCTTGTGATTGTTGCAGCCCGTCCAGCAATGGGTAAAACAGCGTTAGTTACAAACATTGCTTTTCATGTAAGCAAACACTGCCGCGCAAAGAAAATCAAAAAAAATGGTGTGGTTGCATTTTTTTCATTGGAAATGTCAGGTGAACAGTTAGCTTCTCGTATTCTTTCCGCAGAAACACGCGTTTCTTCAGAAAAAATGCGCAAAGGACACGTTACAGAAAAAGATCTCAGCAGTTTGAAAAATGTTACAGATGAGTTGAGCTCCCTTCCTTTGTATGTTGATGACACGCCAGCGTTAAGTGTCTCAGATCTTAAAAGCCGTTGCCGAAGATTAAGCCTTATGCAAGATGGCCTTGCACTTGTAGTGGTGGATTACTTGCAGCTTTTACAAGGTGGAAGACCCGAATCGCGCGTTCAGGAGATTTCTGAAATCACACGTGGACTAAAAATGCTGGCAAAAGAAATATCTGTGCCTGTTATTGCTCTTTCACAGCTCTCTCGCGCCGTTGAGCAAAGAGATGATAAAACACCAAGGCTTTCAGATTTGCGTGAATCCGGCTCTATTGAACAAGATGCTGATGTTGTGCTTTTTATCTATCGAAAAGGCTACTATCAAAAAGATGCAACGCCTGAAATGCTTTCCGACACAGATGTCATTATTGCCAAGCATAGGCATGGTCCTACAGGGCGCATCAAACTATTCTTTGATCCCAATACAACTACCTTTAAAAACAGTATTGTCGCTTAGATTCTGCTGAATGTGCGCTGATGACAAATCGTGTTTTACAAAATATTGCTTTGATTTTTGTTGGACAGGTTTTTAAAAATATTCTAATCCAGACCATGTAGGCATGATGAACGCATAATCTCTCAAATAGAAAAAAGGGGTTTTTATCCCCCTTTTTTTTCTTGTGTTTTTTATATAATATATAATATATTATATATTATACTAAATGTACTATTTTATTACATGTTATGTTGTAATCGCAGAAAAGGTAAAAATGATAAAAAAAATATTCTGGCTTTTATTCTCAACACATATATACTCTGCGTGTCAATGGCATGACAGTAAGCTTGATCCAAGAGATTGCGTAAGATACGCAAAAAAATTCAAAGCAGCGACTATCCTATGGAGTAAAGAATATGATCGTGAATATTCTACTGAGTCAACATCTTTCTACCATAGGATTGCAGTATCTAAAGATGTTCGTGATTCTCTGATGTTAGCATTCTATCTTTTCAACAAAAAACATAATGGAGTGCTTCTGCGCGCTATAGAGATGGCAGAGGAAAATGTCAAAACAGAGTTATGTGAATTTCTCACAAATCCACCAAAGTTGTTTGTGGGTCCTTCAGGACTCTCGAAATTTAAACCGGAATTAGCCCCGTCTATTTTTGCTAATCGTCAAAAACTGTTAACTTTTTCTGAAACTGCAAAAGGAGAGCTCTGTGTCAGAGCTTCTCTTGTGATTGGAGACGTTATAATTTTGGGGGCAGCAAATACTCACTCTAATTTGTCTCGCTCTTTTAAAAGATTAGGCGTTGTGAGAATGTATGATTTTATGACATTACAAAAATACCTACCTCCTGAATTGCACAAATTCTACTCCGAACTTTCAAGTACAAGTGATCGTGATTGGTCCAGCCGTATTCAAAGTTTTATGATGCCTATTGCTAACTTTTGTAAATCATCTTGTTGTGTATGTTTTGAAGATGAAAAACAAGATAAAAAACGACTGACCGTGATGCCTTTTCTCAATTAAATATTAGGCGCTTTGTGATGGCAAATTTTTGTGAAAAAACAGACTTAATGGTTCCATAGCATGTTGATATTTATGAATTGTTAGACTACACCCTTTCTCTCAAATATACTCGGTTTCTTAAGCATCATACTGTTTCCAGGGTTAAAGCAGTTTCTCATTATCCTAATCAAAATTTCAGGCACTATTTGTGGTAACGCCAAACTACACAAGACTATAATTTTAACTATTTCTGGGGTGACACACCTCGGAATCTTATAGTTTGAAAATGCAGCACTGAAAAATGTCTTCATGCTTTTGCATACAAAGGAATGATCAGAAATGAAATGCGTGAAATGTTGCACGCGATGTTATTCGTCTTACTATTGTCACTCAATCTTCCTGCAGCATGGAAGGAAGCAGAATTTTTGTGGGATCAAAAAAAAGGAAGAATATGTCAGATATTCGAAGGCGATCTAAGAGAGGTTTTTGATGCAAACGCGGATCAAGCGGATCAAAGAGACGAGTTGTTCGACGCTGTAGATGCAGCAATTAAGCAAAAAAAAGATTTAGGCGAAGTTTTCATTGAATTTTTCGGTGAAGAAGAAATATCGCCAGAAGAGAAAAAGAAAGCTATAAAGGAAGCATGGGATCAAGGAAAAGATTGGTATTTAAAGGTCTGGTTCCTCAATAAAAAGTTTGATGAAGTAAGACAGTACATAGCACACAAGCATCTACTATCAGCATTTAATCAATATAACAATGACTTTCTCCCAAATCTTTTGTCTTGCATAGAAAGGATGAGAGAGAAAATAAAAGAAGATGCTGATGATTCAGAAGAGGTTAATAAGGAACAGATGTCTTTTACATTTAAGAAAAATCAAAATGGTCATTTGTGTGTGATAAGTTTCTTGGATCAGCGTGCTGAAATAAATGGTGAGCTGTTTCGTGTGCAGGAAATCTGCGCTGTAAAAGTTCTTGAGCCATCTTTTGCTTCGTATATTGAACATCTTCCAGGTTACTGTTTTAAAAGACTGGCAGAGCAGGAAGAAAGAGATTTCTATACTTCCCAAAGTCTCCTCAATCTTCGCCTGCCAGAAGTAGGTTGCCCTGATGATGACGTGCGCCTGAGTATCATCCATGGTAAGAAACTGCAGTTGCAGCTTTTTACCAAAGAAAGAGAAATGAAATCTACAATTGATTAGTGTTTTGCTAGAGAGGTCAAAAAATCAACACTGTATTATTTTGCGTGAGCAGTGCTCTGTTTTACCCTACAGGATCAAAAGTGATGAATCTTGAAGTAAAAAGATTGACAAGCTTTATTATTTATATAAAACTCATATAAAGGCTATATGTATTGTTTTTATTATTTTTGTCAATTTAAAAGGTTATTTATGTTGAAATTGTTATGCGTATTACTCTTGTCACTCAATCTCCCTGCGGCATGGAAGGAAGCAGAAGTGTTGTGGGACAAAACAGGAAAAGCAGAAGTGTTGTGGGACAAAACAGGAAAAAGAGTATGTCAGGTATTTGAGGGCAACCTAAGAAAGGCTTTTAGTGCAGACGCGCATCAAAGAGACGAGTTGTTCGACGCTGTAGATGACGCAATTAAGCAAGGAAAAGATTTAGGCGAAGTTTGCAGTGAATTTTTCAGTGCAGAAGAAATGGAGCCAGAAGGTAGAACCAAAGCTATAGATGAAGCAGCGCAGCAAGGAAAAGATTGGTATTTAACGAACTTGTTACTCTATAGAAATTTTGCTGGAGTAAAGAACTACATAGAACACCAACATCTACTATCAGCACTCAATCAATATAACGGTAACTGTATGCAAGATCTTTTGTCTTGCATAGATAGGATGAAAGCGAAAATAAAAGAAGATATTCATGCATCAGAAGAGCCTGATAAGCAACAGATGTCTTTTACATTTAAGAAAAATCAAAAGGGTCATTTGTGTGTGAGAGGTTTCTTGAGCAAGAGTGGTAATATAGGTGGTCAGATTTTTCGTTTGTGGGAAGTCTGTACTGTAAAAGTTCTTGAGAGCTCTTTTGATTCGTATATTGAACATCTTCCAGGTTACAGTTTTATAAGACTGACAGAGCAGGAAGAAAGCGATTTCTATGCTTGCAAAAGTCGCCTCAATCTTTGTCTGCCGGAAGTAGGTGGCCGTCATGATGACGTGCGCCTGAGTATTGCCACCCATCCTCTACATTCATTAGACCCTAAGATGAAATGAGCGCTTCTTTTGCAGCTGATGAATGTTTTGCTAGAGAGGTCAAAAAATCAACACTGTATTATTTTGCGTGAGTAGTGCTCTATATAGGCCTATAGGATAAAAAGTGATGAATCTTGAAGTAAAAATTATGGAATTGATTATGTCGTTGCAGCGCAACAATATTTGCTAGTATCTGAGAATCTAATGGCTTGGTTGCAAACTGGATGTGTGCCAGTACAAGAAAACCCCAAAGCAACTTATACTATTAAGCTCGTAGTTGCCGCTCTCGTAGTACACAACCCGGAGCTCCGATTTTTTATGGATAAAGGGAATCTGTGTGTTCTAGCTGATGACCCTGAACATTTGACCTTTTTTCATAGGCTCGATTCTATATTTTATTCTTTTAAACATCGTTATATAGTAATCTTTGTTCCAAATTTGAGCCTTTTTGAAAAAGTTTCAATATGCATTAATTATATTTTTGATTTATAATATAGGAGATGAGGTGCATTATGAATTATATGTTTCTATTATTTTTATCAATTCAGCTATTCTCTGCTGTTTGTACTGCTGCAGATGATTGCGATTTAGACTGTCCTCTATGGGATTTAAAAAAAGTTAAAAAGTACTCAACCACCTTTGATGAGTTAGATAAAACGCTGAACGATAGTGCATGTATGCAAAAACATCCTCGTGACCCGATGCAATTAGCAATGCGTTTGTTTGACCATGATAGTAAGAACGAGTTTGGATTTGCTCTGTCAAAGTTGTTTGGCAATATGGTAGACGAGCTACGGTTATTGATAGCGAAAGCGCCAGAAGCAAATATGACTGTGGATGATCAAATACTGGATATGAATCGCTTGCTGTACTTAATTGCTTTCAATGGTCATGACTCAGAAGGTCCTGTGATTCCAGAGCATATTGAGTTTTATGAATTGCACGACCACACCCTTGCCCTCAAATGCACTTGGCATCTTAAGAATCATAGTATTTCCAGCGTTGAAAAAGTTCAGCATCAGCTGGATCAAACTTTCAGGTATTATTTGTCGCAATGCGAAGCCGCAGCATCCTATGGTTTTCAACCGCAGAGTTGAATGGAGTGATTTTGAGTGCGTCTGCTATCGCTTGACAGAAGATATGGCTGCATAAAAGGAATGCTCAAAAATGAAACGCTTGAAATGTGCTCACGCGATATTATTCTTTCATTCAAATACACTTTACAGGTTTGAAGAAAACTAATAACGTGAAAAGAGTCGGAGCATTGATGAAACTATTTATATTTTTTATTGTTTGTTGCGCGATCCCATTAATGTCTGTGTAAAATACAGACATTAATGGAAGAGTGATGATCCTCCTTATTCTAGAAGGCCAATGCCAAACTATCCTTTTGTTTTTACAGACAATATTACTAGCTGTGCGTTGCAAGATATTTTATTTTCTCCTCAATTACAAAAATGTAGATGTGTTCGGTGAAAATGCAGGATTTTTCGTAGCTTTGGGAGGATGCATGCAAAATGGCTTTCCCGTATACCCACCCATTACAAGAAATATCAAGGAGCGTATGAATTTTTTTATTATTTCTAGTATAAGTGATAAGGATATTTTTCTAAAAAAAAACTACTCACCTTAGAGAAGACATGCCAACTTATCTTGTGTATGACATTAATATGAACAATACGAGTTGTGCAAACTCATTGCCATACTTGACTTGTTGCGGTGAATATTGAGTTGATCTGGAAGTGCTGCAATGCAGCGTTAAAAATGCTGTACAATTTATTGTGCTGTAATGATTATTAAACTATATCTATGATTCAAACCTGTTGTGGAAGGAGTAAGAGAAAGGGTGGGTGACTAGAGTGTTGCATCTTACAACATTCATATTGTATCCGAAAGAGCCAATGCTGCAAGCCATCTTTGTACTATTCATCTGCCTCTTAACCAATGAAGTAGGTGTATCTTTCTGCAAGATTAAAAACGATCTATTTCCAGTGTTGCACAAGTTGATGAGAAGCATGATCACACTTTTGCTGACTATCTTAGAAAATATAAAATCGCAGAAGACTATGTTTTTAGACATTAGAGTTGGAAGGGGTGAGTGTGAGTATCTCTGCTACGGAAGATACTGCTAAATAAAAGTCATGTGCAGAAATGAAACGTTTTCAACGTGGTCACACGATGTTATTCTTTAATGCAAATACAGTTTACAGATTTGAAAACAAAACTGATATTAAAAGAGTCGTAGTAAGAGGATTTATGCAATCATTTATATTTTTTATTGTTTATTTGTGCGCGATCCCGTTAATCTCGGCGCAAAATGATGTTGTGTGGGAGGGTGATGATTTTCCTTATTATCAAACAAAAAGGCCGAAAGAAGTAGAGTTTCTAGAGGAATATGTGTTTGAATGTACGTTGCAAGATGTACCACTTTTGCAGCAAATATGCAAAAATGTAGACTCACAAGACAAAAATGAAAGCTATGTCATTGCTTTGGGAGCAAGCCTAAGTGAAAGCGTGCCAAACCGAGATCTGGTCCAAAATGATGTGGTGTGGTGTGTTATTATTGCTGATATAAGAGATCAGGATACTTTTGAAGAAAAATGGTTATGCGCGCAAGATTTATATTATTTTTATAATATTGTGCGACCAAATACGCTTGATGAACACATACTACCAAGGCTTGTGTGTGAATGCGCTGATACTAGGATTGAGCGTCTCGATATAAAGAGCGCTCTTTATCAGGCTGTAAACTTTATTGCGTTGCGAGAATCTATAAGAAATCAAGATCTTGGCGTGGTGCCTTTCCAAATGACGAGCGAATTTCCACACTATAGTTGCCCTCAACATAAGGAGCATTACTTAACTAGATCCGTGCTCAAAAAATCTGTAGAGCAAGAAAGTGCATCATTTGGTTTCTATGATGATTTTGATGATGAATTGATGCAGAACTTAACTAGATCCGTGCTCAAAAAATCTGTAGAGCAAGAAAGTGGATCATCAGAATTTGGTTTTGATGATGATGAATTGATGCAGATGCACTTAGCTATGCATAGGGAGATGGATAAATTAGAAGAAAATCTCTCGCGCATATGTGAAGGCATTTTTGACGAAGAGAACTGCAGGTATAAAGAATCTGTAGCGCTGGGAAATGTGAAGGCGATAGACGGTGTATCCTCTGTTGATGTTAATGTTAATTATGATTTTGCAATAATGCAGAGTTTCTGCAAGCGCCTGAGTAGCGACCTGTTGAAGGCATGTATATCTAGCTCTTCAAAAGCTATGATGATGCATGCAGAATTGGTAGAGAAAGCAAATGTGGAAGCGGTGGACTGCAAGAGTTTATCATCCGAAATGCAGAGTTTCTGCAAGCGCTTGAGTAGCGAACTGTTGGCAGAATTTGTAGAGGTGGAAGCGGTGGACTGCAAGAGTTTATCATCCGATGATGCTGCCGTTGATCTTGATTCTGAACTGATGAAGATGGTGCGCACGTTCATGCATCGAGTAGCTAAAGATTGTAAAAAACTTGTGGAGCAAAGCAAGAGTGAAGCGATGTGGGATTTATCGCTTTCAGATGCTTATTTGTGTGAAACGCAGAGGATCTGTCAGTTCGTGTGTGACAAGATATTCAAAGAAGCTGCGCGCATGCATAAAGAATCTGTAACGTGCGCAAATGTGAAAAAGGGCGATGCTAAGATTTTATCATTTTATGATATTGTTCCTAGCACAGAAGGTACAGATAGTGCATCAGCCTCAATGGACAATATAAAAGAAAAGGTGAGATTGTTGGAATCGCAAGGTCCAAAAGTGCACCTTTGTACTATTTCATCTGCACAATTATCTGCTTTCCCTGTTGTAAAAGAAAATGTCATGATTGCAGCGATAGACTCTTTTCGTGGATTGCCAGTATCGGCTTGCGTACAAGCTGCATGTGCTCCAGTAGTAGAAATTCCACGAAACTATAGTATTCGGCTCTTAGTCGCCGCTCTCGCAGACAATCAATCAACGCTCCGGTTTCATATGCATGAAGGAGATTTGTGTGTGGAAGCGAGTGATCCAGAACTGTTCGCCAATTTGCGTTCGCTTGAGTCTGTATTTTATTCTATATTCAATGCAATCAGGTCTTGAGGTTATTCATATAGACACAAAACTATTGTCGATAACTGTAAAATGTTTATTTTTTATTACTCATGCAATCATTAAAGGAGGCTTGCAAGTTTATATTATTACTGATATCAGTGCTATCAACAAATTTATAATCTGTGATGAGCCAACATGATGTTGTGCTCAGTCCAGAAAGGCGTGTGAAATGCGCGAAAACTATCATGCGTGCGTACCTATGGAATAAAAAAAGGGTCAAGCAGACTCTGTCTGCTCATCATATTGATATGACACTCTTGATAGTTTTTGTGCTTCTCTTTATCCTATAGAATTATCGATCCAGAATTGTAACAGTGAAAATGAAAAAATACTTCAGAAATCTATAAATATGGCAAAGGATAGTATCATCGAATAGCTGCGTTTATTTTTAACAAATCACCTAGAAGGTATGTCTTTTTTCGCTTCTGCCTCTTCCTATGCTAGTTAACAGACACTACCAAACGCTGAAGATAGGCTGCGCAAGCAGAAAACAATTTTGACATTTGGGGAAACTGAAGAAAGCCAAACTCACAGAAGACTATGGTTTTAGACATTAGGAGACAGAAATCATAGTATAATAATATACTTAGATAGCCATAGTTTATGTGCTATTTTTTTTATGTGTTTTTGTATTACGATTATTCCATAAGAAGGTTGTTTATGTTTAAATTGTTACTTTTATTACTCTTGTCACTCAATCTCCCTGCAGCATGGTTTGAATATCCAACTCTGAGAGACATTCTAAGAGACGCACCAGCACACGGATACGATGGCCTTATTACATATGATGAAGCAGAAGTGTTGTGGGATCCAACAGAAGGAAGAGTATTTCAGATAAGCGTATTGGATATACTCAACGCTTTTGAGGAAGACCTCCATCCAAGAGGCGAGTTGTTCGCAGCTGTAGAGCAAGCAATGAAGCAAGGCAAAGATTTATCCACACTTTGCTTTTTCGGTGAAGAAGAAATGTCGCAAGAACAGAAAGACAAAATAATAGCTGAAGCAACTGCGCAAGAATCAAATTGCTATTTAACGATTTTGTTACTCGATAAAGATTTTGTTGGAGTAAAGCATTGCATAGAAAAAAAACATCTATTATCAGCATTCAAGCAATATAACGATGAGAATGATCAAAAGCTTCTGTCGTGTATACAAGACATGAAAAAGAAGATGAAAGAATATACTAATTCACCAGCGATTGATCAACAAGAGCACTATCTTACATTTAAGCAAAATCAAGAGGGCCATTTATGTGTGATAGATTTATTTGCTGAGAGACAGGGTGGTGAATGGATTCCTGTGCGGGAAATATACGCTGTAAAAGTTATTAAGCCTTCTTTTGCTCCATATATTTCAAAGATTCCAGGTTACTGTTTTAAAATATTGACAGAGCAAGAAGAAATCCATAGCGATATTAGGCAAAGTGTTCTCGGTGTTAGTCCACCTGAAGCGGGTAGTGTTGATGGTGAAGTGAGGCTTACTCTTGCCTCTAAATCAATGAAGTAGGCGTATCTTCCTGCAAGATTCAAAACTATCTACTAAGTTAATCCAAAGGATATATATTATTGTTATTATTTTTATCAGTCCAGCTATCTGCGGCAGAGGCTGATATTACAGCAGATGCTTATACTGCTGAAGTTGATAGATTTTTCAAGTTTCCTCTATGCAATGTAAGCTTAAAAACACCTCAACAAGTACTCAACCACGATAGATGAGTTATATCAAACGCTGTGCGAAGATGAATGGCGAAAGGAGGGAAACGCTGATGAGGTGAGAGAAGCCACTGTACTGTTTGATATGAGGAATGGTTCTATGTTTAAGAAGGCTGTGCTCGCTTTGATGAGAGATACGCTAGAAGATATAAAGTTATTGATCACGGAAAAACCAGAAGCAAATATGACTGTGCGGGGTGCCCCACTAGATATGCCGAAAGTTACCTTTATGAACGCTGCGGGGACTCCAATGTGTTATTTCAGGTGATTTGTTATCTACTTTATCGCTTGTAAAATCAGAAGTGATGGATGTAGTGTACCAATCTTTTAGCGCATCTCAAGCGCTAATGACCATGTTTGAAGCTGCATGCGATCG
>Ga0209022_1002239_pt1 | contig 16610 bp, 12 predicted proteins | sample PinacodermPK_FD_187300 | JGI IMG/M metagenome (GOLD analysis project Ga0209022, IMG submission 187300) | Host-associated microbial community of the marine sponge Aplysina aerophoba from Gulf of Piran - sponge pinacoderm, lysed by proteinase... | ecosystem: Host-associated > Porifera > Sponge >...
GGCGCTCGGAGGTGCCGAAACGCGCCGCGATGGCCGCCGCCGTGACGCCGTCTTTGGCCAGCTTCGTGAATGCAACCACCTGGTCGGCCGGATGCATGGCGATGCGTATGACGTTTTCGGCGAGCGACAACTCGCTGGACGAGGCGTTGCCGTCGATGATGAGGCAGGGCACCGGGTGGGCAGCGTCGAGCACGCCGTCCGCGGCGAGGGCCTTCAGCGCCGCAAGGCGCCGTCCGCCGGCGACCACGGCATGGCCTCCGTTGGGGCCTTCGCTTCGGACGACGAGGTTTTCGAGAAGCCCGTGGTTCGCGATGGAGGCCTTCAGCTCGGCCTCGGTGGTGGCGTCGGGCGGCGTCCTGCGCACGTTCTCCGGCGCGATGGACAGCCGGTCGAGCGGGACCGGGTGGATCGCCGGCTCGTGGATGGGAGCGGTATGGTTCATGTCGTTCCTCCGTGCATGGGGTTGTGGGCGAAGCAACTCTCTCCGGTCTTGGCCGGCCTCAGGGCCTCAGGCCGGGCTCCGCCTCCGGACGACGTTCGTGCGGGGACGGGTGGTTCATGGGCGGGCGCCGCCGTCGGGGCGGAGCCCCTCGGACGGGTCGAGACTCTGAGCCGCAGAATTGGCCGGAATGCCGGTCAACTCCGGAAGCGGAACACCAGACGGGGACAGAGTATGACCGATGCGCCTCTCTATTTCTGTGTATTTTCGATACAGCAGCGGTCGGAGTTCCGCGGCGCGGCGCAACTCGCGCCGTGATGAAAAAATGCAGATGCTGCAAGAACACCTCGACATCCCCTCTGCATAGACCCAATGGGGAGACTGCCCGGCTTCGCGGATGACCCGGAAGACATCGTCAACGGTCAGGTCGAAGATCGGCAGCCAGTCAAACCATTCCCTGCCTGCCCGGGAATTTCGGTCGCTGCGTTTCCAGGGACTGCGCCTGGCGCGGTCGGCACTCTCGTCGCGTCGGAGTCCCATGGCGCTGACCAGGCGGCCCTCAAAGCGGGGATGAGTCTTCAGGTAGCGGCGAAGTTCGCGCTCGATAGGGCCTCTCTTATAAGACGCGGTACACCACCTTTGCTGGATGCCCGGCCATTTTCCCCGTTCCTCGACTTGATCGAGCAAGGTCTTTCCTGACGCTACGGGCGCGAATATCAGCGGAACGCCGGCCGGGATCGTGTTCTCGATGTGCTCGATCGTGCCCGGCCACTCGACCACGCGGAGCGGGGCGTGAACCACCACCAGCTGATCGTGAGGCACGAACCGGGCGAGCAGGATCGTCATGGCTTGGCTGTCCTTGCCCCCAGACGAATTGAGGGCCACGAGCGCGCCGCGGCGGACCATGTCGCGGCATTCGGGCGGGATGTGAATGTTGGCGGCGGGCCGGCGGCCGCGTGGCGGGCTCTCGCTCATGCTTCCCTCCCGTCGTGGTCGGTCAGCGCCATTGCCGCGGTCGGCCAGATGAAGAGCGGACGGATGAGAACTTCTGGTTCACCGCCGTCTTGAGCGGGAGGACTGAGGTTGACGGCGGCGATGGCCGCGGTTGGTTCGCCGTCGACGAAGCACGAGACGAGACAGAAATTGTCGAACCGGCCGCTGGTCAAGGCTTCGAACGCGCGGCGGTGATCCTCCGTAATGTTGGTGTCGGGCATGGCGGCGACCTCCGTGGGGATGGCGTGGGGGAGTCCGGCCTCGGGCACCCGGGACTCGCCCGGTCCCAGCCGGCCGCCACCTCCCGGCGGCGGGCTGCGCTTCGGTGGAGGCCGAAGTGCCCAAGCCCCACTAACGGGACAGTCGCTGTGAACGGATCAGCGAAGGTGATTGTCGTCGTGGAGCAGCTCATCCTCCATTTCGCGAAGCCAGGAATAGGGGCCTGTACTCAACGCCCATTCGTGTACCTCGCCGTCGGTTTCCGGTAACTCGTAACCGGAGAAGGCGGACCAGTCGCGGTGACGGAATCCCCGCCACAGGGCCCCCGCGACGCTTGCGACGACGGTCCACGCAATCGCAGCCATCCAGAGCGGGCCGATGTGATCTTCGTGCGCGTCGAGAACGAGCGCTACGGCGGTGTAGACGGCGGCGAGGGCGAGCCCGCCAAGCACGAAGGCGCGGGCGCGCCAAGTGGTCCGGCGCACGGCCGGGGCGGGGCTGCCGTCCTGAGTTGTGAATGTTTTCGTCATGGTCATGGTCTCCACTCTGTGGGCGGGAGCGGCGCGGGCGCCCGCCTAGGTTCCGGGGATTCGCCCGGCCCACGCCGGCCGCGACCTCACGGCGGCGGGCAACGGTCGGAGGAAGCCGAATCAGCAGTCAGATGTGTGGCTGGAGACCGGGCGGCTACGACGCTTATCCAGGCCGCGGCTGTTCCATTCTGCCGACGAGTCATTCCTGGGTTACAGTGGATGGGAGGAGGGGCTCGTCGGCGATCACCTCGACTTCGTCAGGCGAGAGTTTCGCGAGGGAGTGCCGCGACATGTGAATTCTTCGGGAAACTCGTGGTGAGCGCTGTTGACGGGTGTCGAGTCGTCGTCAACAATGAACCTAGCAGTAAGCCAAGGAGAGAGAGAGTAGGCGGATGGTGGCGCGAGGCCCGACGCAGGTTGTCGGGATCAGGCTGTCGAAGTAGACGGCAGTCGCTTTCAAGAAGAAAGGGGCGACCGGTATGTGTGCCCGAACGAGCTTTTCAGGAGATGTGGAAGCAGCGGGCACTGGACATCCCATGCTCGGCTTGAGCCGTTCCGTCGCATGAGACCAGCGATGCCAGATGACGCACCTAGCCAAGTGAAACCGTATCTCGACGAGATCGCGGATCGGCTGTGGTCGGAAAACGCTGCGGTGATGGTGGGAGCGGGGTTCAGTCGGAATGCAAGGTCTGTGGGTTCCACGTCGGCATCCTTCCCGAACTGGCAGGAACTTGGGGATATCTTTTTCACGAAGCTGCACGGGCGGTCTCCAGGTGAGGAAGCGAGGTACCTGAGCCTCCTCAAGCTGGCCGAGCAGATCCAGGCCGCGTTCGGACGTCCCGCGTTGGACGAACTTCTCCGCCGTGCCATCCCGAATCTGGACTACGAGCCGTCGCCGCTGCATAGCCAGCTGCTGAACTTGCCATGGAAAGATGTGTTCACGACGAACTACGACTCGTTGCTCGAGCGCGCTCGCGCATCCGTAACACTCACACACTACGATGTCGTGACAAAGAAGGAAGATTTACTCTACGCGAATCAACCGAGGATAGTTAAACTGCACGGTAGCTTTCCATCGCCGCCATTCGTCATCACCGAGGAAGACTACCGCCGTTATCCCAGCGACCATGCGCCGTTCGTCAACAGCGTGCGTCAGTCGCTGCTTGAGAATACGCTGTGCCTGATCGGTTTTTCTGGCGACGATCCGAACTTCCTGCAGTGGATCGGCTGGATACGAGATCACGTAGGAAAGGAGAACGCGCCGAAAATTTATCTGGTCGGTGTGTTCGATGCACTAAGCGAGGCCGAGAGAAAGCTACTTGACGGTCGGAGCATTGTCGCGGTTGACCTGTCGGTATTCAGCAAAGGCCCTGGAGAAGCGCTCGCTGAGTTCCTGAATTTCCTCAAACGCCGGGAGCCCCGCGCCGTGGACTGGCCGACGGTTGCGGCAGATGCCCGATCATGGGCGACGGAGGCCAGTCTCCAACAGTACCCTGACATTGTGGCGGAATGGCGGCGGCAGCGGGGTGAGTACCCGGGTTGGGTAGTGTTGCCCGAGGATCGGCGACGGTTCCTGCGGCTCTACACTGAACGCTGGTTATCGCTTCTTTCTCGGATCTCTCCGGAGGATCGTGCTGGGCTGGAAACGCCTTTGGACTTGGACTGGGCATTCGAACTGGCGTGGCGTGTTGACCGGTGCCTGTCCCCGCTGACGGGGGAACTGGCAGCATTCCTTGAAGAAGTCGCCTTGAAGTACAGCGACGCGACGTTGCGGTTGCCAGAGGACTCCGGTTGGACGGGGACATCGGTATTCGAGGCTGTTACCAACATCCGACTATGGCTGTTGCGATACTATCGCGAAGAGGGCCTGAATGAGAAATGGCAAGGAGTCAGCCAAGCGATCGAGGACGACTTCGGGAGGCTGTTACCTGAACATAGTGCTCGGTTCCGGCTAGAGGAGGCGCTCCAAGCCCTGTTCCGCTTCGATCCGGCTGAAGCGAAACGGCTACTGGTCAACTGGCAGAGCAACGATAACCTGCCCTTCTGGGAGGCTAAGCGTGCGGCCTTAATGGCGGAGCTGGGAGAGGTGAGGGCCGCGCACTCGATCTTGGAGACGAGCCTATGGGCCATCCGCCAGCAGTTGAGCCTGACCCCGGTCATCAAGGATTACACGCTCGTCTCGCAGGAGTCGGTTGTCATGCTTCTGCTCTGGACGGTGGAACACGGCCGGGTCGTGACGAAACCGGATCCGGAGGACGGCAACCTCTTGGACGAATTGTCCAAGCGGTGGAACAAATTGACGCGGTACAAGTGTGACCCACGTCGTGAGATCACATCTTTGTCGGCTCGTCTCCGGCACCCCTCGGCGGGCTGGAGGCAGGAAAGCAAGACCCACAGTTTCGATCTCGGAATTGTATTTAACACATTTTATTTCGGGAACGACGAGGAGGCGATTGCGGCGTACGGACTGCTGCGGATGTACGAAGACATCGGTATGCCCTATCGCATGGAGAATACAACGTTTGTACGGGAGCCGGTCGAGGCGACACTGCCTCGCGTGCGTCCCTACTCGCCACACTGGGCGTTGGCGAACATCGTACGCCTAGGTGATGCGAAGGCCGCTAACGGGCTGTTCGACCGAGAGTATCTTGCCGGTCTCGGGTCGGACGAAGCGGACAGGTTTTTCGAGATCTACCTGCCGGCGTTCGAGCGCACCATCGCCATGGTCAACGAACCGGACTGGTCCGAGGCCAAGACTTTCGATGCGCTGGCGAAGACCCTCCCGGAGACGTTCTCGCGCCTCTGCTACAAGGGTTCGCCGGCAAGCCGGAAGCGTCTGGTGGCAGCGCTTGGCGCGATCTATGGTTCTAGACGGAGACGGGTGTTCGCGGAAGTCGGTCGTTTTGCGGACCGTCTCTTCGATAGCATGTCGGTCGAAGAACGTCTTGGCGCGGCGCCAGCGCTTATTGATTTCCCGGTGCCGGATCGCTTGGACGAGCTCGAAAAGCGGGAATTCATCAACCCGGTGCGGTTGGTCCATCTTCCCGCATCGGTGCGGGGAGAAGAGCTCCTTGTAACGGAGGAAAGGATCGACGAGTTATTCGATCGGTCCGCGCACGATTCGCAGGGCCGTGACTGGGCATTGACGTCGCTGGTCTGGCTGCATGAGCGGGGCAAGCTGAACGAGCAGCAGTCCGAGCGCCTTGGAGAAGCGCTGTGGGATAACGTTGAAGCTCCAGGAGTGCCGGTCGTGGCTGGCTATTACAGTTTCGCGTGCATAACGCTGCCACATCCCCCGGAAATCGACCCAGAACCGCGGGCAAAGGAGCACTTGCGGTCGTTGATCGATGAACGAATGGGAGATAGTCGTCTGGACGATGTCCTAGACGAGCTACGCAACTCTGCAGGAGTGGTCAAATGGTCTAAGCAGGAGGCTTTCGCGTTAGTCGCGGAACTCTCAGGTTGGTGGAACAAGAACAGGCATCGGTTGCAACTGCACATGTCGACGCCGTTCGGGTCGCTCGCGGACAACACCAAACGCACGACCGGCAAACTCGTTGATGCCCTCTCGGCTGTATTTTCGCACCTTTCCGCGGACAGGGGCGGTGATGAGGGGGTTGAGCGGCTACGAGAGCTCCTCGCGGATCTAGGGGCGCACGACGTTCCTGCAAGGAGGCTGGAAGCAGCGATCTTGAGGATGGTGCCCGGGGATCGGCAACGGGTGCTTAAGCAAACGGCGGCCGCGATGCTGGACAATGATTATGATGTTGTTGTTGATGCCCTCTCGGCGGCTGGGGTCTTGGCGCACGCGTTGGCAGAGGAGGAGACGCGCGGCGAGTTTGCACGCATAGCCATCATGCTTATCCAAGGCGTCCAGTGGCGGCATCGCCCAGCACTTGCGGCTAGGCTCCGCGTCGTAGCAGAACTGGTCGAGAGCCAGCCATGGATACTGTCGACAGACGCGTTAACTAGCCTGCTCGACGGCCTAGGGCAAATCGCGGACGAAACATCGAGTGGCGTTCGGGGCAACGATCAGGACGGCGTGATCACTATCCGCGCCTCAGCCGCATCGTTGGCGTTTGCACTTTCGGGGTACTACCAGGAGTCTGGATCGGCCCTGCCCGAAGCGATCCGACGTTGGCGTGAACTGTGCAGCGATCTGGACGAGTTTTCAGAGGTCAAGAACTCATGGATCGTCGCGGGAGGCTGAACGGTCGTCTCCAGTATCCCGAAGGTCATCATTTCGAAAACATCGGCAACTGCGACTCTGCTCTCTGTCAAGGCATACAAAAAGGGGATTTCAGTCCTTGCGCATGGCTGGAAGGGTTGGTCCAGCGATGAGTGCGCGGCCTAGCGAAGGTTGTGAAGGTCGCAATGACCGGAACTTCAGGCCTCGTGAGGCTGCTACCAAGCAAGCATGTTGCAGAAGTCTGGACACCCGGAGCCACTTCACTCAAGATAGGCTAGGCGGCGCACTAGAGAAGCTCTCCTCGTTAGTCTCGTTGGGAAACGGCCAGAAATGTGGAGGTACGGGAACATGGTGATGGCGGCTGGCCAAAATGACCAGCGGCCAGAGACCGTGTGTGACGGCGGACAACGACCAGAATTCTCTGCTAGCGTTGCACTCTGCCTTGATTGGTGAAAGCACCTCTTTGCAACTGCGCTGTATCGAGATGTCGGTGAATGCCAAGCCATGGTCTGCGTTTCCACGATAAAGGTGGGGCTCCGTGTTGGCGCCTGGATACAAGAGTTGCAGGGTAGAGTGCTTGTAACGCCCCGCCACGAAATCTGTAAGCAGTGCCAGCGTTTCAGTGTCGTTCGTTGCTGCTGCCCAAAACGCAAGCGTCGGGACGAGAATGCTCCCGGCAGTGGCGTCAATGCGGTACTCGGCATTGCCCCTGGGATGTTCGATGAGATCGCGATACTCCTCATAGACGCACGGATAAGGACCATGGGAGTCAAAGGCGAAGGCCGTTGCCTGGGCGATCTGTCCAACCCACTGTCGGACCACATGATTGCACCCAACCCGGTTGAGGAAGAGGCATGCGATATTGATGTCGATCGCTTGGCTGTCCTTGATCGGCGAACATAGTATCGGGTTGTTCCCGATCATATCCGCAAGAAGCTTGGCTTTGGACTGGATGGCGTCTAAGGCTTTCTTTTGGTCAACATGGCCTTGTTGGTCAAGTAGGTCGGTAACGTGCAAGAGCCAATGTCCTCGTGCGCCCACACGTCCAACCAGTTCGAAGAGTCTTAGGTTGACATCGAGCGATGCATGGCTGGGCACGGCTGAAGCCAATCCGTGCAGCATCTTCGCTCTGGGCTCGATGTAACGCGAGATGTAGTCGTCTGCGATCAGGCCGTGCAACGAAATGAGTCTGTCCATCGATTGGACCAATTGCCGTGCCGGCCTTGACTGGCCCATGATATGGTCCTTGACCAAGTGCCATGCCATCAAGACAGCACGCTCACTCGACAGATAGGCGGCTTCGGTGTTGTCCGCGGTGCGCGACCAGACATACAGGGTCCACAGGCCGAGGTATATCCGGCGGATCGCCGTGAGACGAGCCGGGCGAGTCGCCTTGCACTGATCGACGATCTCGGTGGCAAAACGACTAAAGTATCCGAAACTAGCGTCGGGTTCATCGGCCAACGCGATCGACTTCCGGAGATCGGATCGCGAGTTTTTTGGAAGAGCATTCTCGCGGAGGATGCCCGACAGCAGCAGATCGGCAAGGCGATCGCCATTCCAAACATCGAAAGAGATACGGTCACGTGTGTTCTGGCTGATAAAACCCTCGACATCTGTCCCCACATCCTCGTGTAGCTCACCGCCAATGCACAGGACAACAACCACCGGGAGGTTGCTGTACCGCTTTGGTATCCGAGTATCTACGTAAACATCGAGGATTTGGTTGAGCGAGGTCCGAAGGGATTGTGGCCCAACATCCCAGCCTGAACGCCTGAGGTCTCCAGGCTTTATCGAGAGCAGGAAGACCTTCCGAATACCGTCACCATCGTTGCCAACTGCGGCGACGTCAACGCCGTACTGCTTTGTTCCTGTCGCAGGCCGGGATATCACAGACAAGCCGAGTTCACTGAGGAGATCTGGCATGATGACGTCGAGTTCTCCCCGTTCTTTCAAGGAGGCTAAGTATTCCACAAAGATGAGTTTCATTGTGGCGGGGACTCCAATCGGAAGCGAAAAATGGAAAATTCGAGCCCGACTGGATCAATCAATTCAAGACGTGGAATTTCAACTTGATGCTCGAAGCTCGCCATAGATGTCTCCTGTCGGCGAGGGCTGCTTCCCTCCTCAGCATAGGTATGGAAGATCATTCCTGTGCCGTAGAGCAGGGTTGACCGGTGAACCAGTTGCGACATTAATGACTGTTCTAGGGCTTGTTTCTGGATACGACGCGAAAGGTCGGCTTGACGGAATCCTTGTAATTGGCGAGCCCGTTCGCTGGGGCGAAATGCCTCGCAAGTTCCCAATCGTTCAAGATCCTTGAAATATTGCTCAGTCACTCTTGCGAGCCGACTCACGGATACTTGTGCTGCGTCGTTCTCTACGGTCGCCGTTTCCATCTGCGTGATTGCGCTCGGATAGCTGACTAGCAGGTGGGACGAAATCAATGCTTCCAGTTCGGCGCGGCCGTCGTCGGGGACGGCTCTGAGGCAGGAGAGAAGCACGGCTGTTGCCGCTTCTTTCCTAATGAAGAGATAACCGAGAGTCTTTCGGGCGAGGAACAGAACCCATGCAGTATCGAGGGCAAACGGGGTGAGATCAATGTTGAAGTCGCCAGGAACGTCGCTGTAAGGCAGTAGCCTTTCGGCGGCGACGCACAGCCGATGATCGCCGGTCAAGAGCAAGGAGACTAGGTACCATCCCAACAGGCCGCCGGGTTGTTCTCCCATTCTGTGCCGGAAATAGCGTAGCGCGCCAAGATCAATAGCGTCCTCACCGTCACTCAGCAGGCTCTTGAGCAGGCTGAACACACGTTCCCGATCCCCGCCAAGGTCCCACTGTCTGAGAGTTGTATCGATCGCGTGGAGTGTATCACTCTCGTGTCTCTTCGTGTTCTGGAGAGATCTAAAGCTGGCATCAATCATTCTCGCCGTATAGGCGCGCCAGCCAGTCTGAAGGCCGAAAGCGATTGCGTAGCGTACCTCTGGCGCCGGAATACCAGATGCCTTTACCAAGAGCGGCTCCACCAAATGCATGCACTCATCGCCCAGCCGTTCGACCAAGCGCAGTGCGGCTCCGATCACAACGGCCGCTTCACGATCGGAAGTCGGTGACTCAAGCGAGTCGTTGAAGCGTTGGATTATACGTGCGAGAGTCTTGTCGTCTTCCGGAAGCTCGATTTGTCCAAGGGCGTGAAGGGCATTGAGCCGAACATGGGACTGTGGTTGACGCGAAAGAACAAGCGCTTCTCCCACGAATCTGGTGGAATCACGGGTCGCACCCGCGACCAGGACATGGAGAGTGATTCCGGTGTCGATGGTCATGTCGCGGCGGATCCAAGCCAAACCTTCAACAAGGCGCTGGTCGTCCTTCTTGAACCAGTTGCGAAGGGCGTCGTAAGCCAGCGCCGCGGTGAGGTCTCCGTTGGCCTTGTCGAAAATGGCTTTACACGTCGCTGCAGCATCTTCGACAGAGCATTGGACTTGTGGCAAAACCTTGCAGAACACTCTGTGGAGCTGGAAGAACGATGAGCCGGATACGGTATCCAGCTCATCGGATCGGCAGATTTTCAAGATGTCGATAACGCCCGAGTTGTGCAGCTTAGCGAGTCCGTCCGCCACCGACTCTTCCTCAGCATAGGGTGTCGCCGCAATCGCGTTGAGCAAGGTTCCTGCAGCACTAGCGGATGCGATCCCTTCGGGTGTGCTTAGATCCGCAGGGAGGTCCGGTACGGTCATTCTAGCTGCCCTTCTTTCGACGGCAGGTCAAAATAAAGGAACTCACGCCGAGTGGCCAGATTGTCAATATGGGCAGTCTAAGGAGCATGTTCGAGAGATTGAACTGAGCGTTCTACGGGTCGTTCAGGGTTCGCTGGGCATACTCCCGAACCACGCTGTTGATGTCGGTCTGGTACCCGCATCCTCCTGAAGCGTTCGCCCTGAACCATGCCAACACGTCGGCAACCAGTCTCAGGGTGATCTGTTGTTTCACCAGCCGGTAGAGCAGGCCGGGCCGAGCACCGGACCACTCGAGAATCTCGGGTATGCCGCACGAGAACCCGTGGGAGCCACATGGCCAGCGGATCCGTCCCTGGTGGCTGAGCCTCAACCTAACATGCGCGTGGTTGCTTGGAAACTAGGGCAGGAGAGGCGCGGCCGTCCGCGTGGTCGACTCACCTACGGTTGTGGGGCGCCCTAGGTCGCGTTCTGTCTCTCCTGACGAGTACTTGACTAGTTGTGAACCATAGTTTACACTCCTGTTGGTGATCCGGATAGTAGAAAGCGTGACGTTCAAGCGCTGGATTCGTAGCTTGCGCGACCGCACTGCGGTCGCACGGATCAACGCGCGTCTGCGAAACGTCTCGCTGGGCAATGCGGGGGAGGCGAAGTCGGTGGGCGGCGGTCTGTTTGAGATGCGCGTACATCACGGACCGGGCTACCGCCTGTATTTCCTCCGCGAGGGCTCGACGGTGGTCGTGCTCTGCGGAGGCGACAAGGGCAGCCAGGAGCGCGACATCGAACGCGCCGAGCGGTTGGCGAAGGACTGGAGGCGGACATGACCGAAACCTTCACGAAATGGGACGTCACGGAGCAGCTTCGGACCCGGGAAGATGCGCGCCTTTACCTGGAAGCATGCGCGGAAGAGGATCCGGGCGATGGCAGTCTGATCCGGGCCGCCCTGAACGATATCGTGCGGGCGGGAAACATGAGCCGACTGGCCCGAGAGATCGGAATGAGCCGGGAGGGTCTTTACAAGGCTTTGTCGCAGGACGGCAATCCGACCTTCGCCACGGTGATGCGGATCACACGGGCTTTGGGAATGCAGTTGCGGATTACGGTGTAGCGTCACAATGCACGGGACCTGCTTCTAGGGGCTGAGGTGACGAACATTGGCCGCTGTTTGGTCGGCCGAGTGATCTTGTACGACGCACCAGTTTGCCGCACCAAGGCCGAAGAAACTAAACAGAAATCAGGTTGCACCCAACGAAGCGTTGGAGACGAGATCTTCAGAGGCTGACTGTCGAGAGGATGGCTAAGAAAAAAAAGAAAAAACGCCCTTTCAGCAAAAAGGGCTCCAACCCAAATAAGCAGAATTCGCCAGCTAGGCCAGCGACCAGAGCTGGATCGAATGCCGGCCGTGGTTTCCGGTTTCAGGACGCTGTTGCGGTCTGGCTTGCGGTGGGTATATGGGCTGACCAGAGACCACCTTCGATCATGATTCCGGAAGGTGGTGATGACGTAGAATTGCGCGGTGCGGATACAACCTTTGTACAGATCAAGAGCCGCCGCGACCATTTGGGCGACTATCCGGAGAGCGCTGCTGTTCGACACGTGCGGGACTTGTGGGACCGCTGTATTGGTTCCAATCCGCAACCTGCTCTGATGGAGCTTATTCTCGAACGAAATGTTGTTGGGTTCGCTCCGTCGAGAGAACATTGGACGACCCACACGATCGATGGACCAATCAGGGCAAGGCTTGCAAGTGCTTCCCGGTCAGGCGATCCCGTCACGAAAACATCGATTACGGTCGCCGGTTCCCCTCAAGAGGCGTCGATCAATGTGATCGCCGATAAATTGAACTGTTCCCCCATCGTCGCCCAGATGTGTTTCGCCGAATTACTAGTCCGGGTTGGTCACTTGGCCGACGACAACGGAAGACTTCGGCCGGAAGATTATCGCGGATTGTCCGTGAGTGACACGGACGGATCGATCCGCGACGTGTTGGCCACCGTCGATGTCGATGCGATCGAGCGCGCGGTCCGTGATGGGGTTTGTGAGCCTGTCGATTTCCTGACACCACTTTACGATCCGAATTTCTATCTTGGAGTCGATGTCGAGCCTGGCCATGTAGCTGCAGGTCTGGTGTCAGAGCGCCCGAGAGAACGGTCGGCTGTTGTGCAAGCCATCGATGCACGGCGCGCCGTGCTCGTCGTTGGCCCGTCGGGCGCAGGGAAATCAGCGATCATGTGGGAAACAGCGCATGCGCTTCGTCACACAGTGCGATGGTTCCGAATACGTCGGCTTGACATAACCGACATTCCGACCTTACGGCAGCTGGTGCGGACATTCCGTGCATCAAAAGACAGCCCCGTGGGTTTCGTCATGGACGATGTTGGACGAAATGGTGCGGAGAGTTGGGGGGCATTGCTGAAGGAAGTCATGTCGGTCCCCGGTGTCGTCATGCTCGGTTCTATCCGGGAAGAAGACGTCACGCTGATTGCCGAACGCGCGCGTGCGGCGGAAGTGCGCGCAGATCCCGATGACGAACTGGCGGAGCGCCTCTGGCGTGAACTGCAGGATACAAGAAGAACGGGTTGGGTAGGTTGGCGAGAGCCCTGGCGACTCAGCGAGGGGCTTCTTCTCGAATATGTTCATCTACTGACCCGGGGACAACGGATGCAGGAGCTCCTGTCCGATCAGGTCGCTGTCAGAATTTCGGATCCATCGCGTTCACTCGAACTTGACATTCTTCGGTCCGGAGCATGGGCGGGAACCGCACAAGCGGAAATAGATGCCTTGCGATTGGCCCGGAGACTCTCGGTCAGCGAAGGCGATCTGTCGCGAGCGCTCCAGCGGCTTATTCAAGAGCATTTGGTGCGGTCGCCAAAGCCAGGCACGCTGGCCGGTTTGCACCAGCTACGATCAGAAGAGCTCCTGCGCCTGACTCACCAATTGCCGTTGCCGACTCTTGACGCGACCTTCGAGAATGCGGTCGTGAGCGTGCATCCCACGGATCTCGAACCATTGATCGCTGACGCTTTATCGCAGCGACGCCTTTCGGTTTCGGCGGTGGTTCATGGCTTGATCAGCCGTTTGGAGGAGGAACCTGACGCGCTAGCGTTAGCATCCGCGCTTCGAGGCTTGGGCTCCGGGTGTATTGCCGCAGGAGTGGATGAGTGGCTAAGCACTTCCGAGGCGCGCGCGCTGCTGCCTACGCAGGTCGGAAGCGCTGCGAGGATGGGGGTTTCCGACTTTGATTTCGGTAGCCTCCCTATTCTCCCGGAGATCCAAGCAGCAGCCAATCGGCTCTCGGAAATCAAAGGTTCGCCGCAAGACGATCCGCGGCATTTGTTGATGGAGCGGATGTCGCCAAACACGCTATCCGCCTTGTTCGAAGCGGCCGACCTAAAGAGCTTGAACGAGATCCTTGCGGCTCTGGTCGGTACGCCTTTGGCGCCGGCAGTTCTCGCCGCATTGGACCATGTGCCGGCATCGCTGTTGAGCGCTGACCTCAGAATTGTGGGTTCCGTTTTGGGGACACTAGCCGCGATAGATCGGAGGATTGCCGAGAAATGGGTCTCAAAGGTCGGGCAAAAAGTGCTCTTCTCGAGGATTGAGAATGAGACCGCATGGGCAGGTGCGGTCACCACTGAAGACGAGAATGGGGGCCAGGTCGTCCGCTGCGACCTCTGGTGTGTGGCTGGCTCCGAACAAGGAAACCCTCACGACGCCGTGGTAAGTCTCTGTGAACTACTCTTGGCTCTCTGTCCCACAGCAGAGATTGCCGCGTCGCGGGCGATCACTTCAAGCGGGGAACTGGTCGGGATAAAGAATGTTCCGCTCGCGGAGAAACAGATTCCCAGGGCAAATCTCCCTCCTCCATCCATTTCTCAATGGAATCGGCGCTGGATCGATGTAATTGCGCGCTACGTGGCTGCCCCGAGTTACAGCGACTATCTCACTCGCGGAGTAGCCATCCTGAATGCACTTGTGCCGGTACTCGAACAGATTTTCGATGCTTATCTCAGAGGGAAGGACGCGCGGGCCACGTCGTTCGAAGCTCTCAATTCGCTCAAGGAAGGCACTGAGGCGCTGACACCCCCCTCCATTTCATCCCGCGATGCTTCAGGCACAGGACGTAGCGACAAGAATACATCTGTGACGAAGTTTCAGACCCTTCTTCACAGTACGACCGTCAATCTCATCAGGCGGTTCGACGCGCTCCCGGATCAAGCGGGTAGCTATATCGCTTGGCTGACGGAACTAATATGCGACGTGGATACGGTGGTTGCCGAGGAGCCATGGCATCTTATCGCAGACGGCGCTCCGCAGGCGCTTGGGCGGCTGAAGACACTACTGGGAACACTGCAATCGTTGGCGGGCGAATCCCACCAAAGACAGGAGGCCCCAGTGGTGACCTGGTGCGCACGCGGGAAGGTCGCGCGTGCGGGCAACGCGCTGCGGTTGATTTCCGTCGCTGCCAACGCGGCAGCCGAAAAGCGATTGATCGAACGAAAGAACGGGTTCGAGCGCGCGGCGCGAGCCTCAGGTGTCGAAGCGATATTCCATCTGCGCGTGGATATTACGGGCATCGTGCCGTGGCCGCCCGCCGACGTTCTGGCCCTATTGCCAGCACACGATATCGAGAACGCGATTGTTGCGGTTGATCAGTCCACTGATTCTCTGCGGTCTGTGGTGGATGTCAAGGAGCATTTAACGGTCATGCCGCTTGTCAGAGGGATCGCGATTCCAGCACTTGCCAAATCTGGCTATTCTTCGCTCCTGCCGGACGCCAAAGGCGGTGCTTCTTGGTTGAGGTATCTCGGTCTAAAGATCTCAGGATCCGGCACGGCGGATCTGTTTGGAGAAGTTCTGGGCGTCGCTGGTGAACTGGGATCGATGGATCGTCTCCAGCTTGGTCTTGAAGGACGGCCGCAGGAAGAGATCGACATTCGTCGGGAACTGGTCAGCCGCTTGAAGAAGGACATACGAATACTAAATCAGGGACTAAATGGCGTTGACGAAGAAATTCGAAGAGAGGTTTTCGAGCTGGTCGCAATACTTCAAAGCGGTGAAATTGACTTTACGGCTGAGGCGCAAGCCGCCCTTGATTGCCGACCTTCGGAAATCGTTAGATTGGTAGGAAGCCTTTCGTTAATCTTGCTCGAAAATGAATTTCGGACGATGACTTGGAAAGGTTAAGTTCGACAAAGTGAAAAACCCAGCCTTGGCCTTCCGGGTGATGCAGTAGCGGATTTGAGGTGTAGTGCTCCCGGCGCTAGAGATTTTTCCTACAATGGTTCAATTGGCAACAGGGTCTGTGGAAACCCTGTGCATGTGGCCGTATCAGGCCGTGATATCGATGCGTTCGCCCCAAGGTTCGCGGCTCTGCTCCGGCGGGACGGGGTTCCAGTTGACCCAGAGCACGTTGAAGCAGGGCTGGATCTCCGGGTAACTCGAACACTCCATGTCCGTGAAGTAGAGGCACACCGTTGGCCGTATCCCCTGCTCGTCGAGCCACTCGAAGCCCGGGCGGAAGTCGGTGCCGCCCCGGCCCTTGAGCACGATCTCGTCGGGGAGACCTTCGGCCGTGTACTCAGCCGCGTCCCGCAGTTCCGCGTCGACCTGGATCACGAAGACCCTCTCGGGGCGGATCTCGTCAACGACTTCGTGCAGTTCCGCCCAGAACTCGCCCAGGGTCTGGCCCGGAACCGAGCCCGAGGTGTCGATGATGACCGCGATCGTGTCGATGCCCTCGGAGCGGATCGAGGGCAGGTAGAGGCCTGAGTCGATGAAGCGGCGGTTGGGTGCGCTCCAGCTGTAGTCGCGTCTGGCGGCGTCGGTCATGTAGCGGCGCAGGAGCGTGCGCCAGTCGAGCGTGCTTGCGTGGGCGTTTCGGACGGTCTCCTCGACGCCTCCCGGCGCCTTGCCCTCGGCCCTGGCGATACTGAGGGCCTGGTGCATGGCCTCGTCCCAGGCCTGCTCCTCGGCGGCGGTGTCCACCAGCGTCTCGGAGGGATCGGAGCCCTGTTCTGCACGGGAGTCGGCGTCCATGACCTCTCCGGTGCTGGAAGGGTCATGGCTCGGCGGCGCACCCGATGGGCCATCGCGATCCTGGGGGCTCTCATCCTCACCTTCGCTGTCAGCGGTCGGATCGCCGGATTCATCGCCGACCCCGCCGGGTGGCGGCGGCGCGGCCGCCCCGGCGCCCGCGCCGCCGGCATCCTGGGATTGGTTGCCGTCGTCACCGGAATCACGCTCCCCGGGCTCGGGCAGGCGGTCGTATGCCTGCTCCACGCTCAGGTCCTCCCAGGCGTCGGCGTCGGGCGGAAGGGTGAAGCCGGAATCGCGGAGCAGCGCATGTGTAACGAGTTGCGAGGCCGCCTGCCAGCGTCCCGGGTCCCGTTCGCCCCTGCGGGTGTGGTGTTTCAAGGCGCACGCCATCACAACCCGCGCCATGGCGGTCTCGATCAGGTGCGCGTCGGTCTCCGCTACCCAATCGGGCGAGTAGCGGATCTCGT
>Ga0209022_1002241_pt1 | contig 16599 bp, 9 predicted proteins | sample PinacodermPK_FD_187300 | JGI IMG/M metagenome (GOLD analysis project Ga0209022, IMG submission 187300) | Host-associated microbial community of the marine sponge Aplysina aerophoba from Gulf of Piran - sponge pinacoderm, lysed by proteinase... | ecosystem: Host-associated > Porifera > Sponge >...
GGACCGTGGCGGCGGCGACCTGATGTGGTCGGGCGGTCAGCCCGGCGCGGGGTACGACACGGTGGTGCTGACGGTGGAGGGCGGCCGGCTGGTGGGCCGGTTCGCCGCTGCCGGCGGCGGTGCGTACCAGATTCACGCGGAGCGGGACGGCCTCGGAGGCATGGCGCCGCTCGGCGGTCCAGCTCTGGACGGACCTGTGCCGTTGTGCGGCGTGGAGTCGGGCGCGGAGGAGGGACATGACGCCTTTGCCCATATCCGGGCTGGCGCCTTGGCGGCGAATCCTCCCCGGCGGGTGAGCGATCCCCAGAGCCACGACCGGCTGGACATCCTGGTGGGGTACACCGCGACGGCGGCCGAGAACTGGGCGGACCGCGGCGGGGCGCACGCGGCGATCCGTCACGCCGTGGACTACATGAAGATGGTGTTTCGGAACAACCGGATCGAGGTCGAGCCGCACCTCGTGCACGTCGCGCAGGCGTCGGCGGCCCTGGATCGGGCGGGGCGGGACTTGGGTTGGCACTTAATCCAATACAGGCCCCTGTTGGGATGGTTCGACAAGGAGGACGACTTGCTGCACCTGCGTCACGAACACGGGGCTGACTTCGTGCATCTCTTCACGGGCGAACATCCCCTTCTGCTGGGGGCCTGCGGCACCGCTTCGCAGTTGGGCGAGGGCCAAACAGCACAGGATTACTCCAAGCATGCAAGATCCTGGACCACGAACCACCCGCTTGGTTGCCCGGACTACGCCGTCACGTTCGTTCACGAGATCGGCCACGGCTTGGGCGCTAACCACGACCCAGCCAACGCCGGGGATCGTCTGTCCTTGATCTGGCCGTACGCCTTCGGCCACGCGGACCTGGACGTCATGCCGGGCCTGGGCACGGCGATGAGTTACCATGGCCAGGTCGAGCCGTTCTTCTCCACTCTGCGGCTCCGGCCCCACGACGCGATTCTCGGCATCGCGGGCGAGCGCGACAACGAGCGATTGCTTCAGGAGACCGTCCACATCGCCGTGCGGTACAGCGACTACCTGGCGTCGCTGGATCCGGCGCCGCCGAGCGATGTTCGGGTGCGTTTCGAGGGCGGCGCGGCGCATCTCACCTGGCGGGACAACGCGCCGGAGGCGGACGGGTACGAGGTGGAATCCTGGTACACGACGACGAGCGGAAGGTCGCGTCGTCGGTTTCAGATGCTCAAGGGACGCACCGGGGCGGTTCTGCCCCTGGAGTGGACGGAGCCGGGGACACGCTACTGGTTCTACGTCAGAGCGACAAAGGGCGACGAGCGGTCTCTGCCCGGCAACGTGCCCGTACTGATCGTCCCCGGCGAGCCGATCGCGGCACCGTCGGACGTCTCGACGTTTGTGATTAGCAACGGGATCCAGGTCCGCTGGACGGACAACTCGGACGATGAATCGGGGTTCGACGTGCAGCTTCTTCAGGGCAGCGAGACGATTCACCGGAAGCGGGTGGTTGCAGACCGCGAGTTCTCCTCCTTTTTGGACTCGCGGGTGAATGTTCAAGGCGGCGCCGAGTACGGTGTACGGGTGTTCGCCTTCAACCGGTCGGGCTATTCCGAGAGCAGCGAGGTGGCGACCTTTCGGTGGGAGTTGCCGGGAGGCCCCGGACCGGTCACCGGCGTCTCGGCACGGGCCATCGGGCCGACGACGGTACGCCTCGCCTGGACGGTCGAGCCGGGGGTCGGGTACCAGGTCGCGGTGTTGCTTCCGGATGGGTCCTGGGCGGATATACGCCGCTGGGGCGGACTGCGTGATGGCGTCACCGCGTGGGAGGACTTCGAAGGCCTCGCCCGCGGCGGCCGTTACGGGTTCGAGATTCGGCCCGTTAATGGCGTGGCCGTCTGGACCTATCTGACGTTGGGAGAGCGGGGCACGGGTCCGCGGGCGCCGTCGGACTTGGCCTCGGTTCTTGAGGGCAATCGGGTGCGCTTGAGCTGGAAGGACAACTCGAGCGACGAACTGGGCTTTGAAGTCCAGGTCGATCGTGGACATTTCTTTTCTGGGGAGCTCAGGTGGCTGAGGGTGCTCACCGTTCCCGCGGACACAGAATCGGCCGTCGTCGCCCCGCCTTACTCCGACGGCCGAAGGCACTTCCGGGTCTTCGCCTACAACGACCGCGGGTACTCCCGAGCGGCGGCGCCCGGCGGTTCCTGCCGAGCGGATGCGGAAACCCTCTGCCTGCAGGATTCCCGCTTCCAGGTGAAGATGACCTGGTGGAAGGCGGATGGCGAATCCGGCGTCGGCCGGGTCGTCGAGGAGGGCACCGGCGATTCGGGACTGTTCCAGTTCTTCGGCCCCGAGAACTGGGAGGTGCTGATCAAGGTGCTGAACGGCTGCCGGACCAACGGGCGAGTGTGGGTGCTGGGCGCCTCGACGACGGACTTGGGGTACCGGATCGTGGTCACCGACACGATCACGGACGAGTCGCGGACCTACACGAACGAGCCGGGACGGCCGGCGCCTGCGATCGTCGATACGAAGGCGTTCTCCCAGCCCTGTCGGGGCGGCGCGGCGCCGTAGCCGCCGCCTCAGCGGGCGGCCGGCGCTGGGGCCGAGCTTCCACATGGCTGCCTGAACGGCGGGCGCCGACCCAACCCGCCGTTCGACCCTGACGACGACGCGGACGGCGTACTGGCTGGAACCGCTTCGCCACGGCTGGGGCGTCGGAAGCAGAGCGCTTTCGGGGAGCGTCGCGCCGAACGCGACGTACAGTTTCAAGTTCACGATCACGGCGCCGCAGACGACGACGAAACGCAACTACATTTTCCAATGGCAGATGGCCCGTGAGGCGACCGTCACCAAAAGGCCGATTCACGCGAGGTCGCCGGGGACCTTCGGCGCGGCGACGCCGAGCCGGACGATCCAGGTGGGGCCGGACATCGCGCCGTCGTTCGGGAACGCGACGATCCCGGACCAGAGTTGGGTGAAGGCCGGACGGATCACGCCGGTTACGCTGCCCGGAGCGACCGGCGGCAACGGGGCGCTGTCGTACGCGTTGACGTGCTCTCGGCCACCGGGCGTGGCGTTCGCATCGGCCACGAAGAGGATCAGCGGCAGGCCGGGGAGGTTGTGGCCGAAGACGACGTGCACCTGGAAGGTGACGGATGCGGACGACAACACCGCGGCGAGCGACTCGGACACGCTGCAGTTCACGATCGAGGTGGTGGCGCCGGACACGGCGCCGTCGTTCGGCAACCAGACGATCCCGGACCAGGATTGGGTGAAGGACAGCCTGATCCCGCCGGTTGATCTGCCCGAGGCGACGGGCGGCAACGGGGCGTTGTCTTACACGTTGTCGTGTTCTCTGCCTCGGGGTGTAGCGCGTAGGTCCTTCACGATCAGCGGCACGCCGAGGACGGTGTTGTCGGAGACGGACTGCGTCTGGAAGGTGACGGACGCGGACGGCAACACCTCGGCCAGCGATTCGGACATGCTGACGTTCACGATCAAGGTGGAGCCGCCGGACACGGTGCCGTCGTTCGGCAACCAGACGATCCCGGACCAGGATTGGGTGAAGGACAGCCTGATCCCGCCGGTTGATCTGCCCGAGGCGACGGGCGGCAACGGGGCGTTGTCTTACACGTTGTCGTGTTCTCTGCCTCGGGGTGTAGCGCGTAGGACCTTCACGATCAGCGGCACGCCGAGGACGGTGTTGTCGGAGACGGCCTGCGTCTGGAAAGTGACGGATGCGGACGACAACACTTCGGCCAGTGATTCGGCCACGTTGACGTTCACGATCGAGGTGGAGCCGCCGGACACGGCACCGGCGTTCCGACCGGACGCGAGAATCCACGACATCATCCTGACTCAGGATCTGACTTTCGGAGCGTTTCCACTGCCGGCGGCGAGCGGCGGCAACGGGGCGTTGGTCTACACCCTGTCGCCGCAGGAGCCTGACGGCGTGACGCTCGACCGTTCGACGCGGATGCTCTCCGGCACGCCGACGGCGACGCAGAGTGCGACGCGGTACTGGTACACGGTGGCGGACTCGGACAGCAACACCTCGGCCAGCGACACGGACACGTTGACGTTCACGATCGAGGTGGCGCCGCCGGACACGGCACCGTCGTTCGGAGGCGAGACGATCCCAGCCCAGATGTGGATGAGGGGCACGGGGATTGAGCCGGGCGAGTTGCCTGAGGCGACAGGCGGCAACGGCGACTTGACGTACTCGCTGTCGCCTTCGCCGCCCGCCGGCGTGGCATTCAACGCGACGACGCGGATCCTGTCGGGCACGCCGACGGCGACGCAGGGTGCGACGACGTATACGTACACCGTGACGGACGCGGACGGCAACACGGCTGCCAGCGACACGGACACGTTGACATTCACGATCGCGGTGGAGGTGGAGGACACGGCGCCGTCGTTCGGGGTCGAGACGGCCGATGACCTGGAATGGGTGGAAGACACGGCGATCGCTTCGGTTGAGCTGCCCGCCGCGACGGGCGGCAACGGGGCGCTGACCTACGCGCTGTCGCCTTCGCCGCCCGCCGGCGTGACGTTCAATGCCACGGCGCGGACGCTGTCGGGCACGCCGACGGCGGCGCAGGGTGTGACGACGTACACGTACACGGTGACGGACTCGGACGGCAACACGGCTGCCAGCGACACGGCCACGTTGACCTTCACCATCGCGGTGGAGGAGGCGGACGCACCGCCGGTGTTCAGCAGGCCGGCCGGGAACCTGGAGTGGGTGGAAGGCACGGCGATTTCGCCGGTTACGTTGCCTGGTGCGACGGAAGGCAACGGCGCTTTGACCTACTCGCTGTCGCCTTCGCCGCCTGCCGGCGTGACGTTCGACGCCTCGGCGCGGACGCTTTCGGGCACGCCGACAGCGACGCAGGATGCGACGGATTACACGTACACGGTGACGGACGCGGACGGCAATACCGCTGCCAGCGACGCGGACGCGCAGCAGTTCACGATCACGATCGTGGATGAGGACACGGCGCCGTCCTTCAGCGGAACGGCCGGGAACCTGGAGTGGGTGAGAGATACGGCGATTGCGCCGGTCGAGCTGCCGGCGGCAACCGGCGGCAACGGGGACTTGACCTACTCGCTGTCGCCTTCGCCGCCCACCGGCGTGACGTTCAGCCCTTCGACGCGGACGCTGTCGGGAACGCCGACGACGACGCAGACCGTGACGGAGTACACATACACGGTGACGGACGCGGACGGCAATACCTCTGCCAGCGACGCGGACGCGCAGCAGTTCACGATCGCGATCGTGGAGGCGGACGCGGCGCCGGTGTTCAGCGGAACGGCCGGGGACCTGGAGTGGGTGAGCGACACGGCGATTGCGCCGGTCGAGCTGCCGGCGGCAACCGGCGGCAACGGGGACTTGACCTACGCGCTGTCACCTTCGCCGCCCGCCGGCGTGACGTTCGACGCCTCGACGCGCACCCTGTCGGGAACGGCGACGGAGAGGCAGTCGGCTCTGCGGTACACGTACACGGTGACGGACGCGGACGGCAACACCGCCTCCAGTGACGCGGCTTCGCTCTCGTTCACGATCGAGGTGGCCGGCATGGGGACGGACGACGCGTCCTTCGTGTCGTACACGAACGTGCCTTCGACGATGACCGCGGGTTCGATGGCGACGGTGACGGTGCGGATGCGGAACACGGGCACGACGACGTGGACGTCGGCGGCCCGCTACCAGTTGGGTTCGCGGCGTCCGCTGGACAACTTGACGTGGGGCCTGAACCGGGTCGCTCTGCCAGGGGACGTGGCGCCGAACGCGACGGTGGACTTCACGTTCACGATAACGGCCCCGGCGACGGCCCAGGGGCACAAGTTCAGTTGGCGCATGGTCCGCAGTGCGAGCGGTTCGTTCGGTCGCAAGACGGATCAGCTCGAGATCGCGGTGGAGGCGGCCGATTCGCCGTCGTTCGAGTCGACGATTCTCGGGCAGACGTGGGTGAAGGATGTTGCGATCGATGCCCTGACGCTGCCCGCCGCGACGGGCGGCACCGGCGAGCTGACCTACGCGCTGACCGGAGACCTGCCCTCGGGAGTGACCTTCGACGCTTCGACGCGCACGCTGTCGGGCACGCCGGCGAAGAAGCAGGATGCGACCGGGTACACGTACACGGCGACGGACACGGACGGCGACGCCGCTTCGCTCGCGTTCACGATCCAGGTGGCCGGCAGGGCGTCGGACGATGCGTCGTTCGTGTCGTACATCGACGTGCCTTCGACGATGGCCGCGGGTTCGTCGGCGACGGTCACGGTGCGGATGCGGAACACGGGCACGACGACATGGACGTCGGCGGGCGGCTACCAATTGGGTTCGCAGCGCCCGCAGGACAACGTGACCTGGGGCCTGAGCCGGGTCGCCCTGCCGTCGGACGTGGCGCCGAACGCGACGGTGGACTTCACGTTCACGATCACGGCGCCGGCGACGGCCGAGGGGCACAACTTCCGCTGGCGGATGTACCGCGGTACAAGCGGCTGGTTCGGCGACAGGACGGAGCTGCGCGAGATCACGGTGGGGGCGAACGAGGCGCCTTCGTTCGGTGCGGAGACGATCGCCGCGCAGACGTGGGTGAAGAACACGGCGATCGCTGCGCTGACGTTGCCTGAGGCGACGGGCGGCAACGGCGACTTGACCTACGCGGTGGCCGGAGACCTGCCCGCGGGCGTGACCTTCGACGCTTCGACGCGGACGCTGTCGGGCACGCCGGCGAAGAAGCAGGCGGCGACCGGGTACACGTACACGGCGACGGACACGGACGGCGACGCCGCTTCGCTCGCGTTCACGATCGAGGTGGCCGGCAGGGCGAGGGACGATGCGTCGTTCGTTTCGTACGCTACGTGCCTTCGACGATGGCGGCGGGTTCGTCGGCGACGGTGACGGTGCGGATGCAGAACACGGGCACGACGACGTGGACATCGGCGAGCGGCTACCAGTTGGGGTCGCAACGTCCGCAGGACAACGTGACGTGGGGCCTGAGCCGGGTTGCGCTGGCGTCGGACGTGGCGCCGAACGGGACGGTCGACTTCACGTTCGCGATCACGGCGCCGGCGACGGTCAAGGCGCACAAGTTCCGTTGGCGCATGCTCCGCGGCACGAGCGGCTGGTTCGGCGACAAGACGGAGATCGTGCCGATCGAGGTTGAGGACCCGTCCTTCGGCGACACTGCGATTTCCGACCAGACCTGGGCTAGGAGTGTGCCGATCGATCCGTTGACGTTGCCTGAGGCGAGCGGCAGCGGCGGCGTGCTGACCTACACGTTGACGCCATCGCTGCCGAATGGCCTGACGTTCACCGCGTCGACGCGGACCGTGTCGGGCACGCCGACCACGGCGCAGGCGGCAACGCAGTACACGTACACGGCGACGGACATCGACGGCGATGCCGCGACGCTCGTGTTCACGATTGAGATCGAGGCGGTCGAGACGGACGACGCCTCGTTCGTGTCGGTTTCGGGAGTGCCGTCGAAGATGGCCGCCGGCGGCACGGCGACGGTGACGGTGACGATGATGAACACCGGAACGACGACGTGTACTGGCTGCTGCCCGGCGGCAGGGCTCTGACGGTGCAGGCCCGCCTTCGGGACGGCCGCATCGCCCCGGCCGAAGGTTCGTCCTACATCCGCTCCTTCTGGCGCGGAGATCTGTGGGGGAGGACCGTGGCTCTGCTGGGCGATTCGGGCGGCGAGCGCTACGACCTCTTCGAGGTGATCGAAGACGGCCTCGACTACTGGGGCACGTTTGAAGGCGGCGCGGCAGGCGGCGAAGTCCGTCCGAGCGCGTCGCTGGACCGCCCCTTCCGCTGGATGAACCGCTTCATGGCGGTGGGCGACGCCCTGGAGAGTCCGGTGACCGGCCGTTTACTGTCGAACCGCAGACGGAACCAGGAGAGCCTTGTGCAGGCGACGATGCGGCTCGAGGTCCTCTCGCACCGCGCGTCGTTCACGGTTCCCGCCGTGGACGGCCTGACGTTCGAGGACGTGCTGGAGGTGCGCTTCCGGCCTGATGTCGAGCGGGCGGAGGCTCACGACACGTTCTACCTCGCCCGGGGCTTCGGCGCCGTGTACATGGTGCGGTCCGCGGTTGCGGCGCCGGGAGGGGTCGTCGAGTGGTGGGCGGTCGAGAAGGCCCTGACGCCGGTTGCTCCCTCCGCGCCGTCGGTGCCGTGGTTCGATCCCTTCTCTCCGGGCTGGCCGAAGACGGCGGTGCTGAACGGCAACCTGGACGATTCGGCGGACGGAGTGGAAGGCGCGCAGGTCACGAGCTCCGAGGTGCCCGGCTGGACGGCAGACTCGGGCGACACGGTGATCGCCCGGCCGCCTTCGGGCCTCGACGCCGGCGCCTGGGCCATGCTGCTTCGCGGCAGCGACGGCGGAGGCGACAGCGCGCCTGACGTGGCTCTCACCGAAGAGTGGATTCCGATCGAGGGGGGGACGTATCAGCTCTCGGCGTGCATGCGGCGGGAGAGCGCCGGCGACAACGTGCTGGTGGACTTCGACGACGGCAAGGGCCGAGACGCGGACTTCGCCGACGTCCATCTGGTGGCTGCTTCGACCGTGACCTGGGAGTGCCGGGCGGTAACGACGTGCATTCCCGGCTCGGTCGGGGCGGTCAGGATCCGGGCCTCCCGGGCCGGCGCGAACCTGGGCGACGCCTGGTTCGATCGGATCGAGTTGAAGCGGATTGCCGCCTGCTCGGAGTAGCCGGGGGACGCGCAGCCCGACGAACCCGGGGCGCCAACTCGCGAGCTGCTGCTTGACAGTCCGCACCTTCCGGTGCAGTATCCACGCCTCCTGGAGCCATTTCGGCCCGTTTCACCTTGCACCGCGTCATGAACTCACCGGCCAGCACTTCCGCGTTCGCCGCTGCTTCCGTCGCTCCGGCGACGGGGATTGCTGCGACGTCCTGGTGGGCTCACGGTCACGGCAAGGGCTGAACCCGGGCCAGGTCCCGGTACGCACGGTCCGGGACGAGGGAACGCAAGAAGACCTCCTTTCGGATCGAAGGAGGTCTTCCCGTTTGAACCCGACAACCGACGAACCCCGAACAGCCACCTCTGCGGAGGTGGCGCGGCGCGCGACGCCTGCGGAGGTCGCTCGGAGCGCGACTTCTACGGAGGTCGCGCCGCGCGCGACGTTGGTCGCGTCGTTGACGGAGGCGCCGAGCGCGTCCGGCGACGAGGTGCGCGCGCTCTCGGAGCAGGCGGACTGCCTGGAGGTGCGCGCGGATCTGGTCGGCGACGTGGATGTCGAGTGGTTGCGGGAACGCTTCGCCGGCGAGCTCCTCTACACGCTGCGAAGCGAGGCGGAAGGCGGCCGCGCAACGGTCGATCCGGAACGGCGGGCGGCGCTGTTTGCCGCCGCGCAGGCGTACGACCTCGTTGACATCGAGGCGGACCGCGATCTCGGCAGGGCCGTCCTGGAAGCAGTCGAACCCCGGCGTCGCGTCGTGTCGTGGCATGGCCGGGCGCGGAACCTGAAGGTTCTGCGGGGCCGCTTGAGACAGGTTTCCGGGGTCGAGGCGCGGCTGTACAAGCTGGTGACCAGGGCAGAGAACTCCGGCGAGGAGCTCGTGCCGCTCGAGCTGCTGCTCGGCTCGAACCGGGACGACGTCGCCGCCTTTTCCATGGGAGCCACAGGTAGCTGGACCCGGCTCGTGGCGCCGCGTCTTGGCGCGCCGTGGATCTACGGCGCCGCGGGGCCGCTCGCCGCCGCGCCCGGCCAGCCGTCGATCGAACGGTTGCGAGTCGACTACGGCCTGCCGAACCTCCACCGGGCATCGCGGCTGTTCGGGGTCGTCGGCCATCCGGCGGCGCACAGCCTGTCGCCCAGGCTCCACAACGCCGGCTACCGCGACCGCGGCGAGGAAGCCCTCTATGTCGCCTTCGATGCGCCGAGCTTCGAGACCTTCTGGCGCGAGATCGTGCTCTCCGACTTCTTCGACCGGGCCGGTCTGCCGCTCTGCGGCCTGAGCGTGACCGCGCCGCACAAGGCGGCGGCGCTCGCAGCGGCCTCCGAGGCGGGGGACCAGGCGCGCGCTACCCAAGGCGCGAACACCCTGTTGCCGGGCCGGAATGGCGCCGCGAGCAGGCGGTGGAGGGCGGAGAGCACGGATCCCGAGGGGGTCACAGGCCCGCTCCGACGGGGCGGGTTCGATCTGGAGGGCCGCGAGGCGGTGGTCATCGGCGCCGGCGGCGCCGGTCGGGCCGCTGCTCTCGGTCTGGCCGCGGCCGGCGCCCGGGTCGCAGTCGCCAACCGCACGGAGTCGACCGGACGGGCTGCCGCCGAGTCGCTCGGCGTCGCCTTCGTGCCGCTCGAAGAGCTGGAACCCGGCGCCTTCGACATCGTGGTCAACGCGACGTCTCTCGGTCACCGGGCCGACGATCCTCTGCCCTGCGACCCGGCGGCGCTTCGTGCCTCGGCGGCCGCGGTCGAGCTGGTCTACGGCGGCGGTCCAACGCCCTGGAGCCGGGCGCTTGCGGCCAGGGGCCTGTTGGTCATCGGCGGCCGGGAGGTGCTCCTGCACCAGGGGCTTTCGCAGTTCGAGGCGATGACCGGAAGGACTCTGCCCTTCGAGGTCGGCGCTGCGGCCCTTGGATTGGAGGCACAACCTTGAAGATCTCAGCCGGCCTGCCGACGGGAGTGTCGGCCGCCCTGTTCGACAGCGCGAGGCGGCGCCGCCTGCTCGAGGCGCGCCTTTCCGCGCTGCTGGAGGAGCGCGGTTTCGCCGAGGTCCTGCTGCCCATCCTCGACTACTTCGAGCCCTACCGGCCGTTGCTGACGGGTCGGCGGCTGGAGCAGCTCTACCGCTTCGTCGACCGGGACGGTCAACTGCTAGTCCTGCGGGGCGACTTCACACCGATGCTGGCGCGACTGCTCGCCCCTCATCTGGACGAGCTGGAACTGCCGCTGCGCCTCTACTACCGGGGCGATGTCGTGCGTCACCAGCCTTTGCGTCCCGGTCGGATGCGCGAGTACTCCCAGTTGGGCGCGGAACTCCTCGGCGGCGACGAGGCCGAAGCGGACGAACAGATGCTGACCCTGTTCTTCGACCTGCTGCTCGAGGCACGAGGGGAGGCCCCCGCGGCCAGGGGCGGCGAGGAGCACGCTCTGCGCGTCGTGCTCGGCGTGGCCGGAGCTCTCGACGAGGCTCTGCTGGCCGCTGCCGGCGAGCAGGAAGCTCCCGACCTCGCGCAGCGCATCGCCAGCCGCGAACGGACCGCCGCCCGGAGGGCCGGTCTGGCCGATGTCGTCGAACGCGGCTACCCGACCGACCTCTCGGTGCTGGGCGGCACGGCAGAGGCGGTGTCCGAGCTGCTCGGCCTGCGGGACCGGTTGTCCGCCGCGTACCGTGACGCCGGCGTCGAGATCGAGGTCGACCTCGCCGAGTTCGCCGCCGCTGCCCTCGACCCGCGGATCAGCGTGGGTGCGGGCCGGCGCGGCTACTACGACGGCCTGATGTTCGCTGCCTACGCGCCGGGGACCGCCCTGGCCCTCGGCGTCGGCGGCCGTTACGACAAGGTGTTCCGGTCGCTCAGCGGCGACTGCTCCGCGGTCGGCTTCTCGTGCGGTCTCGACCTGTTGCTGGAACTCGGCAACGCGGAGCCGCGGTCATGATCACCTTTGGTCTGCCCAAGGGGCGGAATCTGGGCCCGGCGCGCGCCTCCCTCGAGGCCGCGGGGCTGAACCTCGACGGCCTCGATTCCGCGCGCCTGCGCCAGCGGTTCCCCGACCAGAACGTGCTGGGAACCCCGGTCGAGGTGCTGTTGCTCAAGGACTGGGACCTGCCGCTCTACGTCGAGCACGGGATCGTCGACTGCGCGATCGTCGGCTCGGACGTTCTCGAGGAAACGCAGCCCGACGTCTTCCGGCCGCTCCAGCTGAAGGACGGCAGGAGCCGCCTGTCCCTGATCGCCGAGACTCCCGATCTGCCCAAGCGGAGCGGCCAGCTCCGGGCGGCGACCCGCTATCCGACCTGGGCGACGCGGCTGCTGGCCGCCCGGAACCTCCACGTCGAGGTGATCCACCTCACGAGCTCGATCGAGCTTGGACCGCTGCTCGACCTGACCGACGTTGCGGTCGACATCGTTCAGACCGGCGGCACGCTCCGGACCCACGACCTGCACGAGGTCGAGGTGCTGGCAGAGGTGGCGCCGACCTTCGTCGTCAACCGGGCGTCGTTTCACGCTCATCGCCGGCGGCTGAGCGGGCTGCTCGGCTCGCTCGAAGAGACGGAGACCGGCGATGGCTGAGGCCGGCGGCAGCGCGCTTCGCGTCCTCGCCGCGGGGAGCTTCGCCGGACGGGAGCGTCTGGAACTTCTCGACCGGCGGAGCCGCGGCGGCGTTGCGGCGGAGATCCGCCAGTCGTCGGCCGAGATCGTGGATCGGGTGCGGGCCGGCGGCGACGCCGCCCTGCTCGAGGCCGTGCGCCGCTTCGATGGCCATGACGCCCCGTCGGCCGCCGCGCTGCGCCTTGCCGGTGACCGCCCGCGACCAGCCGGCGACGAGATCGAGCCGGCGGTTCTCGACGCGATCGAGCGCGCTCGAGGCGCGATCGAGGCCTATCACCGCGCCCTGCTGCGCGGGCCGGGAGTCGAGCGCGTCGACCGGAACGGCGTCCGGATCGAGGAGCGTCGCATCGCCATTCGTCGAGTCGGCCTCTACGTGCCAGGCGGCCGCTTCCCCTATCCGTCGACCGTGCTGATGACCGCGGTGCCGGCCCGGCTCGCCGGCGTCGAGGAGATCGTCGTCGCGACGCCGCCCCGGGCTTACCTGGACAGTCCGGTGCTGCGGCACGTTCTGGATCTCGCCGGAGTGGACGAGGTGTGGGGTATGGGCGGGGCCCATGCAGTCGCGGCGCTCGCCTACGGCACCGAGTCGGTCCGTCCAGTCGACCTGATCGCGGGGCCGGGCAACGCCTGGGTCGCGGCGGCCAAGCAGCACGTTGCGTCGGATGTCGGCGTCGACCGGGACGCCGGGCCGTCGGAGGTCGTCATCGTCGCCACTGCCGGTGCTCCTGCAGAGTGCGTCGCCGCCGATCTGCTGGCCCAGGCGGAGCACGATCCGCTGGCGGTCACCGTCCTGGTCACCGACAGCGGGGCGCTGGCGGAGAGCGTCCGCGGCGAAGTCGACGCGCGGCTCGCCGGCCTGCCGACCGCTGAAACGGCCGCGGCGGCCCTCGAGCGGTACGGCGCGGCCTTTGTCGCCGCCGACCTGGACGAGGCGATCGCTCTGGCCGAGCGCATCGCCCCGGAGCATCTCCAGTTGATGGGCGAGGCGGCCGAGAGGAGGGCCGGTGAGCTCCGGAACGCCGGCGCGGTGTTCGTCGGGGCGTCGTCGCCGGTCGTGTTCGGGGACTACGTTGCCGGTCCCAGCCATGTTCTGCCCACCGGCGGCAGCGCGCGCTTCGCCTCCGGCCTCGGCACGGACGACTTCCTGCGGCGCAGCCACACCGTCCGGTTCTCCACCGAGGCCGCGGCGCGCTGGGCCGGCGCCGCCGAGACGCTGGCAGCCACGGAGGGGCTGGCCGCGCATGCCGCGGCAGCCGGGCTGCGCCGCGAGTCCGAAGATCGGGAGACCAGGCGATGAGCGGTTGCGTCGAGAGAGCGGCGGCCCTCGTGCGGCCGGAGGTGCGCGAGCTGTCGCTCTACTCGCTGCACCAGGTCGAAGCCCGCTACAAGCTCGACCAGAACGAGGCGCCCTGGGATCTTCCCCGGTCGCTCAAGCGGGAAGCGCTGGCCCGGCTGGCCGACCGGCCCTGGTCGGAGTACCCGGACTTTCACGCCGACCGGCTGCGCCGGCTGATCGGCGATCTCCACGATTGGCCCATGGAGGGTGTCCTGGTCGGCAACGGCTCCGGCGAACTGATCACGACTGTGCTCGAGGGGATCGTCCGCCCGGGCCAGGAGGTGCTCATCTGCGACCCGAGCTTCAGTCCCTACAAGACGTTCGTCGGGCGCGCCGCCGGCGTGCCGCGGCACCTGGAACCGGCTCCCGATCTACGCCTGCAGATGGAAGAGCTCCAGGCCGAAGTCGAGCGAGACCCGCGGCGGCCCGTGCTCCTGTGCACGCCGAACAACCCGACCGGGGCGGCGGCTGATCCCGAAGTCGTGGAGCGTCTGGCGCGGTCCCTCGACGCGGCCCTCCTGCTCGACAACGCGTACGGCGAGTTCTGCCGCCACGACTACCGGCCGCTGGTGTGGGCGAACCCGAACGTCATCCTGTTCAGGACCCTGTCCAAAGCCTGGTCGCTGGGCGGTATCCGTCTTGGCTACCTGCTCGCCGCGCCGGAACTCGTCGCCCAGTTGATCAAGGTCAAACTGGCCTACAACGTCGGCCACGCCGCGGCCACCATCGGCGAGGTGGCGCTGGAACACGCCGGCCGTTTCCCGCGCCGGGTCGCGGTCGTGCGGGCCCGTCGGGAGCAGTGGGCCGCGATGCTCCGCGAGTTCGGCTTCGAGGTCTTCGATTCGGAGGCGAACTTCCTGCTCGCGCGTCACCCGCGCTGTACCGAGCTCCGCGACGGCCTGGCGGCCGAGGGCATCCTGGTCCGGGACGTGAGTCGCTACCCGGGCCTCCGCAACTGCATGCGGATCGGGATCGGCGCCGGGCCCGCCCTGCGTGCGACCCGGCAGGCCCTGACCGGGATCCTGGGAGGCAAGCCATGAGAGGAGGCAGGGCATGAGAACAGCATCGATCGACCGGAAGACCTCAGAGACCCAGGTCCGCGCGAAGCTGTCGCTCGACGGGGGCGACCGCCGGATCGACACGCCGAACGGGTTCTTCAGCCATATGCTGGACGCGCTGACGCGCCACGGCGGCCTCGGACTCGACCTCACAGCCCGCGGCGATGTCGAGATCGATCTCCACCACACGGTGGAGGACACCGGGATCGTGCTCGGCGACGCGCTCCGGGAAGCGCTTGGCGACCGCGCCGGGGTGTGCCGCTTCGCGCACGCCTTCGCACCGCTCGACGAGGCGCTGGCCCGTGCCGTGATCGACCTCTCGGGTCGGGGGTCGTTCCACTTCCGGCTGCCGCCGGACCTTGAGCACGCCTGGGTCACGACCGAGTTCCCCCTCACCCTGGCCGGCGATTTCTTCGGCGCCCTGGCCGACCGCGGCCGGCTCACCCTGCACCTGGACGTGCTCTGCGGCCGCAACCCGCATCACGTGGCCGAGGCCGCCTTCAAGGCGGTGGCTCTCGCCCTGCGTGACGCGGTGTCTCTCCGGGCCGGAGCGGCCGCCGAAGTGCCGAGCACCAAGGGGAGCCTCACCGCATGAGCGACACGGAAGCGACCGTGATCGACGCCGGGGTCGGCAACATCGGTAACCTGGTGCGGGCGCTCCGGCACCTGGGCGCCGAGGTCGAGATCACCTGCGACCCGGCGACGATTCGTGCCTCCCGCTGCCTGGTGCTGCCGGGGGTCGGCGCCTTCCGGCCGCCGCGGGAGGTCCTGCGCGGCGCGCCCGAGGAGGCCATTCGCGCCGCCCTCGACGACGGCGCCACGCTGCTCGGCATCTGCATCGGTTACCAGCTCCTGTTCGAAAGCAGCGAGGAGTTCGGGACGACGGACGGCCTTGCCCTGCTCCCCGGCGGGGTCACCGAGCTGCCAGGTGGCGTGCCGCTGCCCCACATCGGCTGGAACCGCGTCTTCGCGGTCAAGGACCACCCCCTGCTCGCGGGTTCGACGGACGACGACCACTACTACTTCGTCCACTCCTTCGCGCCCCAGGATGTGCCGGAAGAGTGGGTGCTCGGGCGGTGCCGGCACGGCCGCAGCTTCCCGGCGATCACCGGTCGCGGGCGGATCGCCGGCACCCAGTTCCACCCCGAGAAGAGCGGCGCCGCGGGCCTGCGGTTGCTCCGCAACTACCTGGCCTGGGCCGGCGATCTGGCTGCCGGGGCCGATGGAGGAGCCTCAGGGGTCGATGGAGGAAACAGTGCAACTGCTGCCGGCCATTGATCTGCGAGGCGGCCAGGTCGTGCGCCTCGAGAGAGGCGACGACGAGCGGCGCACCGTCTACGACGCCGATCCAGGCAACGCGCTGCGCCGTTACCGCGAGGCCGGAGTCGCCCGCATCCACGTCGTCGACCTGGACGCGGCGTTCGGCGGCCCGCCGCAGCGCGGTGTCGTCCGGAAACTCGCGCGGCGGGCGGCGCGCGGCGGCATCCAGCTCGGCGGCGGCCTGCGCGACCGCGAGGCGGTCGAGTGGGCCTTCGCGGCCGGCTGCGAGCGGGCCGTGGTGACCTCGCTCATCGTGCGCGACTTCGACGTGTTCGCCGATCTCTGCCGCGAGTACCCGGGACGGATGGTCGCGGCGCTCGACATCGACGGCGGCGAGGTCCGGCTCGCCGGCTGGACCGAGTCGGCCGATCGTTCGCCGGCCGCGCTCTGCGCCGAACTGGCCGATCTGCCCGTGGCCGCGGTACTGGTGACCGACATCTCGCGCGACGGGATGATGCGGGGCCCGAACATCGACCTCGCCTGCCGGATCGGCGACCTCGCCGGCGCCCCGGCGATCCTCTCGGGCGGGGTCCGTTCGGCGGCGGATCTGGAAGCCGCCGCGCGGCGGTCCGAGATCGAAGCCGCGATCGTCGGCCGG
>Ga0209022_1002244_pt1 | contig 16572 bp, 12 predicted proteins | sample PinacodermPK_FD_187300 | JGI IMG/M metagenome (GOLD analysis project Ga0209022, IMG submission 187300) | Host-associated microbial community of the marine sponge Aplysina aerophoba from Gulf of Piran - sponge pinacoderm, lysed by proteinase... | ecosystem: Host-associated > Porifera > Sponge >...
TTTTGCTCATTATTCAATGACTCGTGCTTTTAACGCAGCACCGATTACCGTGACTCAACCCTTTAACTTTTTACAATTAATAGGAGCCGTCGCAATTGGAGCATTGTTTTTTTCTGAGCCGTTAGATATTTGGGTGTTTTTGGGTGGGAGCATAATCGTTTGTGCCATCTCGCTTTTGGCATGGCGGGAGTTCATGAGCAAAAAATAATTATAAATTTCAACCAAACTTTTTTTGTGATTGTTGGCGGTCACGATGAACAACATAAAGAGCGATAAAAATGCTTGCTAGAACGCTGATCAACATGATGAAATACAATGGGTAAGGTCCCGATTCAATTGTCAATAAAGATCCCGCCAAGGCCGATAAACCAGAGCCAATCCCGATCATGATCGCGCCACCTATTCCTGACGCTGTCCCCGCAAGATGTGGGCGGACTGACAGCATACCGGCTGTCGCATTTGGCAGTATCATTCCATTACCGACACCCATCATCACGGCAAAGCCAAAAAAGCTCATCGGGTGATTAAAACCCGCAAGGGCTGATAAAATTGGCCCCACTGGCCCCAACAAAAGAATCGCACACCCCACCAAAATCATTTTGTTAATTCCAATTCTTGTGGAGTATTTTCCAGAAATAAAATTACCAGTCATATAACCGACGGCCGTCAAGCCAAAATAAATTCCAACCGCTGAAGGGCTCAGATTGAATATCTCTGATCCCACAAAGGGGGCTCCACCTAAAAATGAAAAAAATACCCCTGAGGCACATGCTGCAACAAGACAGTACCCCCAGAATCTTTGAGATTTAAACAATTCTGGATATTCTTTGAATTGTAACCAGATGTTGGACTTTGACCTAGGCAAAGTTTCGCCCAAATCATAGTAAGTGATTCCCAACGTGATGACGCCAAAAAGTATCAACAGGGATAAACTTGCTTGCCAGCCAAACAGTTCATCAAGAAATCCACCTAAGATTGGTGCAATCATAGGAGCAACCGCCATGCCCATGGTTACATATCCAATCACAGAGGCCGATTCTGCGGCTGAATACATGTCACGAACTACCGCTCTAGAAAGAACCATACCGGTCACAATAATGGCTTGTGCCATTCGAAAAAATAGGAAAATCTCTACTGTTGTAGCGAGTACACAGCCAAACGTGGCAATAATGAACAGAATTATACCCCATAAAACAACTGGTCTTCGGCCATAGTAGTCGGAAATAGGCCCGACAATAACGTGCATGATGGCATTGAAGACTAAATAAAAGGCAACCGAAAGCTGAATTATTCGATAATCCGTTTGAAAAAACTCCGTCATATTTGGCAGGGACGGAAGAAACAATGTCATGGACAATGCTGGTAGGGCTGAAAGGATAACCAATGTAGTTATATGGGGCGGTGTTTTCCGGTTTAGAAATTGTATTTGAGGGGTTCCGTTCACTATATGACCTTCAGGTTTTTGCTTAATCGCATTTAACCCATCGCTATGAAGGGTTCTTATTTGCTTTCAATGATGCCTTGAAGGCAATTATAGTCAATGAAATCGCACTTCAAGAAAAAGACTCCATTAATCCCTAACGATTGAATAATTTTGAATTGAATTGAAATTTAGGGACGCATTGATTTTTTATAATCCCAAGTTGGTAATACTATTGTATAAGGGTTATGTTATGCATTCACAACAATAAGACAGGGCGATGATATGGAAACAATAATTTCTGAACTTGGCAAACGACGTGTAGAAGCCAATCTTGGGGGTGGCGTGGCAAGAATCAAGGCCCAGCATGATAAAGGTAAACTCACCGCTCGCGAGCGAATTGAATTGTTGCTTGACGACAATTCCTTTGAAGAATTTGATATGTTCGTTGCCCATCGCTGTAATGACTTTAATATGCATAACACCAAAATCCTGGGGGATGGTGTCATCACTGGATGGGGAACAATAAACGGGCGGCAAGTTTACGTCTTTAGTCAGGATTTTACCGTATTTGGTGGCTCCTTATCCGAAACACACGCAGCCAAAATATGCAAAATTATGGACATGGCAATCCAAAATGGGGCACCAGTTATTGGCCTCAACGATTCTGGAGGTGCCCGTATTCAAGAAGGGGTATCATCGCTTGCTGGATATGCCGAAGTTTTTCAGCGCAATATCCTTGCTTCCGGGGTTATTCCACAAATTAGTGTCATCATGGGGCCGTGTGCTGGAGGAGCAGTTTATTCTCCTGCAATGACTGACTTTATATTCATGGTCAAGGATTCCTCATATATGTTTGTCACTGGACCAGATGTTGTAAAGACTGTGACTAATGAGATCATTTCATCCGAAGATTTAGGAGGTGCAGGCACTCACACAACCCGATCTTCAGTCGCCGATGGTGCCTTTAATAATGACGTTGAAGCACTTTATGAAGTACGAAGATTCTTTGATTATCTCCCGCTTAGCAACACTTCAAAACCGCCACTCCTACCCAATTATGATGACCCCAATCGGATTGAGATGTCACTTGATACCTTGATTCCCGACAGTCCCAATCAACCTTACGATATGAAAGAATTGATACACAAGATTGCTGATGATGGTGATCTGTTTGAGGTCAAAGAAAATTTCGCTAAAAACATAATTACCGGATTTATCCGCCTTGAGGGTTCAACGGTGGGAGTCGTTGGTAACCAACCGATGGTATTAGCAGGTTGTCTTGACATTGATAGCTCAAGAAAGGCGGCCCGATTTGTTCGCTTTTGCGATGCGTTTGAAATCCCCATTCTGACATTTGTGGATGTACCTGGTTTCCTGCCCGGAACCGCACAAGAATATGGAGGGATTATCGTGCATGGAGCCAAACTGCTGTTCGCATTTGGGGAAGCAACAGTACCAAAGGTCACTGTAATCACTCGAAAAGCTTATGGAGGGGCTTATGATGTTATGTCATCCAAGCACCTTAGAGGCGATTTTAACTATGCTTGGCCCAGTGCTCAAATTGCCGTAATGGGAGCAAAAGGAGCGGTTGAAATTTTGTACCGTTCAGAAATCAATGATCCCGATAAGGTTGAAAAGCGCTCAAAGGAATATGAGGAGCGGTTCGCCAACCCTTTTGTTGCAGCTGAAAAAGGGTTTGTTGATGAAATTATTCACCCTCATTCCACCCGTATGCGAGTGTGTCGTGCATTAAGAAGCTTAAAATCAAAACGCCTTCGCAACCCTCCAAAGAAGCATGACAATATTCCACTCTAGCTTGATGAACTCCCACATAAAAGGCTTTTTATGAATATTCGTATATATCAAACTCGTTATAATGACCTTCTTGGTTCAATGTTTTGATTGTTTTTTCTTAGCTCGCATATAACTTTTTCAAAATTCCTCAACATGAAGATTATTCCTTCCCATAAGTTTGATAGGTCAAATTGTGATTAACAAAATTCTCATTGCAAATCGAGGTGAAATTGCCTGCCGCATTATCAAAACGGCTCAGCGCCTGGGTATCAAAACCGTAGCCGTTTACTCTGATGCTGATAGAAAAGCACTGCATGTTCAGATGGCTGATGAAGAATTATATATTGGTCCAGCCGAGGCGACTCATTCGTATCTCGTTATTGACAAAATTATTGAAGCCGTTAAAGCGAGCCAATCAGACGCAGTACACCCAGGGTATGGCTTTCTCTCGGAAAATGCTTCATTTGTTCAGCGCTTAGAGCACGAAAAGATTGTGTTCATCGGCCCGCCTGCTCGTGCCATTGAGTTAATGGGGGACAAACTCAAATCCAAGAAAATTGCTGCAAACGCTGGTGTTTCAACTGTTCCAGGTCATCTCGGTATAGTTGAATCTACAGATGCGGCTTTGGGCATTGCCCGTGAAATTGGCTTCCCCGTAATGATTAAGGCATCAGCTGGTGGCGGTGGTAAGGGCATGCGGGTCGCTAATAATGAAAATGAAGTCATTGAAGGATTTAAGTCGTCACAAAATGAAGCCGCAAATTCATTTGGTGATAATCGCCTCATCATTGAGAAATTCATTGAATCACCCCGCCACATAGAAATCCAAGTCCTTGCCGATTCGTTAGGCAACTGTATTTATCTCAACGAACGTGAATGCTCAATTCAACGCCGCAATCAAAAAGTAATTGAAGAAGCACCCTCACCCTTCCTTGACTCCCAAACTCGACAATCTATGGGGGAACAAGCTGTTCGTTTAGCGAAAGCTGTTGATTATCAGTCAGCCGGAACTGTGGAGTTCATTGTAGACAAGGACAAAAACTTTTATTTTCTTGAAATGAATACGCGACTTCAAGTGGAGCATCCTGTTACTGAGTTGACAACAGGCATTGACCTCGTTGAGCAAATGATTCGAGTGGCCACTAATAATCCCCTTGAATTATCACAGGATCAGGTCCCCCTGAATGGTTGGGCCATTGAGTCGAGAGTTTATGCTGAAGACCCACGACGTAACTTTTTACCTTCAACAGGCCGACTATCACGGTATCGTCCACCCCAAGAAATGACCACTTCAGAAATTGTTATCCGCAATGACACAGGCGTTTATGAAGGTGACGAGATTAGCGTTTATTATGATCCAATGATTGCTAAACTGTGCAGTTGGGCAAGCGATAGAAAATCAGCAATACTTGCTATGCAAGAAGCATTGGACTGTTTTGAAATTGAAGGTATCGCTCATAATCTAGCTTTTTTATCAACTGTGTATGATCACCCACGTTTTATTGAGGGTAACATCACAACTGGATTCATTGAGGAAGAATTTAAAAGCGGCTTCTCGGGTGCAGTGCTACCGCCTACAACCTTGCAAATGCTTGCATCTTGTACGGCATATATATTCCATATGCAGGAATTACGCAAATCGGCGATTTCAGGGCAGATGGCCGCACCCTATTATCCCATTGAAAGGAATTTAGCCATCCTCATCGATAACGAGACCTATTCACTTAAATTGTCTACAGTTGGGGATAAAATTAAGACTATATTTAAAGATGATGGCCTGACTCATTTCATTGAGTCGCACTGGCGACCAAATCAACATTATGGAACTTTCCAGGTAGAACGCTCAAAGATTCATTTAAAAATCAGTTATATCCCTTACGGGTACCAACTCAACTATCGGGGAAGTGATCTCACAGTTTTGGTGAAAACATCAAAACAGATCAATCTTTCTGCTTACATGAAAGAAATAATCCCACCCGACACGACTAAAATATTACAATGCCCAATGCCAGGATTATTAACAGATATTTTTGTTTCCATAGGGGACACCGTAGAAGAAGGTCAACCTCTATGTACTATTGAAGCAATGAAAATGGAAAATGTGCTTAAAGCTCCAAAAGGAGCGCGTATTTCAGCTATAAAAGTTGCGCCTGGAGATACGTTGCTTGTTGACCAAACGATTATTGAGTTTGAGACTTAGTATAACAATACTATCGTCCTTTTAATTTGATTTCCTGCTGTCTCATGGGGAGCTTATCAATGGCTCGACTTATCTCCCTGATTGTCCAAGGGTTAGGTTTGCGAAGGAAAGTTCTTCCATCTTTCCCAACCACTAACATGTCAAAACCTCGGGGATGATAGGACCGCCTGATTAAGCTATCCGCAGTTGGGTCAGAGTCGATCAATATGACTATATCTCTGTCGTGAAGGGCCGCTTGGTCTTCTTCAAGTAATTCCAACTGTTCAATGTAATTTGGATTAAAGGGGGAATCTGAAAACACAATGATGACTCGGTTAATCCATTGAAATTGTTTAATATCAAGCTCCTTATTCTCGACCATGGTCAAGTCATACTTTAGGACTTCTGGAGGACTCAGTTCTTGTCCTACTGAATTGCTAGGAGCTATTCCAAGGAGGAATAGCGCAATTAAAGAACCTATGGTAAATCTTAAATTCATTCTAAATTTGACTCATTTTTCCATGAATTTAACTCAATTCTAGACCGAGCTTGTATCAAGATGTGTCTCTATGGATAAGTATAGATATAGTATGGATTATTATTTGAGTTATAGTTTAACCTTATATAAAACTATCAAAAATATTTGAAGCACCATTTTATTGTAATACTGACTGCGTTTTTGCAGGTGATGGAATGAAACAAACAATCAAACAATGGCAAAACAAAGCAAGAAGTGAGCTCAAGGGGCGATCACTTGATGACTTAGATCGAGCTAATTTAGAGGATATCACAATTAAGCCACTCTATACATCTCATGATCTGAAGTCTAATCCCTACATCGAGTCGTTACCTGGCTTTGAACCTTTTATTCGGGGCCCTCGGGCAACAATGTATACAGGCCGCCCTTGGACAATTCGCCAGTATGCAGGATTTTCCACGGCCGAAGAGTCCAACCAGTTTTACCACCAAGCACTTGCGGGTGGTCAACAGGGTATTTCAGTTGCTTTTGACCTCGCAACCCATCGTGGCTATGACAGCGATCATCCTCGAGTTGTTGGAGATGTTGGTAAGGCTGGAGTTGCGATCGATTCGGTTGAAGACATGAAAATCCTTTTTCAGGGAATCCCACTTGATAAAGTATCGGTGTCTATGACCATGAACGGTGCTGTAATCCCTATCTTGGCTAGCTTCATTGTTGCAGGTGAAGAGCAAGGTGTCAATCGCCGTTTGTTATCAGGGACTATACAAAATGATATTCTCAAAGAGTTCATGGTCAGAAACACCTACATTTACCCGCCCGAACCGTCGATACGAATCGTCAGCGATATCATTGCTTTTACCAGTCAAGAGATGCCTAAATTTAATTCGATTTCTATTTCGGGTTATCATATGCAAGAGGCAGGAGCTAGCATCGTACAAGAACTCGCATATACGTTAGCTGATGGACGTGAATATGTTCGAGCGGCACTCTGCCGTGGTCTTGATGTTGACGAATTTGCCGGTCGCTTATCATTTTTCTTTGGGATTGGCATGAATTTTTTTATGGAAGTTGCCAAGCTTCGAGCCGCTCGGTTGCTATGGCACCGAATAATGTCCGAGTTCAATCCGCAAAAAGAACGCTCCAAAATGCTCCGGACACACTGCCAGACGAGTGGCGTCAGTCTACAGGCGCAAGATCCCTACAATAATGTCATTCGAACATCTTATGAGGCTCTTGCTGCTGTCTTAGGCGGTACACAATCGCTGCATACGAATGCCCTTGATGAAGCACTTGCCCTTCCCACAGAATTTTCGGCGCGAATTGCTCGTAATACGCAACTTATTCTACTTGAAGAAACGGGCGTGACCGAGACCGTTGACCCACTTGCCGGTTCGTATTTTGTTGAAAGTCTAACCAAGGAGGTTGCCGACAAAGCTTGGGAACTCATTGAGGAGGTTGAAGAACTTGGAGGTATGGTTAAGGCAATCACCTCTGGATTGCCAAAATTACGGATTGAAGAGACCGCGGCAAAACGCCAGGCTCGTATTGATACTGGTAATGAAGTAATTGTTGGAGTTAATAAGTATCAGCCTGCTAGCGAAGAGGATTTGAGTATCAGGTCAATTGAAAATATGAAAGTACTGCAACAGCAAGTAGACAAGTTGAAACAAATTAAAGCCAACCGCAATCAAGAATTGTGTGATTCTGCTCTCAAACAACTTGAAGTCGCAGCAAAAACCAATTCGAACATTCTTGAAGTCGCTGTTCAGGCGTCCAAAGCAAGAGCGACCGTAGGAGAAATTTCGCTAGCTCTTGAAAACGTGTTTGGACGACATTTTGCGCAAACAAGTACTTTAAGTGGGGTATACGCCAATGCTGTAGAGGGCGATCCAGAATTTGGAAACGTGAAAAAGGAAGTGGATTTATTTGCCAAACAGAATGGGCGTAGACCACGGATTTTGATTACAAAAATGGGGCAAGATGGTCATGATAGGGGAGCACGAGTCATTGCGACTGCTTTTGCCGATATTGGCTTTGATGTTGATATTGGTCCTTTGTTTCAAACACCTGCAGAAGCCGCTCAAGACGCAATCGATAATGATGTTCACGTTGTTGGTATCAGTTCCCTAGCCGCGGGGCACACGACCTTAGCTCCGCAATTGATTGAAGCTCTGAAGAATGAAGGAGCTGATGACAAAATAGTCATTTGCGGGGGTGTGATACCCAAACAAGATTATGACAACTTATTCAGCGTTGGAGTCAAAGCGATTTTTGGACCGGGGACTAAGATTTCTGCTGCGGCAAGTACTATTTTGAAGCTTCTCAACCCACCGGAATAAATTGACTATAATAAAATAACCGCCGCCAAGCCGAGAAAGGCAAGAAATCCGACTACATCTGTCAGTGTCGTTACGAATACGCTTGAAGCGACGGCTGGGTCAACTTTAACCTTCTTTAATCCCAAGGGAATCAATATTCCCGAAAGACCGGCGACGAGCATAGTAATGATCATGGCCGCTCCTAAAACCACTCCAAGGGCTTGGTACCCATACCAAAAATAACCCACACTGCCAATAATCAAGGCAAAAATCAATCCATTAATTAACCCAACCAACCCCTCTCTTTTTATCACTCTCCATGAGTTAGAATCCGTCAAATCTTTGGTCGCAATTGCTCGAACGGCCACTGTTAATGATTGGGTTCCGGCATTTCCTCCCATTGAAGCAACAATAGGCATGAGAACGGCCAAAGCAACAATAGCTTCAATGGTTGATGAGAAGTGATAAATTACAATTGAAGCCAAGATTGCTGTGAATAGATTAACGATTAACCAAGGAAACCTTTGCTTAGTGATTCCCCACACCCTATCGGTTAAGCTCTCATCACTGACCCCACCAAGACGGAGCAAGTCTTCTTCTGCCTCCTCGTCAAGTACGTTCATTGCATCGTCAATCGTTATTACTCCCACTAACTGACCGGAAGAGTTTGTAACGGGAGCAGAGATTAAGTGATATTGATTAAACGCATAAGCGACATCGTGTTGGTCTTGGTGGTCGGGTATTGTTCGAAAATCTTCATCAGCAATCATACTGAGTTCTACGTCTCTTTGTGACGCCATCAAGCGTCCTAAAGGCACCTGACCAATGGGTTTCATCACGGGGTTAACAATAATGATATGATAAAAGTCATCAGGTAAATTATGATTTTGTCTGAGCTGATCAATTGTTTGTCCTACTCGCGCTCCCTCGGGAGCCATTACCATTCTTCGCTGCATTATCCGACCCGCAGTATCCTCGGGATACCGAAAGGCCATTTCCACAGCCGCTTGATCAGGCTCAGGTAAAGCATTGATAATTCTATTCTTTTGTTCTGGTTCTAGATCCTCAACAATATCAACGATTTCATCGGATTCCATTTCACCGACTGAACTGACAATCTTATTAGGTGGAATGAGTGCAACGACTTCGTCTCTGATTTTTTCGTCAAGTTCACCCACGACATCAAAGTCAAAATTCTGCCCCCAGATCGATATAAGCGCGGCTCGTTGTTCGGGTGTAATTTGCTCAATGAGGTCGGCCACATCTGCTTCGTGTAGCTCGCCTATTAATTCAAGGAATTGATCTTTTTTACCATATTCAATTGCATTAATGACTGTGGAAACAAACTCCGAGCTCAAGCCTTGAGCTGAGTTCTGTTCGGTGGATTTTTCAACCATGTTGTACACTTAACTTGATAACAGAAATGAATTCACTTCCCGATAGGAAGTAATGTTTACGTATTGAAACTGTTTGGTGATTAGGTGATGGAGCCTTTTACTCCGACTAATTTAGACGATAATACTTAATCTCTAAGACAGAATCAAAAATATTGCTCGGGTAGATATTATCACTAAGTGGGTAATTTTTTGTTAGTTTAAGAATTCTTTAGTTTTACCGATTATCGCTGATCTAGGGTAGGCTTAGACCAATCGATATTGGCAGAAGTATCGGCCTATCATCCTGATTGGCGCTCAATAGCCACCGATTGGCGGCTGAATCAATCCAATTATTTATTTTCCTGAATGGGGGCTAGTCTGTACAATATGCATCGCAAGTAAAATTTTTAGAACCAGCGATCATAAGCAGGCAGTATCTATTCATCAAGAATTGTTCACCAAAGAAAATAATTTTCGCATGAACTGATGCTTCGCTCACACTCACTTCAACTCAATACAGATCAGGTTATTTGGTTCCAAATAACCGGTCACCAGCATCTCCCAACCCTGGTAGAATGTACCCAATCTCGTTCAGTTTTTCATCCAAGGCCGCGGTATAGATGGGCACATCTGGATGTTCATGAGACATAACCTTAACACCTTCAGGAGCCGCGACCAAGCAAACAAAAGTTAAATTGTTTGCACCTGCTACTTTTAGCCTCTCAACTGCGTAAGCGGCCGAATTTCCAGTCGCAAGCATGGGATCCAGAACAATCACAAACCGATTATCCAGGTCATCTGGTACCTTAAAATAGTACTCAACTGGCTTGAGCGAATCTTCATCGCGATACAATCCAACATATCCTACTCTTGCTGACGGTATCAGTTCCAAGACGCCCTCAAGAAGCCCATTTCCGGCACGCAGAATAGAAATCAAAGCCAGTTTTTTTCCCTTCAGGGTTGATGCTTCCATTTGCTCAAGAGGAGTTTGAATTGTTATCTTTTTTTGCGGAAGATTACGGGTGATTTCATAAGCCAGTAACATTGATATTTCTTTTAGCAAACGCCTAAATTCGCTTGAAGCAGTTTCTTCTTTACGCATTAAAGTGAGTTTGTGTTGAACCAAAGGATGTTCAACGATTGTCAGGTTTGATACCAAATTTGCCTCCAATACTTAGCGTTGTTTTCCATTATTGGTGAATTAACGAACTTTGGGATAGCCGACCTGCTTTAAATGGTCGGCAATCTCAGAAAGGATTTCTGGATCATCAATAGTGGCTGGCATTTTATAGCTTTCACCATTAGCAATTTTAACCATCACCGCACGTAAAATTTTACCTGAACGGGTTTTAGGCAACCGGTCAACGATTACGGCAAGCTTAAAGGCGGCCACAGGACCTATTTGATCACGAACTAATTGTATGCACTCAGCTACGACACGTCCCGATTTGTCTTCAACTCCTGCATTGAGGCAAATGAAACCGACCGGAAGTTGACCTTTTAATTCATCAGCGACTCCAACAACGGCACATTCTGCGACATCGGGATGACCCGCTATCACCTCTTCCAAACCACCTGTTGAGAGTCTATGCCCCGCAACATTAATGACATCATCCGTTCTGGCCATGATATTAACGTAGCCATCGTTGTCAATATATCCGGCATCTCCAGTATTGTAATAGCCTGGAAATTGGTCAAGATAGCTCGCTTTGAATCGTAAATCGGCATTCCATAGGGTTGGTAAAGTACCTGGAGGAAGTGGCAATTTAATCACAATTGATCCCAGCTTCCCTTTGGGCAATTCATTGCCTTCATCATCCACAATCCTTACATCGTATCCCGGCATAGGAACATAAGAAGAGCCATACTTAACCGGTAACATTTCGATCCCAATCGGATTACCTGTAATGGCCCACCCCGTTTCTGTTTGCCACCAATGATCAATCACAGGGACTTTGAGATGTTTTTCGGCCCAAATAATTGTATCTGGATCAGCCCTCTCACCGGCTAAAAATAATGTGCGGAAGTGCGAAATATCATAATCCTGCAATAACTTTGCCTCTGGGTCGGCTCGCTTAATCGCCCGAAAAGCAGTGGGAGCAGTAAAAAGCGTGGATACTTTGTGATCTGAAATCACTCGCCAAAAAGCTCCAGCATCGGGAGTGCCAATGGGTTTTCCCTCATAAATCACCGAAGTGTTTCCGTGGATTAAAGGAGCGTAACAAATATAGGAATGACCAACAACCCAGCCAACATCTGAAGCGGCCCAGAATACCTCTCCTGGCTCAACACCGTATAAATTTTTCATTGTCCAGTTTAGCACCACCATATGTCCAGCGTGGGTTCTGACAACACCTTTGGGTTGCCCAGTCGTTCCCGAAGTGTATAAAATGTACAATGGGTGATCACCAGAAACTGGAACACAATCTTTAGCCGGCGCGTTCGTTACTACATCAACCCAATCTACATCCCTTGCTTGATTGAGTTCGGAGAGTGCTTGCCCTCTTTGGAAAACTAAGTTGATGTGTGGTTTGTGGTCAGCAATCGCAATCGCCTTGTCAATAAGGGGCTTGTAGTGGACCACACGATTCGGTTCTATCCCACAGGATGCCGAGATAATACACTTGGGTTTAGCATCATCAATTCTTATAGCAAGTTCGTGAGAAGCGAAACCACCAAAGACAACAGAATGTATTGCCCCGATGCGACTACAAGCCAACATGGCGATAACGGCTTCAGGTATCATGGGCATATAAATGATCACTCTATCGCCAAGCTGTACATTCATACTATCAAGTGCACCAGCTAATTTGGCGACTGATTCCAGTAATTGACGATAGGTTATCCGTGCCTGTTGACCGGTAACAGGACTATCATAAATTATTGCAAGTTGATCTCCCCTACCCTTTGCGACATGCCGATCAATTGCATTCCAACAGGTGTTTCCTTGGGCGTCATCAAACCAGCTATAAAAGGGTGCGTTGTGATCAAATAGTCCTTTGGAGGGCTTCCGTGTCCAATCAATTGCCTCAACTTGCTTCATCCAAAAGTCTTCTGGATCGGACTTCCAATGATTATAAATATCACTGTAAACCATTATGATTCCTGTCTATCGCACAACCAAACAAACATATCCAATTTCTATAATCTTAATAAAAGCATCCTTAATGAATTAAGGTTATTTGGTGAACATTAATCCACAATAATTTGAAATTTGTATTATTTACCCAGAGTTCAGGGACTAACGCATTCCTATTTTATAGTTTTTATTGCCCCTGATGTAGATAACTTCGTCCTTGCCAATTTGTATCACTTTACCTCCATTAAATTTATCACCCACCTTTAATTTTTGGGTGCTACCTTTGGGATGTAAAATCAATGCCTGTCTGTTATCTGAGTTACCAAAAACCCCAATTAAGTTAACTTGCTTTAAATCAAGAGCGTCATTTTCATAGGCATAACGAATTACTTTTTCAGGCCTTTTATTTTTGTCATTAGAAATCTTGGGAGGAACATTTAAGCTTGAAGGCCGCTCTTGTATGCTATTTAGCAACGAGCTGTCACCCTTTAGATTAGGATTCTCAATGGCATTTAATCCCCAAGGTCGCTCAACCAAGTCTTCAAAAAGCAATTGGTCGCCACTTAAACTTAAGGGTCGGGTCTTGGGCAGGGTAAGATCAGACATGGATCAATTTTGAACTACAATTAATTTCATTTCGGTTGGTGATAAACTAATGATTTATATAGTACATAGTGTCCGCCCGAAAACACTAAAATAGTTATCAAACTCCTTTCAATAAAGGGTTTGATTTGCGAATCTAGCTGTCAAGATTAGTTAAAAAATTGATTAATTACCATAAAAAGGTCTGATTCGTCACAAATGCAGCAATTCTTTGAGATAAAAACTCGAGACAAACGGCTCCTTGACAACGACTTGGCGATATGGGGATTGAAAAAATTCAGCTGACCCACAAATCCCGTGATGGTGTTCTGGCTTTGCTCAGGGATCTTCAGCATCTTTGGTTTGACACGTCTTTGCTGGAACACCTTTTTGACCTCTTGGAGAAGGAAATAGTTCTTGAGGTCAATCACACATTGGATCGTCCGAGGATGCACTTTTTTTTGTGGGGTGGGTGATGAAGTAGGGTTTAGGATGTGATTTTGTCCAACTCCATGGCTTAGTCAATCAACACACGACCATCCGCGAGTTTTTGGGTTATGGTTAAGTGTATGGGAGTAAGAGGTTTTCGTATCAGTCGGTGGTTGATAATGTCACTCTGTTGACGCCTGAGTTGTTGGCTAAGGTGAACAAGCTGGTGATTGAAAGCGGTCATGGCGTTTCCAACAAAAAATTGGGTACATGTTGCGCGGTCGGTGTGATTACTTTGTTGCTGAAACTGACGTTCATTTTCCATCGGATGTTAATTTGTTGTGAGATGCGATGCGGTGGCTGATTTGTGATACCGATCGGTTGGACCAGGCGACTGACGTGGGCGGTTGGCGGCAAAGGAAGCATTTACGTGCAGTGGTGAAAAAGAAATTCAATGCGGTTCGGAAGACAAGTCGTGCGCGCCCAGAGAAGGTGGAGGGTTATCTGTGTCGGCGTCTGGTGGAGTGAGCAGATGAGCGACCGCTGAGTTATCGGGGCTCTTGATCCATGAAAAGGTGGTGCAGACACTATATATTTCCTTTAACCACCTATTTTGCGGCTTAGAGAAATCCAATCCTCTGAAACTTACTTTGACCGTGAGCATCCCAAAGTTTGACAAACTCCACCAATAAATTTTTTCAATCCAACTTACTATCCTTAAGGTAATTCGGTACCTTCGTTCATAATCCGAATATATTCCTCATAACAATATAGTCGGTTTCGTTTCTGACCGGTTACTTCTTTGATGATGCTAATCTTTTCCAATTCACGCAAGCAGGTATTGACTGTAGCAGGGGAAAGTTGTGTCTTTTCAGTTATCCAATTTGATGAAGCCAAAGGACGTTCCTGAAGTGCCCGATGAATCAAATGAACTGAACCGGAGATTCTTTTCATTCCACTAATACGTTTACTATCTTCAGCTAAAAGATTCATAAGCCGACGAGCAGAATCTACAGCTTGTGTTGCCGTATGGATAACAGCGTCAGCAAAGAAGTCCAGCCAGGATTCCCAGTCCCCGGTATAACGTACTTCATTCAGTAGTTCATAGTACCTCCGTCGATGAGTCTTGAAATACAAACTCAGATAGAGCATCGGTTCCCTGAGCACTTGTTCAGAATAAAGCAACAGGGTAATTAGCAAACGTCCCAAACGCCCGTTACCATCAAGGAACGGGTGGATAGTTTCAAACTGAACATGAGCTAAAGCTGTCTTGATTAGAACAGAAGTCTTTTCCGGTTGGTCATGTAAAAAAAGTTCCAGTTTTCCCATGCACTCAGTAACATATTCTGGAGGTGGAGGAACAAATTCTGCTGTACTGGGGCGACTACCTCCGATCCAATTCTGGCTTCTGCGAAACTCTCCCGGATGATTTTCCTTGCCACGCTCCTTTGATAATAGGACTCCATGGATCTCTTTTAACAATCTGATTGAGAGTGGAAAATTCTCATCTAGTCGGGTTATACCGTGGTTCAGAGCGGCCACATAATTACTCACCTCCTGAACGTCATCAATTGGAACCCCAGGACGTTGCTCAATCTCAAATAGTAACAAATCAGAAAGTGATGATTGTGTTCCCTCAATCATCGAGGACAGAACAGCCTCTTTACGAACATACATATAAAGGAATAATGAGGTGTCCTTAAACAGTACCGAAATGCTATCAAGGCGACCGAGTGCTATTAAGGCCTGATCAAACTTTTTCCTGAGTTCAGGCGACCATTCAATGGGCGGTGTTGGAGGTAAAGGTAGCGGAACAAAAGCTTGTACTTTTTCTCCGAAGGTCGTTATGGTGATGTGATTGCACAGTAAATTTCTCTTCATACTTTTATTTCACTTTTTAAATTAATAAATTTTTTATTTTAATTTATTGCCTAAATTAAAATAAGACTTAGTAAAATGTTAGCAAGAGGTTGTTCTGTGATGAGTCTGAACACTGCTTAATGATAGTTGTTAATCCTATTGACAGAGTTGAATTGGAGTTTTTTAGTTTCTGTCCCAAAATACTAAAATAGTTATCACCCCTTGCAATAATGGGTTTGATTTGCGAATCTTGCTGTCAAGATTAGTTTAAAATTTCATTTTTTACCGTAAAATGGCCTTTTTGGATACAAATGCAGCAATTCTACAAGGTATGAACATGAGATAACCGGCTCCATTCCAACAACTTTGAGTTATGAGGATTGAGAACATTGAGTTGGCCCCAAATCCCGTGATGATGTTCCGGTTTTGTACAGTGAATTTCAACATCTTTGGCCCGACACGACTTTGCGGGTACACTTTTTTGCTCTCTTTGAGAAGGAATTGGTTCCTGAAGTCAATTACCACACGGCCATCTGCGAATTTTTGGGTCATAGCGAAATCTTTGACCGCAAGGGGCGTTGGTTCAAGGCTGAATATGAACAGAAACATGCTCCGACCTTTAAGGACATGCACCAGTGTCATTCATGGATTGAATCGACGATTAACAACTTGGAACACCGAGGGTATTACAGTGTGTGTTTCTAGTTCTGATGGGTTTACCCGAGTGGTTGACTTGTCCATGTTGTCCTATAACGTCCACCGTTTGGGCTTTTACTCCGTCGTTAACACCGGAAACGACCTCGCCTTGCGGCCCTAGCTCCACTCCCTGATTCCGTACGCCTGAGAGACCGTTTGCACGGAACGGGTGGGCGAGGTTTGCTTTGATTTTCAAAACGTATATATTTTGTAGAAAAAGTGCTTAGGACGGTCACTTTTTTGGAATAATTTGAGCTCTCATTCAAGAAAAAATTGAAAACGAGGCTTTCGGGTCGTCAATTATTCTAGCAAGTTGATTAGAAATGAGGTGTTTTCTGTGCAGACACTTTATACA
>Ga0209022_1002246_pt1 | contig 16562 bp, 16 predicted proteins | sample PinacodermPK_FD_187300 | JGI IMG/M metagenome (GOLD analysis project Ga0209022, IMG submission 187300) | Host-associated microbial community of the marine sponge Aplysina aerophoba from Gulf of Piran - sponge pinacoderm, lysed by proteinase... | ecosystem: Host-associated > Porifera > Sponge >...
AGCTTAGCCTTGTCCAAGCTCTCACTGTTTTTTACCTGGACGGATGACATCAATGCTTCCTGTGACAACTTCACCCCCAAAAGCGCAGCTTTTGTGCGAGTCGGCAGAGGGTTTGCGCTGCCCCCCGGGAGCCAGACGCCCTGTCTGGCGTTCTGTCCCCGGTCGTTCCATCTGTTTTGCCAGCCCACAAGAAGGTCATGAACGCGCAGCGCGCGCAAAACCTGGCCGGGCCGCACGGCGTTCGCTTTATGCCGGCAGGATGCGCTTGGCCTGTTTTCATGAAGGCTGCCCAGAGTCTTGTCCACCCCAAAAGTATCGGATGCGGCATGGGCGCTGCAGTCACTCGGGAGAAAGACCTTTTACCGGCCCGCTGGCGAGCTGTGGCAGGCGGTTTGCGGGAAAAAGCTTGTTGCGGGGTACCCAGGCCACAGACAAGGCCCGTGTGTGTCCCGATGCCGGCGGCGAAAGCGCGTTTTCTGCGCCGAGACACCTGACAAGACATGTGCGCCTCCACTCAGGAGGACAGCCGTTTGTTTGCCCGCAGGAGAACTGTGGCAAGCGGTTTGCACAAAGATGGGCTGGGAGAGTGCACCTGCGTGCCCACTCAGGAGGAACATCCGGTGCCGGGGGAAAATCCGGTGTCAGCCCCGTTGAAAGTGACGCACAAAGGGTTGCGCAGCGCAGCGTTGCGCTTGCACCTGGGCGTACCAGGTCCCCCAGCAAAATCTTTGACTGTCCCAGGGACGGCTGTGAACGTTCGTTTGCAAGCTACCGCACTCTCAAACAGCACTGGATAGCCCAGCACACCCCAGGAGAAACGCTTGTCGGTTCCCATGAAAGCTGTGGACAGGTTTTCGACAAGTCCAGTGCCCTGACAGGACACCAGCGTGTCCACTCGGGAGAAAGATCCGGTGTCAGCCCCGTTGAAAGTGATGCACAAAGATGTGGGCAGCGCAGTGTTGCGCTTGCGCCTGGGCGTGCCAGGTCCCCCGGCAAAATATTTGACTGTCCCCGGGACGGCTGTGGACTTTCGTTTCCCAGCTCACAGACTCTCAAACAGCACTGGATAGCCCAGCACACCCGGGAACAAACTCTTGTCTGTCCCCATGAAAGCTGTGGCAAGGTTTTCGACAGTTCAAGTGCCCTGGCAGGGCACCTGCGTGTCCACTATGCCAGCCAATTCCCCCGGGTTCAGCGGTGTGAGGGTTGTGGCACATACTTTGAGGAACACAAGCCGGCAGAACAGATGGAGTTGGGATTCGTGAGCTATCCTCCGCCGCTGCCAGGCGAGCTGCGGGGGGCACACTCGGCACGCAGTTCGGTCAGCCGTGATGATGGGTTCTGGCTTGCCTCCCTGCCCTTCGGGGTCTTTGGCACAGACGAGCCTGACGGTGCCACGCCCATTCCTCTCACAGATGCTGACCGGGCTTTCTGGCAGGCGTTGGTGTTTTCCGGGGATGGTGAAAGCTGACTGTGACATTCTCCCCGCCCTGAAGGACGGGGAAGGATAGCGCACCAGGTAACACAATCACGGACAAGGAATTTGACAGTGAACGTGCATCTCCACACCAAAGAGGCGCCCTTTGTCTGTGATCATGAAGGCTGTGGGCGTTCGTTTCCCTATACAAGCCGTCTGATATACCACCTGCAAACTTTTCATGCCGAACACAAAGCCTTTGTCTGTCCCCATGAAGGCTGTAGATATGCGTCCGCACGATCATCAGATCTGACAAGACACTGGCGCACTCACTCCGGAAAGCGACCCTTTGTCTGCCGCTTCGGAGGCTGTGGACGTTCGTTCAGGTCTTCCGGAAATCTGGCAATACACCGGCGTCTCCACACCAAAAAGGCACCTTTTGTCTGTTGCCATGAAGGCTGCGGACGTTCGTTCATACAATCAGGCGGCCTGAAAAGCCACTGGCGGACTGCTCATGCCAAAGAAAAACCTTTTGCCTGTTCCTATGAAGGCTGCGGAAAACGGTTCGGACAATCTGGCCATCGACAAGAACACCTGTTCACGCACCAGGGCACGAAACGCTTTGCCTGTCTCCAGGAGGGCTGCAACAAAGATTTTTCCAGACGCCGTGATGTGCGAAGACATCTGCTTACGCACACGCGCGAGAATCCCTTTGTCGTGCGGCGGGATGCCAACACCGGGCTGTCGGTGCCATCAAGCATCCCGGGGTGCCAGCGGCTTGTCCGTGGGGAAGGGCAAGGCGGCGTGCCAGCTGACGGCGCTGAAAAACAGCAGCTGGCCACACCCGGCGGACAGGTATCTTTCTGGTTTCCTGTGCATACAGCATCCTTCTGGCCCGCAGTCAGTGCCGTCGCGCTCAGTCCTTGCGTGCGGCAAGCTGCGCAACCTGCGGTTGACAGGCACAACAGGAGCACCCGTGTTCAGCAGCCCTGGCTCCACAGCGACACCAGCCTGCCTGGCGTATCAGTTGCCCGACAGCGGGCCCCCAGTCTGGCAGGCAGGTTACCGCCGGCAGAGCCTTGCGTGTCGCCCCGGCTGGAAAGGGTCTCTCGTGGGTTGGTACAGCCGACGCCGGCAGGGTGCCTGGCTGTGCCCGATTTTGTCACCTTGCTGACTGATAACTGGCCTGCCCGGTCATGGCAGCCAGCGCCCTGTGCAAACGCACCAGCCCCGGATGTCAGCTCGTCCGCAATTGCTGATGAAGACAGAGTATTCTGGCAGGCATTGATGTCTGCTATGGCGAGTGAAACCGGGCCATGTGCCGGGGAACCCGGATTGTAGTGGCCGGGCGCGGCTATGGCAGCCAGACCAGGTGGTTGGCTACCGAAGCGCACACAATCGTCCTGGTTCTGGCCTGGCATTCCCAAAGTTGACATCAGCCCCTTGTCTGCTCCCCTGACTGCCGGGGAGCGCGCATGACCGGGCGGATGAACGTCATGACTGACCGTCTGGTCAACAACCAGGCGTACAAAAGTGCAATGCTGGCGCAGGCTTTACTGTTGATTGCTCTGGTGTGCGATGAACGCGCTTCCTGCTACAGGGTTACTGACACCGGTACCTTTGCTGCTGCCGGCCGTGGCGGCCAGCGGCTGCCCCCTGCCAACCGGAAAACCCACCAGGCTGGCTGGCGGCGCCCGGGTGAAAGCTGTTGCCTGCCCGCGCAACGGCTGTGAACAATGGCTCAAAAACAAAAGTGCCCTGCAGGTGCACCTGCGCATCCACACCGGAGGCAAGCTGTTTGCTTGTCCTTATGAAGGCTGTGTCTACCTGAACGTACAACGAGACAAACTGCACAAACACTTGCGCGTTCACACCGGAGAAAAACCCTTTGTCTGCTCATATGAAAATTGCGGACGCGCGTTTGCACAATCAGGCCAGCTGACAGTCCACCTGCGCGCCCATGCAGGGAAAAAGATCTTTTCCTGTCCCCGGGAAGGTTGTGGCTATGCGTTCGTAGCCTCAAGCATGCTGACAAGACACTTTCGCAGTCACTCAGGAGAGGCCCCCTTTGTCTGTCCCTACGCAGGCTGTGAAGGTGCGTTCAGTGAATCTGGAACCCTGAAAAACCACTTGCGCACCCACACGGGAGAAAAACCCTTTGTCTGTTCCCGGAAAGGCTGTGGGCGTGCGTTCGCGCAAGCAGGTCAGCTGGCACGCCATGGGGTGTCCATTCACAGCAACGTAAGAGCCTGGCCCTGTCCGCATGAAGACTGTGGAAAAGAGTTTGCTCAAGCATACGAGCTGGCAAGGCATTCGCAGCGCGTCCACTCACGGGCGGGCCCCTTTGTTTGCTGGCATGAAGGCTGCGGATATTCGGTCTCACAAAAAGGTCGCCTCAAAAGCCACTTGCGTGACCACCTCGGAGGAAAATTTTCTGCCTGCCCCTATGAAGGCTGCGTCTATTTATACGGATATGGCAGGGATCTGGGACGACACTTGCGTGTTCACGCAGGAGGAGAAAAAGTCGTCTGTCGCGATGACAGCAGCAGACGTGCATTCGTACACGCAAGCCAGCTGGAAAAACACAGGCGTGTTCACTCGCGAGCCCAGTCCCGGGGCAGTGTGCGCAAGAAGCGCACAAGCCTGTCGGTGCCATCAGGCCGCTGGTCTGGAAAGCTGTGTGCCCGCCGGGAAAGGCTGCTGCGCTCCCAGCGCGCTGCAGGTGGCAAACGGCTGCCGCTGACACTGGGCACACCGCCAGGGCTGCCGAGTCCCGTGGGGGGGGCAAACCCCTGTGTCTCGCGCAGCGCCGCAGCCCCCGGGCAGTGGCCGGGGCACCAGGGAACCTGGGCTGTTGGCAACAACCTCCGCCCCACAATGACAGCGTCCTGTGCGGGGCGCCAGCTTCCCGGCGAGAACAGCATGCCGCCCGACAGGGCCGCGTCCTCAGGGCCGCAGCAGTCTGCTTCATCTTTCTTGCAAGTCGCCTCGCCAGAGCCGGCGCCATCGCCAGTGACCGAGGAGCTTGTCTCCGACTGGTTGACAGGCCTCACCGATGCCAATCTCTCCTGGCAGCAGCTCCTTCCCGATGGCGCGTTTGCCACGGATGGCGATCCACCACTGCTTACTGAGGATGACATGCTGTTCTGGCGGGCGTTGTATTCTTCACTGGCTGATGAAATCAGGTGAGCTGCGTATGGATTGCCCCCGGCTACAGGGCCAGCGCGCGCGTTCGGCGGCGGGACGGCAGGGCTGACAGCCTTGTCAGTAGCCGGGCGTCACCTGACAGTGCTCGTTGTCCCAGTCCCTGCGATCCATCACCCGAGCCTTTCCATGAACAGACTTCCTGGCACAACGCCCTGCCAACAACCGGGCCCTTCCTGCACGCCGGCAGAGGCTGGCCCAGATCCTGGCCACGCGCCAGCAACAAGAGCGGTCCGGCGTCCTGGCTCTGTTCGTCCCAAACCTTTCGCCTGCCCCTGCGAGGGCTGTGGCCGCAGGTTCGGCGACAACAGCAGCCTGAGGACCCACGTGCGCATTCACACCGGAGAAAGGCCCTTTGTCTGTCCCTACAAGGGCTGTCGATATGCGGCTGCGCAATCAGGCAGTCTGAAAAAGCACCTGGATGTCCACGCCCAGAAAAAGCGCGCTGTCTGTCCCTGGGAAGGCTGTGGCTTTGTGACTGTGCACCCTCGCCAGATGAGAGTACATTCCCGTGTTCACACCGGAGCAAATCCCTTTGTCTGTCTCTACAAGGGCTGTGGATATGCGACTGCGCACTCAGGCAGGCTGAGAGTGCACCTGGGTCTGCACTCCCGGAGACAGCGCGCTGTCTGTCCCTGGGAAGGCTGTGGCTTTATGGCTGAGCAATCTTCCCACATGAAAGCACATTACCGTGTTCACACCGGAGAAAAACCCTTTGTCTGTTCCTGGGAGGGCTGTGAACGTTCCTTTTCACACTTGACCAGCCTGACAAGACACCTGCGCGTTCACACAGGAGAAAAGCCCTTTGGTTGTCCCTATGAAGGCTGTGGACGCTTTTTCGCAAACTCGGGAAGTGTGACAGCGCATTTGCGTATCCATACCGAAGAACGCCCCTTTGTCTGTTTGAGAGCCGACTGTGGCCGTTCGTTTACCCAGTCAGGCCAGCTGAGACGCCATGAGCGTATCCACTCAACAGCCAGGGCCGGGCCGGGACAGGTCCTGGCTCCGCTGTCACCAGCCGGGCCCGGGGAGGGGGCACCGATGCCGGCACCCGATTGTGTGCCGCCGCATGGGGAAACATGGCCCATCGATGAGTGGCTTGACCGGTTGTTGCAGGCACCGGACAGCACAGACGCGCCTGACCAGGGTTTGTTTCACTGGCGATCTGCAATGATGACAAGGCCTTCTGGCAGAAGGTGATGGCGCCAGCGCCGGGCAGAGCGGGTGATGGGCCTACGGCTCTGCGACCAGACAGCATAACGGACAGGCTTGACCTGGTGCGCGGCAGGAGTCTCCGTCCTCCAGGGCGGGGAGGATGTCAAAGCGACCGGGCTGCATAGAGGCTGCGCCTTTTGCTGTCCAATGCTCACAGGGGGCATCAGACTTTTGATGGACAGGTTTACTTTTATACATTCACACAGCAAGGAGCACACCCGGCTGGCATCGACAGCGCTTGCCAGATGCCGGCGTCCGCAAGGGGCAACAAGGAGCCTGCGCAAGGCTGTCATTATCAATGCCGGATCTTTTCACTCCTCCAGAAAGGGAGGCAGACAAGGGGAGGCACAGGCCAGTCGTCTGACAGAAAAGTCTCGTCCCTCTCCCGCCACAAACACATCCTGGTCAGGTCCTTACAAAGGCAGCCAACCAGCCAGCTCAAAACAAAGCGACCGGCGTACTCACCCGAGCGACAAGGCTGGTGCTGACCCTGTGCCCAACCCTGCACAAAAGCATGGGCGCAGGAGCGTCCTGATAACAGGTTTGCCAGGCTGCGCTGGCGACAGGTCTTTTGTCTGTCCTCATGAAGGCTGTTCCAACGCCTTTCCACGCCAGGGCAAGCTGGCAAACCCTCTGCGCCGCCACACCGGCGCCAGACCCTTTGCTTGTCCGCAGCCGAGCTGCCAGGCGCGGTACACCCGCGCCCACAGCCTGAAAATACACCAGCGCTGCCACACCGGAGAAAAACCCTTCTCCTGCCCGTGGGATGACTGTGGCAAGAGGTTTGCACAGCCCAGCCACCTGAAACAGCACCAGCACTGCCACACGGGCGTGCGACCCTTCGCCTGCCCGGAGGTGCACTGCCAGGCGCGGTTCGCCAGATCTGATAACCTGATGCAACATCTGCGTAGCCACACCGGCGCCAGACCCTTTGCTTGTCCGCAGCCGGGCTGTCCGGCGCGGTTCACCCGCGCAAACTGCCTGAATGTGCACCTGCGCTGCCACGCCGGCGTCAAGCCCTTTGCCTGCCCGCGAGAGAACTGTGCAAAAGCGTTCAGACAGTTGGGTCATCTCAACCGGCACCTGGGCACCCACAGGGGAGAAAAGCCCTGTGCCTGCCCACAACCGGGCCGTGCGGCGCGGCCGGTCGGATGAGCCCTGTTCACAAGCCATCGGGGAACCGGGCTTCAGGCCGTTGTTTCTCTGGCAGGGCATTTCCCGTGAACAGTGACATCAGATGAACGTTGAACCAGGCTCTGGCCGCCAGACGCGCTCCATGCCCTGCGATCAAAGAGTCTGGCCAACCAGCTTGTCAGCAACAGGACTGCACGCCATGGCGCAGATGCAGTCCAAGTCCCATCCTTGCTCACCGGGCTTTTGACGGACATGCATCCTGTTGCAACTTCATACAGCACAAGAAAAGCCAGACCCGCACCGACGCAGTGTGCCCGTGCCCCCGGTTTACAGGGGGCGGTACGGGCTGTCCGGGTTCCTGTTATCGTGACTGCGAAATCTTCTTCCGGCCCGGACAAAGACCGCGATCTGGGGGAGAGTCGGGGCCGCAGCCTGACACAACAGCCTCGCCGTCCTGCCGGAGACGGGCCATACCCGCACGAAGAGGGCAACAAGGCGCTGCCAGGATCACGCAAGGCGCGCGCCCGCCCGGCTGCCGGTGCCCCGGCGACCCCTGTCATCGACACCGGCCCGCTGCGCAAATCCGCACGACAGTTGGCACGAAAAAAGCGTACGCCAACACCGCTTGTTTCCCCTGCTGGGCACCCGTTTCCCCTCTGCCGTCATGCAGGCGGTGACAAGGATTTGTCACGCAAAAAAAAACCGGCACAGCCTGTGCGCAGGCATCTGCTGGCAAGACGCTTCTCCTGCCCGTGGGAGAACTGTGGAAAAGGGTTCCAGAAAACCTCTCACCTGAAAGCGCATCTTTGCACTCACACAGGAGACAAACCCATTGCCTGCCCAAGGCCCGACTGCAAAATGCGGTGTATCACGCCCGGCCAACTGAGAATACATCTGCGTGTCCACTCTGACGAGCGGCCCTTTGCCTGCCCAAAGCCCGACTGTGAAGCGCGGTTTATCAGATCATATGGCCTGAAGGAGCATCTGCGGATCCACACGGGCGCCAGACCCTTTGCCTGCCCGGAGCCCGATTGCGAAGCGCGGTTTGCCAGATCAAGAGGCCTGAAATTGCATCTGGGCAAACATCCCTGCCAACGCCGTTTCCTGTGTCCGTGGGGGGGCTGTGGAAAACGATTTCTCCAGGCTGGCCTGCGACAAGACCACCTTTTCATTCACACCGGCGGTAGAGGCCTGACCTGCCCGGAGCCCGATTGCAAAGCCTGGTTTATGAGTGCACACAGCCTGAAGGAACATCTGCGTATCCACAGGGGCGTCAGCCCCTTTGCCTGCCCACATCCAGACTGCCATGCACGGTTTGTCAGAGCACAAAACCTGCGGCGACATCTGCGTCAACACGGCTGGAAAGGCTCCTTTTCCTGGCCGTGGGAGGCCGGTGAAAAATGGTCTGGACAAGCCGGGCAGCTGGCAGCGCATTGTCGTGGCCTCGCCAAAGGACGTTGTGGCTCGCCCCTGGCAGGGCTGCACAACCGGGCTGGCCAGATTCTGCCATTTGACAGGCCAGCCGGGCACTTGCCGGATCAAAAACCTGTATATGCCAGCTGGCAAGCGGCACAAAGCCGTTTGCACCATCGAGCGCGGTACGCTGGCAGCGGGGTTCCTCTGTGCTGTCTGGCCTGGCATAGAGTCCAGGCGATGGAGCCAGGCCAACAAGGGCCCGGTCATGCCTGTGGCGCTGAGCCCTGCCCCATAGCGGCAGCAGCACCCGGCGTACATCAGCCGCTTGTCCTGGCTTCAGCCAGACAGGACGCAAGGGTCTGGAACGCTCTTGCCACCTCGGTCAGAAGAGACCCGGCTTATAGAGCAACTGCTGTTCCCCATGGATTCTGTCATGGCTGGCAGGTTGACCGGGCCCGGCGATGAGCGCCCCGCCTGGCTGTTGCTGCCCTTACAGCGTACGGGTGTCTCTGACCGACATGTCATACCGGCATGTACGGCTGACAACAAGGCATGCCGGCACGAGAGCCCTGAGGCGATCCGCATGGCTTGTCAGACTTCAGCTGCCAGATCCGGTTCATGGTGGGCCGCACACTAATGCCGTTGTTGTCCCCTGTCACTGTTGTTGACCCGCTCTCGATGAACATGTTTTCTGCCAGAACCTCACATAACAACCCGGAATGCCAGCCTGCACCTGGCGCCTCAGCCCCTTGTTACAGGGGCCGCACAGCCGTGGCAACCGCCCGGTCTGCTGTCTTCGTCCGCCGGACTTGCGTTGTCTTGCCCCGCCAAGTTGTCTGCCCACGCGAAGACTGCGGAAAAACTTTTTCTCAGTCGTATAACCTGAAGCGGCATGGGCGCGAACACACCCGGGAAAGACCCTTTGTCTGCCAGCTGCACAACTGTGGACAGCGGTTTGCTCACCAAAGCAGCTTGCAGAGACATCTGCGCAGCCACAGGGCACAGAAGTCCTTTGTCTGTTGTCATGAGGGCTGCGCCAACGCCTTTACGCGCAAAGATAACCTGAGGGCACACCTGCGTACCCATGCCGGAGAAAAGCCTTTTTCCTGCCCGTGGGAGAACTGTGAAAAACGGTTTGGACAGGCTCCCCACCTGACAGAACACCTGCGCTGTCACACCGGAGAAAGGCCCTTTGTCTGCCCAGTGCAGGCCTGTGGAGCGCGGTTCGTCAAATCAAGCCATCTGGCAGAACACCGGCGTATCCACTCAGAAGAAAAACCCTTTTCCTGCCTGTGGGAGAAGTGCGGCAGGCGATTCAAACGCGCTTCGCATTTGAACGTGCACTGTCGCAGTCATACCACACAGAAATCTTTTGTCTGCCCGCATGCCGATTGCGGCCGGGGGTTTGTGCAATCGAGCACTTTGCGTCGCCATATGCACGTCCATAAGGGCGGCACATCTGCATCCGGGAGCCGCGCGTGCGGCAGGCCGCGCCAGCAAACAACAGCACAGTGTTTGCTCCCTGAGGAAACGCAAGCCAGGCTCCCTGCGGTCAGCTCCGGCTCCCGGGTGCTGACCTGTGGCGCGACCCGTCCGCATCGCCGCAGCGACAGGCGCCGCTCCACAACAGCACCAGCATTGAGAGTTCATCAGTATCCCAACCGGATTGCCATGCCAGCGGACAGGGCGCAACAGGTGTCGCCGTGCCCGGGATGGCAGCGTCCACCACCGTCTGCGACAGCTTGCGCCATGTCCCGCGTATTGACATGGCTTGCCGATGAATACCTCTGTGACCCCTTGCCGCCGCTGTCCGGAGCCAGGGTCTCTGGCCAGGAGGCTTTTCCCTCATCCGCTGTAGATGACAACGCCCTCTTCTGGCTGAGGGGAGGCTCTTCAGCTTCCGGAGACAGCCCTTAGGCTGCGCGCTGCCCAAGGGTTGGGTTCCGTCATCCGACAGTCTGCCTGACAAGATGGTCAGCTGCTGGTACGCAACACCATGCTGGAATTGTTGTCGGAAGCTTACCGTTCACCACCGAATTCTTGAGAAACATGTTTCCTGTCAACAGGCCACAGAGTAAAACGGTGCCCCGGTGTGCAACGGCAGAGTCTGCCCGTGAATGCCGGCTCCGGGGGGCTGAGGGCGCAATGCGGACCGGCCGGCCTTGTGCGCCCCCGGGCGCATCCTTTCGGGTTTGCCGACGCCAGGACAGGGCCAGACGGGTGACACAGGGGGCAGGCCTTCCTGCCGGAAACAACGCCCGTGCATGCCCGCACGAAGGCGGCACAAAAGCCGGATCAAAAGTCTCTTCAGCAAAACGTCACCGGACGGCTGGGCAAGCTGGCCGGCCCAGGGGAAAAACCGTCCCCAGCCCAGGGCAGTGCTGTGAACAAGGGGCTGGACACCCCGGCCACCAGGCAGCCTGCAGTCTCCGTCGCATCCCAAACAGGCCTTTTGTCTGCCCACTGCCGGGCTGTGGCATAGCTTTCTCCACATCAAGGAGACTGACACAACACTGTGACCGCCACACGCCCTTTGTCTGCCTGATACAAGACTGCGGAACGCGTTTCAGGACCCCGGTCCAGCTGAAAGTACACATGTGGAGCCACAGTCCCCATGTCTGCCCACGGCGGTACTGCAGCGCGCGTTTTGCCACCCCGGGGCAGCTGGCCGGACACATGCATGACCACGATACCTTTACCTGCGCATGGCCGGACTGCGGAGCCGGTTTCATCGCCGCAAAGGATCTGGCAGAACATATTAAAGTCCACACCCCCTGTGTCTGCCCACAGCAGCACTGCGGCGCGCGTTTCAGAACCCCGAGGCAGCTGAAAGAACATATGTGGCGCCATAGTCCCCATGTCTGCCCACAGCAGCACTGCGGCGCGCGTTTCAGAACCCCGGGGCAGCTGAAAGAACATATGTGGCGCCATAGTCCCCATGTCTGCCCAAGGCACTACTGCGGCGCGCGTTTCAGGACACCAGGGCAACTGAAAAAACATATGCATGATCACGACGCCTTTGTCTGCTCATGGCCGGACTGCGGAGTCGGTTTCGTCACCTCAAAGGATCTGGCAGAACATATGCGCGTCCACGTCCCCTTTGTCTGCCCACGGCAGCACTGCGGCGCGCGGTTTGCAAGGGCCGGCGACCTGGCAGACCACTTTCGTCTCCACTTCGAAGAGAAACCCCTTGCCTGTCCGCATGAGGACTGCACCGCGCGTTTTGCCGATCCACGCAGCCTGGAGCGCCATCTGGAGGTCCACAAGAGAGGCGCATCGTCTTCCCGCCGCGTCCTGTCGGGCTCGCGGCTGCTGGAACCTCGGGTACCGAGCCCGTTGCCCTGTTTCCCTGTGGAAGAAGAGCCCTGGATTCCCTCGTTTGCCGTGGACGAGGGCCGTCCTGCAGACTGTGCGGCGGACATGGCCGACCCGGGCACGCATGTTGCCAGCGCGCTGTCCTTCCCCCTGCCAACGACAGCATCCTCAGAGCACAGGTTTGCCAATGGGACTGCCCCGTCACCGGCTGCAAGCCACCAACAGCCCTCGCCAGGCCCGGGGCCGTCTCCAGCGGCTGTCCGGCACGGGCCGGGACAACCGCTGTCGGCAGTGCCGGCCATGCCCAACACCCTGGCATGGATCGCCGATGTGTACCTTTCCCGACCCTGGCCGCCGGCGCACGCAGCAGGCGCGGTTGACCGGCAACCGGTACCATTGCCTCCTGCGGGTGACGACCATGAGTTCTGGCAGGAGCTGGTCGCATCGGCAGGCAGACAAGCCTGACGATCAGCCGGGGGGCGTCGGGTTCTGTATTCCATTCCATCTCCAGTCCCGGCCGGGCTCCTGTGGCTGTGGTGCCCATGGATGATAAGGAACTCTTCTGGCAAGAGGCTGCTGGAAGATGTCCCCTGCGGCAAGATGAAAGCCTGCAATCGGCATGGGTGGCAGAGCTGAGGTGGCAGAACGGGCGCGGCAGGCACAAGTCCTGGCGTCGGCGGATGAACGGCATGGCTGACCGGGTGGTTGGCTGTCGCTGGCACCAGACTCAAATGGCTGTCGAAGTCGCACCGTTGATCATCGGGGTGCTGACGAACATGCTTCCTGTTACAAGTTCACAGCGCAGACCGGAACGCTGTCGGATGTCGGCAAGGGCTGCCCGTGAACGGGGTTCGCGCAGCAGCAGTCTGACAGCAGAGTATCGCCCTCATGGCGCAAGACAAACCTTTGTGTGTTTTCATGCCGGGTGTCAAAGAGTCTGTTTGCGCCAATCCCAGCTGACCAGACACCTGCGTACCCACGCGGGAGCAAAGCGCTGTGCTGGCCCGCCGGCCAACTCTGGCAAATGGTTGGTGCAAAAAGCGGGGCTGACAGTGCAGCGGCGTCGCCCTGGGGGGGAAAAAATCTTTTTATGCTCTTGCTCTTATGAAGACTGTCCAAAGAGCTTTGCACGCAAAGACCACTTGAGGGCACATCAAGGCTCCCGTGCCCATACCGGTGAGAGCCCCTTCGTCTGCCCACAGGAGGCCTGTAACAGGCGGTTTGCCAGATCAGACAACCTGAGAGTGCACCTTCGTATGCACACGGGTGACAGGCCCTTCGGCTGCCCACAGGAGAGTTGCTCCAGACGGTATCTGCGTTTGGCTGACCTCAGGGCGCATCTGCGCTCCCACAGCAGAAAACTGCCCTTGCGCTGTCCACATGAGGGCTGTGCAAAGCCCCTGGCGGATGCCTTCAGTCTGCATGCGCACCTGCGTGCCCATCAGCGGGAAAAACCTTTTGCGTGCCCGCGTGAGACCTGCACAGAGCGGTTTGTACGCCTGCACGACCTGCATTGCCATATGCTGGTCCACAAAAAGGACGCGTGGCGTTCCTTGTCCGGTGAAGCAAGACAGCAGCTGGAAACCAGGGCACACCGATTGTTGCGGTCGCAGGGTACTCTTGACCATCCCCGGCAGTGCGTGCGTGGCGGCGCCAGAGCGCCCGGTGGCGTTCTGGATGCGGACGCAGTCCCGGCGACGGAGCAGGCAGGTCCTGGGCGCGGCAGGTCCGGCAGGGATAGCAGTACCAGGATGACAGCCGCGTCCACTGTGGATCAGCCCTCCGCCTGGCTTACGACCCTGGCGGGGCTGGCCCTGCTGCCATCGGGTTTCAGGCGGGACTTTTCCCCAGAGTCACAAGCAACCCTGCCGCCGGGGGAGATGGCACCGCTGTCTGCAACGCGCATCAGGGGGCCCGACTTCCTGGCATGGTGGGCCGAGGAAGTCCTTTCCCTGCCGATGCAACCGTTGTTGCCTGCCGTTGAGTCAGGCCTTGCGGGTGTGGCGGTATTGCAGGCCTGGAACGATACGGGCCTCTGACCGAGGCTGGTGTTGTCCTCCGCTGACCTGGTGCGCGGCCAGCCCCGTCCTTCAGGGCGGGGACTATGTCAAGACAGTGCCCCACCGCGTCGGGAGCCCGTAGGGTCGCGGTCGGGCTCAGGCTCTGCTGCCGGCCAGCATCGCTGACCAGCTTGTTCGATGGCAGCTGGCAACATGACCTCCTCTGTTGTCAAAGCCTTACTGTTTGGCAACCTGTTTTTTTCACCGACATGCTCTTTGTTTCCGCAGCGCACAGAAAATGCAACCTGGCCCCCGTGCAGACAGTGGCTGGCAACGACTTGGATACGCCGGCCGGCAGTCGATGCGTCCGGGCGCAGGTCCCGGTCAGCCAGACAACCTCTGACTGCCCACCAGAGAGCGGAGCCGTGCGGATTACACAACAACGCAGCCGGACAACACAGTCGTGCCTTCCGGTGGTAAGGAGACCCCTGCCATGCCCGCATGAAGGTTGCGACAAAGCTTTTGTCCGACCAGATCACCGATCAGAGCACCTGCGTGTTCACTCAGGAGAGAAACCCTTTGTCTGTCCGCAGGAGAACTGTGGCAGCCGGTTTACACAAAAAGGCAGTCTGACAAAGCACCAGCGTCTCCATGCCAAGGGCAAAAACTTTCCCTGCACTTATGGCAGCTGCAACAGGGTCTTTGTACACAAACAGGAGTGGACGCAACACCAGCGTGTTCATACCGAAGCAAGGTCCTTTTGTTGTACGTGGAAGAACTGTGGAAAACGGTTTACACGCGCATCCAGCCTGACAGTACATGTGCGCATTCATACGGGAGAAAAACCGTTTGTCTGCTCTTATGCAGGGTGCAACAAAGCTTTCACACAAAAACACCATCTGGTTTCTCACCGTTACGTTCACACTGGTGAGAAACCCTTCGTCTGTCCATCGGCCACCTGTACCAGGCAGTTTCCAGGTCCCGGCGCATGGGGCAGTGACCTGCACACGCACGCCAGCAAGCCGCCTTCTACCTGTTCCTGTGCAGACTGCACCTGGCGGCCTGCGGACGCCGTCAGTCTGAAGACGCATTCGCGCGGCCAGGGTAAGCAAGGCTCTTTTGTCTGTCCGCACGAGGCCTGCGGTGCGCGGTTTGTGCGCTACGGTGACCTGCACCGTCACAGGATCTTTCACGGCGGGATCCCCTTGCTTGCCTTGCCTGTTGATGCAGGAAAACAGCCGCAGCAGACCGGCACACAGCGACCGGTACAGCCAGACGCGCCGCAGGGCCCGGGCGGCCGACCATCCGCATTCGCGCAGGTACGGAAGCCGGCTTCTGGTGCGGGACGGGAGGACGCAGCTGCCGGGGGCGAGCAGGCAGGTCTTGATACCCAGGGGGGCTGCGACAGGGACAGCCCCAGGATGGCAGCATTGGCCGTGACCCGGCAGCAATGGCCAGAACCGGCGACGGATTTTTTGGCGCAGTCACAAGTCTTGCTGCCCGGCGAGACCGCAACGCTGCCCGCAATGCGCAAGAGGTCCGACTTCCTGACCTGGTGGGCCGACGACTTTCTCTCCCGGTCGAGATCGGCGTCATTGGGTACAGACGTGCCGGACCGGGAGGCTGTACCGGTAGCGCCTGCGAATGATGACAAGGCGTTCTGGCAAAGGCTGGTGGATTCCACGGCTGGCGAAAGCCCGCGACAGGCGCAGTGAGTCGAGCCGCAGGTGGCCGGACGCGGTGGTTCGTTCCGCGCCACAGGGGATCGTTGACATCATTGTTATCTGTCAGGTTCAACAAGCGGGAAGAGATGTCCAACCGGACACCGGTAACACCCAGGATGAACGGCCATGCTTCCCGTTACAAGGTCACAGAGCACACCAGCTGCCACTTCGACAGAAGCTGGCGGCGGTTTCCGGTTGGGAGTCCCTGTCGGCACCGGGCATCGTTATGGGGCGCGGGCGAGCGATGGGCAAGGGCGTGTCAAACAAAAGGAACGGGTAACAAAAGCCTTCCTTCTTGCCAGAAAAAGTCCCTTTCCATGCCCGTATCAAAAGTGCAGAAAAAGGTTCACGAGAGCCATCGACCAGACAAATCATCTGCGGCTTGTCCACGTGCAAGATCTCGGTTTTCGTTGTCCGCAAGAACATTGCCTCAGAATGTTTGTGTCCCTGGACGCCCTGAGAGGACACTGGCGCAGCCACACCGGCCACACCGGCCACACCAGCCACAGGCAGCCAGGCCCCCGCGTCTGTCCAGAGGAGAACTGTGGCAAGCAGTTTGCGTATCCCAGTAGCCTGGCAGTGCACCTTCGTAGTCACACCAGCGAAAAACCCTGGATCTGCCCACAGGAAGGTTGTGGAAGGAGGTTTGTTGATTCCCGTGTCATGAGCATGCACGTCCAGCGCCACACCGGTGAGCGCGGTTGCGTTTGTCCCTGGGAGGGCTGCGCAAGGCGGGTCGCAGATCCTGGCAGCCTGAGAGTGCACATGCGTGGTCACACCGGTGAGAAGCCGTTTGCCTGCCCGCAGGAGGGGTGCCCCAAGTGGTTTCCCAGCGCCTCCAGCCTGAGGATGCACAAGCGCACCCACACCGGAGAGCGTCCCCATGTCTGTCGGCAGGAAGGTTGCCGGGCACGTTTCACCAGTTCGGGCAACCTGTCTGCCCACCAGCGTGGCGTCCATGGCAGTGCCAAACCCTTTGTCTGCCCGGTCGAAGGATGTCGAAGAGCTTTCCCACTCAAAAATTACATGAAACGCCACCAGAGGATTCATGACGGAGCCAGGCACGTTTCCTGCCAGAGGGAAGGCAGCAGGGCCGGGTATACCAGGGCTGACAGCCGGTCTGGCGAGCCACCGGGC
>Ga0209022_1002248_pt1 | contig 16548 bp, 13 predicted proteins | sample PinacodermPK_FD_187300 | JGI IMG/M metagenome (GOLD analysis project Ga0209022, IMG submission 187300) | Host-associated microbial community of the marine sponge Aplysina aerophoba from Gulf of Piran - sponge pinacoderm, lysed by proteinase... | ecosystem: Host-associated > Porifera > Sponge >...
TAACATCCAATAATTAGGGTGGGTGGGAATCTCATTTTGCGACATTATAGTCATCAGACAACTTTTTCTCATAATACTCACTCTAGTTGACAATGTCCGGGTCCCGGTTATCAATTTCCACTATTATGCCGATATCGGCATAAAAGTGGAAAACTTAGCTCGACGCTGAAACGTATTGTTCGGTAAAGGAATCTGAGAAAATGAAAATACGAACATTTGCTAATAATCAGGTATTTTCGGGCGAACACTATCTAGAAAGATACCTCCATATTGTCAACGAAAAACTAGAAAAAATAATTAAGGGGTATTTATATTACCTGAGTAGTTACAACGAAACAAAAATAAATGTCATAAGAGTTCTGTTGAAAAATTGCGATAAATGACCATAGTGAATAGTGAGTGAATAAAGAAACCTAAAGCTTTTGTGAATATGTCCAAATTTGAGGTAATTGTTGTTGGTGGTGGCCATGCGGGTTGCGAAGCGGCTTTTGCCTCTGCGCGATCAGGAGCAAAGACGGCCTTAATCACCCTTAAGCTCGAAGGTATCGGACAAATGTCGTGTAACCCAGCCATTGGTGGACTAGGAAAAGGACATTTGGTTCGTGAAATCGATGCCATGGGGGGCATCATGGGAACGACTGCGGATAAGGCCGGAATTCAGTTCCGATTACTCAATCGTAGTAAAGGGCCAGCAGTGCGGGGTCCTCGTGCTCAAATGGACCGTTCACTCTACAGTCACTTTATGCAAAAAAAAGTGAGAGCAACACCCAATCTTCAAGTGATTGTCGGTGAGGTCGTTGATTTGAATATGACTCATGGTGAGGTCAAGGGCGTTGTTTTAGCTGATGATTCAGTGGTTTCGGCTCAGGCAGTTGTTTTAACAACGGGTACATTTTTGCGGGGGGTAATCCGACTTGGTGATAAAGCCATACCCGCCGGCAGAATCGGCGACCCGGCAGCGGTCAGACTCGCTCAACGGCTCGCGCATTTAGAATTACCACTTGGACGCTTGAAAACAGGCACCCCGCCAAGACTTAATGGTCAGACCATCAACTGGGATGCCTTGATTGAACAACCTGGCGATAAAAAGCCGGTTATGTTTTCGTTTTTGTCTCAGCAACCTGAAGCAGAGCAAATTGCATGTGCCATCACTCATACCAATGCAAAGACGCACGAAATCATTCACAATAACTTAACTCAATCAGCAATATATGGCGGGCATTTTGATAGTTCTGGACCCCGCTATTGCCCGTCAATTGAAGATAAGGTTGTGCGGTTTCCTGACCGGACTTCTCATCAGGTTTTTCTAGAACCAGAGGGTCTAACAACTCATGTTGTTTATCCTAATGGTATTTCAACCTCACTCCCTGAGGATATTCAAACGGAATATGTTCGCTCCATCAGAGGCTTAGAGAGAGTGGAAATCACTCAGTTTGGGTACGCGATAGAGTATGATTATGTTGACCCACGCGCCCTCACTTATTCCTTGCAAACAAAAGCAATGAAAGGGTTATTTCTAGCGGGACAAATCAATGGAACGACTGGATATGAAGAGGCCGCTGGACAGGGTTTGGTCGCCGGGATTAATGCCGCAAGATTATCACAACACCAAGACCCAATCAATTTCTCAAGATCAGACTCATACATAGGGGTCATGGTTGATGATTTAATTACCAAAGGCGTAACTGAACCGTACAGGATGTTTACTTCAAGGGCTGAGTTTCGCTTGTCCTTAAGAGCCGACAATGCCGACCAACGCTTGACTCCGAAAGCTATAGAACTCGGTCTCGTTTCAGAAATAAGAAGACGAGTTTTTGAGGCCAAAGAAGCTAAACTGTCAGCTGCCAAAAGCTTACTTAGGGAACGAAGAATCTTTCCAATGGAAGCAAAAGGCCATGGGATAAAGCTCAGTATGGATGGAGTTCAAAGGACAGGATTGGATTTGTTATCTTATGCAGAAGTAAATGTGCAACAGCTTCAAAACATTTGGCCTGAACTCGGTCAAATAGATCCCGAAATTGCTGAACAAATCGAAAACGAAACGGTATATTCCCGCTATCTTGATCGCCAAGAAAAAGAAGCTGCAACAATTAAACGCGATGAGAAGTACCGCCTGCCCCAAAATCTGAACTATTCCGAGATGCAAGGTTTATCAGGGGAGCTGAGAGCTAAACTCAACACAATTAAACCGCAAACCTTGGGTCAAGCGGGAAGAATTGAAGGTATGACACCGTCGGCATTGGCTTACATACTCGCAACTGTTCAACGGGGTCAGGTAGCCTCATAACTTGAATGGTTTTGTGATTGACCATTCTTTAAATCCCATTCTAGCTCATTGGGATGAGTCTCATCCCGATTTGTTTTTTGGCCACGAAAATTCAAGTAACTCCAAGTCTTTATTAGAAGAAAATCTCTGCCGAAAAACATTTAATCGGTTGCGTCAATTCCACGACCTATTAGTCAAGTGGAACCAAAAAAAGCAGCTCGTCGCTCATTCCACCCTGAGCTCCATTTGGTCAAGGCATATTCTTGATTCAGTCCAGCTGTTCAGATTCAGACCACATCATCCCTACCGTTGGGTTGATATTGGTACGGGTGGTGGGTTTCCCGGACTAGTTCTAGCCATTTTGGCAAATCAATTAAATGAACAGGACGAATTTTTCTTCATAGAGGCAAATCGTTTTAAAGCAGAATTCTTAAAACAGGCTGTTCGCCAGCTTGACATCAATGCCATTGTTTATCACAGCCGAATAGAGCAACTTAAATCACTTAATGCGGATGTTATCTCGGCACGAGCGGTCGTTAACCTCCCACAACTACTCACATGGACATATTGCCATCTTAATCAAGATGGTTATGGATTGTTTCCTAAAGGCTGCTCCGTTGGGGATGAAATTAAACAGGCAAGAATGAATTGGGACTTTGAAGAGAATGAATTCAAAAGTTGGACTCACTCAGCCGGTCGGGTCGTACGAATTAGTTGTTTAGAAACCAAACCAGACGCCAACTGACCACAATCTTGCTCTATACACTAAATGCTCTCTTAACAGCCGCTTCAATGCGGTGAACTAACGCCATGTTTTGACCTCTGACAACAACATTGGAACCTAATATACCCTCTTCAAAAAACGGATATGAGCCAATTGAAACCTCAGGGTTTTCATGAGCAATGATTGCTAATTTGGAAGCAAGTTCACCTTCGGGGCGGAAAACCTTAATGGTTGCTGAAGTCAGACTTTGACCGTGGGGTAAATCATCAATGACATTACCGACCATGGCTCGGAATATACGCGGAACTCCGGCAAAGACATACACATTTTCAATGATAAATCCGGGTGCACCTGATACAGGGTTATCAACGAGTTGTGAGCCACAGGGCATCCGCGCCATTCGCAAACGTGCCTCATTGAGTTCAAGTCCTTGCTTGTGTGCTCTTTCTTGTATGATCTGTTTCGCTGTTTGATTGACTTCAAGTTGTAAATCAAAAGCCTTGGCTATAGCATCAGCTGTTATATCGTCATGAGTTGGGCCGATCCCACCACTCGTAAACACGATGTCACATTCGCTGCGGAGAATATTGAGGCTTGTCACAATGGATTGGGTGGCATCGGGAACGATTCTTACTTCTTTAAAAGTAATCCCAATAGCATTTAATTCTTTGGCTAGAAAATTAATATTAGCATCCTGAGTGCGCCCTGACAGAATTTCATCACCGATGACAATCAAGGACGCTGTGGGATTAATATTATTCATGGATCGATCGCCTTTCATATATTAAGGAAGCCATGCGATATAGCGCATGTAATTTACTGCCAATTAAGAACAAAACAATAGTCACTTTACGACTCCTAAAGAACACAGCAACAATAGTGAATTTGCACCTCTTCGTTTATATCGCTAGAACGGCCACCTAGATTATAATGGTGAGGTCATTTCTTTTACTATTATTTTATTCCCGTGTGTAATCTTTATTCTAATACCGCCACAGTCAGCGAATTACGCCAGAGCTTTCAAATTAGTTCAACGCATGATCATTTGGGAAACTATCCCCCACTAGAGGCAATTTATCCAAGGAACTTAGCTCCGGTTATTAAACCGTATTCAAGTGATGAACGTCAAATAAGCATGATGAGTTGGGGCTTTCTTACACCCGCATTTTCAAAACGAGATGGCAAACCGATCAAACCCCAAGTTTGGAATAATGCCCGAGACGATAAATTGAATCAGGCGACCCTATGGCGTGAAAGTTTTTTACATAATCGGTGTTTAATTCCTGCTACAAGCTATTGTGAAACTAAAGGACGAAAACCTGCTGAGTATTATTGGTTTGGTGTCCGCGAAGAAAACAACACGTTAAATGATATTCACCTGTTTGCAATCGCTGGATTATGGCGTCTTGAAGACTCAAATAAGCATGGAGAGTCAGCAAGAGGGGAACATTTCACAATGGTTACAACCCAAGGAAATGATCTCGTAAAACCCATCCATGCCAAAGGGAGAATGCCAGCGATACTTGATCCTAAAGATTATGAGAGGTGGTTGTTTGGTTCAATTCAAGACGCATTAGAGCTTCTTAAACCTTACCCTCAGGAACGAATGAAAATACTTAAACATGGATTGAATGAAAAAAGTAATCCACGGCGACCAATTGAAAGTGACTATTTGTAGCACGACATACTTGCGGTCCTTGAACTGTTGTATTGAGTAATACTCATTTGTCGGAGTTAATGTAGTGATTATGAACTGACTCTTGGCAACGTCAAGCATGATTGTGACTGTAGGATGTTGCCGTCGGGTAAGTTTGGTTCCTACTCGTGTTGTTTTGGCCTGCTTTAACATGAACCTGTTCAACTATGCTCGTCGCGGATGATGGTTGGGACATCATGGTTGCGGGTGTACATGAAAGCGTTTCGCACCACCATCATTTTATTGTGTGCTTGCTTGGTGAAGCATGGCGACCGGTATATTCTGAAATTTGCAGCGACCGAAGGTAGGCACTTAGAGAGGTGATGGAAAACGCTGTACAGGCTTCAGGTCTGAGGGCGATTGAGCTCCCCAGTCACCTTGACTTAGCCCTATTTAATACATCACGAAAAAAGTCCGTTCAGTTAGGACAGAAGAGGTGTATGTGTATGGATTGCTGTGGGAGACTAAATGGTCTTTGGTGGAAAAAAGTTACAATTAGACTGGCAAAAGAGGATCAAAAGGCTGTTTTTTAATCTGAAAAGATAATAAGAAATAAAATATTACCAGAACTGATAATAAAACCTAATTATTTGATCTAGGTTGCCGATTAAGAAAAACTTTTGTATTGACATTATAATTAGAGTCATGGTAATACGTAATTTTATTACAATACGACATACATAAACTATGGAGGTTTTTATGTTTACAAAATACGCCGTGAGGCGTTCTCTTTTCGGTGCGCTGCTTGCAAGTATCCTTGCATTCGCACCTGCAAATGCGGAAAAGATTAATGTTGCCATTATTGGTGAAGCTGATACTTTCGATCCGATGATGAGTACCAAGGATGTTGTCTCGATCGTGACCCAACATTTTGTCGAAACGCTATATACGTTTGATTCAGGCTGGAATATCGCGCCGCTTTTGGCTAGTGACCTACCAACAATTTCCGATGATGGCAAGATCTACACCATTGGTATTCGCGATGGTGTGTCATTCCATGATGGGTCAACAATGGACGCAAATGACGTGGTCGCATCGCTTAATCGATGGGTCACTGTTGCATCCAGAGGAAAGGGCGTGGCGGACCGGATCGACTCAATTGAAGCTACAGGTGATTATGAAGTTACCATTACAATGAACGAATCCTATTCACCGCTCCTGTCTTTGTTAGCCTTTTCAAATTCGGCTGCAGTAGTTTATCCTGAGGAAATCATTGGCGATTCAATCGACACAATAGTGGGGACCGGCCCCTACAAGATTGCCGAACACGTTCCGGACCAGTACTTGCAATTGGTACGCTTTGAGGATTATTCATCGCGTAGCGAACCTTCGGACGGTTCAGCGGGTGCGCGCAACCAAACCCCTGAAGAAATCCGCTTTGTTCCCATACCGGATGCCAACACGCGAGTCGAGAGTCTTCTTGCTGGAGAAGTGCATTTCGCCGACGGTTTACCTGCCGAAAGCTTGGCTCGATTGGAATCCTCGGACACAACAGACCCCATCTTGCTGAAACCATTTGGCTGGCCCATCTTTGCGATTAACCACAAGGCTGGTCTTTTGACCGACAAGACCAAACGTCAGGCTTTGCAGGCCGCACTGCCTATCGACGACATGCTGTTCGCAGCTTTCGGTGATGACAATTTCTTTATTGTTGACGGGCCAATGTACCCTGAAGGATGGGTCTGGAGAAGCGATGCAGGTGCCGATATGTTCAATCAGAATGATCAGGCCAAGGCAGCAGAGTTGCTGCAGAGAGCAAACTATGATGGAACACCACTCAGAATCCTGACCTCGCGCCAGTACGAGTTCCACTTCAAGATGGCAGAGGTCGCCAAGGTAGCACTTGAGGCGGCAGGTTTTCAAGTCCAGATGGATGTGGTTGATTGGGCGACTTTGGGCCAACGGCGCAATGATCCAGCGCTTTGGGATATCTACATCACCCATTCTCCGTTTTTACCCGAGCCTGCTCTGACCAGCCTGTATTCCAAGACATCTCGCTTGGGATGGTCCAACCCTGATAAGGATGCGATTCTTGCGGAATTCACATCGGTAACTGACCCGACACAACGCAAAGAATTGTTTGCACAGTTACAGAATCAGGTTTTTGAAGATGTGGGTTTTATCAAGATCGGCGGTTTCAATGCATTGATGGGCGCAAAGAACGGGCTTGAAGGTGTTACGGCGACACCATGGCCATTTTTTTGGAACGTACAAGTAAACTGATACTCCTCTGAGGGTCGGCTAAGGCCGGCCCTCTTGTTGGCCCGGAGTTTCCCATGCGAAGCTATTTAATCCATCGTCTTATGGGAATGATGGTGGTTATCTTTCTTGTTCTGACGATTGCTTTTGTTATTGTTCGACTTGCGCCCGGTGACCCAGCCGCATTAATGCTTGGGCCAGAAGCAACGGCCGAGGATGCCGCTGAATTGCGTCAGCAACTCGGACTAGAACGGCCGATAATTGTCCAGTATTTTACATTCCTTGGAAATGCTTTGCGTGGAGATTTGGGAACATCAATCTTTTTCAAGCAGCCAGTGACCAAAGTGCTCCTTGGTAGGGCAGAACCAACAGTTTTTCTGTCTCTTTTTTCACTGGCAATTGCGTTGATCATCGCTGTTCCGATCGGAATTTATGCAGCCTATCGACGAGGATCTTTCCTTGACCAAGCTTCAATCAGCACAGCCATGCTCGCAGCATCGGTACCAAGCTTCTGGACGGGACTTATGCTGCAAAGATATTTTGCGACCGATCTCGGCTGGTTCCCAGCATCAGGCTACGGAGGCCCGGATACACATTTCTGGGAACGAATGCGGTACCTCTTGTTGCCATCAATTGTACTCGGCATCGTCAATTCCGCCCTCATTTTGCGTTTTACCCGTGCGTCAATGTTGGACATATTGGGTGAAGACTTCATCCGAACGGCACGGTCCAAAGGAATGGGTGAAACGCGCGTAGTGTTGCGCCACGCTCTTAAGAATGCAGCAATTCCGATCATTACTGTTATCGGTCTTACCTTTGCCTTGCTGGTGTCAGGTGCCGTGGTCACCGAACGTGTTTTTAACATCCCGGGAATGGGCAATCTTGTGGTCAGTGCCGTATTGCGCAGGGACTATCCGATCATCCAAGGAACGCTTATCGTTGTCGCATCACTCTACGTGCTGATTAATCTGCTGACAGATCTTGCTTATCTGTTTATTGATAAGCGGGTGAAATACTGATGCTAGCGACATCCTCAGCACCGATTGAGGCGAAGTTTCTCGACTTACTTTTTTCGCGTCGAACTGTCCTTGTTGCAATGATTGTCTTCTTGATTATAGCTGCACTTTGTATTTGTGCTCCTTGGGTAGCGCCGGGCGACCCTACCAAGATGAGCGTCCGCGCACGACTGACCGAACCAGGTGCACTCTATTGGCTTGGTGCTGACGCTTTTGGCCGGGATGTCGCTTCTCGTTTGCTTTATGCCGGACGTGTTTCGCTCGGCGTTGGTCTGGGTGTTGCGGTCCTCTCTTCCTTTGTCGGCATAGCAATCGGCCTATTCTCCGGCTATTTTAGACGCCTTGATGCACCGTTGTCGCGTCTTGTCGATGCCATGATGGCATTTCCCGACATTCTATTGGCAATTGCATTGGTAGCGATTCTCGGTGGGTCGGCGGTCAACGTTATCATTGCGCTGTCCATCGTCTATGCACCAAGAATTGCCCGGGTCGTTCGGGCCTCGACGCTCGTCTTGCGTGAACTCCCCTTTATTGAAGCTGCCAAAGCGTTGGGTGTATCGACATCGTCGATTCTGGTGCGCCATGTGCTGCCCAATATTTTGTCGCCGATCATTGTCCAGGCAACTTTCATCTTTGCTTATGCTATGCTGGCAGAGGCAGGTTTGAGCTTTCTGGGCGTGGGGGTTGATCCATCGACTCCAACATGGGGTATAATGATCAATGAAGGTCGGCAATATATTGATCAAGCGTTGTTCCTTATTCTCTTTCCAGGATTGGCCATCTCAATCTCGGTTTTGTCACTGCAACTAATCGGTGACGGACTGCGTGATGTTCTTGATCCTCGTCTGGCAAAGAATCTTTGATATGGCCTTCACGATAAGAAATTTCCGCCCAGTGGGTTTTGACGCTTCGCCATTGGAAATCCATGTCAATCACGATGGTTTGGTCACGGAAACGGCGCAGCCAAAAGCTGATGTGATTGATGCCAAAGGCGCATATCTATCGCCTGGATGGTGTGATCTGCATGTGCATGTCTGGCATGGCGGAACCGATATATCTGTTCGCGTCGCCGAAGCGGGCCGTCCAACGGGTGTGACGGCCATGGCGGATGCCGGTTCAGCGGGCGAGGCAGCTTTTCACGGACTGCGGGAGTATGTAATCGAAAAACATGCCGAGACCATCAAGGCCTTTCTCAACATTGGATCCATCGGGCTTGTTGCTTGCAACAGGGTCCCCGAGCTGCTTGATCGCAAATTTGTTGATGTTGACCGGACACTGGCAGTGGCCGAAGCCAATTCCGATGTCGTGTGCGGTATCAAAGTTCGTGCCTCTGGTGTTATTACGGGATCTTGGGGTATCGGGCCGGTCAGGATCGCTAAACGTGTGGCCGAAATTCTAAATATGCCCCTCATGGTTCATATCGGAGAACCGCTGCCGTTGATTGACGAGGTGTTTGATATCCTTGATCCAGGCGACATTATTACTCATTGTTTCAATGGGAAACGTGCGGGATCAATTACAGACACCCCTGTGCTTTTTGCGCAGGCCAAGCGATTGGCTGAGGAGGGCGTCTTGATGGACATTGGTCATGGCCAGGCATCATTTTGCTTTGAAACCGCACGACGAGCAATTGGCGATGGTTTGATACCATATTCAATTTCAACTGACCTGCATAAAAGAAACATTAAAGGGCCGGTATATGATCTGGCTACAACAATGTCAAAATTATTGGCTGTCGGTCTGCCTTTTGAAGAAGTTTTGGCGGGAGTAACCGAACGCCCTCGACTGGCTCTGGGACTCGGAGCACGCAATGCCCTAGTGATTGGAGAACGAGCTGATCTGACGCTTTTTGACCTCGTCGATAGTGATTTGGTAGCAACCGACAGCAAGGGAGCGACGGCGAGGGTAAGAAAAATCTTTGAGCCGCGCATGACTGTACTTGGCAAATCAGTGGAACCCGCAATGCGGAGATACGAATGAGCAAAACCATTCTTGATGTAGAGGGCCTTAGGGTGGAATTCTTCTCGCGTGGTTTATCGGTCGCCGCTTTGCGGAATGTGAGCTTTTCCCTCATGAAGGGGAAAACACTCGCGCTTGTCGGAGAAAGCGGTTCGGGAAAATCGGTGGCTTCATTGGCAATTATGGGGCTTTTGCCTCCGAATGGATCAATATCTGGTGGTTCAATCACCTACCATGGCCGCGGAGCAGTGACGCGGATAAATAATGCCGGGGAGGATATATTACGCAAATTGCGCGGGGCAGAGATCGCCATGATCTTTCAGGAGCCTATGTCATCACTCAATCCACTTTTTTCGATTGGTGAACAAATTGGTGAAATGCTGATTCTGCATACCGGTCTGAACGCTGCAGAAAGAAGAAAACGTGTGCTCGAGATGCTGGAACTCGTTGAGATCCCCGCAGCTGCGTCCCGTTTGGATACGTATCCCCACGAATTGTCTGGTGGTATGCGGCAACGTGTCATGATCGCTATGGCACTGGTGTGCAACCCGGCACTTTTAATCGCCGACGAACCAACAACGGCGCTTGATGTAACCATTCAAGCACAAATTCTTGATCTCATGAGACGACTGAAAAAAGAGTTGGGCATGTCAATCCTGTTCATTACACACGACATGGGCGTTGTGGCAGAAATGGCTGATGACGTGGCGGTCATATATGCGGGTTCAATCGTTGAACAAGCTGATGTTCACACGCTTTTTTCGACCACAAAACATCCATACACATCTGGGCTCCTAGCTTCGATTCCAAGCCCAGGTCGGCCGAAGAATGAGCGTCTGATTCCGATACCAGGTGTTGTCCCGCCATTACATGCCATGCCAATCGGGTGTGCCTTTGCCCCACGATGTTCTCATGTTCAGGATGATTGTTCAACACCGATCCCCCTTCGCGATATCGGTGGCCATCACCGCGTCGCATGCATCAACCCTGTTGGTAGGACTTATGTCTGATTTGTCTAGCAGCGAAGCTCTTTTGCAGATTCGTAATCTGTCGAAGTGGTTCAACACCCAAAGCGGCATAGTTCATGCGGTCAGCAATGTCAGCTTTGATATTGCGCGGGGATCCATCACCGGGCTTGTCGGGGAAAGCGGATCGGGCAAGACAACGCTCGGTCGGGCTCTATTGAGATTGATTGAACCCAGCGAAGGGCAGACGATCTTTGACGGCACTGACCTGAACACTCTTGATGCCAAGTCAATGCGCGCTATGCGCAAGCGGATACAAATCATTTTTCAGGATCCTGTGGCATCATTGAACCCTCGCATGAAAGTGGGGTCGATTATCGCCGAGGGGCTCAGAGCCCATGGCATCGGTTCATCTGCAGAAAGAAAAGAAAAGGTTGCTGCCCTGCTTGAAGAGGTTGGTCTCTCACCGGATGCCATGTTTCGTTATTCACATGAGTTTTCGGGCGGCCAGCGGCAACGTATCGGCATCGCCCGTGCTCTGGCACTGGAGCCTGATTTTATCGTGGCGGATGAAAGTGTCTCGGCGCTTGACGTCTCCATTCAGGCACAAGTTCTGAATCTTCTGCTTGAATTGCGTGAACGTCGGAATCTGACAATGCTATTTATCGCCCATGATCTGTCGGTTGTCGAATACATCTGCGACCAGATAGTTGTCATGTATCTGGGACGGATAGCTGAAGTTGGCCCTTCCCGGCTGCTCCACTCCTATCCCGGCCACCCATATACACAGGCCTTGCTTTCTGCTGTGCCATTGCCTGATCCAGCAGCGGTGCGTGATCGTACTATTCTGACTGGTGATATTCCTAGTCCGCTGGACCCACCGAGCGGATGTGTGTTTCGCACCCGTTGCCCGATAAGCGACAGTCTTTGCACTGTTGATATACCTGCACCTCGTCGTGCAAGTACTAACCATTACGTCTATTGCAGGAAGTTTGATGCTTAAAAATGATAACCTAAACCCGGAAGCCAGGCTTACTAGGCTCGGGATCATAATTCCCGACAGGCCACAAACGCCAGTGGGTGCATTCTGCAATGTTCGAGTACATGGGGATTTGGCCTATGTCTCAGGGCAAGGATCGGTCATGGAAGATGGAACATTTCTGCGCGGCAAAGTCGGACGGGATGTTGATGTAGAGGAAGCTCGTGAACATGCCAGATTGGTCATGATCAATATGCTTGCCGCTCTCAAAGCACAATTCGGAACGCTTGATGTGGTCAGGGGCGCGATTAAACTCCTAGGTCTTGTAAACGCCACTCCGGAATTTGAAGAACACCCCTACGTAATTGATGGGGCCTCCACCCTTCTTACCCAGGTTTTCGGTCCCGAGGGCGTTCATGCGCGTTCTTCCTTTGGGGTGGGGTCGTTGCCTAACCAGATAACCGTAGAAATTGAAGGCATTTTTGCTCTGGAGAATTGCAGTGACTGATACGCCACCTCTTGGCCTTTCTCCTGTCATTAATGTGTCGGGCACAATGACCAGCCTTGGGGCTTCGATTGCATCTCAGAACGTCAGCGAAGCCACTGCCGCGATTATGGGTCATTTCGTCAACATGCATGAATTACAATCACGCGCCAGCGAGGTGATCGGAAGGCTTACCGGTGCAGATGCTGGGTTCATGACCGCATCCGCATCAGCGGGTATCAGCCTTGCCGTTGCGGGTTGTATGACCGGTAACAATCCAGGACGGGTTGAAGCTTTGCCTCGTGAACCGGGTTTCAAATCAAGAGTGGCTGTTCAGTTGGGTCATCTTTGCCACTATGGTGCTCCTTTATCTCAATCGGTTGAAATTACCGGTGCTAAAGTTCTTCCTGTTGGTCAGTCAACACTTTGCACGGACTATTCGCTTCGGGCCGCGATGGTACCAGAGGTTTCATCGGCACTTTATGTCGTGTCGCACCATGTGATCAACTATGGACAGGTTCCCCTAAAACGCTTTGCCGAGATTGCCCATGAGACAGATATTCCGGTTATCGTGGACGCGGCATCGGAATACGACTTGCGTGGTTTTCTTGTGGATGGTGCCGATATCGTCATTTATTCAGGACATAAATTCCTAGGTGGTCCGACTTCCGGTATAGTTGCCGGAAGACGTGATCTGGTGCGGGCCGCCTATTTGCAAAATACCGGTATTGGCAGAGGGATGAAAGTCGGGAAAGAAAGTATCGCCGGGGCAATCGCTGCACTGGAAGCCTGGGAGGTGCGCGAACACGCCGAAATCAGAATGCAGGAGCAAGCAGCTTTGGATCTTTGGGCCAAGGCGGTTGAAGAGATAAATGGGGTGACAGCGACCTTGGTCCCTGACCCCACTGGCAACCCGCTTGATCGTTTGCAGGTCACGATAGATGCCAATGTCCTAGGAGTGAACGCTTCCAACATAGCGACCGCTCTGGCCAATCAAAAAATCCCAATCATAGTCCGCAATCACAAGGTGGAGCTAGGCTACTTCCAACTTGACCCGTGCAATCTCAAACCCGGTCAGGCTGAGATCGTAGCCAATGTGCTTTACGAAATATTAACCGACCAAACGATACTTGAACAAATTTCCGATAACCTCTCAACGGCACGAAACGGTGGTACAGAAGGTTATCTTCGTTGGGGTCAAGAAACAATTGAACAGCAAACTTAAAAGGAGATATTAAGAATGACAGATGCTATTATCAGAGTAGGAGATGAACTACTTGCAAGCGATAGACAAGGCTTTAATCGACGCTGGAACGCACCTAATCTACATACCGTCTATGTTCCAAGGACGGATGAAGAGGTCGTGAATGCAATCAATCTTGCAATTTCGAGTCAATTGAATCCTGCTGTGGTTTCAGGACGACATTGCTACGAAAACTTCGTTTATAACGAAACATCAACTGCCATTATTGAGATGGCGGCGCTCAACAGTGCCGGAAAAATGGATGATGGGCGCTATTTCATTGAAGCAGGGTGCTCGAATTGGCATGCCTATCGTGAACTCCTCTTTCGGCACGGTGTCACGCTACCGGCTGGGTCATGCTATTCAGTTGGTGCCGGTGGACATATATCGGGAGGTGGATATGGTCTTCTATCCCGACTTCATGGTCTAACCATAGATTGGGTAACTGGCTTTGATGTCGTCGTTAAGCCAGATGCAAGCCAGCCAGCGCGACTTATACACGTCAATACAAGTTCTACAGACAATGAAGCTGATCTATTTTTTGCTCTCCGTGGGGCTGGCCCCGGTAATTTTGGTCTAATTGTTAGATATTACTTTGACAGCCTACCCGTTGCGCCTGAATACGCTTTTGTTACGGCTTTGGCAATACCGTGGAAGACAAGTACAGGAAGTCAATTTCAAGAAGATGAACTAGCAAGTTTACTTACGGTCTGGACGAACATTGCTCAAAACGCCGACCCAAATATGTTCGGATTGCTGAAACTCAATCATATCGATGCCAGCGAAATTCAAATAGTTGTGCAGCTGTCCTCTGAGGTGGGAGACACCAAATTTGATTTTGAAGCCCGCTCTAGGGAGTACTTCCAGAAATTGCAAAGCATGCTTGGTAGATTCTTGGAAGTTGGCCCGCCTAATCGACCAGTCTATGGACATCCGGCAAATTATTTTCCAACACCGTTTAACGCCCTTGAGTCTGTTGGCTTTTCAGGAGTATCTCAATTATTGACATATTATGAAGCACTGCAAACTCTTAATGGTGAAGGGTCCAATGAATCCGGCAAGTACAAATCAGCATATATGCTGAAAGACTTCACACCCACTATGGTAAAAGCGATGTATGAGGGACTAACCAAGAAGGTCTTTACAGATGAAGGAGAACCGGTGGACATGAGTAAGTCATTAGTGCAAATTGACACTTATGGTGGTGCAATTAATAAAGTTCTGCCAACTGAAACAGCAATTCCACAACGGAATGCTGTAACGAAGTTGCAGTATCAAACATATTGGTCAGAATTTGTTTCCGATGACAACAGTTTGCTTTCAAAAGCCCACCTGAAATGGATTCGAGAACTTTATTCGGCTGTGTATTCGGAGAGTGGTGGAATTCCAGAATTTCCAGATACTGAAAAGCCCGAACCAACTACAGCTGGATGCTACTACAATTATCCCGACATAGATATTGGAAATGCTAACGATGGAAAACTTCAGCAAGCCTTGAGGTTGTATTTTGGTCAAAATTTGCCACGTCTTCAGAGGACCAAGAATTATTGGAACAAAATGGGGTATTTCAATAACCAGCAAAGTATTGCGTAGATGATGATGGTTCCAATGTTTTTAGAATTAATCGAATAAAATGCCACCTCATACATGAGGTATAACTTGAGGAGGTGTTGCGATAGGTGTGCCTTTGTATATTCAACCAACATGGCAGAATTCCTAACCGGGTTGATCTTCAGTGGCAAGGTTGTTACAACACCGGCATGGCTCGTGCCTAGATGGTCAGGGTCAGTGAAACCCCGTCTAAGCTGAGCGTGACCAAATCCAAAAAAAATGTTGTTGATTATAAATTAAATCAGTAGCGATTATTCAGTTTCTCTTGAGTTCAGACATGTAACCGCTGAAACTCCCGTAAAATTAGGGTCTGACTTTCAAAAAGGGGCACTACTTTTACCCGATTCTTGGTTCACACCCAGCGACTTATTTCAGACTTTTTGTTCTCTTCTCTGGTGCGTTTCACACCCCTCCTTGGTTAATCATCTCACTCGCCATCGCACATCCTGTTGCATAACACAGCCGCCACCTCAATGACACTTGAATGGTCTCCTCATTGGGCGATACCTTCCCATCGTTACCGTTTAACACAAGGTCACCTTGCGGGCACAAGTACGTGTGCTTCATGCTCCTCCAGAAGACCGCCTGTCATCCTTCCCTGTCCCGGATTGACGCCCAGACGTAATCGCAAACGGACAGCGGTTCCACACCAGTCCCAGGGTCTGATAAATATTCCGTGCATCACTCGAAGCTTGGCTCGGCTGTCAATAGCGATTTACAATTACCCCAAAATAAAGAAGTAAAAAGGGGTCACTTAATCTCAAGTTGCGATTTGTAGTAGAAAGCTCATTACTGGAAAAAGTTGCTTTAACGTTCATTAAGCCTGACTTTGAGGCCAAAAATTCCATAATTTTTGGCCTCAAAGTCAGGACTAATTGTATATAAATTTTACATTCTTCTCATTTTGTATCGATTGTATAGAATTCGGGGTAGAATCCCCAATGCTGTATTTCTCCCAATGCAGAGATACTACCGCATGCAAGCCACTCCTGTCGACAAGTTTTAGAACTTTTCTAATTCATCTTTGCTTCCCAAAGCGTGTAACCACCATCAGCAATATGTATCGCTCCGGTGATTAATGATGAGGCGGGGCTTTGCTAGAATGATTACCAAACCTGCGATTTATTTGGAGGTGCCGGCTCGTCCCATTGGGATTTCGGAGATCAGAGCCTTGATTATCGCTAACTATCACCTTGACCATCACTCAATATGTTTCCGTTAGCAGCTTCTTGGGTCTGATGAGCGGCGGAATACGGTGTGTATCACCCGTGATTCCTGTGGGACACCGCAGGGTGCCGAGTTGTATGGAACCGTTCTAGGACAACCCTTCAAAGGGAAGAGCTAAGTGTCACGCCAAGCGTTGAGTGGCTTCTGCCTGAAGCAACGGCCAACATCTGGTGTAGTTT
>Ga0209022_1002253_pt1 | contig 16518 bp, 12 predicted proteins | sample PinacodermPK_FD_187300 | JGI IMG/M metagenome (GOLD analysis project Ga0209022, IMG submission 187300) | Host-associated microbial community of the marine sponge Aplysina aerophoba from Gulf of Piran - sponge pinacoderm, lysed by proteinase... | ecosystem: Host-associated > Porifera > Sponge >...
ATAAGGAAGACGCAATACTCTTTGCACAGATCCTTTACCTGATGTGTGTTTATCACCTACAATAATGCCGCGTCCATTTACCTTAATGGCCTGAGCAAGTATTTCAGCTGCACTGGCTGTTCCTCCTTCTACCATGACGACAATAGGTAAATCATAAAAATACATCTGATCCCGAATTTTAGGAAAAGTTGAGGGGTGTATGTCTGTAAAAGGGTATACATTGATTACACTGCGCCTATTCGGATCTGTTCCGTGAAAGATGGATTGAGTAAATGAGGGGAATGTAGGATGTGAGTCCTTTCTGTGATTTGTAAAATTACGACCACGTTCGTAAACACCTACAGGTGCATCCATAAACAATGATATGACCCACAAAGCACTTCCTAATAACCCTCCTCCGTTGTTTCTTAAGTCGATGACAAGGCTTTCTACCCCATCATCTATCATGTTTTTTACAGCAGCACTGATATCGTCAGCAACACCTGTGTTTCGAATGCTGTTATTATAAAACTGTTCAAAAACAAGATAGCCTACTTTTACTGGTTTTTCTCTAAGTGTTGTTTCTACAGGAACATGGTGAAAAGGAAGATTAAGAATATTTTCTGGCTTAATGTGATCTCTTACCAAAGTCACATCAATGATCTCAAAACTTTTCTCTGTTTTGGTATTTTCAGAAGAATCTGTGACGTCCTTTGTTTCATTTTCATCTTCTGTACTTGTGTCAAGATCTGAAAGCAAGCGTTTCACTTTCACGTGAACAGTGGTGTCTATTTCTCCTCTTATTCGAGACATTATGTAATCAAAAGAGGTATCTTTTGTATATTCCCATTGCTCATCAGCTCCGTCTTGACGAACACCTAAAATGATATCTTCAGGCTGAATGGTTCCATCTCTTCTGGCACTACCACCAGATATTACATCTGTAATAATCAACTCATCTTCTGTGATGTTCAGACGAACACCTATGCCAACTAAGCCCGTATCAGTTAATCCACCTAAGAAGCCAGGTTGTTTTTCATGATTTAAAAAATTTGTATGAGAATCGAACAAATAAGATAATGTGGTTAAATAGGCATCGTAAGTTTGAAAGGTTGAGAATGTCTTCACTTTTTGAGCAGCTAGATGGAAAGGGAGTGCTACTTTATTAGCATGATCAGCAAAATTCTCTTTTGGATATCTCACCTTCTTTACTTTGTACCTAAATTTTATGATTTTACGAACACGATCTGATAAGGCGTCAAAAGAATCAACATAATCTCTTTTCTCTGGTCTAAAGAGGTATTCTTTTTTAGAAAAGTCATGATTCGTAACTAAATTTTTATATACCATAGGCAGTCTATCAATAAATCTTTTCATATATATTTCAGCTACAAGCTCGATGCTATGGCATGAGTTTTCGACTAATTCTGATTTCAAACTATGGGCAAGATGATTCATGATAAAATCTTCATCTTTTTTTGAAAAATAGATTTTTTCTTGGTCCAAATATTCCATATAATGCTTCAGAGATTTTTTGACAAAATCTAATGAAAAGTCTCGTGAAGATCGATGATTCACATGAGTGGACATGCTTATTTTGAATACCCAATGCAAAAGTTCGCAGGGGTAACGAGCATGCTTTTCAATAACTATATTTCCCTTTTTTAGCTGCAAATCTTGTACATCTGTAAACAGATCAAAAAAGGGACTGTCTTTATCTGGCTGATCCATGGCCAGAACTTCTGCTAAAACGTTATTGTGTTTTTGGTGATCAGGTATGGTTTCTTGTGTAGCCGTTTCTTCGTTAATGGAAGAAGTGTTGTCTTTTTGTGATATGGGCTGCTTATTTTGCGAAGTCTTATCTTGAGAGTTTTCATCAGGCTCATTTTCAGAAAGACTTACATTGGTCTCAGATTGTGTAGATGTGTTAACCTTGTACTTTTCTGCAGTGGCGTCTTTTTTTGTAGCAGGTGTAGCAGGTGACTCTGAGTAAAGTTCAGGAACGGATTCATCAGGTTGCTTATTTTGTGCGTTATCTTGTAGGTTTTGATAGCCTTCACTTGTATCGTCGTTTGTAGCTACTCCCTCAGATTTGGAAGAAGTTGTCTTGTCTGCAGTACAGGACACTTGCCCTAACGAAATACTACATATCACAGCTAACCAAAGATGCGACCTTGAAAACATTCTTAAATAACTCATAAGCATCGGTGCGGTAATTTTCCAAATGAACATATAAAATCCTTTTTTATATATTGTATAAAGTACGAATATCTACTTGAAAAAAATCATAAACACATCTTGTAAAAAACGCATAATAGTGTGAGTGGTACTTACTTATTATCATTATTGCTATCCTTATTGTTATCCTTATTGTGCCTATATAAACTTATGTTTAAAACGGTTATGGGAACATCCTATGTTGAATTATATCCATATTAAATTAAGCTATGTTAAAAAATGCAGGTTAAATGTGTGGTTTTCTGTTCTTTGTTTTGTCTATTGTTTTGTCTATGGTTTTGTCTATTGTTGTCACGGTGTTAGTCTGTTAGTGTTGAGCTTTACAAGTTATATTACATATTTTTTTTTATATTGAAAGGGACATATACAATTATTTTTGTTGTCATCAAGTAGTGGCCTGTCAGTTAGTGGGTTTTGGTTTATGCGTTAGCTTGTACGAATCTTTTAACATGCTTGTGCGTAATGTGTTTATAAAGAGTGTTGTTAAAGTATGTGTTAAGTTATTCATTGTGTGCGTTGGTTTGCTCTCTGTGCGTTTTGTGAGTTTGTTTTATTCTATAATCCATTTTACTTAAAAGATCAACTCCATAATGATCTATCTTTATCTCAGGATATTTCAGTTACAGAAGCGCTGATGCTGGTTCTCTTGTTAGGTCACTCTGCTTTTTGGGGAAGTGCCGCATGTGCTAGAGATGGTTACTAAGAATTTGCATCCAGATGTCTCCTAAAGGAGATCACCAGCCTGACATTATCTTTGCTTTGAATAACAGTCAAGTCAAATTACAGATTATGACATGGTAAGATAGATCTTTTATGTTTGCTTTATGGTTACTGGCTAATGGCAGGTGCTTTTTAAGAAGGCATTACTATACTGAACCCTTCTTAAAGCTATGAGGCACGTGTTATGGAGTCTAGCTATCACTGTTACGAAAAATAATTCAAAGCTAAACGATGGTAATTATCTATTAAAAACAGTGTCACTATACAGAGTCCTTGAAGAATCTGAAAAAGTGAAAAATCTTGTCTAAGCTTATCTTCTCGTATAAAGCGTCTACTTGAGAGTGCAAAAATCTGAGAGGAAGTTTGTGGTGATGCTATGGCATTGTGTTGAGACTTCACTATCCAGTATTCTTTGAGTAGTACCTGTAAAAAGCCTCGATGAAATACCACTCTATATAGCCATAAAACCAGATCAGCTCCATACTTCCAAAGCAACGTGTTTCCAGGTGTGTTTCCATATGAGTATGGTCTAGGTTCTTTATGAGGAATGTTATGGCCAGTGATGTCTTTAATCAAACATCTTAATAATCGCGCTCTAGCTACACAAAAATAGATCATATGCACCACAACAAAACCTATCATCATTGTGGTGAAATCATAATGATGAGCTCCAAACTGCAAAGACAGATAACACAACACACAGCCGATGAGACAAAAAGATTTGAGTGCTTGTTTTATAAAGCTGTATCCACTGAGAAGCCACTCTAAAATCACTATGTATTCTTGAAGATGCAGCACAAAAATATTTTGAAAATTCTTACCAGAACAAAAGATTTGGAAAAAATAATCCTTATCTATCCATTTGGCTAACTCTCCGGAAAGAGAGCGCATATCAAAAACAGAGCTATGAGATAAAGTCGTTGTATCATTATGCGTAGCTAAGCTTTCAGTGTATTGATCAATATGTCCTCTTTCTGTCAAAAAAAGCCGAGCTGCTGCGAGTAGTGCTTCGATGTTTCTTTGGATGGCTGAGATGTAGCGCATATCCAGTAAAAAGACAATACATACAAATAGCCATACCGGACCATAACGTAGAGCGCCTGCCATATAGATTTGGCTTTGAGTAAATATCTCTGTGAGCATGTATTATCCTTGTTTATCCTTGTCTATGTCTATTCCTTGGCTTTCTCAAAGTCTTAGTGAAGAGTTTAAGAAGTCAGAATAGAAAAAAGAAGGGACATGTTTAAAGAGTAGGATGTGGTGAGGGCAGTACTTCTGAGGCTAGTGATAGATAGAGCTTGATGGCTTGTTTTTCTTCAGCACCTATACTGTAGTGTATAGATGTTTGCCAATACTCCAGCATGGTTTCTTTTGAGATAGAAGCATATGTGTCTCCATAAGGAGAAGACTTCAGCTTATTCCAAAAATACTCGGGGGAGTGAAGTAGTACTTCTTTCGCTTGGTGATTTGCCTTATCAATACAGTCTGTCAATACATTCCATGAGGGAGTTCGTGTTGTATCTTGAGAAGATGCGAGCCATGCAGCAAAAACAAATGGCAGCCCTGTGAGTTCACTCCAAGTAGAAGATATATCAACTTTAAAACCAAAATCATGGTGATGAAACAAGGCTTCATCACCAATATAGAGTTTGAGGGGTGATCTATGAGCTTCATCTAGATTATGTGGCATGCTGCTACCAAACCATAGCTTATAAAATATCAAAGCCAAAGCGGCACTGGCTTCAGAGGTATGGCCTAAATCCAGTGAAGGAGCAGGGAAATCACCCACTCCAGCGAGCTTGCGAAAATGCTCGAGTGAGGTCCATTGGTCAGAAAAAAGTGATGAGTAGCGTTGTGATCGCCAAAGATGGGCTAGCTTTCTTTGAGCGTCTTTGATGTGAGCTTGTAGTTTAGGGTTAGGTTGCTGTGATGCAAGATAGACACTTTTTACAGCACCATGAGAACATACTCCCCAATGAGAGCATATAAACGAGTGAGGATGATGCAATAAGGTTACAGTGGAGCATAGGGCTATATCAAGCTCACCTTTACGAAATTGCGTGTTGATATGTTTGGGATAATGTCTAATGAGCTCCACATCATGATCTTTAAGGTTATTGCTTAAAAGAGATATTACAGGAAAAACATTCACATAATAAGCCCATCCTATGCGAGCTTTGGTTAAAGTCTCTTGAGAGGTGATCATAAAATCATCTTTTTTATGGTTTAAGAGAATCTTTTAACTCAGCCATAGCTTTATCTGCTTGAGCCAGTGTATGCTCTACATCTTCTTGACTATGAGCTAAAGAGATAAAACATGCTTCATAAGGAGAGGGAGGAAGATAGATACCTAAACGTAACATACAATGAAAAAATGTTTTAAAGATGTTATGGTCCAATGCATTGAGAGTAGAGATATTCTTGATGGTTTTGGCACTAAAAGCAAAGCCAAACATACCTCCTAGGTTGGCACTGACTAAATCTATGCCATGACGTTGAGCACACTCTAGCAAACCTTTGCACAATTGTGTTGTACGTGTGTGTAGTTGTTCAAAAGCACCTTCTTGAGACAAAATGTTCATGGTTGCGAGTCCACTGGCCATGGCCAGTGGATTGCCTGCAAGAGTACCAGCTTGATATACGTCTCCTTGGGGTGCCACAAGAGACATGATCTGAGCGCGCCCACCATACGCTCCTATGGGTAGCCCTCCTCCGATCACTTTTCCTAACACGGTCATATCAGGTTGTATATCATACTCTTTTTGAGCTCCTCCCATACCCACACGAAAACCACTCATGACCTCATCAGCAATAACTAACACCTTATAACGTTTGACAAGATTTTTGAGAGTGTCTAAAAAATCTTGTTGAGGAAGAATAAAGCCTGAATTACCCACCACAAGTTCACATATAACACATGCTAAGTGTTTACCGTGTTCAGCAAAAACTTTTTCAAGGCTTGCAGGACAGTTAAAAGGAATCACTAACGTTGAGGCGACACTGGCTGGGGGTACACCTGCTGAACCTGGCAAGCCTTGAGTGATGACACCAGAGCCACTAGCTGTCAGCAATGCATCGCTATGACCATGATAATGACCATGGAATTTTAGGATATGATGATGTCCTGTATACGCTCGTGCCACCCTGATAGCACTCATGGTGGCTTCTGTTCCTGAACAGACAAAACGCATCTGTTCCATGGAAGGAACTTCTTGAGCAATTTTTTGAGCTAGCTTGACTTCAAGTAAGGTAGGGGCTCCATAAGAAAGTCCTTGAGATGCTTGCTCAGATACGGCCTTTACCACTTCAGGGTGGCTATGCCCTACGATACATGCCCCCCAAGAGTTGACATAATCTATATATTTATGAGCATCGATATCATAGATGTATGCTCCTTTTGCTTTGGCAATAAATGGAGGAGTTCCGCCCACAAAAGAATACGCTCGTACAGGAGAATTCACTCCTCCTACTAAATATTTCTTAGCTAGAGAGAATGCTTCTGAGGAACTTAAAGACGTCATGATCCTACTCATAGCCGTGTTGTGTCATGTGTTGTATGGTTTTGTTTCGGTCTGATTGTCTGAGGATATGTTTGTGGCGGTTGTGATGATGTCTCATGTTTTTTAGGCAAGACAAACAAGATAACCAGAAGATTACAATAGTTGATAGCGGAATTCTCCATGTATTTCTAATAATCTTCTTTGATCTTTATCTTCTTCAGTTTTTTTGGCATGTTGTTTGGCATGTTGTTTGGTTTTTGTTGGAGAATGCTCTCTTTTAGAGAGCATTCTTTCTGGGACACGATCAAAAGGAGCAGCTGCATGTAAGGCTTGTAGCACGGCTTGATCCAAAATGTCATAGCCACTCGATGAAACAATGGTTATATTACCAAGTTGGCCGTCTTCAAAAATATAAAATCTCAACCTAACACTACCAGTGAGTCGAGATTTCTTTGCTTCTGTGGGGTATTCCCAGGTGCTTTCAAATTGCCGTTTAAACTTTGACATATAGCTAATATGGCTGTAAGAAAATGACTGAGTTGAAAGATTGATACGTTGGCCTTTTTTCTTATCAGAAACCATAGCTGATGAAGAGTTCTTGGGAAGAAGGTTTTGAGATTGAGCTAACAAACCTTCATAAGCTGTACGGGAAGGGCTATTTAGTAAAGAAGAAAATGGTGAAGGGTCTTTTGTAAGGGCTGTCTCTGTCTTGCTTGTAACAGGTTCTTCTGAGTCTCCGTCATCTTGTATTGCTTCAGCTACAGGCTGTATCGGATTTTTTGGAGTTTTTGGATTTTGGGGAGGTGTTGTCTCAGTGATCACATTAGATTGTGGTTCTTTGCCTTCTACAGCCACTACGGTTTCTTCTTCTACGAGGCGATCTTGAAACCCTAAAGCTTTGATGTCTTTTAAGGTCTCATCTGGTACTTCGTTAGGCTCTAAAAACACATCCACATAAGAGTATTCCTTGTCGTTTGGTAAAGTATCACGACCGTGATTCACATCACGTATATCATTTCTATTTTGGGACTTTGTGGTGGAACTATCTACTACATAGGTGATAACAAGACCATGGATTAGAAAAGATAAAACTACTAAACGTATGATGATAGAGCGGTATTTTCTATAAGAAGAAACCGTTAATTGGCTGCAATCAGAACTAGCCACATCCATTTGGATTTCGTGCACACATCTTCCTTCATATCTTGAGTCATCTTTGAGCATCTATTTCGACGAGTTGCAACAGGGTATATAACAAAAATCGTTGTTGACAAACTCCACTCATAAGTGACAATAACGCATCATAACAAGTCCTCTCGGTGAACCACGCATTATGATAGTATTGGCTTTAAGTGAGCTCCATATAAACACGTTATAGTCATAGCCGGTACACGCATAGTTAGTATAGATATAGTTACAGATACAACAGATACATAAGCCATATATAAGAAAGAAGAAACCATAAGAAATTCACAAGAAAGATAAGAAAGAAAAAAAGCTTGATCTATTCACTACTACAGGTGTATGTATCACACATGATTGTCTTCTGATGGACAGAGGACTATCGACGTTAATGGTCTGAATTTCATTTTGATAGCTTTGTATGTATCGTCTTAGTTACTTCTTTTATAGATAAAATCCTTCATCTCTATGTATTTCTATCCATACTTTCGCATGTTTTTTGCTTCCTTCCATATCGCTTTTTTGAGCGTTGTGGTCATAGGAGTAGGTGTTGTGATGTCAGCTTGTCAGAGCAGTAAGGATCTTTCTATGGGAGCTGAGGATGCTTATGTGAAAGCCAAAGAGTCTTATGATAATAAGAGCTACAAAAATGCTATTGATGACCTTCAAGAGTTTCGTTCACGCTATCCTTATAGCCGTTTTGCCACCACTGCGGAATTGTTGATGGCTAATGCTCATTTTGAACTTGCTGATTATCCACAAGCCACTGCTGCTTATCAACAGTTTACTTTGCTTCATCCTGACCATCCGCAATTGGACTTTGCCTATTACCGTATTGGGCTGTCTTATTGGAAAGATGCACCGGATGAGGAAGATCGTGAACAAGATTTCACCAAAAAAGCTCTCAATACATGGAAAAAACTCAAAGAACGCTTTCCTCATTCTTCCTATACCACAACTATGGAAGAAAACTACAAAATAGGAGAAGAGCGTGTGATGAATTCAGAGATATTTGTGACAAAATATTACTGTAAGCAAGAACATTGGCTTACTTGCTTTTTTTTGATGGATCAATTGGTGGTGAAATATCATGCTACGGCACCGGATTCTATCCGTGCCGTTACGAGTGATATAGAGAAGTATGTTCTTAAAGCCCAAAAGGCAGGTGATGAAGGTAAGCTCAAGTACGATGATCACCTTCTGACACGTAACCTATCTGCTGTGGAACGCTCTCAGGTTTTTTCAGCAAAAATGGCTCAATGGCAGCAACTTGTAGCCCCAAAACACAACTAGTTTCCTTGCGGCATATTCTTCAGACTTGCCGTCCTTTAGCGATCATATGCTTATGCTAGCCTTGAAGAAGATCCAGTAAGATCTCTTAAGGCTAGAACTTTTCTAAAGCATATATGATGCGTAAAAAAATACTTATACCTCTGATGTTATGTGTACTGATAGTGACTCTTCCTGTTGCTGTGGTGAATGTGGTATTGATGCGCTCACAGCATGTGTATCAAGAAGAGATTGCTAAGATGGTACAAAAGATCTCTGCATTTTCTGCAAAAGATCTGCGCTATAGCAGTGAAATTTTTGATAACAACAACACTTTGATGGGATACTTAGGTAAAGAGTATCGTTTGAATATACCTCTCTCTGAGCTGAGCGAAGATACCATCCGGGTATTCTTAGCTGCCGAAGATGCTCATTTTTATGATCATAAGGGGGTGAGTTGGAAGGGTATGATGAGAGCTCTTATAAAAAATATCCAGCATAGAGCTTTTGTGGAGGGAGGCTCCACCATCACTCAGCAAACAGCTAGACATTTCTTTCTTCATCATAAGAAACACCTTTCTCGTAAACTCAAAGAATTAGCCATAGCTGTAGCTTTAGAGCATCATCTTAGCAAAGATGATATTGTGAGCATTTACCTCAATCAGATGTATTTTGGCAAGGGAGCTTATGGTATTGAGGCAGCTTCTCAAACGTATTTCCATAAGTCTGCTCGAGATCTTGCTTTATCCGAAGCGGCTTATTTGGCTGCTATGCTCAAAGCACCATCACGTTTGAGTTCAAGGCCTAAAGAAGCACGTAGAAGACAGATCTATATTTTAAAACGTACTTTTGAAGAAGGTTGGATAACGCGGAAAACTTATAGGCAAGTGGTCCGTTCTGCTAAAACCCCCACAGTTCGTAAAAAAACCATGTTACAAGGCAGCTATTTTATGGATGCTCTTACTGGTGAATTACGTTATTACTTGCCCGCCCATACCCTTAATAACGGCTTGCATATCAACTCTACTTTTAGTCGAAAGTGGCAAAGCACTTTAGATCATCGTCTTAAACGTCGTTATCAGTTACTTGCCAATCTCACCTCACATTCCCCTCAATACTTTGCAAAGGAAGTGGAGGTAGCGGGTGTGGTTTATGATAGTTCCACAGGAGAAGTCGCAGCACTCCGTGGTGGAAAACATTACGCTAAAAGTATGTACAATAGAGCGCTGTATACTCAAAGACCTATGGGGCATATGGTGGTGCCTTTCTTAACGTTACTTATGCTGACGAAAGGCAAGAGACTCTATGACAGAGGCCCACAACCCAGTGAAGAGTCATACTACGGTTTAGCAAAAGATAATCGTATATATGCTCTTGCAGCTTCTGTAAGAGATTATGGTTATGGATCTCTTAAAGGGTTGTTTCACATGTTAGGTTGGGATACTAAACGTCAAGATCTGGGCTTATTGCTTGGTGAAGAGCCTATTTCACCTCTCAAACTTGCCGTCCTTTATGGCTCTTTGGTACAACAAAAGCCTCCACATACGAAACCTACATTCTTTCGCACCATCAAGCACACCCACCCTGAGAGCAAAGTCTTAATATCTCAGCCCGTAGGTCATAAAGCTGTCTTGCCTAAGGCAGATCTTTTCTCTGATTATGCAGCTCTTATTAAGCAAGTGTATCAACGTTCCGATTGTAGCACGGCAGTCTTTTCTGTGAGCCAAGATCGGCTCAATTATTGGTCAGTGGAAATTCAAGGTGCTATGGTCATAGTAGGATGGATAGGAACAGAAAGAGGCAAAGTGGCTCTGCCATCACTCACCGCTCAGCAGCAACAACACTTTGGCAATATAGGTGTCACAAAATCCAACCAAGACAAACCATGCTTACCTTCCTTTTCTTACGTTCTTGTGAACAAACGAACACAACCAAAACCTCATTGGGTGCCCTTTCTTCCTTTGCACAATACCCTTTCCAGATAATGCCCTTATTTGCTATAGCTCACAATCGTAGATGTGTACCTTATGGAACATCTTTACCATCACATCATTCATCATCTGGCTTTATGACATCCATCGTTTATATGATCATCATGATGATGGCTGTGGTTATGGTTATGGCTGTGGCTGTAGCTGTGGCTGTGCAATTTAGAATCATGGTATACCGTGTTTTAGGGATTATGGTGAGCTGTTTTTTTTTCATATCCTGTGGAGATATGTATCCACAGGATCCGCTAGCTCATAGCCACCAACCTTTGATTATCCATCCTATGGATACAGACATCACCGAGGGAAAAGCCAAAGAGTTGGAATATCTTGTGGCTTTCAAAGATCATTCTTCACTAACTAGCTCACCAGATTATGCCTTACATAGTGCGTCTTTGCATCAGCAGTATTATCAAGATTTTGTAGAAACAGGTTACCTTGAAGATGTGGAGTTGATTTCCAGTGTGGATATGTTTGATGATTATCAGTCTCCAGATCACGACACTCAGATAGATACGTCTATTCCTTTTTCTTTATCATCGCTTATGCCAGAAAACGCTATCCATAAAATGGATCAAATGTATGGTAGAGCGCTTATTTCAAAAGTCAGGTTTTCCACAACAGATCAAGCTCGTCATACTCTTGCTCAATGGCAGAAAGATCAATATATCTGGTATGCAGAACCTAACCGTTATTCTTCGCTTTTTGTAGAAGAACCAAGTCACAGAGACAATGTGCAAGCGGTGGCAAAAGATTATAAGGAAAGAAATGAGAGTGGGCATTTCTATCATATTAAACAACTGAAAATTGATAAAGCTCTTGATATTGTGTCTCGATTGAGTAATAAGAAAATTGAAACCTTACGGTCTAATGCCCCTATTATAGCTATTGTGGATTCGGGGGTGGATATAGAACACCCTGCTCTTAAAAATAGGGTTGCTGTTTTTTCTGGCTTTAATACAGGCTTGTTAGGTTGTGCTGCTAATGGTTGCAATACATCTAGGCCATCTAATCAAGATTACAAGAAAGGCAGAAAATTAGGCAATGCAGCATTTTATCCTGCAGGATCAAATGGGCATGGTAACCGCTGTGAGGGAACAAACTGTCATCATGGAACACATGTCACAGGACTTGCTGTAGGGTATCAAAAAGATCAAGTTTATGGAGCTTGCCCATTTTGTCGTTTTCTTCCCATAAAAGTTACAGATGAAAAGGGTAAAATCCCCGATGTAGCTTTGTTAAGAGCTTATGAATTTGTTAACCAATATCCAAAAGTAAGAGTGTTAAATGCCTCACTCGGCAAAGATACGAGCTCTATTAGTATTCGATTTATAACAAAAAGTCTTAGTAAAAAAGGCAGGGGTATTGTTTTAATAGCTGCAGCAGGCAATGCATTTACTTCAGAACGTGAATTTCCTGCAGCTTATGAACACTTTACTTCAGTAGCTGCTATAGGGCCAGGATTAAAAAAATCCGATTTTTCAAACTCTGGCTATTGGGTGGATGTGGCTGCATCAGGAAATATGCTGCAATCTTCAATTAGCGGTGGTAGTACTAATCGTCAAGGTGGAACCTCACAAGCTTCGCCTTTAGTCGCTGGTATAGCAGGGCTTATTTTAGCTGTAAGGCCTTATGCCACTTTTGCTCAAGTCAATCATCTCCTTAGAGAAACATCAGATCTATCTCTGTACGCAACAGAAAACAAGAGTTTTAAAAGAAAAATAGCTAACTCCAACCAAACGGTCAGGTTGTTGGGAAAAGGTATTGTTGATGCAGAAAAAGCTCTTAAATGGGCTATTACTAATAATCTCAATGCATCATCGACGAAACAAACAGGTCGAAAACGTATTCCTGCAACCGGTTGTTCCATACTTATGGACCAAAATACAACACAAAGACATGTCAACACCATCGCAGCAGAAACCCTTGATCACAGACATTCTGCTATTTTGTGGATCATAACTCTGTTATTGCCGTTCTTTTTCTTAAGTCTTTTTCAAAGACTTGCTTTGATGAGAGAAAGAGAAAAAAGAGTGTAACAGTCTGTGTTTATGTCATTGAAAAATGTGTTAACGGATATTTATAAGCTATAAACATAAATCAATAGGTGCGAGTTATAAGCTCATCCAGGAGGCCACTGCATAGAGCGTCCTGCTAAAATATGCGCATGAATATAATCAACACTTTGAGCTCCATGTTCGCCATGATTAAAGACAACACGATATCCCGGACCATCAAGTCCTAATTGATGCGCCACATATGACACTTTTTTCATATATACACCCACCACTTCATCTTTAGCAAGATGAAGGTTTGAAAAGGATTTCCATTTCTTTTTTGGAATCACCAAGACATGTACGGGAGCTTGTGGTTGGATATCATTAAAGGCTAACACATCCTCATCTTCATAAACTTTCTTACAAGGTATGTCACCTTTAAGGATTTTATCAAATATCGTTGGACTGTCAGGGTTTTTTGTGTGATCTATGAAATGAGCTTTAGCATTTTCTTGTGTAGAATCATTGTTTCCCATCATAGTCCCCTTTTTTTAAGTCCTGTTTTTACAGCCATAGCTTAAAAGTAAACCATAACTCATATACTGTCAATGATATGGGCAAGGTGCTTTAAGTGAGGAAAATACATATGGAATATGTTGTAAAGATAAAAGATATATGGTGCAGATTATGCATTTTTATGTTTATGTGTCTGAAGAGTGCTACGTGATGCATTTTGTTGCTCATTTTCTTCTTGTTTATCACGAAAAATGAGCCTAATTGTTACAAGATGAAATGGCAAAGCTTTTTGTAAACTTGCTTTAATGTAGCTTTTGTATGAATCTTTGATGGCATGGGCTACATTGCATTTAATTAAGAATGTGGGTGGTTTTATGGAAACCTGGGTTGCATAGTAAAATTTGACGCGTTTTTGAAACGATTTGATCAAGTGAGGCATCCTTGCTTGGGTGATTTTCATGAGTTCTCGATTGACTATAGCTGTAGGAATACGTTTAGATGACATGTTTACTAACGTTTCGATAATAGTGAATAATTCATGAACTCTTTGATTTTTTAGTGCTGAGACGGCACGTATGGGCACAAAAGACATGCTCGCTAAATGATGACGTCGTAAATTGTCTTCGTAGTGTTTTAAGGTATTGGATGATTTATCAGATATTAAATCCCACTTGTTTATAACCACAAGTAGTGGTTTTTGTGCAGTCATAACTAAACGCACAAGTTTAGCGTCTTGATCAGTGAAACCTTGTATAGCATCAATAACAAGAACGCATACATCTGATTGGTTGATGGCTTTGATACTTAAGGTTACACTGATTCTTTCAAGTCCCTCATCCACTTTTGTGCGTCTGCGAACTCCAGCCGTATCCACCAGTGTATAATTTTGATAATTATATGTTGTGGCTACATCAATGAGATCACGCGTGGTTCCTGCTACATCGCTGACACAGCTGCGCTGAGAAGAACTGAGGCGATTTAATAAAGAACTTTTACCGCTATTTGGCCTACCAATTAAAGCAATGGCAGGAGCAGGCTGTTCTGATTCTGTGGATTTTTTGGGCTTTTGAATGCTTGATAAAACATGTTCCACTTCTGTTACAAGAACTTTTAGCCCAGCAGCAGAGGCAGCACTTACGGGCCATATCTTTTCAGCTTGATGGAGATGATTATAAAAATCACTGAGATACTTATCTGCCAAACGGATATCATCCACTTTATTGACCACATACATCACAGGTTTTGAGCTTCGATGAAGCATTTGAGCGAGCTCTCCGTCAAAAACATGGAAACCATGACGGCCATCCATGATCAATAACGCCAAATCAGATTCTTCAAGGGCTTTCTCTGTTTGCTGCCAAACAAGTTCTTCGCCAAAGGGCTGATAAGAAAAATCGTGTGTTTCATAGCCACCACTGTCGATAACACTCCATTCTCCTAATCCCATTCGACAGGTACCGTAGACTCGGTCTCTGGTAGCACCAGGCTCATGGCTAACAATCATGCGTCTCTGAGCAGTTAAGCGATTGAATAACTTGGATTTGCCAACATTAACCCGCCCAATTAAAGACACTTTTCCATAATAATGAGACACTTATTATCACTCCTCGTTTAGCAGCTTATTTAGTAGTAGCACTTGTTTTCGTATGGATGCCAGCATGTTTAGAAAATATCTTACCCTGCAATGCTTGCGCTGCTGCGTGTTGAGATGCACGCTTTTTACTGCTTCCCTTGCCTGTGGCTAAACACTTGCCCTGTAAGTGACATTCCATAACAAATTCTTTGGCATGTGCCAGACCTTCTTCACTGACGAGTATATATTCAGGCAAAGACCCATAATGCATTTGGCTCAGTTCTTGAAGCCGGCTTTTATGGTCTTCTACATCCTCTAGCAGGCAAGCTTCTTTGTCAGAAATATCTTCTAAAAAAGGAGCAAACATGTGCTCAACTATGTGACAGACTCTTGCAAAATCACTGTCCAAATACACGGCACCCACAAAGGCTTCAAGAGTATCTCCTAACAATCCATCATTGTTACCAGCACCTGATTTTTCTGCAGCACTGCCCAACAATACACACTGACCAATATCATAGATATGAGCCACTTGCACTAACGTTTTCTCTTGGACCAACAACGAGCGTTTTTTAGAGAATTCTCCTTCGCTAAAAGATCTTTTATGATGCCACAACCACGAACTTATCACCAAGGACAGCACACTGTCTCCTAGAAATTCCATTCTCTCATTCCAAGGAAGCCATGCTATCCAACTCTTTTTTGTTTCACAGCTCAGCTTTTGACTCAGTTCACTCAAGGCAGAACGGTGAGTGAAAGCCTCAGCTAATAAAGTTCTATCTTTAAACGTATAACCTATTTTTTGGCACACACGCAACCATATGGGGTATTTATGTGGATAGCACGATAGCAAGAAATCCAGAGCTTCAGTGGGTGGGTTATGTCCTTCAAACGCACCATTCATAACTTACAGGTTCCTACAACAGTTTATCATGTGTCATAATAGAATAGAGATCTTCAAACCACTGCAGTGAGGTGGCTTATAAAGAGATACATTTCAGTTACAATACACCTTCTACATTAACTTATCATGATTGATAACACATCATGATAATGGCTCTAAGGTAACATCACAACCCTTCCTTAGTACAGAGGTGTTAAAGGTGGTGCTGGGCTAAAAGAAAGCGGGCTAAGAAAGGGCATCAGTTTCAGGAGTTGAAGTTAAGAGCTATGATCCATAACTTTGTCAATCATAATGATGTTTTTGCTGCTTAACCCCTTTTTGGTTCAATGCAACGTAGTTCATATCTCGTGTATCGTGTGCTTATTGTTTACATGGAAATCAAAGATAGCACCAAAACTTTCAAATATAACAACCTTTCTATTGCAGGATTTGTTCTGTGGGTAGGTCCAATTATTTTTTTATTAAAAACTCTTTTTTTTTAGTTTTCTTTGTGTATAATGTCCCCCCAGAAGGACTAGCTTGTGCTTGTCTGCTTTTTTATTTGACACAATTTTGATAGTGACGTTTTTGTATTTAATGTTATTTTAGAAAGGGAATTAAGTGAACAACTTAGTAAAATTTATTGTGATGCTATGTTTAGGCTTACCGATGA